>FLOH01000455.1_pt1 | contig 88598 bp, 75 predicted proteins | sample 756751 | NCBI WGS metagenome assembly FLOH01 (sample SAMEA4026879, study PRJEB14308) | marine metagenome | biome: coastal water; material: water | depth 74 m
TAAGCAACTTGGTCTCTGGACTGGGCGGCTTTGATACGTGCGGACAATTCCAGATCGCTAGCGTCGCCTGGCCGGTCTTGTTTTGGCCATTCCGGAACCGCTGTCACATCAATGTAAAGAGGATTCAAAAACGTCCGACTTGAAGGTGAATAAGGACTGTTGCGTTCGGGTTGATCGAGAAACAACGCGTGCAAGGGTGACAAACCAACCGCCGCCCCGCCCCGTTTTGCGACTTCGGCGCAGAATATGCCCAGATCACCGAAGTCCCCGATACCCCAGTCATTCCCCCCCCGCAAAGCATAGAGTTGGCAGGCCACCCCCCACACCCTTCGTCCGCCCGCATCGTCCCCAGCTGGGGACATCCAGTCTGGTCGGTAGGCCGTTGGCGGCGCGATGATTACTGCACCCGCCGCTTTTTGCGCCTTTGTGTCCACCCGCACGCGGTGATAGCCGTACGCCACGTCGGGCGGCAAGGCTAGACGAAGACGCAGATACGCATCGCCGTCTATGGTGCGGCGCTCAATCACCGGCAACTCAGATGCGAGCACCGATCCATCAAAAATATGGCCGTCTTCGCATTCAAGGAACCACGTCAAGACTCCGCTGGCGTCTCGTTCGGGGAGGGTCACGTTCACCGCAGGCGCTGGACAAAGATTGCCGACACGCAGCGCCGTGACGGGGTCAAGCAAACGCCGCCACGGATCATCTTCGATGCGCGTGAGACTGTTTGTCACCTCTTGATCTGTGCTGGCTGGATGCCCCAAAGCGGCGAGAATGGCGCGCCGTGTATCATCACTGGTTTCGTGATGACGACCGTTTACTTCCCAGTAATCTGGCTCGATCCCGACCAGATCTGCGAGACGATAAAGCTGGTTGTGACCGACCATCGCGCCCCCTAACTCTGCACGCCGTGATGGTCGGTGGCCATGGCGGAACTGGACAACATTACGAGATTATGCCCCTCTAGAATTAAACTCTGTGACGCTAAGACGATATCGTCGGAAATATCTTCGGTGGCTGAGATCGTATTGAGAAGCACGTGCCAGCGCGCTCCATATGAGTCTGGCGGAAGGTGAAATGGCACCGGCTCGTGATGGGCGTTCAGCATCACCATCAGGCGTTCGCCATGGCTTCCCTTGTGGGAGCAGCTTATGTGAAAGCCTAAGCACTTCGCGTGGGGAGTGTGCCAATCGGCATGGTTCATTTCATGACCAGCCGGTGACCACCACGTGATATCTTTTATGGGTCCGCCGCCAATTTCTGTGCCCGTAAAATATTCATTGCGACGAAAAGCCGTGCACCCAGCACGGATGCGGATCAATTTTTTGACGAACTCAAGAAGACCGTCGTCCGCGAGAGTCTGCCAATTCGTCCAACTGACCTCATTGTCTTGGCAGTAGGCATTGTTGTTGCCCTTTTGCGTCCGACCCAATTCGTCACCGCACAACAACATCGGCACACCTTGTGACAGAAATAGTGTGGCGAGGAAGTTTCGCTTTTGGCGCTGGCGCAGTGTATTGATGGCGGTATCGTTGGTGGGACCTTCCACGCCGCAGTTCCAACTGTAGTTTTCACTACAGCCGTCGCGATTGTTCTCTTTATTGTCTTCGTTATGTTTGTGTTCGTAACAAACCAAGTCTTCCAGTGTGAAACCGTCATGGGCGGTGATAAAATTAATGCTGGAACGCGGGGGCCTCCCACGGGAGCCAAAAACATCATCGGAACCCGTAATCCTGTGCGCCAGTTCCATCATGGTATTTTCGTCACCACGCCAAAATTCACGCACGGTGTTGCGGTAACGGTCATTCCACTCCGACCAGCGGCGCGGAAACCCCCCCAATTGATAGCCGCCGATCCCTAAATCCCACGGCTCAGAAATCAACTTCACACGCGCCAGCACGGGGTCTTGACCAATCGCGGCGAGAAATCCGGAATGGGTATGAAAGACGCCATCAATGCGCGCCAAACTACACGTCAGGTCGAAGCGAAAGCCATCCACCAGTCCGTATTGGACCCAATAGCGAAGTGAATCCATGACCATTTGCATAACGTGGGGATGGGAAATGTCGAGCGTATTTCCGCACCCCGTGTCGTTGACGTAATGACGGCGGCTGTTGTGAATGAGGCGATAATAGCTGGCATTGTCAATGCCGCGTAACGACAAGGTCGAGCCTAAGTGACCGCCTTCCCCGCTGTGATTGTAAACAACATCAAGGATGACCTCTATGCCCACATCGTGAAAGCGCTGGACCATGGCCCTAAACTCAGCCATGCCACCGGTCACGTCAACCTTACCCTTTGCGCCCGACAGGTAACGCGGTTCAGGGGAAAAAAATGTATAGGGACTGTAGCCCCAATAATTGGTCAGGCCTTTGTCGACCAAATGCGCCTCATCGGCAAACGGAAAGGTCGGCAGAAGCTCTACGGCGCTGACACCTAAGTCTTGTAGATGGCGCAAGAACGCATCCGAAGTGAGGCCGGAAAATGTCCCCCGCAAGCCTTTTTCCACACCAGGGTTCAGACGCGTTGCCCCCGCCACGTGCAGTTCGTAGATAATCGTATCCGACCAAGACGTATGCAGTGGCGGCCCATTTTCACTTGGCGGGGTGGGATCGGTGAGAATGCATTTGGGAATGTAGCACGCGTTATCGCGGGCATCGAAGGACAAGTCCTCCGCCGGGCTGGTAAGCTCATAACTATAGTTGGCGTCGTGGTTGATTAATCTTCCGAACAGGCCGCGCGCATACGGATCAACCAGCAACTTGTTGGCGTTAAAACGGTGCCCTTGCTCGGGGGCATAGGGACCGTGAACCCGGTAGCCATACAAAAGACCCGGATGAACATCGGGTAAGTATCCATGCCACACGAAATTTGTCCGGTCAGGCAAAACATGACGCGCAATCTCATGCTGTCCCGTTGGGTCGAACAGGCACAACTCGACCATTTCGGCATTTTCGGAAAACAGCGCAAAATTGGCACCAGCGCCATCCCACGTCGCGCCCATCGGAAATGGCAGCCCCGATTCCAAGGTGCTTTTGTCGGAGTGTATAATCATCCGCCAACACCTCCGGTCCGGTCATCCCCCCCCCAGCTATTTTCCACGGGGTCATTGCGGCGCAGCACGATGACCGCTAGGGGCGGCAAGGTCAGCCCCAACGAACAGGCTTGCCCGTGCATAGCGATGTCTTGGGTGTTCACCAAGCCAGCGTTGCCGGTGTTGCTTCCGCCGTAATGCGCTGAATCGGAATTGAAAATTTCCTGGTAAGACCCCGAGGCGGGCACGCCAAGGCGATAATCGTTGCGAACCATCGGGGTAAAGTTGCACACCACAAAAACATCATCGGCGCTGTCTAAGCCGTGACGGCAAAAAGCGAGGATGCTGCGTTCGTAATCGTGACACTCAATCCACGAAAAACCCTCCGGCTTGGTGTCACGATCATGCAGCGACGGTTGGTCGCGATACAGGTGATTGAGGTCTCGCACCAAGGTCTGAACGCCCTGGTGACGGGCATCACCTAGCAAGTGCCATTCAAGGCTATCGTCGTGGTTCCATTCCAGGTTCTGGGCGAACTCGCACCCCATAAACAACAGTTTTTTGCCGGGATGGGCATACATGAAGGCAAGATAAACCCGCAGATTGGCGAACCGTTGCCACGGATCGCCTGGCATTCGGCCAAACAACGAGCTCTTACCATGAACCACTTCATCATGCGATATGGGTAGAACGAAATTTTCATGAAAAGCGTACAGCAAGCCGAACGTCAGGTCGTCATGGTGATGTTGGCGATAGACCGGATCGTGCGCGATGAAGAGGAGCGTATCATGCATCCAGCCCATGTTCCACTTAAAGCCAAAACCGAGCCCCCCCAAATACGTGGGCCGTGACACCATCGGCCAAGCCGTAGATTCTTCGGCCACGGTGAACGCGCCCGGATAGCGGGCGTAGACCTGTTCGTTCAGGCGCTTGAGGAAGGCGATGGCCTCCAAATTTTCGTTGCCGCCGTACTTGTTGGGTATCCACTGCCCGTCTTCGCGGCTGTAATCGAGGTACAGCATTGACGCCACCGCATCGACCCGAAGGCCATCAATATGGTAAGCATCCAGCCAGAACAAGGCATTGGCGATCAGATAGTTTGAAACTTCCGTACGGCCAAAATTGTAGATCAACGTGCCCCAATCAACGTGGCGGCCAAGCCTGGGATCTGCATGCTCATAAAGGTGAGTTCCGTCGAATTCTCCCAGACCATGCGTATCTTCGGGGAAATGCCCAACCACCCAGTCCAAGATGACGCCTATTCCGGCTTCATGGCAGCGATCGACAAAAACGCGAAAGTCATTGGGTGGGCCGAACCGACTGGTCGGCGCAAACAAACCGATCGGCTGATACCCCCACGATCCCTCAAAGGGATATTCGCTTACCGGCAGCAGCTCGATATGGGTGAAGCCCATGTCCTTAACGTAGGGCACCAATTCATCGGCCAGTTCCAGATAGCTCAACGACCGCGCCCCTTCTTCAGGCTTGCGCCGCCAAGAACCGAGATGGACTTCGTAAATGCTGATGGGGTCTTCGCATCGCGCGGTTTGGGCGCGCCGATTCATCCACGCATCGTCTGCCCAAGCATAGCCGTCAAGATCATACACAATCGAGGCCGTACCCGGAGCCTGTTCCATAAAGGCGGCGTAAGGATCGGCCTTAAGCGGCAAAAGACGACCATCATGAGCTTTGATCTCAAACTTATATAGCGCACCGACGCCAAGCCCAGGAATAAAGATTTCCCAGATGCCGCAGCCGGGATGAAGGCGCATCGAATGGCATCGGCCATCCCAATTGTTGAAGTCGCCGACAACACTGACACGGCGCGCATTGGGGGCCCAAACGGCGAACAGCACGCCACTGACGCCGTTGACGTCCATCACATGCGCGCCGAGTTTATCGAAGGTCCGATAATGCGTGCCTTCCGAGAGGAGATGCAAATCCATCTCCTCCAACACAGGTGCAAAGGCGTACGGGTCATCTAAATCGCGAACACCGTCACCAGACGTTACCCGCAATCGATAGGCAAAGCGCTGTTTAGGCTTGGCCAAGTGAAGCGAATACAGGCCTGCGGCATGCGTGCGCACCATCGGGGCGACAATGTCCCCGGTGGCGGCATCGACCAAATCGACGCTTTGGGCATCGGGGAAAAACGCGCGCACATCCAGTCCCGCCGCCCCACCGCCATGCATGCCGAGATAGGAAAACGGATCGTGTTGATCTGCGTTGACGATAGCCAAAGCGGCTTTATCGTACGGGCCATGTTTCATCATAAAAACATCCGACGGGGGAAACACACCAGTAAACCTCACCGTCCTTAATACATTGAGCAAATTGAAGAAAAAACATATTAAAGCCAAACGCAGCCATTTACCATACCCGAAAGCATGGGGGGCACGCCCGGTGCGCCCCATTCCCCTCTTTTATCCGCTCTGGGTGGATATTTCCATGAGATTACAAACCATCACTGCCCCCATCGCCATCGCGCAAAAAAATATCTGGCGCGCGTACAGCAAGGCCATGACATTTTTAATTCTTTAAGTGTCGTGATGGAAACAATCAAGATGACACCCTGTTTCGAAATAAACCAAAGGTGGTAAAATATAATATAAATCTCTCGAGGCACAATTTAACTTTGAGTATCGAGACATAGCCTAAAGACATAGCCGCAAAGCCAGTATCCTCTCTTTGAACGACATCGAAAAATGTATGAAATCCGTGTTTTTTGAGCTATAATCGTCTCACACAAATAAAGTCATACGTGAGCGCCGCTCCGGGGGGTGCGAGCAGTCGAAAAGACAGCCTGATCGGAAGTTGCTGACTTGTCGGTGAGCGTCTGGTCTCGCCCATGAAGCGTCGCGTGGACGTCTGTGCATATACAGAACCCGTCATGAAGCCCGTCATAAGTGGAGGAGGTTAAAGTGGCACTTTGCACACACAATCAGACCGACACATCCGTACCCGGCCCAATAGGCACCGTCGTGAATGACACGGCCAGTGATGCGTACATATATCGGCTCTGGGACTATCAGTCCTTGTTGGCCCACCGCGCCCGCCAATCTGCGGGTACGGAGCGACTGTTTTTGTTGGAACAGGCGGTCGAGGTGAAAAAAAACATTGCGCGCTATTGCGGAAAAAATCCGCAGGATCTTGAAGAATTAAAAAAACTCATGAACAAAGATCGCTAGACCGCTGGGTCGACGCATTTGAAAAGCTCAGTTTGGAGCCGATTTTTTCGTCCTGTAACGCCCCCTGTAACGCCATAGGCCCAAAAACACACCCTCCTTAGACGACATCACATTAAAATGATGTTGAATTACAAGAGGGTTGAAACGCATAATCCAGGGCAGGCCGGCTCACAGACGTGGTCAGGCCTAATTTTTAAGGCGACCAAAGGGGTGGGCATATTGGCTATGTTTTTGCGACGACGACTTTTACGCTCCCCTCCCCCCTGCTCATCCAACGGTTACGAAGCCAAACACCAATGTTGAGGCGCTCAGCCTTACCCCACAAAATGGAGACGATCATGACCGTTCTGAGTCAATCATCGGCCTGGAAAGTCTTGCAAGCGCATCAAAAAGAAATCGCACCGCTGCATATGCACGATCTGTTCGCCCAAGACCCGAAACGATTCGAGGCGTTTTCTTTGCACTGTGGCGGTATTCTTCTGGATTATTCAAAGAACCGCATCACCGCACAAACCATGCCTATGCTGTTCGATCTTGCCCGCGCCGCAGATGTCGAAGGCTGGCGCCGACGCATGTTCAACGGCGAAAAAATCAACACCAGCGAGAACCGGGCAGTCCTGCATGTCGCCTTGCGCAACACGGCCGACCAGCCGATTTTGGTTGATGGCGTCGATGTCATGCCCCAGGTCCAAGACGTGCTTGAACGCATGGGCGCGTTTAGCCACAACGTCCGCAATGGGACCTGGCGCGGCTATACCGACAAGCGCATCACCGACATTGTCAACATCGGCATCGGCGGTTCAAACTTAGGACCGATGATGGTGTGCGAAGCCTTGTCACCCTACGTTTCACCTCATCTTACGATGCATTTTGTATCGAACATCGACGGCACTCAGATTGACGAAACCCTGGCCAAACTGTCGCCGGAAACATCGCTGTTCATCATCTCTTCAAAAACTTTCTCCACCCAAGAAACGATGGCCAACGCCGCTGCCGTCAGAGACTGGTTCATGGCTGGTCACGCCATCGAGGCGGACATCGCCAAACACTTTGTCGCCGTGTCCAGCAACACTGCGGCAGCCATCGAATTTGGCATAACCGCAGACAACGTGTTTGAATCATGGGACTGGGTTGGCGGACGCTTTTCACTGTGGTCCGCGACCGGGCTGCCCATCGCCCTGGCCATCGGCATGGACCGCTTCACCGAACTGTTAGCGGGCGCACATGAAATGGATCAGCATTTTCAGAGCGCCCCTCTGGAACAAAATATGCCCGTCATCATGGCGTTGTTGGGGGTGTGGTACGTCAATTTCTTTTCTGCCTCGAGCCAAGCCATCCTGCCCTACGACCATCACTTAGAGCACTTCATCACCTACCTCCAACAAACCGATATGGAAAGCAACGGCAAATCAGTCGCCCGCGATGGGACCCTGGTCAGCCATCTGACTGGCCCAATCATCTGGGGCATGCCCGGATCGGACGGCCAGCACGCCTTTTTCCAGCATCTGCATCAGGGCACTGCATTGGTGCCAATGGATTTTCTGGCTCCGATCAACCTGTTCAAGCCGACCGATCACCACCACCGTATTCTGCTTGCCAATTTCTTCGCCCAAACCGAGGCTTTGATGAAAGGCAAGACAGAACCAGAAGCGCGCACGGAACTCACCGCCGAAGGATTGCACGGCGAACAACTGGAGAGCTTGTTGCCCAACAAAATTTTTGTCGGCAACAAGCCCAGCAACACGATCTTGTTTGACCAGCTCGACCCCAAAAATCTGGGCGCGCTGATCGCCCTTTATGAACACAAGATCTTTGTGCAGAGCAACATCTGGAACGTCAATTGCTTCGATCAGTGGGGGGTGGAACTGGGCAAAAAACTGGCCGGAAAAATTCTTCCGGAACTGTCAGACGACATCTCCGTGCGCGGTCACGATTGTTCGACCACCGGCCTGATCGCCCACTACAAGGCGCGCCGCCACGCCGGAGATTGATGGGGTGATTAAGGTTGCGATTCATCGGGTCCTTCTGCCGCATACGTCCCGGCGCTGGCTTGACTGTTGAACCGCGCGCGCTTCAACAACGCGGCCTGTGCGGCGGGTTCGTTTTCCGCCTTGCCGCCCCACGCTTGTAAGGCGCTGGCCTGTAACGCGCGCCCATAAGAAAAGCTGAGCTTCCACGGATTGGGGGCGAATTTCGCATTCATGGCATTTAGATTGACCGTGGCTTCAAGTTCCGTTTGCCCGCCCGATAAAAACGTAATCCCCGGCACCGCTGCCGGCACGCAACGCCGCAACGTCGCGACGGTCCGCGCCGCAATGTCGTGCGCGCCTGTCTGGGTCGGACAGGCAGAACCGGCAATGACCATGTTGGGTTTCAAGATCATCCCTTCGAGCAAAACCCCATGCGCCTTCAAGGCCGTAAACACGGCGTCCAAGGCGGCCTCGGTCACGCGCTGACAGGTCTCAATATCGTGGCTGCCGTCCATCAGAACTTCGGGTTCCACCACGGGCACCAAGCCGCCTTCCTGGCAAATCCGGGCGTAACGCGCCAAGCCGTGGGCGTTGACCGCAAGTCCGGTGGGCGTGGGATAGCCATCGCCAATATGAATGACCGCGCGCCATTTCGCGAACTCGGCACCCAGCGCTACATATTCATCCACCCGCGCGGCTAGGCCATCTAAGCCTTCCGTCGCCGTTTCCCCGGGAAATCCAGCTAAGGGCTTGAGCCCCTTATCGACCTTGATGCCGGGAACGATGCCTTGCGCCCCTAGTAAATCGACAAGCTTGACGCCGTCAGCCGCTGTCTGGCGGAGGGTTTCATCAAACAAGATCGCCCCGCCGATGTAACGGCCCAAGCCGTCTGCGCGCAGCAGATTGGCGCGGTAATCGCAGCGATTTTCTTCCGTGGACTCAACCCCGATGACGTCGAACCTCTTTTTGATGGTTCCGCTGCTTTCATCAATCGCCAGTAAGCCTCTGTTTTCTGCGACCATTTTTTGGGCCGTCGCCCTCAAAGCATTCCCGTTCATCGAACCTCTCCTTTGCAAAAATCAAAAGTTCCAAAACAAGCGCCAAACCTGGGTCCATTGTACACCATCGTGCAGGTGCGCTGATTCGATTCATTTAAAGATGATAAAAAACGGGCCTGGATACGCTCCAGGCCCGTTTGCACGTCAACAATGAGCACAAATGTGTTAGCCAAACACCCGCTTGAAAATCGCATCCACTCGTTTGGTGTGGTAGCTGATGGACTCTTCGTCCAGCAAGCGTTTTAGGTCTTTAACGTCGAGCGCGGCTTTCAAGTCTTCGTCGTGGGACAAAAAATAAAACAAGCGGTTGGCGTGTTCGGTCGCGCCCTGCTCAATGGCATTGAGTTCGGGTGTGCTGTCGGGATTATCCGGATCGATGCCGAAGCTTTTCCACACCAGCATGGCGTTGCGTTGGACGATTTTGTAAGCCGTTTCGCGCGACACATCGCTTTGCGTCAAAAACAGCAACACCCGCTGGGCATCGTGAATGCCGCCAAAATTGTTCAACTGATCCATCATGTTGTCGGGATAGACCACCAGCTTGGCAACCGTGCCGACCAGGCGCTTGAGCGCGAAATTGAGGGTGATGGTGGAATCGGGGCCGATCATCCGTTCGACCGAAGAATGTGAGATATCGCGTTCATGCCACAGCGCCACGTTCTCCAACGCCGGGGTCACCGCCATGCGCACGATGCGCGCCATGCCGGTCAAGTTTTCAGTCAAGATCGGATTGCGCTTGTGCGGCATCGCCGAGCTGCCCTTTTGACCGGGGGCGAAGTATTCCTGGGCTTCGCGCACTTCGGTGCGTTGCAGGTGGCGGATTTCGGTGGCGATGTTTTCCATGCTCGACGCGATCACGCCCAAGGTCGCAAAGTACGCCGCATGGCGGTCGCGGGGAATCACTTGGGTGGAAATGGGTTCCGGCGTCAGCCCCAGCTTTTCGGCAACGTATTCTTCGACAGCCGGGTCGATGTTGGCGAAGGTGCCGACGGCCCCGGAAATGGCGCAGGTGGCGATGTCTTTGCGGGCCGCTTGCAGGCGGATTTTGGCGCGGGCGAATTCAGCATAAAAGCGTGCGAATTTCAGGCCCATGGTGGTGGGTTCGGCGTGGATGCCATGGCTGCGCCCAATGCACGCCATGTGCTTGGTTTCTAAGGCGCGGACCCTCAGCGCGGCCAACAGCTCATCAATGTTGTCCAACAAGATATCGGCGGCCTGGGCCATCTGCACAGCCAAGCAGGTGTCGAGCACGTCTGAGCTGGTCATGCCTTGGTGAACAAAGCGGCCTTCTTCGCCCACGTGTTCGGACAGTTCGGTCAAAAACGCGATCATGTCGTGCTTGGTTTCCAGCTCGATTTCATCGATCCGGGCGATGCGCGCGTCGGTATAGGGCTTATTGCCCTTTTCCCACACGGCTTTGGCGGCAGCTTTGGGGATGACCCCCAGTTCGGCCAGCGCGTCACAAGCGTGGGCCTCAATTTCAAACCAAATGCGAAATTTATTGGCGGGTTCCCAAATTTTAGTCATTTCTGGACGCGAATAGCGCGGAATCATAGGCTCGGTCTCCGTTTGCTCAGATGGCCCGGATCATACTCAAATGTGGGGGAAAGAAAAGGTCTAGATGTTCATTAGATGCGTACAGAGCGTCTCAACCCATACCAAACCAGCGCCAGCACTTGCAGCGCCATCATCACGCCGAAAGCCACTTGATAGCCTTGGGGCGCATAACCGCCGGACGCGGTCTGGGGCCATAAATCAATAACCGCACCGACCGCCCACTGACCGACAAACGCCAGCACGAACACCAATAAATTCAACCCCGTATTAACCCGGCCCGCCAAGTTGCTGGGGAAAACTTGAGAAAGCGCGGCGTACGGCAAAATCCCCGCCGTGGCAAAGAAGCCAAAGGCCATCCAGGCGCTCAAAATAAGGGCCGGGTGATCTAAGACCAGCTCCGACGCGATGGTGCTTTGCACCGCCATGAAGCAGCCCATGCCGACCGCCGCCACCGACATCGGGCGCACCCCATACAGACGTTGCAGACGTTCCGCCACCAACCCCCAGGTGAAAAATCCCGCGATCATCGCGGCAGCGATCCAAAACAGATACTCGGCCGCCTGGGCCCGGTCCAATCCCGCAACATCACGAAGCCACGGCCCCGACCACAACCCCAAGACTGATGTAAACACCGCCTGAGACAAAACACACAGCGGCGCCACGCGCCAAAATTGCGCACTGGAAAAGACCGCCTTCACCCCCGCCCAGGCATCGCGCAGCTTGGCGTCTGGATGGTGGTCAGCGCCTTGATCAAGGGGACGGTGATCCGGCACAACAAAAAACACGCCGACAGCCGACACCAGCGTCAATCCCGCCAAAATCCAAAACACGCCGCGCCAGTCGGTGAAGCCCAGCAAGGCTTCCACCGGCTGGGTTGCGGCGAGCGCGCCCAGCCCGCCGGCCATCATCTGAAAGCCGTTCACCAAGGCCAAGCGTTCCTTGGCGAACCACATGACATAGGCCTTAAACGCCGCCATCAAACACGCCGACACACCAAAGCCGATGAGGCCGCGGGCGACGATCAACGTCGGCGTGTTGGGAGCGATGGCGAACAACGCCGCACCCAGTGCGGCAAACACCAGCAACGCGGCCTCAATCCGCCGTGGGCCATAGTGGTCCAGCAAAATGCCCAACGGAATTTGAAATGCCGCAAAGGTGAAAAAATACGCCGCCGTCAGCAACCCCAGGGTCGAGGCGTCTAGCCCCATGTCGGCAATCAAATCGGGCGCTATCACCGCGTTCACCACGCGGTACAGGTAGGACAGGAAATAGCCCAAGGCGAACGGCAAAAACACCCGCAAAGCCAGCGCTGTCGTCATCAATGGCATTGGGGAGGTCTGTGTGTTCATGAGCCCATTAGGGGCTATGCTCTTGGCTTGGTCAAGAGTAGCTTCACAGGCTTTTACGGTGTAGCCTCATCGCCTTAAGGTCCTAAACCGTAAAACTTTGATGTGAAGCTGATATGATAGACCTAAACGTTGGCATCCGGATTGTCGTTCGCGCGCTTCTTGTGCGTGATGGTGAAGTTTTGGTGCAGCACAAAGTCTATGCCGATGGGTCTGAGTGTTTCACCTTGCCCGGCGGCGGCGTTGATTTAGGAGAAACCTTAATTGAAGGCCTGAGGCGCGAATGTCGCGAAGAAATCGACGCCCAAGTGGACGTGACTGACCTGATCCACGTTGCCGATTACTTCAAATTGCGCGACACCCAACCGCCAACGACACGCCAACAGTTGGAAATATTGTTTCGCTGTCGGCTGCCCGACGACTATGTTCCGCACAACGGCGCAAAACCCGATAAGTTCCAAGTTGATGTATTGTGGCTGGATGCAGCACAGCTGTGTCACAAAAACTTCACGCCTCAGGGATTGTGCGCCGTCATAGGCCAAAGTATATCGTCAAAGGCGGTGGCGCGCCCTATACTGCACCCCGAAACCAAAGCAGATGCCAAGCCGGGTACAGGGCCTGTGTATCTTGGACTGATTGATTGATTCGTATGCGTTTACCCAAAACCATCAAGGATAACCTATCCTTTCTGTTGGCCGAAACCGGATCGCAGATGGCCAGCCTGCGGGTTTTGTTGGAAACGGGTTCACCTTCCGTGGCGCATCGCATTTTAGATCGCCGCGGCTACACCTATAACTTAAAAATGCGCATTCACGACAGCTGCAACGAAACTCTGCGGCGAGCCAAAAAAGGCGACATCGACGTCTATTCATTGCGCGCAGCCGAAGCCATCGCATCCGATTTGGAACGCCTCAGCGACATGGGTCATGATTGCGTGCGTTTGATGGGCGCTCTGACGCGCACCAACGACTTAAAAAAACGCCCCAATGTCGCCTTGCTGGATGAAATCGCCACCGCCATCGTCATGATCGAGAAGGCTTTGGAAGAAGACGACACCCGTGTCGCCTTAAAAATCGGCACTATCGAACGCAAGCTGGGCCGAGCTTATGCGCGTTTGTTTGCCCTACACATCAAAAAGCTGCGCAAAAGCAAGCACACCGAAGAAACCATCACGTCCTTGTTCGTCGCTCACCGCATCGAAGCCATGGGCACTGTGATGCGCGACATCAGTGAGTCCATCATCTCCGCAAAGTTGGGCAAACCGATGCACATCGACCGCTTTCGCTCTTTGGATGCGGCGTTGACGGACCTAGGATTGGTTGGTGCCGAGGTGCAAACCATCGCCCAGACCAAATCCGGCGGTGGCGTTAGCGCCATATCGGCAGCCAATGGCAATGCAAACGGCTATGCGGGTATTTTTAAGGATGGTGCTAAAAACAAACTGAACGAAGAACGAGAAAGCGTGGAAAGCTGGCACGAGATTTTTCCCGGCCTTGCCCCGCAAATTTTGTCTTACAAAAAACACGGCAAGAACGCATCGCTTCTGATCGAACATTTGCCGGGCCTGACCTTTGAACAGGTGCTGCTGCAAGAAAGCGATAAAGCCTTGGCGCGGACTTTAAAATACCTGACCCAGACCCTCACGGCGGTGTGGAGCGAAACCAAGCGCAACAAAGCGGTCCCCGCCCATCACACCCAACAATTGCGCAAACGCTTAGCCAACGTCGTTGCCATTCATCCCGAATTCAAAGCCATCGGCGGGGAAGTCAGCGGGGCAAAAATAAAGTCTTTGGAGCAGCTCTTGGACGGTGCCCACAGGGTGGAAAAAGCCAACCCCGCCCCGTTTTCCGTCTACATCCACGGCGATTTCAATTTGGACAATATTATCTTTGACGATGAAACCCGTAAAATCCGCTTCATCGATTTGCATCGCTCTTGTTATATGGATTACGTCCAAGACGTCGCGGTCTTTATGGTGTCGAACTATCGCTTGCAGGTGCTCGACCAAATCACCCGCACACGTATCCGCGCCATAGCCACCCAGTTTTACGACTTCGCCGACGCGTTCGCAAAAAAGAACGGTGACGCGACCTTTGAGCTTCGCTTAGGCTTAGGCTTGGCGCGATCCTTCATATCGTCGACCCGCTTTATTTTGGACAAAGGCTTAGCGGAAAATATGTTTTTACGTGGCGTTTATATTCTTGAATGCCTCCAAGACGTCACACCGAAGACCGCGAAGTCGTTTCGCTTGCCGATCAAGGAATTGTTCGCATGAGCCCGCCCAAAATCGCCGTTATCGGCATACCCGGAAAGTGGTCTACGGAAGTGCTTGCCGACGCGCTCGAAGCCAAAACCGGCTTTCGTCTGGTGCTGGACATGGCCGATGTCTCTTTGGACCTGTCAACCAATGCGCTTTGGGCTAAGGGGGGTAACCTTTGCCAATTGGACGCCATCGCCGTCAAAAAAATCAGCCAAGACTATAGTCCCGCCACACTGGACCGTATCGAGCTGCTGCGCGTTGCCGAACGCCTGGGTGTGCGGGTGTTTTCACCGCCCCAAACCATCGTGCGCATGATTGATCGCTTGGCCTGCACCATCACCTTGCGCGGGGGCGACATTCCGATGCCCGAGACGTTTGTCAGTGAAGATGAAAGCGCCGCATTTGACGCCGTGCAGCGCTTTGGCGAAGCGGTGTTTAAGCCGCTCTATTCGACCAAGGCGCGGGGCATGTGCATCATCGCTGCGGCCCACGGCGAGGCCTCTGTACGCCGCCAAATCAAAGCCTTTAAGGCCGACAACCCCATGATGTACATCCAACAAAAACTCAATTTAGCCGGACGTGATTACGGCTTGGTGTTTTTGGGTGGGGCGTATTTGGGGGCGTATGCCCGGGTGGCCCAAACGAACGCCTGGAACACCACCGTAAACAGTGGCGGAAAATATGCGCCGCATGAACCGCCGCAAAGCACCATCAACATGGCGACTCGCGCTCACCAGCTGTTTGGTCTGGATTTCACCACCGTGGACGTGGCCGATACCGAGGACGGCCCCGTCGTCTTTGAAGTCTCCGCCTTTGGGGGATTCAAAGGTGCTTTAGACGGCATCGGCATTGACGCAGCGACGCTTTACGCGGATTACATGATTGCAAAGGTAACATCTTGAACAACGCAGAATTTTACACCCAAAAACTAATCCAAGACCACGCCTTGGCCGATGGGCAAATCATCTTAGGTCTGGATGGCGTGCGCATTGGCGTAAAATCCAATTCTTCGGCTTTATTGGAAAAGCTGGGCATTTATTTTTCCCACGCCTTGGATGTGGGGCCGTCTGACGTGGAGATTTTGGCGCTGGAGAAGGATGCGCTACAGCTCGATTTGGATTTCGTCGATTGGCATCGTGAAGCCAGCACCTCTGGACGTAAAGACAGCATCGTCGATTTTACAGACGGGCGATTGGTGCAGAAGGTCCGCACCGGAATGGTCTTCATTCTCAGCGCACACGCCAACATCGCCGCCGGACCATGCCTGCAAAACGACAATCAAGTGATCAACTTCATCAACGCCGTGTATATGACCCACTTGCAGCAAAAGGGGGCTTTGATCTGCCATGCGTCTGGACTTGCGCTGAACGCTCAAGGCTTGGGCATTGCGGGATTTTCCGGCGGTGGCAAGTCAACCTTGATGTTGCATATGCTGGGCGAAGAGGGCATACAATTCCTGACCAACGACCGTCTGTTTGTCGGCCAGGATGTTGATGGCGTGCTCGCCACCGGCATTCCCAAACTGCCCCGTATCAACCCCGGCACCATCTTAAACAATGAGAAATTGAACACCATGCTGTCGCCGGAGCGACACGCCCAACTTTTGCAGCTCCCCCACCAAGAGCTTTGGGACTTGGAAGAAAAGTTCGACGTCGATATTGATGACGTTTTTGGCGAAGGCAAGATTGCGTCCTCCGCCCTGCTATCGGCCTTTTTGATTCTCAATTGGCGACGCGACAGCGATCAGCCGTGCGCCATCAACGCCGTCAACTTGGCACAACGCCAAGACCTTCTGAATGCCGTCATGAAATCGCCGGGACCGTTCTATCAGTTGAAAGACGGCAGCTTTTATAAGGACAACACGCCGCTGAATCCAAAACCGTATCTCGACGTACTCGTAGACGTACCCATATTTGAAGCAACCGGCGCGGTCGATTTTAAACACGCGGCAGACCATTGCCTAAACCACTTGAAACGATAGGACCCGCTGTCTTGGGACGAGAGTTACTCATATTACGCCATGCAAAAGCCTGCAAAATTGGCCCCAATTCCGATGATGAAGAGGACGATGTACGGGCCTTAAAAAACAAGGGAAAACGACATGCCCAACGCATGGGCGCTTGGTTAGCGCGCAACGATCTGCGCCCCGACTGTGTGGTCAGTTCCCCCACCAACCGCGCCCACACCACGGCTGAAAAGTGCTGCAAAAGTGCCGGTTTGACGGCAGATCTGGTCGAAATAGACATCCGCATTTATGAAGCCACTTTGGACAATCTATTGGCCGTGCTGCGCGAAACGCCAAAAGCCGCCCGCCGGGTGATGCTGGTGGGCCACAATCCCGGCGCCGAAGAACTGTTGTTGACGCTGTGTCGCAACCCAGTGCCCGGCAATGACAAAGGCGGATATCTGCGCACGGCGACCCTGGCCCATTTGCGCATCACTGGCAAATGGAAAGACTTAAGCGCCAACTGCGCGGAGCTCGTTCAAATTGTCGAACCCAACACCTTGCCGCATCTGTTCCCGTTCCCCACCGTTGACGGCCCCGAAGAACGCATCCGCCCAGCCTATTATTACCGCCAATCGGCTGTTGTGCCATTTCGCCATCAAGACGATGAACTGCAAATTTTGATCATTTCGTCGAGCGGGAAAAACCACTGGGTGATCCCCAAAGGCATCCATGATCCGGGACTGACCGCCAAAGCTTCCGCCGCCAAAGAAGCGTTCGAAGAAGCCGGCGTCGAAGGCCGCGTTTTGGACATCCTTCTCGGCACCTACAGTTACGACAAATGGGGTAGTGCTTGTGACGTTGAAGTCTATCCCTTAAAAGTCACCCACGAATTTGATGACCTAGAATGGGAAGAACGCCACCGGGACCGTCGCTGGGTCTCGCTGAAAAAAGCCGTCTCCTTAGTGCACAATCCAGACCTCAAACGCATCATCGCCGGACTTGAAGACGTATTGAAAGATGGGGAGTGATGGCGCGTCTGATTGCAGCCCTTGTCCGACACGGTGAGTATCACCAACGCGCCAACACGCCCAGTGCGCACCAACCCTTCGCGCTGACGCCGGACGGCATCAAGCAAGCTGAGGACGGTGCGAGGCTGATCACCACTATGGCCAAAGATAACGGCTGGGCCATTCACGCGGCTGTGCAGTCTTCCAATTTGCTCCGGGCTTGGCAAACCGCCGATATCATCCGTGAAAAGCTTGACGAAGTTACCCACGTCGAAGGTATAGATGATCTGGCCGAACGCGGGCTGGGCAGTGCCGCCAACCTGAGCTTGGCTGAAATCGAAGACGTGCTGAACGACGACCCGCGCTTTGATGCCCCGCCTACCGATTGGAAAAGCAACAGTCATTACCAATTGCCGTTGCAAGGTGCGGAATCGCTCACCCAAGCGGGGCAACGGGTGGCGCGCCGCATCCGTATGACACTATCGGCTCTGCCGACGGGCACGGATAATGACACAATGATTGTGTTTGTCGGTCACGGCGCGGCCTTTCGCCATGCGGCCTGTGAGCTGGGCACACTGGCGTTTGGCGATATCGCCAAGTACAGCATGCATTACGCCCAACCAGTCGCCTTAGAGGCCAACGCCGATGGACCATGGCGGTTGGTCGCGGGCGCGTGGAAAGTGCGCAAGGCTGTGCCTCAGGACCGGGATCTGGACTGACCATGAAGCTGGCAAGATCTCCCATCCCTCACTATCGCGGCCACTATCACGGCAAGTCTTATTTGCAAATGCGCCTGCCCCGTGAAGCCAAAGACTGGAGCCACGGCGGCGTGAAATCCATCGCCAGAGACGGTGACGATTTGGACGTTTTGGTGCGCGCGCTGTCCCATCTCAATGACAAAAACGCGTGGAATTGGCCAAAGCGCAAACACTATTTTTTTTCCGACTTGCATGCCGACGCGGACGCTTTCGCTGCATCGTTGGTGGCGTCTGGCGGCGTAAAAAAAACTGGCGCAAAGCCCGGCGACTTCACCCTAACGACTGAGGGAAAGCAGGCCAATTTTATCATCGGTGGCGATTGTTTTGATAAGGGGCCAAGCACGCTCACCTTGTTGCGCACCATCCATGGACTGATCAAAAAGGGTGCCAGGGTCAGGTTGTTGGCAGGCAATCACGACGTGCGGGTGCTGTTTGGCATGTCTATCGTCGGCATGGACAAAGATCATCACAACGAACACTTTTTTATTCGCACCGGACAAAAAATAATTCCTTTGCTCAAAGAAATTTGGCATCACAACCTCAAACAAGCCCACAAGCTCAAGGGCGTGCCAAGTCTCAAAGAATGTCGCCGCCGCCTGTTTGTGTCCGACGATTGGTTCGAGGCTTTTCCCAAGCTGGCCCATGGCTCCCTTCAACCCGCGCAAATCACGCGTGAGCTTCAGCGCATCCGGTCTAAGCAAGATCGATTTGAAAAGCTTTGCCTTGAGCACGACCTTACCCTGCGCCACGTCTATGCGGCCACGCAGATGTGGAAAAAACTGTTTTTGAAGCCAAGTGGTGAGTTTTTCTGGTTTTACAAACGCATGCGTTTAAGTCACAAGGCTGGATCCTTTTTGTTTGTGCATGCGGGCTTGGATAACATCATCGCCAAGAAACTTCATCAAGGCGGCGTTAAAGAGATCAACCACGAATTTCGCACGGCGCTCAACGGCAAGCCTTTCGATTTCTATTATGGCCCGCTGTGCAACACCGTGCGCACCAAATACCGCGATGTGGATTTACCCTTTAGTGAAAAAGGTGCCCGTGCTGTTCGCCATGCGGGGATCAGCGCCGTCATTCACGGCCACCGTAATCTACACAATGGGCAGCGCTTGGCGGGACGAAAAACCATGTTGAGTTTTGAATGTGATGCCAGTCTCGACAGCCACACACGGTTTAACGAAAAGGTCCAGGGCCGTGGGGCCGCAGTGACCATTGTGGAACCGAAGGGGTACCTGTTAGGGGTTTCGAGCGATTATCCTTACGTCAAGATCTTCGAACCGCACATCACCTTACGCCACTTGAAAAACAACCGCAAAAAAATGAGGCGACTTATATGAAACACAACGGACGTTTTCGCCATGAATCCTTGCAAGATCAAGACACCATCAAAAACCTTCTGAAAGCCATAACCAGCGGCATTGCTGAGGGTGAAATCACCCTAGAAGATAAAAATGCACGCTTGGTGATGGAGCCGACGGGCTTGTTGCGGGTCAAGATTAAGGCCTCAATAGACGATGACCAGAATACCCTCGATATCCGCATATCGTGGCAGGGAGAAAAAGACATCGCCAAGGACAAGTCACTTAAGATTAAGGGCCGTTAAGCCACCGCTTACGGCGGTTTCTCAAAGCCTTCGGACGGTGTCAAGGCCATCTTGTGATGGCCCCGCATCACGGCGATGCCGTCACCGTGCCATCGCGGTGCCGTCCTACACATAGAGCCAGTTGTAAATGCCCATCAGGTCGATGGCCAAAAAAACCACCTGTAGGACAAACAGGCTCATTTCCCGATGCGCCCACCCGGCATAGCCCCAAGACACTGACGACACCGCAAAAAACACAAAGCCGACGCCCACGGCGTCAATGTTGAGCGCCACCAGCAAGGCCCCGATGATGCCGGAGGCCGTACCAATCCATTTCAGGGTGGTCAGCTGATTTTTTGAATTAGCGACCCATGTCATGCCTAAACCTCAATACAAGTTCACCCCAAGTCACGCCTGTTTATCGTGTCACTCAACAAGATAAAAGGGCTTAGTGGTCCTTGCCCGCCTTAAAATGAAATTGCGCCCCGTCTTTGATGCCCGACGGCCACCGCGACGTGATGGTTTTCAGCTTGGTGTAAAAGCGCACCCCTTCAAGGCCGTGAATGTGGTGATCGCCAAACAGCGACCGCTTCCACCCACCAAAGCTGTGATACGCCACCGGCACCGGGATCGGCACGTTGACGCCCACCATGCCCGCTTGAACGCGGGTGGTGAAATCGCGGGCGGCATCGCCGTCGCGGGTGAAGATCGCCGTGCCGTTGCCATATTCGTGGTCATTGACCATTTGCAGCGCGGCCTCATATTTATCCGTACGTACCACCACCAACACCGGGCCAAAGATTTCGTCTGTGTAAATGTCCATGTCCGTGGTGACATTGTCGAACAGCGTACCACCTAGAAAGTAGCCGTTTTCATAACCTTGCAGGCTGAGCCCCCGACCGTCGACCACCAGCTTGGCACCTTGATCAACGCCGGATTGGATATAGCCTTCGATGCGCGCTTTGGCCTCTTTGGTCACCACCGGGCCCATTTCGGCCGTCGAGTCTGTATAGGGAGCCACCTTCAAAGCGTGAATTTTGGGTGCCAGCTTTGCGACCAGTTCATCGGCCGTTTGATCACCCACGGCGACCGCGACAGAGATCGCCATGCAACGTTCTCCAGCCGAGCCATAAGCCGCCCCCATCAAAGCATCGACAGCTTTACTCATGTCAGCATCGGGCATCACCACCATGTGGTTTTTCGCTCCGCACAACGCTTGCACGCGCTTGCCGTGCTTGCAGCCCTCACGATAGATATATTCGCCCACCGCCGTAGAACCGACGAAGCTGACGGCCTTGACGTCGGAGTTCGACAGAATTTCATCAACCGCCTCTTTGTCGCCGTTGACCAAGTTCATCACGCCCGCCGGAAGCCCCGCCTCAAACAGCAGTTCGGTGATGCGGATGGTTGCCGACGGATCGCGCTCAGAAGGCTTCAACACGAATGTATTCCCGACGGCCAAGGCCACCGGGAACATCCACATGGGCACCATGGTGGGGAAATTAAACGGGGTAATGCCCGCCACCACACCCAACGCTTGGCGGATGGAATGGGTGTCCACGTTGGTGGCGACGGCTTCGGAAAACTCACCTTTGAGAACTTGAGGTATGCCGCAGGCAAATTCAACCACTTCAACGCCGCGCATCAACTCGCCACGGGCATCGTCCAAAGTCTTGCCGTGTTCGCGCGACACCAGTTCGGCGATTTCATCGGCGTGTGCGTAAAGCAGTTCCCTATATTTGAACATCACCGCCGCCCGTTTGGCCGGGGCCAGCCCGGACCACGCCGGGAACGCCGCATGGGCGGACGCAATCGCGGCCCTGACTTCAACCGCGCTGGCCAGCGGCACCTGGGCATGCGCTTCCCCCGTGGCCGGATTAAACACGTCTTGAAAGTTACCTGACGTGCCGGGTGTGCGCCGACCGTCGATGAAGTGGGTGAGATGTTCGGTCATAAGTTCAGGCCGTTTCCTTGAGGATATCCATAAGGGTGAAAAAAATCTGATTGATCTGTGCTTTTGATAATGATCAGGGGCGGCGACAATCTCCGCTCCATGCGTTGGCTGGCGCCTGGAAAAGGTCGTAGTGGCCCGATCATAGAAAAATGGTATGTGGTCGACGCTGGGCAATTGATTGCCGAATGGTTTGCGGTTGCCGCCAAGCCCGCCGTGCCATGCAAAATTTGTCCCATAGCGCTTCCTTCCATTCCAGGGAGAATAATGCACCATTAAAGTCCGGGACTAAACACCTAGGACGCTCTCAAGGCTAACATTTTTTGGAAAATGGTTGCATAGAAATTTTATCAATTTGATTTTAAGGCGCTCGAGTGTCTAATATAATTGACAATTTTTTATGAGGCTCCCCCATGGACAGTGATATCGGTGCCCGCCTGAAAACCCTGCGCACGATGTACGGGCTATCCCAGCGCGAAGTTGCGAAGCGTGCAGGCGTCACCAACAGCACCATCTCTTTGATCGAACAAAGCCGGGTCAGCCCGTCGGTGGATTCCTTGAAGAAGGTGCTGAACGGCTTTTCTCTGTCACTGATCGAATTTTTGACCATGGATATGGAAGAGGCCGATGACAAAATTTTCTTCGCCAAGGGTGAGTTGGTGGAGTTTTTTGAAAATGGTGCGCATCTAAAAATCGTCGGCGCAAACCGCAAAAACCGCAAATTGCGCTTTTTGCATGAACGCTATGAACCGGGCGCGCATTCTGGCACGGCCATGCTCACCCATAATTCAGAGGAAGCCGGAATGGTCATTCAAGGCACCATGGAACTGACGGTGGGACAAATCAGCAGAGTACTGAATAAGGGTGATTCCTATTACATCAACAACAAAATCCCTCACCGTTTCAAAAACATCGGCAAAGGCGAGGCCGTCTTAATTAGCGCCGCCACGCCGCCGAGCTTTTAGGCCCCTTTTTTCGGATACCCAAACCTTCATGTCCACTTCGTGCACCACCCAAAGCCTTAAAGCCCGCGCCCAATCGTTGCAACTGCCGACAAAGCTGTTCATTGATGGCGAGGCCGTCGATGCCGCGTCTGGAAAAACCTTTGAATGCATCAATCCCGGCACCGGTGAGGTCATCGCCCACATTGGCGAAGGCGACGTTGAGGACATTAACTTAGCCGTCGCCGCCGCACGCCGCGCGTTTGAGTCTGGCGTGTGGTCTAATCTGCCCCCCAATTAGCGTAAAAAAACCCTCATGCGCTTGGCTGATTTGATGGAACAACACGGCGAAGAATTGGCGATTCTGGAAACCCTGGACGTCGGCAAGCCCATTGGCGACAGCTTGACCGTAGACGTGCCGTCATCCGCCAACTGCATACGATGGTACGGCGAAGCCTGCGACAAAGTGTATGACGAAGTCGCTCCTTCGGGTCCCAAAGCGTTTGGCACCATCACCCGCGAACCCATCGGAGTGGTCGCCGCCGTGGTGCCGTGGAACTTCCCCTTGTTGATGGCCTGCTGGAAGCTCGGCCCGGCCTTGGCGGCGGGCAATTCAGTGGTGCTCAAACCCGCTGAACAATCGTCCCTGACGGCGTTGCGTTTGGCCGAACTGGCGATGCAAGCGGGGCTGCCCGAGGGGGTGCTCAATGTCGTGTCTGGCTTTGGCCCGACGGCGGGTCAAGCGCTGGGTATGCACATGGATGTGGATTGTCTAGCGTTTACCGGATCGGGTGACGTTGGCAAATTGTTTTTACAATATTCCGGTCGCTCCAACATGAAACGGGTGTGGTTGGAATGCGGCGGCAAAACCCCCAATATCGTGTTCGCCGATTGCCACGATTTGAAAAAGGCCGCCAAGTCTGCCGCCATCGGTATTTTTTATAACCAAGGCGAAGTGTGCACGGCGGCGTCCCGGCTGATTGTTCAAGACACCATCAAGGATGAATTTCTCGTCGAAGTGCTAAAAGTCGCCGCAACGTTGCAACCGGGTGACCCCATGGACTTAGACACCTCCATGGGCGCGCTGGTCGAAGAAAAACACATGAACCGCGTGCTCGACTATATCCAAACGGGCAAGGATGAAGGGGCCAAGCTGCTGTGTGGCGGCGAACGCGTGCTGCTCAATCAAGGGGGATACTACGTCGCGCCGACCATATTTGACGGGGTGAAGAATTCTATGCGCATCGCCCAGGAAGAAATCTTCGGCCCGGTGTTGTCCACCATCACCTTTAAGGACGCCGACGAAGCCGTCGCCATCGCCAACGACACCATCTATGGCTTGGCCGCCTGTCTGTGGACCGGTGATGTCAACAAAGCCCTCAAATTATCAAGGCGCATTCGGGCGGGCAACATGTGGGTCAATTGCTGGGACGGCGGCGACATGTCGATGCCATTTGGCGGCTACAAACAATCCGGTAATGGCCGGGATAAGTCATTGCATGCCCTGGACAAATACACAGAGATCAAAGCGACCTGGATTGATCTCAGCTAAACCGATTTCTTTTCTCGATACATGGCCATGTCCGCAATGTGGATCAACTCATCGATGTCGCTTGCATCTTGGGGGTATAAACTGAGGCCAATGCTGATGCCGAGTTCAATGCTGCGGATAGACTTCTTCATGTTTTGGGCAACGGCCATCAACACTTGGTCGCCATAGGTGTGCCCATAAGTGTCGTTGATCGGTTTGAATTTGTTCAAATCCATAAACACCAAGGCGACCAGCGTGCCGTGACGATCCGCCCGTGCAAAAGCCTCTTTCAACTGGTCGCGAAAAAATTCCCGATTGGCAAGTCCCGTCAATCCATCAAAATGAGCAAGCTGAATAATTTGATCAATTTTCATTTTTCTGGTCGTGACATCCCTAACGATGCCTGTAAATTTCACGGCCTCACTCGCCTCATCGAACAGCACATTTCCGGTTTCTCGCAACCACCTTATTGTGCCGTCGGACCACACCACGCGGTATTCAATATCATGCGGCTCGTTATGCTTTAAACAGGCGCTTTCCGCATCCTGTACGTGCCGAACGTCGTCGGCATGTACGGATTAAATAAATAGCTGGTAGGTCGGCGTCACCTCGCCGGGTTCATATCCAAACATTCGATAAATTTCATCGGACCAATGCAAGACATCTGATTTTACCGACCAATCCCACGTGCCGATGTTGGCAAAGACCTGGCTGCGCCGATAACGTTGCAATTCTTCTGCCGTAAAGTCCACCTGATCCACTAAAGGGTTGGTGCGCAAACGCGCCGCACCCTGGGTCAACAAGACACCCAGCAATACCCCCCCAAATATACAAAAAATTTCGGTCCACATATGTTTCATGCCACCATACTAGCCCAGTCATGTATACTTTCGATAGAATTACAATGCAAAGTATGATCATCTTTCGGAGCCGTTTTACTTTACCATCCCGAAAACACATATATAGTCTGTCCCAGGCGTTAGCTTACGATGCCTGACCAGTTCCACCCCCCATGGGAGATGCACGATGTCCATCGATCCAATTGCGTTTTCCCCCGTCAAAGCCCCTCAGCGGGGCACCCTTTTTTTGGTTATCGGCCCCAGTGGCGTCGGAAAAAATAGCCTCATTTCTGGGGCGCGGGCTAGTTCACTGGGCGATGAACACACGGTTTTTCCGCGCCTCTACATCACCCAACCCGAAGACGTCCGTGGTGATGCTCATATTCCGCTGTCTGCTGAACTGTTTGAAACCATGCTGGCGCGCGGCGACATGCTGCTGGAATGGCGGGAACGCAAACTCCGCTATGGCGTGCCCAAAGCTGTGGCCCAGCACTTGGAACGCGGACGCAACGTCGTCGTCAATGTGTCGCGCACCGTGGTCGACGAGGCCCGCGCGCACTTAAGCCCGGTCAAGGTGCTTTACATCACCGTCGATGAAGCCACGCTGAGCCAACGCCTTAAAGCCCGCGGACGGGAAAGCAATGCAGACATAAAACTACACGTTCAACGCGCCCATGAATATCTGATCAGCGGTGACGATGTGATGATGATCGACAACAGCGGTGATTTGGCGGAGACACTTTCTTCTTTTATCGCGGCCATTGCGTCGAACCCAGTTTAACGGTCTTGGCGAGCGTGATCGTGACGGTCCATATTCATGTCTCGCCTTACAGTGTTGCGGCGACTTTCGCCGCCAAATCGATCATGCGGTTCACATATCCCCATTCGTTGTCGTACCACGCCAGCACCTTCAACTGGGTCCCATCGACCACCATTGTGGAGGGGCCGTCGATAATGCTTGAGCGTGGATCGTTCACGTAGTCGGTCGAAACCAATGGACGACTTTCAAAGCCAAGAATACCCTTCAGCTCGCCATTGGCGGCATCTAGAAACAACTGATTAACTTCCTCCACGGTGACGGCACGGTTCAGTTCAAACACGCAATCGGTGAGCGAAGCGTTCAGCAACGGCACCCGCACCGCATGGCCGTTCAACTTACCGTTAAGTTCGGGATAAATCATCGTGATGGCGGTGGCGGAACCCGTGGAGGTCGGCACCAAATTCATCAAACTTGAGCGCGCACGGCGTTTGTCTTTATGCGGGAAATCCACCACCACCTGGGTATTGGTGACGTCGTGAATGGTGGTGATGACCCCGTGGCGAATACCGATGTGTTCGTGCACAACCTTAACCACCGGGGCCAGACAATTGGTGGTGCAACTGGCCGCCGTTAGCAGGTGGTGCACGGCGGGATCGTATTCATGATCGTTCACGCCATAAACAATGTTCAGCGCCGCGCCCTTGACCGGTGCTGCAACGATGACTTTTTTAACACCCTGATCGAAATAGCTTTGCAACTGTTCAGGCTTGCGAAATTTTCCGGTGCATTCCAAAACGATGTCGCAGTCGCCCCAGTGGCCGTCTTCAAGGGCGGGCGTCGTACTATAAGCCAGCGACTGATTGTCAATCAAAACACTATCATTCGTGAATGAAGCCTCCCTGTCCCAACGACCATGGACGGAATCAAACGTCAACAAATGCGCCGCCCCATCCGTGTCCGTGCCGATCTCGTTTATGCGCAGCCATTCAAGCCCCGAACGCTGCCAACCTGCACGCAAAGCCAAACGGCCCATACGCCCGAATCCGTTAATACCAACTTTAATGCTCAAGTAAAATTCCTCTACCCCAAGACCAATGGTGATCATACAAATCTAGCGTGAACCATTTATGGTGCACTTGTCGACAAGCGAAGATATACACTTTGTTTATATTAAGGTGGAGTCCTAGTATTGCCTCATGCCGGAACCTTCTAAAAAAAATTTTAATGCCCCTCTTATCCGCGCCATGGTGGAACACTTGGCCCACGTGGATGATGCATTCGACGCAAAGGCTTTTGTCGCGTTCGCCACCGAAGGGCTGGAACAGCGTGAGTTCAAAGAACGCGCAATACACCTGACCGACGCGTTGGAACGATACCTACCCGGCGACTTCGCGTGCGCCGTTCAAATCTTATGCTCCGCTCTGTCGCCAACAATCTCAACGATATTGCAAAAGACCATCCCGACCGGGTCGCAGACATCGCCCGGGCCTGGATGGTTGGGACGAGCGCAGATCGCCAGCGCTTAATCCGTCATGCCTTGCGCACGTTAATCAAAGACGGACACCCAGGCGCGTTTGGGGCGCTGGGGGATGATTTGGTGTTTGCGTTGGAGATCGCGTCTAAAATCAAAATGGACCAAGCCTTAGTTATCGATTACGCCGTACATCATAGGCGCGCCAACGGCCAAACAACGGCGAAGGTTTTTAAGTGGAAAAATGTTGTTTTAAAGGGCACAGCATCCCTCAGCGCCAACAAGCGCCACGCGTTTAAACGAATCACCACTCGGCGCTATTATCCAGGCCCTCAACGCATAGAAATTTTTATTAACGCCAAGTCCGTCGCCACTACCGACTTCGAACTTCTACCTTTTTTGGTTCCCCCAAAAACAACGTCTTTACACTTCCAGGACGCGCTATAAAGTATATCAAGTCTCATCACCAAACGGCCCTGTCTGCAAAGGAACACTGCACCTTGGAACTGCGCTTCACCGTATGGCAATTTGTGCGCCTGATGGTTCACTTAGAAGACTTGGCGAAACCCTTGCCGCCGCAAGCGGCTTTGCTGGCGGCGTGGGGCGATATTTGGCAACCTCTTGACACGGAGTTGGCGCAACTGGCGGAGCGCGACATCGAATCCTATAGCGAGATGATGATGGACCAAGAGTTGGTCATCGACGACGCCACACCCGCACAAGCTCAAGCCGCACACCAAAGTTTCATTGAGGTTATGGCCATCATGGATAAAGCCATTGAAGCGGGGGGGGATCCTGATCACATCCAGGATTTAAAGTTTGAACGGCGCGAATTGCGTCAACTGTCACGCAAGCTGGCGTATATGGACTGACGTAAGGTGAGCGATCAGTCGTCTTCACCATCATCTTGGCCGAACGCAATAATTCCTCCCGATCCCGATAAATGATACGTTTCCAACTGACCCGTCATGGTGCGGGCTTTCAGCGCTGCCCATTCCATTTTCGCTGCTGCGTTGGTATGGCCGGAATCGTCGGCTTGCTCCGCCAAAATGCGCATACCGCCTTCGAGCATGGCAAATGCATGCGACAGCGCCAAGGCTTGGTCTTGATCAAATTCAAATCCGCCAGTGGCGTCAAAGGCGTCTGCCAGCTCAACAAACAGTTCCCCCGTATGCGCTAAGTCGCCGGGGTCAACATCGGGTTCAACGTCAGTTAAGCGTTCGGCTAGGTAGCGCACGATGGCGGCAAACACTTTGGCTTCGCTTTGCAAACCGTCACTTTGGTCTTCTCCCTCAGTGTCCGGATCAGCGTGCGTGTTGTCTTGATCAACCATGGCGGTTTCCTGCTTTCAACATGAACTATCGTCTTACATGCCGTGTAAGGCACGTCACGCCCTGCACTTAGCAACAATGAGACATCAATAACATAGAGGGCATCGTGAAAAAACCCACTGGCGCGAAGATGGACAGAGAAGAAGCGTTTAAGTCATCACACATTTCTAAATAACGCCTTTTTCCTTAAGGGTGTTCAACTCAATATCGTCCAAACCCAGCACTTCCGCCAGAACCTCATCTGTGTGTTGGCCTAAACCGGGGGCCGAGCGGCGATAACTGACGGGTGTTTTGGACAACTTCATAGGGCTGGCAATTTGGCGCACCGTCACCCGTTTGTCCATTTCATGGGGTAGGTCTATGACCATGTCCCTGTGCTTGACCTGAGGATCGTCGAACACTTGGGCCAAGTCGTTGACCGGTCCGCAGGGCACGCCAAGCGCTTGCAAACCGTCCAGCCAGTGGGCGACCGCATGCTCGGCCACTTTCTGAGCGATCAGGTCAACCAAGGCGTCGCGATGGGCGAGCCGTGCATTATTGGTGGTAAAGCGTTCATCGTCGGCGACTAAGGCCAGCCCGGCGAAGTCACAAAAGCGGCGAAATTGGCGGTCGTTGCCCACCGCCAAAATGATGAACCCATCCGCAGCTTGAAAGGCTTGATAAGGTACGATGTTGGGGTGAGCGTTGCCATAGCGCTGGGGGACGTGGCCAGTGGTGAGATAGTCAAGCCCCTGGTTGACGAGCCATGCCACCTGGCTGTCCAAAAGCGACATATCGATGTATTGGCCCTGCCCGGTTTGATCCCTATGGCGCAGCGCAGCCAAGATTGCGGTGCCTGCGTACATGCCGCACATCACGTCTGAAATCGCGACCCCCGTTTTCATCGGCGCACCTTGGGGCTCCCCGCTCAAGCTCATCACGCCGCCCATGCCCTGGATCAGAAAATCATAGCCCGCCCGCGCAGCATAAGGGCCGGTTTGGCCGAAACCGGTGATGGAACAATAGACCAAAGCCGGATTTTGCGCCTTGAGATCGTCATAGCTTAACCCGAATTGGGCCAGTCCTCCGACTTTATAGTTTTCCACCAAGACGTCCGCACGGCTGGCCAATTGGCGCACCAACTGCGCCCCATCGGGATGAGAGAGATCGATACTGACCGAGCGCTTGTTGCGGTTGGCGCTGACAAAATACGCACTTTCCCCGCTTTGGCCACCATCCCCGTCCGGCACATAACTGGGACCCCAGTGGCGGGTATCGTCACCCAAACCGGGGCGTTCGATCTTGATCACATCCGCGCCCAAATCGCCCAGCATTTGGGTGCAGAACGGCCCCGCTAAGATGCGAGTTAAGTCCAAAATGCGCAGGCCCGACAGCGCCCCCAAATCCATATTGGGAGCCATATCGGGTGGGCTCGAGTCCGCGTGCAGTGGGGGAGTATCATCCGTCATCCGCCCATCATGACGCAAGTGGTGGGGCATGAGCAACGCGTTTCAGTCCAACGCGTTGCGGTCTCCCGGCCGATCCCCTGGTCAGCGGCACGGTGAGCGGACGCGTGCATTGCAACATAATTGCGCCCAGCAGCTTTTTTGCACACTTTTAAAATGATTTTGCGCATCAAAACGTATTTATCCGTCTTTGACGTTGCGTACGCCAATAAAAAGGTGTGGTACTGTAAATCGGTAAATTTAGGGGGAGCGTGCGCACAGCCCGCAAAGTCTTTAAGACATTTCAATTAGGGGGGATTTGACATGCGAAACGTTTACGTTTCGTCGATCGCGTTAATTGGTCGGCATACTCGTTGCTGTGGCCCAGCGACCGGCCACGGCGGCAAACGCTGTTCCTGAAAAATCCATCAATCCAAAAAACGACTACAACATCAACATCAACTATGAACTGGGTATGCACTGTACCGGCTTTGATTTCAGTGTCTGTTGCGTGTTGTCGCCTTACAACTCGGTTCAGGCGCAGGTGGTCAAGAACTCAACCCGCGCAACACAAACGCCGCGTTTGTTGGAAGCGGATCCCAAGGACCCCACGGTGCTGGAGGATAAGAAAAATCGCTTCAAGCTTGCTTACGGCTATGTTGGCAACAACGATTCCGAAGGCGGCAACCCTGAAGGCACCAGCGCGGATGCCAAAAAGCTGTTCATCGGCGAGCAGATTAAAATTCCCCGCGATTCCGGCCCAAGCGGCGCACCGATGTTCGGTGGCTTTCTCACCTATTCCGGGAATAAAAGCGGAACGGATTTCCTAGAAAACTATGATATGAAGAGCGGCGGCACTTCGAATCGTATCGGTCGTGATCCGGTGTTGTGCCAGAAGTGTCACGTGGACAACGTCATCGGTGTGCTGAATTCTCGCACGGTCGGCGACGTGCTCGGCGACAAAGCCAAGCCTGAAGACAAAAATCGTCCCATCGTGCCTTTGACCGAAGCCATGCACAGTGTGCACCTTCTCAAACAGCCGATGCCGGACAGCGAAGGCCGCACCGCGTCGTGCCAAGGTTGCCACCCGGCCCACCGTCAAGCCGCCCAATACAACCCGGACGGTTCACACGGCCCGCTGAAATGCTCCGCGTGCCACGTGAGTAACGAAAATGGTGTACCGTTCGTGGTCAACAAGGAAAAGCATGTCTGGAACGGCAAGCCTATGCTTGGCGACTACGACGCCGCCTTGCCCTGGGCTGCCTCGGCCTCGGCTTCGGATCAGGTTTTGGTCTTGGTGGGCGAACGGCCCATCACCATGACCGATTTGGAAACGGCGGTTGGCAGTTCAACATTCTCGGTCCAGTTCCCATCCATGGATCCCAAAGACCAGGCGGCGCTGCGCGGCGACATGTTAAAGCGACTTGTGGCCGGACAGCTTTTGCTGCTTGAAGCCGAACGCCGCGGACTGGATAGCGACCCGACGTACCAAGCGGACGCGGACGCCTATCAGCGCGGCATCTTGTACCGGGCGTATATGGACAAGCTGCGCGCCGATATTCGCATTCCCGAAGACAAATTAGCCCAATTGCGCGACACCTTAAAAAACCAGCCCGATGCCCTAGAACCCGCCCAAAGCGCCTATATCAGCGCCGAATACCGGGTGTTGCGCGCGCTGGCGATGGAAACGTTGAAAACCCGCAGCCATCTGGTCGTCCATGACGACCGCCTGTATATCGGCGCGGCGCCCGACACGGTTTTGGCCCAACCCGACGGTTTCAGCCTAAAATTGTCCGACATCCAAGGCGACACCGCTTTAAAGACCGAAGACGACATGCAATTGCTCCGCGAGCGATTGTTCAGCACCGTCGAGCTGGAACTGGTGGTCCGCACCGCACAGGCCGATGCCCTGGATGTGAGCGCCATCATGGCCGCCTTTAGAAGCGAAAAACTTCCGGCGCTGTTGATTGACCGCTTGGAAACCAGTGGGTCACGGACGATATTTTGCACGCCTATTTCAAGGAACACCCCGGCATCGGTTATGTGCCCGAAGTGCGCCACGTGGCGCAAATCGTCGTCGCCACCGCCGCAGAAGCAGAGGCCCTGCGCACCCGCGTTGTTGCAGGTGAGAGCCTCTACGTTCTTGCCGGGGAACATTCCATCAACCCCATTGGCCGCGTGGGGCGTTCAGTGAAGCCGCCTTCGACCGGTTTGTCGCCCCCCTGTTGAAATAAACAATCGTTTGCTACATTTTACGTAACGATTTGCTTATGAGCCTGTAAAGTGTGCTCTCTACAATCAGCACCGGGCACCAGATTAACATGAGCGACACACACCCTACATCCTCTCCCCAGCGGCCATCGACGTTGGAGGTGTGGTGGCAAGCGATCCGCCCCAAGACCTTGGGGTTAGCCATAAGTCCAGTGCTGGTGGGCACGGCACTGGCGTGGAGCCAGCAAACTCTTTCGTCTCACCCGCTGCACCACATGGAAGTTCCGGCGGTTATTTTGCTGTGCGCGGTAGTCATTCAAATCGGCACCAACTTGTTCAATGACGCCCAAGATTTCGCCAACGGCACGGATGGCCCGGGGGGAGCAAAACGCCTTGGTCCAGCCAGGATGACGGCCTTGGGTTGGGCGCTGCCTCATCACGTTTCTGCGGCAGGCCTCAGCGCCTTTTTGATAGCCCTATTGGGTGGCTTGCACCTGATCGGCATTGGCGGTTGGCCGATTTTTTTCTTAGGGCTATCGTCACTTGGCGCGGGATATCTGTATTCCCATGGGCCGTATCCGATCTCGCATTCCCCCTTTGGCGAGGTGGTGGTGATCGCCTTTTTTGGCGTTTTTGCCGTCGCCGGGACCTTTTACCTGCAAACCGGGCAGGTCACACATGCGGCCCTGATGCTGGGCGTGGTCTTAGGTCTTCCGGCAGGGGGGGTGTTGTTGCTCAACAATGTGCGCGACCGGGAAGGCGACATTGAAGCCGGGCGACGGACCGTCGCGATCCGCGTCGGCGTCAAAGCCTCACGGATATTGTATGGCGTTTTTATGATCGCCCCGTCAGCACTTTTGGCTTTTGGCGTCATGTCCGGGACCCTATCGCCGGGTGCCCTGTGTGGATTGGCCACCTTGCCGCTGGCCCTCAAAGCCATCCGCACCTTATCCGTAACAGAACCCGGCCCCAGCCTGAATGTGTTGTTGGCGGCAACCGTTAAATTCCAAGGCTTGCTCGCCCTAACAACGGCGGCAGGATTATTGGCCCTCTAATCGTCGAGGATGGAAAAATAGGCTAGGAGATTTTCAATATCGCCTTCAGACAGCGGCTTGAGAATTTTATTCAAGCGCGGATGCATCCGGGTATCGGCCAACATATTGGTAAATTGTTTTTGCAAATACTTGATGTGCTGACCGCTCAACGGTGGGTCTTGGGGGCGGCCTTGGCCCTTGTCGCCGTGGCAGCGCGCACAGCTCTCGGCGTAAACCGCCGCCCCCTTGTCTGCATCGCCGGGGGCGCGGGGGATTTGCAGAACCCGCTTCATCGCTAGTAACCGAGTGTAGCCGTCCTCGTCATCAGGCAAATCCGGAGCGTGATTTTCGAGTTTCATCTGAGTGATATAAGCCGAGACATCAACGACCTCTTGCTCACCCAATTCACGTTCGACCGTAAACGGAAACATCGGAATGTTGACACGTTCACGGGACTTAAAGGCTTTAAGCTGACTGACCAAATATTCCATCGACAGTCCCGCTAAGCGCGGATAAACGCCGCCTCCACCACCCTGTCCTTCGGGTCCATGACACGGCGCGCACACAACGTAGATATCGCGCCCATCATCTGCATAGCCTTCAGCATCTGCTTGCGCACTGACGGCCCACAACGCTAACCATACCCAGCACGCAAAACCAACAAAAGCCCTCATTGCAAATCCCCACGGCGAAACAACACGAACCCAACGACGGCGCTGAGCGTGCCGAACGCCAAGGGATAGACAAAGCCAAAAATGAGAAATCCAGTCCGCCCTAACGCATCCAAAATCACATGCGCAGCAGGACCCATTAAAATCAATTCTGGATCAAACACCAACATGGATGCGGTGCGAAACACCTGCATGGGATTGAGCAATGCAATCACCACCACCACTTCCGAGGGCATCTGTTCACGGACCATTGCGCCCAACAAAATCAAGTCGAGAAACAGCAACAACACCAGCCACACGGTGAACGCCGCGCCCTGGGCGACATCCGACGTTTTGGCAATGGTGGAAATCAACATGCCAATGCCCAAAAAGCACCACGTCAGCGACACCAACAATGCGGTGCTAAACATAAACTCCATCCACGGCACATCAAAGCCGCGCACAGCCGCCCACGTCACCGCCACAACCACCGCCAAAAAAACCGGCAAAAACACCGTGACGTAACGCCCCAACAACTTGCCCCAATACCAAGCCGCCAAGGACACCGGCAAGGCCAACATGTACTCCAGAACCCCCGCTTCGCGGTCGCCCGCAACGGACCTGACCATGGTGATCAAAATAAAGATCGGCAAAATAGCCATGCAAATCTGAATGTAGGTGGTGAGCGTGCGCGACAGCCCGGTAAAGCCCATGACGCGGGAATCCGTAAGACCCGATGCCAGCAACAACACCATCACAGCGCCAAACACCAAAGAGTAGACCAAGAACCAGCGCGCCCGAATCGATTCCGTAAATTCAAGCCGGGCGGTGTGAGCAAGGGATTTAAACATGCTATTCTTCATCTCTTCAATTGTTGCTGAGCGGAACTTTGCAAATGTGATTGGGGGTATCGGTTAAAATTTTTGTCGTCATTTGGGTAAAATCGATGCCCAATTTTAGGTCTGAGACAGCGCCATAACCGTAATTCATCGGCGTCAGGTCCGTCTTCACATAGTGAGCCTCGCGGGCTTTCAGCCAGACAACGTTAGCACGCGTGCTGGACACATCGGCGACCCAAATTTCCGTCGCCGGGTCGCCAGCCCAGTCTTGGCCGTTCAGCCAATTGACGGCGCAACCGACATCGTCAAACTTGGTAATTTTATTGCTTGGCCCGCCGCGGACCTCTGCCACATAGCGCGCATCGCTGATGAGCATCTTGCACAGCTCACAAATTTCGCGGTCCCAGCGGATCTCTTCCGGACCAGACTTGCCCCCGTCCCCGCACGCGCCGAGCACCAACACGGCGCCAACCACCAACACCCGTGAGAAGTTTGTCAGCGTCATTTCAATTCCAATCCCGACACCAGCCCGGCGTAGCGCGACATCATGGCGAAAAAGCGCAACCGATCCGGCCCAGCCACCGTTCCGGTCCAGGCCAAGCCCTGATCCGAAGACGCAAAGCCCCAGTCGTTCAGCGATTTGGCCAAAGCGTCTTCGGGTCGGGTTAAATGCAGGGTGCACGATTGCACCGCCGAGGGATCCACCGTGTCGGCGACGTGATCGTCCAACACCACTTGGCCTCGGTCCAATTCCACCACCCGGTTGACCAAGGCCGCGACCTCATCAATGCGGTGGCTGGACATCAGCATCACCGTATCGGGTGAGCGTTCAGACAGCAAATTGAAGAAAATTTTGCGCGATTGTGGATCTAAGTTGGCGGCTGGCTCATCCATCACCAAAATGTCACTGTCGCGGCCCAAAGCGATGCCGATCAGCAACTTTTGTTTTTGACCGCCGGATAGCTTCACGAACGGCTGGGCGCGAATGATGTTCATATCCAGACCCAGTTGTTCGGCCACCCGTTCCATGCGCAAAGGGTCGCTGCAGCACAAACTGGCGGCATAGTTGATCAATTCACCAACAGGGATTTTCAACGGCGGCGGAAGCTGCGGAACGAACCCAATGCGCGCCAGCACGCCCTGGCGGTCCTGGCGCGGATCAATACCGTCAACTGAGACCTTGCCCTGGCACACGTATTCCCCCAACAAGCAGCGGATCAAAGTCGTTTTGCCGGCACCGTTGGAGCCCACCAATGCCACCCTGGCACCCCTCTTGAACGTCAAAGAAATGCCATCGAGCACGGCGCGGCGCTGAAAAGTCTTCGATACCGATTGAAATTCGATCATGGTGAAGCGGTCTTTCTTTGCGGTCTCACAAAAGTTTGTTGAGGCCCCAAACGTCGTACGTCAACGATTGGGTTGGGCAGATATCAACGCACATGCCGCACCGGGTGCAGTCTGGCCCAAGGGCGACATTTTCCGTCAAGGCGAAGCCTTTTTTAGTGACTTCAAGCACATGAGGAACCAAGCAAATGGCGCGACAATCGCCTTCGTGCAGGCATTTTTCCAAATTATACGTGACGTGCACGGGCGACGTAATGCCCACCATGCCATAGGTCAAACCGATAGGGCACATATAGCGGCACCACGCCCGGCGGGTGAAGAACACTTCAAACAAAAGTAAAACCACCACCCAAATCATCGCCAATCCAGGGCCGTAGATCATCGCCCGCGACAAAATGCCGACTGGGGAGATGGCTTCAAACACCGTGTATCCGCTGCCAAACGCAAGCCCTACGAACACAATGTAAAGAACCGTACGCAAGCCCCTGTGCATGTCCATATCACGCACCAGCTTCATAGCGGTTAGGCGCAGATGAATTTGTTCCGCAAACTCTGACAACAGATGATACGGGCACGCCCACGAACAAAACGTCCGTCCGCCCAACAACCACCACAGCAACAACACCGTCGCCGTGCCGATCACCAAGTTGATGAGAATTTCTTTAAACGCCAGCGTGACTTGCAGCGCCGCGTTCAAGTCCGCTAAGTGAAAGCCCACCACTCTCGATGCCGACATAGAGCCTTCGATCAACTGAATGTCCCAAGAAAAGGACACGATGAACAGTGCGTTAACAATCAAGATCGAGGCCCAGCGCCGATTGCGCCACTTGTGCGAGGGATGCAGGTCGCGTTCCGCTTTGATGGCCGCAACGCGGTCTTTTTTACCCTCTTTGTCGCGCTTGGCTTCATGCAGAACGCGTGCCCCTTCGGAGTAGGTGCTGTCGTTCGGTTTTGAACCGGGGGCGCGGCCAAACATTTCGGCGATTGAGGTCAGCAGCGACATCACACGTCCTCCCAGACTAGGCGTTTTTCAATGACAATCGCGGGTGGGTCGACCGGACAAATCATTTCGCACATGCCGCAACCGACGCACTTGTCAAACACCACCGGCGTGCCCCGCAAATCGCTGGGATCCAAATTGATGCGCTCAAGGGTGATGGCGCCGGTAATCGGGCATTCCCGAACGCACAAATCACACAGCTCAAGATCATAAGGATGGTCTGCGATTAAGATTGGCGTCCAGCGGTCAACCTCCATGTAACGGTGGAGGCCTGGATGATCCGCACCGCGGGCAGGGCCTTTAAATCCTTCGCCCAGGCGCGCCAAGCATGCCTTGGGCCGGGACAACCGCGCCACACCCATGTGCACCTGTTCCTTGGTATCCGTGTGATGCGACAACGCCCCGGTCGGGCACGCCAAAACGCACTGCACGGCATCGCACGAAAAGTCGCACGCCTGTTTGCGAGCATCAACATACGGCACGCCGACGCCAAAGCCTTCGTCCAAATCGCCCAACTTAATGGCTTCGACCGGGCACACCTGGACGCACTGGCCGCATTTGATGCATGAGGCCAGAAATTCCTTTTCCATCAGTCCACCCGGAGGGCGCAACCGTTCCGTCCAAGTTTTGACAACCGGGAAAAACCCCAGCATCGCCGCACCTATAACACCGACGCCCGCGCCAAGCGAGCGCAACACGCGTCGCCGATCGCGCAACTGGCGCACGGTCACAGGTTTTTTAGTTGGAGGTGTTTTCGCGTCCGTCATGGGGCAGCTCTCACCGTTCTTGTTGCATGTATTTGGGCACCCGCTGAGATAGGCCAAACGGGTCGTATTTTATCTGCGGGCCTTCGTGGTGGGCGCTGTCATCTTCTACTGGATCAGATGTACGCGCCACCTTGACGCTGGTGGTCATTTTGGGACGCGGATCGCTCAACAGCAAAAGTGGTTCCGACAAGGGGGCTAGACGTTCCAAAAAGTCCATCATCGACAACACCGCCGAACCCTTAAAGAACGACGCCGCAGGCACATCCATCCATAAACGGTCCGCGTATACACGTTGTTCATGGGGACTATCGCCAACGCCATCTTTGTTGCGATCAAAGCCTTGATAATCGTCCCAATAGTTTCCATCCCAGTCATTGCGCTTGGCGCTGGCACCCGCATTGACCGACACCTGGACATAGTTTGATTCAAAGTGATTGTCTTGCAAAACGGTTCCAGTCCAATCGTTGTGAAACAAAATGCCAATTGAATTAAACGCCAAACGATTGCGCAGAATGCGGTTGGTGGTGCCTGGTTGATACGGCGAAACATCCGTATAGATACCCGTCGCGCAATAGATGATGGTGTTGTCTTCCAACGTGACGTTACTACTTTCTTTCATGCCGATGCCCATGCCGGTGGCACCCAACCCCCGCGAGATACGATTTCCCCGCAGCACAACACCGTCGCTGTACATCAAAAAGGTTCCGACCGAATTATTATCGAAGTGATTGTTGCTCACCAAATTATATTGCGCATACATAAAGTGCAGAGCATATCGTCCACCGCTGATAGAATTTCCCGAAATCGTATTGTCCTTTGAATACCACACCACAACATCGCGGGCGTTGATGATGGTGTTGTCTTCAATGCGGTTGTCGTTACTGTACCACAAACGGATGCCGTCGCCGCGCACGCCCAGATCAAAAGATTTTGATTGGATGCGATTGCGCGCCACGATGTTGTTGTTCGATTGCTGAATATCAATGCCGAACAGGCTGTCGGAAATGTCGTTATCTTTGATGACGTTATAATTGCCACGCACTTGGATACCGGAATCCAAATCGTTGTGCGATTCCCCCGTACTCACCAAGCGCAAGCCCCGCACGGTGGCTCCGTCGGCTTTCAACACGATAACACTGCCAACGCCCCCACTGTCGATGGTGACGTTACCACCCCCATCCAAAATTATGGCTTTGTCGATCAGCAATGGCCCCGCATAGGTGCCTGCGGGTGGCTGAATGACATCGCCGGGCTTGGCCGCATCGATGCGCGGTTGAAGAGACGGCAGCGTTTCGGCCCACGCAGAACCCATCGCCGCACCCGCTAAGATAGCCAGTGCGGCGAAAGCTTTAATGACCAGGTGATACGGGTTGCCCATGACCGCATCTCCGACAGCTTAGCTGTCGTCCCCCGTCTCAAGAATGTGCTTGCGCCGTAACAGGGCCGCTAACCCCAACGCAAATGATGAGCCCGCCAACAAACCAAAACCATAGTGCGGATAGGAAAAAGTGGTGAACTGCGCCACTTTACCCTGCCCCAAAACGGTTGGCATAAACGGCTTCAAGGTGAAAGCACCCATTTCGTTGAGACTATGGCCGAACCACCACAGCCACCCGGCATAATCGGCGACGAAAAATATCGGCAACAAAATCGGCATCAGCACGGTCAGCCAATAAATCGGTTTGAAACGCCCGACCCCAACCATCAACACCAACATCGAAATGAGCAAACCGCCATAGGCGATTTTGGTCGCCAGGGTCATGGTCGTGACCCGGGCTTCGATGATTTTTTCCTGACGGAAATAGCGGCCTAAGGCTTCGGTATAGCCTTCTTGCAGCATTTCGACACCTGACCACGACGCATATTCGTCCTCATCGTAGTCCATCGTCGTCACCACGTCGGTGACGTAGTTGGGCGACAGATATTTATGCCCGCCCTCCGTGAACAACGCAGCCGTCATCCACGCCGCGATGGCCACGCCACCCACCGTCATGACGACGGTGCGTCGCGTTCGCCCCGGTACGATAAAAACAACAATCATCAGCCCCAGCAGGGAAAACACAAATGGCGACAACACCCGTTCGACCGGACCACCCGCAGCAATGGGATACATGCCGACATAGTGGTTGATGGCATCCATTTCATGTTTGCAATTGAGCGCTTCGTCTTCTTGTTTTTCCGCGACATCAATTTTCTGACAGCCGTTAAACACCCCATCCATGTGAAAATGAATGCGAATGCCTTGGGGAAATGCGATATCTGGATACTGTGGCGCCTTCAACGACACCCACCAAGTTGGTGCCACGTAAGCGAAGGCCAGCATCACCAAAGCGGCAAAGGCTAACGCGCGAACAAGCAGCATGCGGCTTGAGTTTTGTTCTACGATCATTTTTATAATTCCTCAATGCCCGCCCAATTTCTGGGACATTTTTTGGGGTTATCTGTCCGGCATTTTGCCCCCCTTTTGACTTTAGGGGAGGAAATAAAGGCCGAAGCGGAGGATAGGGTCGCCCACCAACCCACGCCTCGGCCCTGTTTTCAGAGACTATTGATAGTCAGGATTTTCCCAACCAACTTTGCCGATCTTGTCCGCAGGCGGCAATTGACGCGACACGTAATCCAAAACGGCGGCCATGTCCTGGTTGGTGAATTCCTGGATTTGCTTCACCATGTCGGGGTTGGCGTTACGGCGTTTGCCGTCCCGGATCCATTCAAACTGACGCATCAGGTAGTTATAATGCTGGCCCTGAATACGGGGATAGTATTTTTCCTCAATTCCTTCGCCGTGCTCGCCGTGACAGCGCACGCAGTTGTCTTTGTAAAGCTGCGCGCCATGGTCCAAATCGGTGCCCGGTCCGCGACCCGGTTCCGGGTTCATCGGCAAGGTCGCAATGTAAGCCGCCACGTCGGTGATGGACTGCGGCCCACCGATGGATTCGGGCAAAGCGAACGGGTACATGGTCGGATTGTCGCGGTTCAACGCGCGAATGTCCGCCAATTGTTTGATGATCACATGCGTGTGCTGACCGGCCAGTTGCGGGAAGGTGCCGTCGGGCTGGCCCCAACCTTCATAAAGGTGGCAAGCGGCGCAGACTTCATACACCTCAATGCCGTTTTCCAGGTTTGGCGTCAGGTGCAAAGCTGCATCCTGTTCGCCGCCGCCTTCGTTCCACCCTTCAGTCTTATCCGCAGCTGCGGCGGGCGATGTTATTATCAGACCCGCGACCACTGCCGCCGTTAGGGATGACGCCAAGGACGACGTGATTGTGGTGATGTTTAGTTTTGTTTTCATGGGTTCTCTCCATCGAGGCCAATGGTATGCATTTAGGGGGGGGTTATTTCCCAGCGTTGCGATCAACCTGGGACAAGTAATCGGCCAAAGATGCAAAATCTTCATCCGTCATTTTTTTTACGATACCCTTCATGGCCGCTAATTTTGCGCTTTTGCGCGCTTGGCTTTTAATGTCTTGAAGCTGGGTAAAGACATAGTTGCGCTTTTGTCCGGCAAGATAGGGGTTGCCCTTGAGCGGCTTCATGCCCTCATTGCCATGGCACGCTTTGCATTTCTTTTTGTAGAGGGCCTCACCGGCTGCAACGCTGGCAGGGTCCAAGGGTTCTTTCGGCGCTTGTAAATCGGCTGGCTTTTGTTTGGAAAGCCACTTTGCAACCTGTTTGATTTCTTCTTTAGAAATGCGCGGTACGTTTTTGTCACCGCTGGGGCTGAGCAACGCACCCTGCATGCCCATGGAACGTGGGTTACCGGTTGCGTCATGACTGCCCAAACGCTTACCGCTGATGATGTCGTTGATCTGGGTAACCATGTATTTTTCATCTTGGCCGGCAATGTTGGGATATTCCATCATCGCCTTGCGGCCATCTTTGCCATGGCACGCCATACAGGCCTTGCCCATGTAAACAGTCTTGCCGGGATCGCGCTTGGCTTTTTTATCAGCGGCATGTGCCGGTATGACTACCACAGCTGCAGATATGAGAACGGCACTTAGAATTGCGACACTTTTGAAGATGTTCTTTTTCATTCGGGGGCCTCCAGTTATTGGAAACGATGGGGGAGCCACCACGTGCGGCCCCCCCTCGCTTTGCCTTAAGTAAAAGGCGTTAGGTCGTTACTTTTTGACCTCGTCCTTCTTCACTTCAACTGCACCGTGCTGGTCCAGATAGGTTTTGGCGCGCAGACCGATGTCTGCAGCCTTAACCTGGTACTGCCACCACTGGCCAGCCCAAAGCGTCGCGTTCTGCCAATCTTTCGTGACGGCATAACCTTCTGCTTTTTTGCGGGTGTCAGCGGCGAAGCCCAACTGTTCGGTAGCATCTTCGACCAACGAAACCACAGGTGCAAAGTCCTGATAGTTACGTGCGACAATGTAGCCCACAACCGAATCGATCACGCCTTGCGTGTCAAGGTTGGTCTGGTACTGCTTGTCGTAATCAGCCTGCGTATAGGCTTGGCCTTCTGCGCCCTTGGTTGCAACTTCCTTGTAGCCCTTTGGCTGGACCAGCAAGTAACCCTGCATTTCCAAGTGCAGCGCCGAGCAGAACTCGGTGCAATAGTACGGGAACACACCTGGTTTGCTGGCGGTGATCGTCACCGAACCGGTTTTACCGGGTTCCAACGACAAGTTGGCGTTGGTGCCGTTGATGGCAAACCCGTGGGTTTGATCTTCGGCGCGTTCCAGGTTGGTCATGATGAAGGTGACTTCGTCGCCTTCTTTGACTTCGACGATTTCAGGCGTGATGTGCGAACGAATGGTCGTGCCGTACACCGTTACCTTGTTGCCATCGCGCTCGACCCGTTCTTTACCCGGACGCGTGCGACCTTCATGACGTTCGTCGGTACGGGTGTTCCAACCGCTTTTGTAACGGATGATCGGTTTGAGTTTGTCGGCGGCAATCGCCACAGCGTAGTGTGGCTCGCCCAACGGCAATGGCATGTCATACAACAATTCCATTTTGTCGCCGCTGATGTCGATCAACTGGTGGTTCTGCGGGTGCAGAGGACCGACCGGATTGAAGCGGTCAATCGCCAGCTTGTTCAAAGACACAAGGTATTTGCCTTTAGGATGGACCGAATCGCCTTCCATCGTCATCAAGTGACCGATGTTGTAATGGATGGAGATTTTGTCCAGAACCTTACCTTCACAATAGTCCCACTTGGTGACTTGGCTGTCCACGTAGATGGAGGTGTAGACAACGCAAGGCGTCGAGTCGTACTGGGTGTGAAGCGGGCCCAAGCCAACCTGAACCTGGGTGTGCAATGATTTTTTCAGATCAAGGATCGGAATGCCGTAGGGATCTTTGCCTGCAAAATCTTTGTTCTTGACCAGGTTCATCATTTTTTCAAAGCTGAACACATAAGTGTGGCTGTCCAACTTGCCAGCGACGATCATGAACTTGCCGTCTGGGCTGACGTCCATACCGTGCGGGCTTTTGGGTTCCGGCACCAAGTACAAGATGCCTTCAGCAATAGCCGTTTCCATCATGATGACCGGGTGACCGTTGATCATTTTGACTTTGCCGGCTTTGGCAACTTCTGCGGCTTTCTTCCAATTGATCATGTGGAAGAAGTCGGTGTCTTTTTGCGAGCAGCCAGCTTCGAACGGCGGACGGCCTTTTTCGATGCCACCAACATAACGTTCAGAACAGAACGAGTTGGTGAACGACCAGCCGTCAGACGGGCCTTTGCCAAAATCGGACAAATCCTGGCTATAGGGCGGCAGTTCCAGAGAGAACGATTGTTTCGGATCAATCCGACCTTTTTTACGGTCGAACTTCCAATACGTCACAGCACCACGATATTTTTCGTTAAACTGCGACAACGGCACGTAGCCGTCTTCCAGCGGTGCGGCATACTGTGACGCCTCGATGATGTAATCGGTGTTAGGCGTCACAAAAGCGCCGCCGTGTTCAGATTTCATGATCGGGTTGACGACGATCTGCTTGGTCTCAAAATCATGGAGATCAATCACAGCCATACGGGGGTTGTTCTTGTCATTAATGAACAAGAACTCGCCATCGTAATCACCATTGGTTTCTGAAATGGCCGGATGGTGGGTATCGCCAAACAAAATGTCTTTGCCGTTGATACGACCCTGGGCCAAGACGGCTTTGGATTCGTTATCAAAGCCATAACCCTGCCAAGGTTCCGGCGTGAAAACGCCGATGTATTTCAAAATACGCATGGACGGAATGCCATAAACGATCACTTGACCGCTTTGACCGCCGGACGAAAAGGCGAGAAACTCGTCTCGTTTGCCTGTCGGCACATATGTTTTTGCCGCTGCCAAAACGTCTTTTTCGGTCAACCCACGACGTTTCATAACGTCTTCAAGAGTATTGGCCGACCAAGATGTTGAAGCGGTGACCAGGCCAAAACTGAAGGCGCTCAGCGCCAACAAAGCCCGTTTACCAAATAGTTGCATAGGATAAATCCTCCCTCGGGCTGCAAAAGGACAACAAACCGCAGTATCCCCGAGCTGCTGCAGTTTGGGACGACGTGACTTAGGACGGTGTCAAGTTTATGCTAACAATGCTCAGGAATATTTGACCAAGGTCAAGATACACTGTGCGTAAATGTCGGCACTATGACAGGGGCGCAATGCTGCGCCCCTGATACCGAACACTATGGATAACAAAGCCACCCTCGTCCACCCCTCCTCATCCACTTTCTGGCTCAAAAACAGAACAATCAAACAAAGGGTACCGTTCGATGACCGTGACGCACGTAACAGCTCCTTCATCAACCAACATATACACAGCATTGAAATCTATATTATTTGTGGCGATGCTGTGGTGTGCGCCCACCTTGGCGCACGCCGAAGACAAAGCTCTGACGGCAGAAATTGGCGGACGCTTCATGCTGGAAGACCACAACGGGCAAATTGTCACCGATCAAGATTTTGGCGGCCGTTATTTACTGATCACCTTCGGTTACACCTTTTGTCCCGACGTCTGCCCCACCAATCTGGTCAATATGAGCCAAGCACTTGATGAATTGGGCGAAAAAGCAACAAAAATCGCGCCGATCTTTATCACCGTCGACCCGGCCCGCGACACTACGGCGCGGCTGCGCGATTACGTTGCCAATTTCGATGAACGCTTGATCGGCCTGACCGGCCCTCAGCCGATGATTGACAATGTCTCCCGGCGCTACAAAGTCGTCAGCGCCATCCACCACCCCGAAGGCTGGGCAAAGGATGAGTATCTGGTTGACCACACGGCTTCAATTTTCTTGATGGCGCCCGATAACACGTTCTTGGTCAAGTTCGCCCACGGCCTAGCACCCAAAGAAATGGCAGCGAGAATCGCCGAGTTGGTTCAATAGCCGTGTTTTAACCCATTCGCCTCAGCCCATTCGCAAAAAACAAAATGCTAATTCTCTCGCAGCCACGCCAGCATCACCAGGGCGGGCCACAAATCGCCTTCTGTGTTGACGCCTTTTTGGTGGGCTGTCCAGCGCGCTTGAATGCGCGCCATGTCCAGATGGTCGCGGGCGCGGGCGCTGGGGGCCATGATAAGGTCTTCACCCCAGGCTTTCAATTCACCCCGCAGCCATTGGCGAATGGGCGCGTCGAAGCCTTGTTTGGGGCGCTCAAAATCTTCCCTGGGCAAATGGCGCGCCAGTAAGTCCTTGAGCACCGACTTGAGACCCAGGCGGGCCGGGTCCCTTTGGGCAAACGGCAAGGACCACGCAAATTGCGCCAGCTCGGCGTTGAGGAACGGGGTGCGCACCTCTAAACTTGCGGCCATCGAAGCCCGGTCGGTTTTCACCAAAACATCATCGGGCAGATACATTTTGCTGTCGAGTATTTGAAACCGCAAAGCGTCATCGACCACTGCGAGATCGAAGGGTTCGGGCGTGAACAAGGCCCGCTCAAAGCGCTCAGCCCCCAACACCGGGACGCCATCGCGCCAAAAGCTCGACGCGAACATGAAAAACTCTTCCGCCTGGATGCTGGATCGGTCCAACAGGCGCCCCAACAGCTTGCGCCCCAGTTTCCCCGGCTTGCCGCGCAGCCCATCTATGGTGTTCAAAAACGCGACCGGCAGGCCCCGAGCCATCCGATCCGCCATGCGCTTGGCCGCCGGGCTGATGTTTGCCATCTGCTGCCAGCGCTGAATTTGGTTTAAGTACCGGCCATAGCCGCAAAACAGCTCGTCGCCGCCATCGCCCGCCAACGCCACGGTGACATATTTGCGCGCCTTGGCGCACAGCACCGCCGTGGGCAATTGCGACGGATCGGCAAAGGGTTCGTCATACATCTTCGCCAAAGTGTCCACGACCGCCAGGGCATCGGTCTCCGACACAAAGATTTCCGTGTGGTTGGTGCCCAAGCGCGCCGCCACGGCCTTAGCGAAGGGGGCTTCATTAAAGTGGGTGTTGTCAAATCCGATGGTGAACGTATTCACCCCTTGGGGGGAAACCCGTTGTGCGTACGCAACCGCCAAGGATGAATCGATACCGCCCGACAGAAACGCGCCCACCGCCACATCCGATTCCAGTCGCCGGGCAACGGACTGCTCAAACAATCGCGACACTTCGTCCAGGGCCTCTTCCCGGCTGCCTTGAAACGGCTGGGCAAGGGCGGCCTGAGCTTGGCGTGCTGGATCCCAATAGCGGTGCAGGCGTTCTTTTCCATCCACCAGGGTCAAAAGCGTGCCCGCTTCAAGCTTTTTGTACGCCCGAAAGATGGATCGAGCGCCGGGCACATAGCGATAGCGAAAAAACAACGCTAAGGCATCTCGGTCCAGCTCATCGTCAAAGCCTGGCAACGCCTTCAACGCTTTCAGTTCAGAACCGAACACAAAATTTCCCCCTGCACCCTGGCCAGACCAGCCATAATACAGCGGCTTTTCGCCAAAACGGTCGCGCGCTAGAGTTAACGTACCCTCTTGCTTATCCCACAAGGCAAACGCAAACATGCCGTCCACCTGGCTGAGGGCGGCCTCGACGCCTCGGCGGCGGATCAGTTCCAGCAGCACTTCGGTGTCGGAATGGCCCCGCCACGGGTGGGTATGCTCCGCATCCAATTGGCTGCGCAGGCTTTTAAAATTGTAGATTTCCCCATTGTACGCAATGACATAACGGCCATCGCTGGACTCCATCGGCTGGTGGCCGTGAGCGCTTAGATCCAAGATCGACAAGCGGCGAAAGCCCAACCCTGCCCGGCCATCTTCCGCCACCCAAACGCCCCGGTCGTCGGGGCCACGGTGGACCAGGGTGTCCGTCGCCCGGCCAAGCGCCGCGTCCGCGCCTGCCCACGACGGCGCCCAGGGTGGAGCGTGAGGAGCCACAACAAATCCGACAAATCCACACATGAGGCCAATAGTCCTAAGTTGGTCATCGGCCCTTCTCGCGCGGATACCCCTTCGTTGAGGGAGGGGAGGAAGCGCGCTCGCGATGAGATTTAACATATTCAGCAACGACCGAAAGAGGTGCACCGCCACAAGATGCGACAAAATAACTTGGCGACCAAAGAACACCCTTGTAATAGCGCGCGGCTATGTCTGGGTGCTTTTGCCGCAACCTGCGGCTAGACACGCCCTTCAGGCTGTTGACCAGTTTGGAAAGGGATGTTTTGGGCTGATATTGAATCAACAAATGCACATGATCGTCTTCGCCGTCGCACTCAACGAGTTGGGCGTCAAAGTCACAACACACCTTCTCAAAGATGGATTTGAGACTGTCGATTGCCGATGAGGTAAGAACCCCTCGGCGATATTTGGTTACGAAGACCAAGTGTGCGTGAAGATCAAAAACAACATGCCTTCCCGTATGATAATCCATATTGATAGCTCCGAGACCAATGTGTATACTGCCAGTATGATGAATCGCGGATTCAAATTCAAACTTAAACCGACGCCTCTTCAGGAAAAAACCTTTAGAGCGTTTTCCGGCGTTTGTCGGTTGGTTTACAACTTGGCTTTGGAGCAACGCCGGGATTGGTGGCGTGAGTATGAACGCTCCACCGGCAGTCGCCTGAACTATGTTGCTCAGGCTCGTGAGTTGACGGCGTTGCGGGCCGAAGTCGATTGGATCGCTGCTGTGAGTCAAACCTGTCAGCAACAAGCCTTGCGGGACCTTGATCGCGCATATCAAAACTTCTTTTCGGGTCGGGCTGGTTATCCCAGTCCCCGCAAGCGTGGCGTCAATGATGCCTTTCGTTTTCAGGGACGGGAAGTGTCCGTGCGACACCTGAATGCCAAATGGAGTGTTGTGCGGTTGCCGAAGATAGGTGAGGTTAAATTCCGCAACACGCGCGCCCTGCCGCCAAACGGTACGGTCAAAAATGTGACGGTCACCCTGGCGGCTAATGGTTGGCATGTGACGTTTGCGTGTGAATGCGCTGCGCCACCATTTCAGACGATGTTGTTTCCTTTGGCGGTCGGCATTGATCGCGGCATCGCCAACACATTGACCCTTTCCACGGGGGAACGGCTTTCTGTTCCAGGCAGTTTGGCCAGAATTGAAAGATGCACCCGCAAGGCTCAAAAAGTTTTGTCCCGGCGTAAGCGTGGATCGAAGCGATATGCGAAACAGCGCGTTCGTGTGGCCAAATTGAGGGCGCGTCAATCTCGCATTCGCACGGATTGGCACCATAAGGCCAGTCATTCGATTGCGACACGGTTCTCTCAAGTGATGTTGGAAGACCTGCGCATTAAAAATATGACGTCCTCGGCCAAAGGTACAATTGCCACGCCAGGGAAAAACGTCAAAGCCAAATCGGGACTTAACCGCGCAATTTTGAACCAATCGTGGTTCCGATTTGAAACCTTGTTGGCCTACAAACTTGAAGAACGCGGCGGGCAGCTCGTTAAGGTTAACCCCGCTTATACCTCGCAGACCTGTTCGGTCTGTGGTGCCGTAGACAGATTGAGCCGTGAGAGCCAAGCGCGCTTTGTTTGTACCACCTGCGGACACCACGAACACGCCGACATCAATGCTGCAAAGAACATTATGCGCCGGAACGCGGCGTTTATGCCCGTGGAGGACACCGGTTACGGGTCCGTCGAAACGGGAACTCGGAGGTTGGCAATATAATGTTGTCAAACTTGAAAATCCTCGTCCTTTAGGTCGGGGAAGACGTTAATAGACCCGCTTTCTGAAATGGTTCTATAATAATTAATAAACAGTTTGATCTGCAGCCTTTTGCAAAAAAAGGTTGAGTGCGTGAGAAAAACTAAGGGAATGAGTATGGTCAGCGGTTACATCACCTATGATCGCACCCTCGAACAGCTGGACGACCTGTTTGAGGTTGACCGTGTTGCAGCCGCAAAAATTTCGGCAGTGGCGGTCAAGCATGAAGTGATGACCGCCATCACCAATATCAGCGAAATCAATCAAATCGCCAACGCCCGGATTCTCGCCGACAGTCAGGTTGCCTCCGCCAAAATGATGACCGATGCGGAAATTATCGCCACCCATCTAATCGCCAAGGCCGAACTGGCAGTGCTGGATATCCAGCTGGAGGCCGCGTGCGACCCACACGAAAGCGAAATCCACGCCGCCATGATCAGTGAGATTGGCCGAGCCACCGCCGAAATGATTTCCACAAACGCCCAAGCAAGCGTTGAAACCATTCAACGCGATGCCGCCGAGACCATTGCCCGGCTCAAACACAATGCCACGGACGCCATTGTGGGGATTCAATCCCTGTCTACTAAAATTGCGGCCCGCGTTACGCAAAGCGCGGAAAAAGCACGGAAAAAGCTGGACCAAGCCAAACTTCAAGAGCGCACGGCGGATGAGGTGATTGGCGCAGCCGAGGCGCAAATTCAGCTGATCACCGACACCGCCGCCACCGCCTCAAGTGCGCTGCACAGTGCCACCCAACAAACCATTAGCGACATCAACGCCTTCACCGACACCGCTACCGCCACCATTAGCTATGCGGTATCCGCGTCGCAGCAACGTATCTTGACGGCACGCGACAGGGCGTTAACCCGCATTTATGAGATTGTCGGCCCGCTCGTGACGAATGGGGCGGTGAAAAATCATGCCTGAACGTTTTAGAGCCTAAACGGCTTTAAAAAACGGCTTTAGATGAGGGGTTCAAAGGCGCCATCGAGGCTGAGCCGGGCACCGTCGAGCATATCCAGCTCATTGCCGGAGATAATGGCGTGCAATTCCGACACATACACCGCGCCACGTTCCGAATAGCGATGCAAGGTGTTCGCCAACCGCATGCCATCAACAGTCTGCCCTGTGGCGCGCATTTCGGCGCGCGCGGCGCGAAATTCTTTATAGGCCTTATGTTTGTTTAAGTTGGTGACATAAGACTGCACCGAATCATACAGGCTATCGAACGCCCGCACGCGGTGCGATTTACCGTCATCGCGCTGGTTGGGCACAATGCCTTTATGGTTTTGGGCAAAAGTCCATTCACCAAACATGGCGTTGCCTTCACGGACAAACCGCGATGTGCCCCAGGCACTTTCCGTCGCCGCTTGCGCCAATGCCAGCGAGGGCGGCACCACATCATGACGGGCCAACAGCGCACCGATGTTGTCGCGATCCACCCCGTAAGGTTCTGCCAGTGCTGCCAGCCACAAGCGATCCAACGCGTTGAGCTTGGATCCAGCCTGTTTTTGCGTGCGCAACTCCCACAGCCGGGCGCGGTCTTCGACGATTTGCTCGTTCACTTGCAGCACCAACGGCAGCACCGTTTTGAAAAACACCGCTTTGCGGTCAGCCGTTTTGCGAATCGTTTGCAAATCATCCGGCAGGCTCATCAGGTTCAAACGGGGCACCCCCGCATCGCCTTGAATGACTGCGTTTAAATCGTAATCTAGACCGTCGTCCAAGGCCCCATCTGCGGGTCCGGACGCGGTTTGCATGGAGGCCAACTCAAACTCATCATCAACCAGGTAATCTTGCCCACCCACTTGACCGTAAAATAGGCTCTCCACCGAAATGTCGCTGGAAACTGTGCGGTCTAAACGAGAAGAATTTGCTGCGCCAAAGGCCGGAAAGCTGGCCTGCGCCGAAGACGTCCCGCTGGGGGCCGGCATCAGCCAGGCTGTGCTGAACAAGACACCCACCATACCGACGGTGGCGCCCAATGAGCTCCAATGAAATGTTTTCATGTCTGCTATTTTCTCGATCTGCCGTTAAAAAGGTCTTAAGGCTTTTGACCACGTTTGGGCCTGTGCCTGTCCCCTCCTCGATCGGTCTCTTATGACGAGACGTTCGACCGACGGATCTTCTGTTTGCTGCCGAAAGTCTCCTTCGAGATCAAGTCCGGGGCAAATCTTGGACGATCTTCTACTTGAAAAAAAAGCTTGATTCCAGCTTCTTTTTTCCACAGCTCGAAGTCCCTGAAAAATATGCGCAAAATCACCCGCCCCCGGCTGTGTCAACCAGAGGCGGGTCTAAATTTGCGATAATTTGTCCGATTCGCGCTCAGTTAACGGCGCGAACCTCAACAACTTCGGGCACATAATGGCGCAGCATGTTTTCAATGCCGTTTTTCAGCGTCGCGGTGGAGCTGGGACAGCCCGCGCAAGCGCCTTGCATGTGTAGATAAACCACGCCGTCTTCAAACGAGCGGAAAACGATGTCGCCGCCATCTTGAGCCACTGCCGGACGCACGCGGGTTTCGATCAGCTCTTTGATTTGCTTGATGGTATCGGAATCTCCCGCGCCATCGTCCGCGTCACCCTCAGTGACGTTGATGACCGCCAAGCCTTGGGTGAAGTGGTCCATCACGGCGGCCAGAACGCGGGGCTTCACCACGTCCCAAGCGACGGCGTCATCCTTTGTCACGGTGACAAAATCACCGCCAAAAAAGATTCCGTCCACGCCGTCGATTTCGAACAAGCGCAACGCCAAAGGCGAAGCGACAGCACTGGCCGCATCGGTAAAATTAGCCGTACCGGACGCCATCACCTGGGTGCCGGGCAAAAACTTCAAAGTCGCCGGATTCGGCGTCGCTTCGGTTTGAATGAACATAGCGGTACTCTCACTGGTTAAATCTCTGTTGCCGCGAATATGGGGCTAAACCCCCTACCAATCAACCTGTTTGGCAATGTGGGTATCCTTTACACGTTCAAAAAGCCCACGGTTTTCTTAATTTCTTGCAGTATTGGCTCTGAAAGGGCGCGAGCGCGCAGGGCTCCGTCTTTGAGCGCCGCATCGACGTGATCGGGGGCGGCCATCAGGCGGCGCATTTCTTCTTGGATGGGGCCCAGTTTCGCCACTGCCAAATCGGCTAGGTGCTGTTTGAAGGTGCCAAAGCCTTCACCCGCGAATTTTGTGAGGGTGTCTTCTAATGTGGCGTCGCAGAGCGCGGCGTAGATGCCCAGCAGGTTGGCCACTTCGGGGCGGCCTTCTAGGCCTTTGGCGTCTTCGGGCAAGGGTTCAGGGTCAGTTTTGGCCTTGCGGATTTTTTTCGCGATGGTGTCGGCATCATCGGTCATGTTGATCCGCGACAAATCCGACGGGTCGGACTTGGACATTTTTTTGGTGCCATCCTTTAAGCTCATCACGCGAGTAGCGGTGCCCAAAATCAACGGTTCGGGCTGGGGGAAAAAGTTTTCCACGCCAAAGTCGTTGTTGAACTTTGCCGCGATGTCGCGGGCCAGCTCCAAATGCTGCTTTTGATCTTCGCCGACTGGAACGTGGGTGGCTTTATACAATAAGATGTCGGCGGCCATCAGGTTAGGATAAGCATACAGCCCAACCGAGGCGTTTTCTTTATTCTTGCCCGCTTTGTCTTTGAACTGGGTCATGCGGTTGAGCCAGCCCAGCCGCGCCACGCAATTGAAAATCCACGCCAATTCGGCATGACCCGACACTTGACTTTGATTGAAGATGATGTGCTTTTTCGCATCGACGCCAGACGCCATCATCGCCGCCGCCACTTCACGGGTGGAGGCGGTGAGTTCAGCCGGTTCTTGCCACATGGTGATGGCGTGCATGTCGACGACACAAAAAAGGCATTCAAAGTCGTCTTGCAGCTTCACCCAGTTACGCACCGCGCCCAGATAGTTGCCAAGATGAAGATTGCCCGTGGGCTGAATGCCCGAAAAGATGCGTGACATGAGCGAATGCCCTTCCGTGTGGACCGGATGAGAAATGTGCCGGTGTTGATAATGTAGGGGTTATGAACTGCCCAAAGAGCCGGGTCAAGCGGCCTAAGTCAAGATAACGGCTTAAGCGGGAGGCGCTTGTTTGGCGGACCGTCGCATCCACCCCTTGACGTCGCCCAGTGAAGCCGCCCCCAGCACTTGGGCGAAAAGTGCATAGCTTGCCATGCCGCCAAAGATAATGACCGCCAACGCTGTCGCCTTTTCCCCGGAACCGCCGCCCAGCCAGCCGCTGAGTTTTTCCATCAAAGTCCACTCCAACGCCATCACCACTGTGGCCATACCAGCCACCGCCGCTACCGTGCGCGTCATCCGCCGAAAGAAGCGGGCGTCAAAATGAAATTGTCCACGCCGGATCAAAAAAAATGCCAACAACAGCGCGTTGAGCCATTGGCTGACAACCGTCGCCGCCGCCAAGCCCACGTGCGCCAGCGGCCCCATCAACGCCAGCGCGGCGGCTATATTCACGGCCACGCACAGCGCGCCGATTTTGATCGGTGTGGACATGTCTTCGCGGGCGAAATACCCCGGGGCAAAGGCTTTGACCAACACAAACGCGGGAAGCCCGCAAGCGAACACTTTGAGCGCCAAGGCGGTTTTGGCGGTGTCGCCGGGCGAAAATTCGCCGCGTTGAAACAGCACCGATATAATGGTTTCGGGCAGAACGAACAGCGCCACGGCGGCAGGCAAGGTCAGCAGCAAAGCAAATTCCACGGCGCGGTTTTGACTGTCGAGCGCGCCTTGGGCGTCACCCGCTTTAATCTGGCGGCTGAGCAACGGCAGCAACGCGGTGCCCACCGCCACACCCACCACGCCCAGCGGCAACTGCACCAAACGGTCGGCGTAAAACAAATACGAGATCGATCCCGACACCAAGAATGAGGCGATGACGGTGTCGATCAGCAAGCTGATTTGATAAATCCCTGCGCCCACGGCGACCGGGGCGATGCGCTTCAGCAAGCGCTTCACATCCGCCGTTAAGCGCGGGCGCACCAAGCGCGGCATCCACCCGGCGCGCCAGGTGTGCCAGACCATCCACGCCAATTGTACACCGCCCGCAATCGCCACGCCCCAACTGAGCGCATAGGCTGGCGACGCCATCAACGGGCTGAGGCCAAACACTGCTGCGATCAGCGTAATGTTGAGCAAAATCGGCGTTGCCGCAGCGGCCCAAAACTTGCCCAAGGAATTCAAAATGCCCGCCAGCAACGATACCAGCGAGATGAAAATCAAATAGGGAAAGGTGATGCGCACCAGCTCTATAGCCAGGGTGAACTTTTGCGGCTCGTCCATAAAACCCGGCGCGATGGCGCTCACCACCCACGGCATGGTCAGCTCAACGCCCACGGTGAAGACCAGCAACACCACCAGCAAGCCGCTTTGCGCTTGGGCGGCAAACAGCTGCGCGTCGTCCTTCGTCTCGGTTTCCAACTTGCCGGCAAAAATCGGCACAAAGGCTAAGTTAAACGCGCCTTCGGCAAACAAGCGGCGAAACAGGTTGGGCAGTTTAAAGGCGACAAAAAACACATCCGCCATCCACCCCGCACCCAACACCCACGCCACAGACACATCGCGCACAAAACCCAACAGGCGCGAAATCAAGGTCATGGCCCCAACGGTGGCGATAGAACGGATCAGCACGGACGGTTCCTTTACGTGTGGCGAGGGCGGATGAGAATCCACTTTGCGTAAACTGAGTATACGGTTTTAGCCGTTTTGCGGGACGGAAAAAAGGCAACGTCTTGACCTAACCTTTTGCGCCCCGCAAACTGACGCAAATTCTTTTTTGAGAGACGTCCCACCATGACGGATAAAATAGACTGCTTGGTCATCGGTGCCGGGGTGGTGGGGCTGGCCATCGCCCGCGCCATGGCGTTGAAGGGCCGCGACGTCATCGTCGTCGAGGCTGAACCCGCCATCGGCACCGTCACCAGCGCGCGCAATTCCGAAGTCATTCACGCGGGTCTTTATTATCCGCCGGGAAGTCTGAAGGGGCGGCTGTGCGTGCACGGCAACGCCCAGCTGTATGACTATGCCGAACGCCATGGCGTCGAACATCAGCGCTGCGGCAAGCTGGTGGTCGCCACGTCTGAGTCTGAAGTGGCTATTCTCAAAGACGTGGCGGGCAAAGCCGCCGCCAATGGCTGCACCACCCTTGACTGGCTGGACGGTGCTGCGGCGCATGCATTGGAGCCCGAGCTCACCTGCTTGGCCGCGTTGTCGTCACCCACCACGGGTATCTTGGACAGCCACGGTTTTATGCTCAGCCTGCAAGGGGAACTGGCAGCCTTGGGTGGCTGGGTGGCCTTGTCGAGCCCGGTGGTGGGGGGCGAAGCGCTGGGGGGCGGCATTTTGATGCAGGTTGGTGGCGCGCAGCCCATGGAAGTCGAGTGCACTTCGGTCATCAACTGCGCCGGATTGGACGCGCAAAAGGTTGCCGGACTCCTCAAAGGTCTGGCCCCAAGCCACATCCCCAAGCGCCACTTGTGCAAGGGCAATTATTTTTCTCTAACGGGTAAAGCACCGTTTTCTCGGCTGGTTTACCCGGTTCCGGGGGCGGTATCGCTGGGCTGTCATTATACCCGCGACTTAGGGGGGCAAGGGCGCTTTGGTCCCGATGCAGAATGGATAGCTGACGATGTTAATGCCATCGACTACACCGTTGACCCCGCGCGCGGCGATGCCTTTTACGCGGAAATTCGGCGCTATTGGCCGGGTCTGGCAGACGGCGCGCTGAGCCCGGCGTATTCCGGCATGCGCCCCAAGCTGCAAGCCCCGGGCGAGGCCGCCCAAGATTTCGCCATCCACGGCCCCAGCGTTCACGGCGTTAGCGGCTTGGTCAACTTGTTCGGCATCGAATCGCCGGGCCTCACCGCATCTTTAGCGATTGGCGCGTATGTGGCCGACATGGTGGCTAAATAAGGGGTTCGCCCTTCGCCGTACCGATCGCTTGCAACACGTTTTTTTTCAGCGCCTTGATTTTTTGGGGCGAATCTATTTTGAGGCCGAACACGTCACGCACATAAAACACATCGACCGCCCGTTCGCCATACGTCGAGATATGCGCCGAGGTGATTTGCAGACCAAAATCCGTCAGCGCGCGGGTGACGTCGTACAAAAAGCCTTGACGGTTGCGTCCGTTGACTTCGATGACCGTCGCCGATTGCGAGGCTTCGTTGTTGACCAGCACGCGCGGCGCCACTTCAAACACGTTGGTGCGCGATGGCAACCGGCGGGTGTGCTCTTCGGCCAATTCGCGCGCGGGGCGCAGCCGTCCGGTGAGGGCCGCTTCGATGCGGTCCTTTAAGCGTTTGATTTTTTCCGCCGACGTGATGGCGTGCTCTTCGACGTCTTGCACCCAAAATGTATCCAGCGCCATGCCATTGCCGAAGGTGGCGATCTTCGCATCGACGACGTTCGCCCCCGACAACGACATCGCGCCCGCAATGGACGCAAACAAACCTGGATGATCGTGGGTATGGATCAACACTTCAGTGACATCGAAATTTTCCACCGCACGGGTTTCTAAAAGCAACTTGGTGTTATTGTTGTGGGCATCGCGCACGATTTCCGCGTGGTGCGCCAGCTCTTCAATGGGATAAGATAAAAAGTAGTTGGCGTGACCTTGGGCCAGATACCAATCGACATCGGCATCCGGCCAATGGTCAAGCTTGTCGATGAGCTTTTTGCGCTTTCGATCGGCACGCGCCTCGCGGCGCTGGGTCGGCAACCCACCGGTCATCAATTCTTGGGCGTTGTAATACAGTTCGCGCAGCAACGACGCTTTCCAATTGTTCCATACCGTAGGCCCCACCGCGCGGGTGTCGGCGACGGTGAGAATCAACAGCATGCGCAGACGTTCCGGCGACTGCACCTGGGCGACAAAATCTTTGATGGTTTTGGGGTCGTCCAAGTCGCGCTTGTAAGCGGTGCGGTTCATGTCCAAATGGCGCAACACCAGCCACGTCACGGCTTCCGTTTCCCAGTCGTTCAAGCCAAAGCGCGGGCACAGGACCGTCGCGATTTCGGCCCCCACGACGCTGTGATCGCCGCCCCGGCCCTTGGCGATGTCGTGGAGCAAAACCGCGACGTACAAAACCCGGCGCGACTGTACGTCTTTGATGACTGCGCTGCTCAACGGGTGATCTTTGACCAACTGGCCTTGTTCGATTTTCCACAAAATATCGATGGCCCGAATGGTGTGCTCGTCGACCGTATAGACGTGATACATGTCGTATTGCATCTGCGCCACGACCCGCCCAAAATCCGGCACGAATCGTCCGAGCACACCCGATTCGTTCAACCGCATCAGGCTCCGCTTTGGGCCCTTGGGTGAGGTTAGCAATTCAAGAAATAGGGCGTTGGCTGCGGAATCATTTTGAACTTTTTTGCCGATCCGTTTGAGGTTTTTTTGCACTAAACGCAAGGCTTCGGGGTGAATGTCGAGATCGTATTTTTCGGCCTCTGCGAACAGCCGCAACAAATTGACCGGATCGTCTTTAAACACGTCTAGGGTCTCAACGCTGAGACGCCCGCCATCGACCTTAAAGCCGGGGGCCAGACGGCGGTGAAAATTAAAAGACGGAAATGAGATCAGCGGCTTTTTGGTGTGTTGATGTTCCAGCACCGCGCAGATCACGCGGGTCAAATCGCCGACCTCTTTGGCCACTAAAAAATAGTGTTTCATGAACCTCTCAACCGCACTGACGCCTTCACGGTCGGTGTAGTCCATACGCTGGGCCAAATCGGTTTGCACGTTGAAGCTGATGGTTTCATCCGGCCGCCCCGCCAAATAATGCAGGTGGCAGCGCACCGTCCACAGGAACCTTTGGGCTTTGTTGAAGCGCCGGGCGTCGGATTTGTCCAACACGCCCTTGACCACCAGACCGTTGATGTCATTGACGCGGTACAAAAACTTGGTGATCCACAACAGCGTTTGCAAATCGCGCAAGCCGCCTTTGCCGTCTTTGATGTTGGGTTCCAACACGTACCGCGAATCGCCCATGCGGTCGTGACGCTGATCGCGTTCTTCCAACTTGGCGCGGACGAATTCGGCTTCTTGGCCGTGGATCACGTCCCGCTCTAAGCGCTCTTCACAATTTGTGAACAAGTCGTGATTGCCGCTGATCCAGCGCGCTTCCAGTAAGCTGGTGGAAATGGTGAGGTCGGCTTTCGCCATCTTAATGGCTTCGTCAATGTTGCGCGTCGCGTGGCCGACTTTCAAGCCCATATCCCACAGCATATAGAGCATCCATTCGACTGAGGTGCTGGATGTGGGTTCCGCCTTTTTGGGCAACAAGAACATGATGTCCAAATCGGAATGGGGTGAAATTTCCGCGCGCCCATAGCCGCCCGTGGCGATCAAACTCAGGGCCTCATCGGCCAGGGGGTAGACATAGGTGATGGTGAATTCGTGCAAGGTGCGGATCAACTGATCCAGCAGATAGGCCCCAGCGCGCAGCGTGTCGGCACCTGAGGCTTCTTTGGCTTCAAAGCGCCGCTGAATTTCATCGCGACCCTTTTCCAGGCCGTCTTTAAACACTTTCAGAATTTTGCCGCGCGCCTTGGGGGTTTTGACATCGCCGCCGTCAAGGCCCGCCGTGTGAGCAATTTCACACAGCGCCAGCATGACCGATTTTCGGCAAATCACTCCGCGTGGATTTTTAATCTTTAAAAGCATCGTGTTCCCTATAAGCCGACTTCGTATCTGGGTATATGGGGTATATAGGTTTTGCGCCCCTGAAACGAGTGGCAATTCATGGGGGTTTTCGCTCTAATGGGCGAACGCCTGATTTTTCTTACCGCTTTAAGGCCCGCCATGCCCGACGCCCCCTGCTTGCACGAATGCACCCATCTGATCGGCTTGGCCGAGCGCCTGCAAGCCGCCGCCCGAGACGACGTGTTTTTGCGCGATTGGTTCGCCCAAGCCGAGGCGCTGTTGGACCGTCCGACCCTGGACACCCCGGATGGTGAATTGGCCCTGGACAGCTTGGCGTTTGATTTGCGTTATCGCTGGCTGCAGCACACCTATGCCCAGTCGGGGCGCTATTTGATGTCGCCGCCCCAAGGTCAACGCAAAGTCTTGCCGGGAGGCGAGCGCATCGGCTACCCCTATGATCGGTGGATCAAGCCGCGCCTGTTGGAAGAACGTTTAAGCGCCTTGCACCCAGCCCCCAAAGGTTGGGCGGGGCGCGCCGTTTTGTTCGCCAACGGCATGGCCGCCCTCAGCGCCACCTTGCAGATGTATCGCGCCCACAGCCACAAAATGTGGCCACGCCCGCCGGGGCCTTTATCGCTGCATTGGTTTGGCGGTTATTTTGAAATCATCAAACTCCTGCATTTGGTGTGTGATGATTTTTTTCACGGGCGCAAGCATGTCAAGCAACAAGATCTGTGCGCTTCAGTGGAACGTGGCGATGCCGATTTGGTGTTGATCGAACCGGTCTCCGCCGATATGTCCTTAGCCGTTTTTGATTTGGACGTCTTCATAGCCGCGTGGCAGCGGCGCACGGCCAAACGGCCATGCACCATCGTCATTGACGCATCACTCAGCGGCCTTGTGTTTCCGGTCGAAAAGCTGTGCCGGTCGCTGCGGGCCGACCCGCCCGCCATGATCATCATCATTCGCTCCGGCCTCAAGCTGGATCAACAGGGCTTGGAGCTGGCCAACGCCGGGCTGGTGAACGTGTGGATGCCCAATACACCCAACGCTTTAAAGCGACTGGACCGCTTTGAGTCCAGATTAAAAATCACCCGCACGACCTTGGGCGTGGGTCTGTCCGAAGACGAATACGCCGCCCTCACCGCACCTTTTTTTCTCGACCGGCCCAGCCTGACCCAGCACACAAACGCCGTGTTCGCCAACAATCAACGTTTTGCCGAGGCCTTGGCGCCCACATAAAAGTCACACAATGGCCTGCTGGCCGAGGTTTCTCATCCCGCCCTGGGACCAGCGCGGACGCTCGCTTGGGCCCAAGCCCCGTTCGTCACCGTGCGCTACCGGGGCGATGACGACGACGCCCGGGCGTTTATGCGCACGGTGTTGGAATTTGAAGCGCACGCCCGCAAGCTGAGCTTTGTTCCCGGCAGCAGCTTTGGCTTTCGTGGCCACCGCTTTGAAATGGGCTTTTCCGGCGATTTGAAACATACCACCCTGCGCATCGCCATGGGCGCACGGGTCGGACCGTCCGTTGACGGCATCATCAAGCTGTTTCAAGACTTAGCCGTCTATAAGGATTTCGCGGCGCTGCGCCAAGCCTATCCCCAGCTGGCAAAAGACAAACCCAAAGACCGGGTCGAAGACGAATCATGAGCGTACCCCCCTTGCCCGTTTTGTATAGCTTTCGCCGCTGCCCGTTTGCCATGCGCGCACGTTTGGCGCTGTGGGTCAGTGGCACATCGTACGTCTTGCGCGAAGTGGCCTTGCAGGACAAACCCGCGCAAATGCTGGCCCTTTCGTCCAAGGGCACGGTGCCGGTCTTGCACTTAGTCAACGGCGACGTGATTGACGAAAGCCTTGACGTAATGGCCTGGGCTTTGGCTCAAAACGATCCGCTGTATTGGCTGGGCGGCCAAGACCAGGGCCTGATCAAAGCCTGCGACACGGATTTCAAATTTCACCTGGATCGCTACAAATACGCCAGTCGGTTTGAAGGCATAGACTCGATGGCGCACCGCGTTGCGGGTGAAGGCTTTATGCAAATTCTTGAACAGCGCCTCACGACCCAACCCTTTTTAGACGGGCGACACCAGACCTTCACCGACATCGCCATCGCCCCGTTCGTGCGCCAATTCGCGTTGGCCGACTGGGAATGGTTTTTTGCCACCCCATATCCACATACACAAGGCTGGCTGAAAGCCTTTATCGTCAGCACGGCGTTTGTCCAGGTGATGGATAAATATCCCCCCTGGCGACCGGGCAACGATGACACCATTGTCCGCCCACCACCAACATAAGGACGCTGAACCGTGTTGTTTCGCCAGTTGTTTGAACCGCAATCTTGTACCTACACCTATCTGCTGGGCTGTGAAGTCACCCGCAAAGCTGTGCTGGTCGATCCGGTATTGGAAACATTTTCCCGTGATTTGGATGTCGTGCAAGAGCTGGAACTTGAACTGGCGCTGACCCTAGACACCCACATCCATGCCGACCATTTAACGTCTGCGCTTAAACTTAAAAGCCTCACCAGCTGCCAAATCGGCGTCCCCCAAAAGGCCGGCGTCGAGTGCGCCGATGTGCAGGTCACAGAGCAAAAGCCCATCACCATCGGTACGCTGATGATTGACGCCCTGTTCACCCCCGGCCACACCGATCACCATCATTGTTATGGTTTCAGTGCGGGGGCCAGCGCCGCCGTGCTCAGCGGCGATTGTTTGCTGATCGATGGATGCGGGCGCACGGATTTTCAAGGTGGATCTTCATCGGCCTTGTATGCTGCTATTCACAGCAAGCTATTCACAATGGCAGGCAACACCTTGGTATATCCCGGTCACGACTATCAGGGTCGCCACGTTTCAACCATCGCCCAAGAACGCGCCCGCAATCCCCGCCTCAAGGACGGCACCTCAGTCGAAGCCTTCATCCAGATCATGAGCGGGCTGAATTTAACGTACCCGAAAAAGATGGATCTGGCCGTGCCTGCCAACATGCTGTGTGGACAATGCCCTGCAGAGCTGCCTGCTGATTTGAAACGCCTGTGTGAAATCAGCCCTCAGGGTTGAGGGTTTTGAGGCGATAGAGAAAATCCAGCGCTTCACGCGGTGTCATTTCGTCGGGCAGCACAGCTTTAACGGCGGTTTCGACTTCGGAGGCTTTGCGGGGGCCAAATGCGGACGCTGGTTGGTGGGCGGGCGCATGAGAAAACAGCGGTAAGTCGTCAGCCAGTTTGGTGACGGTGCTTGACTGCTCCCCCGCTTCCAGGGATTTCAAAATTTGTTCGGCGCGCGCCACCACACCGGGCGGCAGCCCCGCCAGCTTGCCGACGTGAATGCCATATGATCGATCCGCAGCACCGGCGCCAACTTCGTGCAAAAACACGACGTCACCCTGCCACTCTTTGACTTTCAGTGCATGGCATGTAAGTCCCGAAAGCTTGGCTTGCAGGGCGTTTAGCTCGTGGTAATGGGTGGCAAACAGCGCCCGACAGGTGTTGACTTCGTGCAGATGTTCAACCACTGCCCAGGCGATGGACAGGCCATCAAAGGTCGACGTGCCGCGCCCGATCTCGTCCAAAATCACCAGCGCCTTGGGGCCTGCTTGGTTCAAGATGGCGGCGGTTTCGACCATTTCCACCATGAACGTGGAGCGCCCTCGGGCCAAATCGTCGGCCGCGCCCACGCGGGAAAACAAGCGATCGACGATGCCGATGCGGGCGCGCTCTGCGGGCACAAACGAACCCATCTGCGCCAGCACCGCGATCAGTGCGTTTTGCCGCAAAAAGGTCGATTTACCCGCCATATTGGGGCCGGTCAACAACCACAGGCGGCCAAGCTGGTCGTCTTGAACACAATCATTGGCGATAAATTTATCGCCATCCCCGGTTTCCAAGGCGGCTTCGACCACCGGGTGACGGCCTTGAATGACTTCAAAGTCTACGCTGTCGTCAACTACCGGGCGGGTGAGGCGTCGTTCCTGAGCCAATTGTGCCAAGCCGGTGGCCACGTCCAGTTGGGCCAAGGCCCGCGCCGCCAGGGCGATGGCGTTGGCGTGGGCCGTGACCAAGGCGCACAGCTGGTCAAAAATTTCCAATTCCAGCGCCACCCCGCCATCGGCGGCACGGGCAATTTTGCCTTCCAATTCGGACAGCTCGACGGTGGAAAAGCGCACTTGGTTGGCCATGGTCTGGCGGTGAATATACGGACCGTCCGCGCCCATCAGCTTGTCGCCATGCTTGGCCGAGACTTCGATGAAGTAACCCAGCACGTTGTTGTGCTTCACTTTTAAACCCGTGAGGCCAGTGTCTTTTTGATAATTACCCTGCAAGCCCGCAATCAAGCGGCGGCTTTCGTCGCGCATCATGCGCAATTCATCCAAATCGGGACGATAGCCGGGACGGACAAAGCCGCCGTCGCGCGCCTGCAACGGCAATTCATCGCCCAACGCAGCCGCCAGCGCGCCCACCAATTCCCCGTGCGCGCCCAAATCCTCCATGCTTTTTGCCAGACCTTGGGGGATGTCTTGAGCGGCGAACACGTCGCGAAGTTTGGCCGTCAACTCCAGGCCGGTTTGCACGGCGGCCAAGTCGCGCGGGCCGCCCCGGCCCAAGGTGATCCGCGTCAAGGCCCGCTCTAAATCAGGGCAACGCGCCAATTGGCTTCGCACGTCTTCACTCACGCGCGTTTCTGACAAGCAAAACTGCACGTCGCAAAAACGGCTTTCGATGGCGACGACATCGGTTAAGGGGGCTGCCAGACGTTCGCTCAACAAGCGCGCGCCTGCCCCCGTTATGGTGCGGTCGATGGCCGCCAACAGCGATCCCTTACGCGCCCCGGTGAGGGTTTGCGACAGTTCCAAATTGCGCCGGGTCGCGGCGTCGATTTCCATCACGCCGCCCGCGCAGATGCGCACCGGCGGTGAAATCCGAGGCAGCTTGCCCTTTTGCGTCAGCTCCACATAGTCCAGCAAGCCACCCGCCGCCGCCACTTCGGCGCGGCTGAAACCACCAAAGGCGTCCAGCGTTTTCACACCGAACAACGTCTGCAACCGCTTGGCCCCATTGGTGCTGTCAAAGCGAGACGCGGGCTGCGGCGTCAACGCGTCGCGCCAATCGGCCAACACGTAGCGATACGCGTCCTTGTTCATCAAGCTATCGGGGTGCAGCACTTCACCGGGATTGAGCCGCGCCAATTGTGCGCCCAAGTGTTCGGGTGAAGAACTTTGGGTGAAAAACTGCCCGGTGGACACATCAATCCACGCCAGCCCCAGTTCCCCCTGGGCTTCGGCGATGGCGGCGAGATAATTGTTGGCGCGCGCATCCAGCAGAGAGTCTTCAGTGATGGTGCCCGGCGTCACCACCCGCACCACGGCCCGGTTCACCACTGATTTTGCGCCGCGTTTTTTGGCCTCTGCCGGGTCTTCAATTTGTTCGCAGACCGCGACGCGAAAGCCTTTGCGGATCAGCTTGGACAGATATTGTTCGTGGGCGTGCACCGGCACCCCGCACATGGGGATATCTTCGCCATTGTGCTTGCCGCGCTTGGTTAAGGTGATGTCCAGCGCCCGCGAGGCTTTTTGCGCATCGGCAAAAAACATCTCGTAAAAATCGCCCATGCGGTAAAAAAGCAGCGCGTCCGGGTGGTCTTGTTTGATCGCCAAAAATTGCGCCATCATCGGGGTAATTGGCGATGGATCGGAAGGTAGCGTTGAGGCATGATCGGCAGGCTGCGGCTGGCTCATCTTGGCTTTATCAAAATCCGGCGTTAAAAGAAGCCACACCTTACCCAAGCCGTGCCCACAAGATCAACACATCATCCCAACGGCAGACCAAGTGTGGGCATGTAGAGACAATATCTAAAGCAACTTGGCGTCCGGCCCGAAGCGGCCTAACATAGTCGAGTTCAATCTTTAAAATACCCTATCGCCTGGAGGCCACCTGTGACCCAAACATCTGAAATCGTTCGCGAAGCCGTCGGTGTATTCAAAGACCGCCCCACCTTCGAAGCCGCTGTTGAACGCCTATTGCAGGCCGGCTTTGAACGCCCCGACCTTTCGGTTTTGGACGGCCACGAATCCCTAGAATCCGTGGGTGATCCCGGCAAGCCGTGGAAAGACGTGTTGACCGCCTTGGTTGGCGAAATCAAATACGAAGGCTCGCTGGTTGCGGCGGGGGCTATTTTATTGGCGGGTGGTCCGACTGCGGCGTTGATCGCCAGCATCATCGGTGCGGCCACCGCAGGCATTGCTGCGAAAGAGGTTCTCGACGAAGTCACCTCGACCCCCGACAGCGCAGATTTCGCCAACGCCCTGGCGGCGGGTGGCCTGATCTTATGGGTTAGCTGCGCCGATTCCGCTCAGGAAGCCGAAGCCCTCTTAACTCTTGAACAAAGCGGCGGCAGCAATGTCCATGTGCATGAGCGCATCGTTTAGGCCTCCCTTCTCCATCCTTCCATGGCTCACTTCTTCCTGAAAGTCCTCCCCTATGAACGACGACAATACGATGAGCGCCCTCGATAAAGAAGCTTTGCTCATGCACGCACGCGGGCGGCCCGGTAAATTTGAAATTCACCCGACCAAGCCGCTCACCACCCAACACGATTTGGCGTTGGCCTATAGTCCCGGCGTCGCCGCCCCGTGCCGCGAAATTCAACGCGACCCCCAATTGGCCTATGACTACACCGCCAAGGGTAATTTGGTGGCCATCATATCCAACGGCACCGCTGTTTTGGGCCTGGGTGATTTGGGCGCGCAAGCGTCCAAGCCGGTGATGGAAGGCAAAGCCGTGCTGTTTAAGCGCTTCGCGGACATCGACGGGATCGATCTTGAAGTCGATACCCACGACGTCGATGAATTCGTCAACTGCGTGAAACTGTTGGGGCCGACCTTTGGCGGCATCAACTTAGAAGACATTGCCGCACCCGATTGTTTTATCATCGAACAGCGGCTGCGCGAACTGATGGACATTCCGGTGTTTCACGACGATCAACACGGCACCGCGATCATTACTGCCGCAGGCCTGATCAACGCGTGCGATTTGACCGGTCGCGAAATGTCCGACATCAAAATTGTCGTCAACGGCGCTGGTGCGGCGGCGATTGCCTGTATTGAATTGGTGCAGTGCCTGGGCGTGCGCGCCGCCAACACCATCATGTGCGATTCCAAAGGGGTCATTTACCAAGGCCGCGAAGTCGGCATGAACCAGTGGAAGGCGGCCCATGCCGCCGCCACCGATGCCCGCACCTTGGAAGACGCGCTGAAGGGCGCAGATGTCTTTTTGGGGCTGTCGGTCAAAGGGGCGCTAACCGCCAAAATGGTCGAAGGCATGACCGACAAACCGATCATTTTCGCCATGGCCAACCCGGACCCGGAAATCACCCCCGAAGAAGCCAAGTCGGTGCGGCCCAACGCCATCATCGCCACCGGGCGCTCTGATTATCCCAACCAGGTCAACAATGTGCTGGGTTTTCCCTATATTTTCCGTGGTGCCTTGGACGTGCGCGCCACCACCATCAACGAAGACATGAAAATTGCCGCCGCCCATGCCATTGCCTCGTTGGCGCGCGAAGACGTGCCCGATGAAGTCGATATGGCCTATGCCGGGCTCCACCTGCGCTATGGGCCGGATTACATCATTCCCGCCCCGTTTGATCCACGCCTGATCACCACCGTGCCGCCTGCGGTTGCTTACGCCGCCATGGATTCCGGCGTGGCGCTGCGCCCGATCATCGACATGGACGCCTATCGCAACGAATTGATGGCGCGCCTCGATCCCACCGCACCGTCCTTGCAAGCCATATTCGAAGATGTGCACCTCCATCCACGCCGTGTGGTGTTTGCAGAAGGCGAAGAAGAAAAATCCATTCGCGCCGCCGTGGCCTTTTACAATGCAGGCTACGGTTTTCCCGTTTTGGTAGGCCGTGAAGCCGAAGTTCTTGAAAAAATGCGCGAGTTGGGCTTACCCAAGCTGGATGGTGTCAAAATCACCAACGCCAAATTGTCCGACGCGACAGAACGCTACGTTGATGAGGTTTACGACCGCTTGCAACGGCACGGCAAACTGTTTCGCGATTGTAAGCGCATGGTCCATCAAAACCGCAACACCTTCGCCGCGTGCATGGTGGCCCAAGGCGATGCCGACGCCATGGTCACGGGCCTCACACGCAACTACCACGTCGCGCTGAATGATATCACGCAAATCATCGAACCGTGTGCGGACCAGTCCGTGGTCGGCTTGACGTTGCTGGTGGCGCAAGGGCGCACCGTGTTTTTGTCCGACACCGCCGTCAACGTGATGCCCGACGCACAACAACTGGCGGACACCGCCATTCAAGCCGCCGCAAAGGTTCGCCACTTGGGCCAAGAACCGCGCGTGGCGCTCTTGTCCTTTGCCAACTTCGGCAATCCCATGCCGGACCGCACGCGGGTTGTGCGCGACGCGTTGAAGATCCTCGACAATGCAAACGTCACGTTCGAATACGAAGGTGAAATGAGCGCCGAGGTGGCCTTGAATTATGAACTACAACACCGCGTTTATCCCTTCACCCGGTTGTCGGCGGCGGCCAACGTGTTGGTTTTGCCGGGGTTGAATTCAGCCAGCATTGCTTCCGGTTTGGTTCAGCAGTTGGGCGGCGGCACAGTGATCGGTCCGCTGTTACTGGGCATTTCCAAGTCCGCGCAAATTGCCCCCATGGGGGCTACGGTGTCAGATTTGGTCAACTTGGCGGCCTTGGCGGCGCATGACGCGATTTAGAGGAAACAATACCTCCCCGTATTCGGGTCTGTCCTGCCTGGGCTAAATCTGTTACATCAATTTCTGTTGATGCCGTCGCCAAGGTGCTGTTTGTGTGACACAAAAATGCGACCTTTTTGCGACCCATGGGAAGCTCTGAAATTATGACCGACACACCCACTGCGCCGAAATCGAAAACCACCCTCGATAAAGACCTCAAAAAAATAACCAAAGTTGAAACTGCGGCTTTGGCCCAAGGTCAGGTTTTCGCCCGTCTCGGGCTTGCTGTTTTGTTTTTGCTGGCGGTGTGGATTTTCACCTCGACCCAAGGCATTGCGGTGAGCCCGTTTGTGATCGCGGCGGCGGTGATCGGCGGCTACATGGCGATGAACATCGGTGCCAACGATGTCGCCAATAATGTCGGTCCGGCGGTCGGCTCAAAGGCGCTGACCCTCACCGGGGCGATCATAATTGCGGCCATATTTGAAGCGGGCGGCGCATTGTTAGCGGGCGGTGACGTGGTATCGACCATCAAAAGCGGCATCATCGATCCCAGCCTGATGCCCGACGCCGCAACCTTTATGACGGCGATGATGGCGGCGCTGTTGGCGGCGGCGCTGTGGCTCAATCTGGCGACGTTTTTGGGTGCGCCGGTTTCCACCACCCATGCCATTGTCGGGGGGGTGATGGGTGCGGGCATCGCCGCGACGGGTTTTGACGCGGTGAATTGGCCGACCATGACCAAGATCGCCGCCAGCTGGATCATTTCCCCGCTCATGGGGGGCATCATTGCTGCGGTGTTTTTGTATATGTTGAAAGTCAACGTGCTGTACAAAGTCGATAAAATCAAAGCGGCTCAGCGGTGGGTGCCGTTGATGGTGGCGATTATGTCGGGCGCGTTCACCATGTACATCATGAACAAAGGCATCAAGCACCTCTATAAATCCAGCTGGATGGAAATCCTCATCGCTGGGGCTGCGGTTTACGCTTTGGCGTGGTTCGCTGCGCGCGCACGCATCCGGGTGCGGTCTAAAAATATGGACAATCGCCGCAAGTCCGTCAACGCCCTGTTCGTCATGCCGCTGATCATTTCCGCTGCGTTGCTGTCGTTCGCCCATGGTGCCAACGACGTGGCCAACGCGGTGGGACCCTTGGCGGCGATTGTAACCGCTGCCGAAAGCGGCCAAATCATCACCAAGGCGGGCATTCCGTTGTGGGTAATGCTGGTCGGTGCGGTGGGCATTTCCATCGGCTTGATGCTGTTTGGCCCGCGTTTGATCAAAACCGTCGGCCAAGAAATCACCAAGCTCAACCCGGTGCGGGCCTTTTGCGTGGCTTTGTCTGCGGCCATTACGGTGATCATCGCCTCGGCCTTGGGCCTGCCCGTCAGCTCGACGCACATTGCGGTGGGGGGCGTGTTCGGGGTTGGGTTTTTGCGCGAATACTTGGCCCACCGTGAAACCAAACGCAACCACCTGAGCGCCGTCGCGGCGTTTAACGTCGGCGCGATTCAAGGTCTGCACGCGATTGAAAACGCCACCCCCGAATTGCAACACATGCCCGATAAATCCCAAGCCCTTATTGGCCAGCGGGCCGATCAAAAAGCCCGCAATCGTTTACTGGTACGGCGCCAACACGCCTGGACCATTGCCGCCGCCTGGATCATCACCGTCCCCCTGTCCGCCTTCCTAGCCGCCGGATTGTACTTCACGATGATGGCGCTGGGGGTGCAACCGTAAGATAGACTAACTTCTATTTTACGGTGTGGTGATCCGATATATTTTTTGTCATCGTTGACGAAAGATTTATCGGATTGGGGGTCACATGCCTCCGTCATTTTAGCGCTGGCTTGCCGTCGCTACAGACCATCTTAGTCCGTCATCTCTGAGGGTCGTTATGACGACGCTGATGATTTTCTGCGCCAGGGCGAAGAACTGGCCCTGCAACCCGACCATGGTGTGCATGGGTCTGCGGCCACATTTTCCGTCGCCTTCGACCAAGCCGAACCGTTGTTTAAGCGGGCGCTGAGAATTTTCCCCGCGTCTTTGGGTGCGGAACATCTCAACACGAAGGGGGGGGCCGGCGCTTAGCTTAGTTGCTTCCTGTAACTTCGATTTTTTGCACGATGACGTCGGCACCTGTGTTGTGCAGGGTGACGGCGTCGAAGGGGTCGCGGAAGGTTGTGTCGCGGGCGGTGAGGATTTTTTTGCCGTCTAGGTTCACTTGCATTTGGCCGCGCGTGTCGCGGGTCCATTCCAAGCTATGGTTTTTTTGGTCTTCCAGGTCGTTGATAGAGGAACTGTCCAGGGTGCTTTCGCCGCGACTGGTGATGCGTTGCAGATGCAGGGTTGCGCCGTGGGCGGTTTGTTTAGGGGTGTAGACCAAACGATAGCCGACACGTGATGCACCCTGGGAAACGCCATAGCCAAAGTTGCCCGCGCCGCTCCACGACGAGAAGCTGCTGGTCAGGGCAAACGCGTTGGAGACGCGCGCGGCGGCGCTGAGCACGGCGGGGGCTGCGGGTTCTGCTTTAACCGCAGGGGTGGTCGTGGTCGTCGAATTGGTGGCGTTTTTGTTCGAGCCTTGCAACACCGCGCCCAAGATGGACAGGGCCAGTTGTTTCTTGCTGACTTTTTGCGGCTCGGGTTCCACCGCCGCTGCCACTTCGCTTAGTTTGGAGCGCAAGCCGTAGCCTTGCTGAACCCAAAATTCGCCCGACACCAGGGTCCAGGTCGGGTTGCCGGTGATGTCGCCATCGGCAAAATTGTCAAACAGTAAGCGCTTGGTTTGCGGTGCCTGAGAGCCTGTTCCCGCGTAGCGCGCCATCAAATCGCGCAAATCACGCAAAAACACGCCGTCCGCCGCGCGGGCTTTTTCAGCCTCGTCCACCAAGGCTTTAAGATCTTTCAGCAAACCTTCGGTGGTGGCGGCTGGTCCCGCCGTGGGCGGCGACCATGTGCCATAGCGGTTTTCCGCGTGCGCCGCGCCCGGTAGCATGGGCAGCGCAGCCATCAGCGTGGTAGCGAATAAAATTCGGCGCAAGGTGAATTTGGTCATGTGTTTGGCTCCTCCCGATTTATTTTCAGGAGTTTAGCAAGCCTTGTCCCCCATGGGGTTGATAAATAATTTGAGTGGAGACGTAAAAAAGGCGGCCCCGGGGAGAGCCGCCTTTTTTGCCTCAATACCAAACACCGTTAATTTTTGGCTTTGGCGCGTTCGACCCCTTCCAGAATCAATTCTTTGGCGCGCTCGGGGCCTTCCCAGCCGGTGACTTTCACCCATTTGCCCTCTTCCAAATCTTTGTAGTGGGCGAAGAAATGGGCGATTTGTTCGATCAAGATGGGGCGCACGTCGGTGTAAGATTCGACGTTTTCATAATAGGGGTGCAAGCGGTGTATTGGCACGCAGAGAATTTTTTCATCCACGCCGCTTTCATCTTCCATCAGCAACACGCCGATGGGCCGCGACGGAATGATGGTGCCCGGCGCAACCGTGTGCTGGCCCAAAACCGCCGCGTCAACGGGGTCGCCATCGTCCGACAAGGTGTGCGGAATAAAGCCGTAGTTACACGGGTAATGCATGGCGGTGTGCAAAAAGCGGTCAACGAACATCGCGCCAGACTCTTTGTCGAGTTCGTATTTCACCGGATTGCCGCCCATGGGCACTTCGATGAGAACGTTGAATTCTTCGGGGGCGTTTGCGCCAATGGGAAGCTTGGAAATATCCATGTTTATGAACCGCTCTACTGGATGTTTTCGAAGGAAACAGCATAAATGCTGCACCGCACAATAGGTTATATGCCACGGATTGTCGGGACCGTCTAGCTTTTTAGAGTGATTTTAGCTGGTGTGCGGGCGGCGGCCTTTCCAGGCTACGGCGAAGATCAACGCCAGCGGCAGCAATCCCAGCGCCGCCGTACCCAGAAAAAACGCCACATAACCAAACGCATCCACGGCGACGCCGGAATAGCCCGCGATCAATTTGGGCAGCAACATCATCAAGGAACTGAACAAGGCGTATTGGGTGGCGGTAAAACTTTTCGACGTGAGGCCCGACAGGTACGCGACGAACGCAGCCGAAGAAATGCCGCCGGACAAGTTATCGGCGCTGATCACCGCCATCAAAACCCAGATGTGCGGACCCATCCCCACCATGCCCGCAAACAACGCGTTGGATGCCACCACCAAAATGCCGCCCATCAGCATGGTCTTCATCACCCCATAGCGCACCGTCACCAGGCCGCCGATGAAGCCGCCAACGATGGTGGCACCCAAGCCGAAGCCCTTGGAGATGAGGCCGATGTCTTGTTTGTCGAAGCCCAAATCCAGGTAAAACACGTTGGCCATGACGCCCATGACGATGTCGGAAATGCGGTATGTGGCGATCAACGCCAAAATGAGCAAAGCGGTGCGGCCAAAGCGGGCAAAAAAATCGGCAAACGGCGCGATATAGGTCTCATACGCCATGTCCTTGGCGACCAAACCGAAGCGCACCAACGCCAAGCCCGCCACGGCCGCCAACGCCAACGCACCGCTTAAGCGCACCGCACCGGATGCGAATCCGGCCAAGGCTTTGCCCAGCGGCTCCGCCAAACCAGCGGACAGGTCCGGCGTCACGACAAAGCCGCCCGCGAACGCCGCCGCCACCAACACAAACAACGCAATGAAGCGGGCATAGTCTTCGCCCTTGTCCATGACCACGCCCAACGGTTTGACGTAAGGCGGTTCGCTGATGGATAACGTCGTCAGCACGCCCACGCCCATCACCCCGGCCATGGCGAAGTAAGTCCCCCGCCACGCGGCATAATCATAACCTTGCACAACGTCCAAGAACCCCGCCAGCTCCAACGCGCCCGCGCCCGCCACCAACATGCCTATTCGATAGCCTGCAATGTAACTTGCCGACATCAAACCTTGCAGGTCTTCGTCAGCGCTTTCGATGCGGTAGGCATCAATGACGATGTCTTGGGTGGCGGAACAAAACGCCAGCCCCACCGCGCCCAGCGCCATACTGACCAAGTGTTGTGATGAACCGGACGGATCGGTCAGCGCCATAAAACACAGCGCCGCGATGATGCCGCCTTGCGCCACCAACAACCACGCCCGCCTGCGCCCCAACCGTTTCGCCAACAGCGGCACCGGCAAACGATCAATCAACGGCGACCACACAAACTTAAAACCGTAAGCCAGCGCCGCCCAACTGAAAAAGCCAATGGTGGCGCGCTCAATCCCCGCTTCGCGCAGCCACACCGACAGGGTGGAAAACACCAAATACAGCGGAACCCCCGCCGAAAAGCCCAAAAACAACAACGCCAAAACCTTAGGCGACAAAAACGCCCGCGCACTCTCGCCCCAAGTGCGATGCGGCTTTTCATGCAAAAATTCAGGCCCCAAATCAGACACATTGGTCATCGGCACGTTGTCCTTGGCAAAACAAAAAAGACAGTGTGCCGTGGCGGGGTTGAGATCGGGTTAAGGGGGAATCACTCGGAATCGCTTTAAGCTATGTCCAAACAGGGCGAACTCTTTAACGACTTTGTAGCGGCATTAAACCAGTTTCTTAAAATTTACGGGGTGTTGGGGCTTTGCCCCCGCGTCACTTCAAACGCGGTGAAGCCGCGTGGCGCTTGGTTGGCGAACGGCGTTCGCTGGCGACGGGGCGCGGTTCTGGATTGCTTCGGTGCTGCGCGCCTCGCAATGACAAATCGTTGAGGGCACAAAAAACGGGGCTCGATTTTGAGCCCCGTTTTTTCAATTCGCAAAAGGATCAATCCTTAGTGTCTTGGCGGGATTCGCGTTTGCGTTTGTTGGGGTCGAGGTAGCGTTTGCGCATGCGCACGCTTTTTGGGGTGACTTCCACTTGTTCGTCGTCTTGGATGTAGGAGATCATCTGCTCCAGGCTCAAGCGACGTGGGGTGGTGAGGCGCACGGCTTCGTCGGTGCCCGATGAGCGCACGTTGGTCAGCTGCTTGCCCTTCAACGGGTTCACTTCCAAATCGCCGGGACGTGAATGTTCGCCGATGATCATGCCTTCGTAGACCTTCACCTGGGCGCCGATAAACAGCGGGCCACGGCCTTCTAGGTTGAACAACGCGTATGGCACCGAGGCGCCAGAACCGTTGGAGATCAACACCCCGTTGCGGCGACCGGGCAGGGGGCCGACATAGGGAACGTAGGAGTGAAAAATACGCGCCATAATGCCGGTACCACGGGTTTCGGTGAGGAATTCACCCAAATAACCGATCATGCCGCGCGCCGGAACGTGGAACACCAAGCGCGTTTTGCCCGCACCGGATGGCCGCATTTCCTTCATCTGGCCTTTGCGCAGGGACAGCGCTTCGACCACGATGCCGGAGTATTCTTCGTCCACATCGACGGACACTTCTTCCAACGGCTCGTGACGTTTGCCGTCGATTTCCTGCATCACCACGCGGGGGCGCGAGACGTTGAGCTCAAAGCCTTCGCGGCGCATTTGTTCAATCAACACGCCCAGTTGCAATTCACCACGACCGGCAACGTCGAAGGCGTCGCTGGTGTCAGATGCGGTGATGCGCAGCGCCACGTTGCCTTCGGCTTCAGCAAACAGGCGGTCGCGGATCATGCGGCTGGTCACCTTGGTGCCTTCGGTGCCTGCCAGCGGGCTGTCGTTGACGGCGAACATCATGGACAAGGTGGGCGGATCGACCGGCTGAGACGCGATCGGCTCCGCCACTTGGGAATCACACAAGGTGTCGGCCACGGTGGCTTTGACCAAGCCTGCGATGGCGACCAGTTCACCCGAACTGGCTTCGGTTACGGGGACACGGTCTAAACCGCGAAAGCCCAAAAGCTTGGAAATGCGTCCGGTTTCGACCAATTCCCCTTCGCGGCTCAACACTTTGATGGTCATGTTGGGGCGCGCGATGCCGGTTTCAATGCGCCCGGTGAGAATGCGGCCCAAGAAGTTATCGGCTTCCAAGGTGGTGACCAGCATGGAGAACGGGGCTTCGTCATTCACTTTGGGGGCGGGAACGTGTTCCAAGATGGCGTCGAAAATGACATCCATGTTGAGCTGTTCGCCGTCCGGCTCCAACGAGGCCCAGCCGTTTTTGGCCGAAGCAAAGATGGTTGGAAAATCAAGCTGATCTTCGGTGGCGTCCATGGCGGAGAACAAATCGAAGATTTCGTCTTGCACTTCAAAGGCGCGCTGTTCGGGCTTGTCGACTTTGTTAACCACAACGATGGGCTTCAAGCCCAGCTTCAAGGCTTTGCCGGTGACGAACTTGGTTTGCGGCATGGCGCCTTCGGCGGCGTCCACCAACAGCAACACGCCGTCAACCATGGACAAGATGCGTTCCACTTCGCCGCCGAAATCAGCGTGACCCGGGGTATCGACGATGTTGATACGGGTGCCTTTCCATTCGACCGAGGTCGGTTTGGCGGTGATGGTGATGCCGCGTTCGCGTTCCAACTCGCCGGAATCCATGGCTCGTTCCGAAACTTTTTCGTTGTCGCGGAAGGTGCCAGATTGTTTCAACAACACGTCAACAAGGGTGGTTTTGCCGTGATCAACGTGTGCGATGATCGCAATATTGCGAAGCTTCATTTTTTTTCCTTTACGCGCCGATACAAATCCGGCGACCTCTTTAAACGTTGCCCCGCCCCACACTTGGTGGTTTTGGGCAGGGTTCATTTGAAATGGTTAGCCGAGTTTTTGCGCCACGACTTCTTTCAACGGTGTTTCGGGACGGGCGCCAAAGTGGCTGATGATTTCAGCCGCCGCGATGGCGCCTAGGCGGGCGCAGTGGGCTAAGTCGGTTGCTAGGCCTTGGGTCAATCCAAAGGTATAGCCATACAAGAAGCCTGCGGCGTAAGCATCGCCGGCTCCGGTGGTGTCTGCGACGTGGGCAACCGGATCGCAATCGACAACGTGGACTTCATCGCCTGAGACCACCACCGAGCCTTTGGCCCCGCGCGTCAGGGCCGCAATTTTGCAGTGGCCGCGTACGTGTTGCAGGGCCTCGTCAAAATTAGCCACTTCATACAGCGCCATAATTTCCTCTTCGTTGGCGAACAAGATATCGACGTGATTTTCCACCAGCTCCAAAAAGCTTTCCCTGTGACGACCGACGCAGAACGGATCGGACAGGCTCAGCGACACTTCGCGGCCCGCCGCGTGGGCCAGCTCGGCGGCTTTAACAAACGCAGCTTTGGCGTTTTCTTTGTCCCACAAATAGCCTTCGAGATACGTCACCAAGGATGCTCGCACCACGTCTTCATCCACATCCATTGGTCCGAGCTCCGTGCACGCGCCCAAGAACGTGTTCATGGTGCGCTCCGCATCGGGGGTCACATGGATCAAGCAGCGCGCGGTGGAGGCTCCGTCGGACGCGGCTTTCGTCGCAAAGTGCACGCCGATGGCTTCGATATCGTGATGAAAGACTTGGCCCAACTGGTCGTCGCGGACTTTACCAATGAACGCACCGCGCCCGCCCAGGCTGGCCAGCCCGGCGATGGTGTTGGCCGCAGAGCCGCCGGAACATTCAATGCCCGGACCCATATCGCCGTACAGTTTGTCGGCAGTGGCGGCGTCAATCAACGCCATGGTGCCCTTGGTCATGGTGTGACGGGCCAAAAAGGCGTCGTCTTCATGGCTCAAAACGTCAACAATGGCGTTGCCGATGCCGAGCACGTCAAACCGTGCGAGTGCGCCTTTAGCGGACATTATAAAATCTCCTCAAACAGAAATAAGCCCCCGAACCCGGGAGCTTTCAATTTGGCCGCAGTATAGCGATGCAAAGCGGCGGGGCAAGGCCTGAAAAAAGAAGCTTTTTGGTACGGGTTTTGACGGGTTGATCAAAAAGGATTGAGAGTGAGGGTTGGTGACGAACGGATCGTCATGGCGAGGAGCAACGCGCCGAAGCCATCCAGGGCCGCGCGTTCCGCACCACCGTATGGTTTGCCGCGCGCCAAGTGGCGCTCGCAATGACGTGCTGTAGGTTTACCCGCTTCATCCACCGCCTCTCCTGCCCCCGCTCCCGCCCCCGGGCCTTGCGAAAGTCCCCTTTCGCAGCTATCTCTGTTTGAGTTTGTTTACGGTCTAAAAAGGGGACGTTCGCATGGGGCGCATTATTTCGGCGTATTACCGGGCTTTTGGCCAGTTGTCCGACCCCAAAACCCGTTCTGTGGTGTGGACGTCGATCGGATTGTCCTTAGCGATTTTTGTCGGTCTGTATGTGGCGCTGTACGTGGCGCTGAAAATCACCACCTTCATCGCCATCGGGCCATTGGAAATGGTGTTTGATTTTGTCGCGCAATTTGGCGTGATGCTGCTGACGTGGTTTTTATTTCCGCCCGTGGTCACGGCGGTGGGATCACTGATGTTGGACAAAGTGGTCGACGCGGTGGAGGAACGCCATTATCCGGACCGTCCCGTTGCGCCGGGGGTCAGCTTTGCGGAGGGCATCGGTCCAGCGTTGAAGTTTTTGGGCGTCTCGGTCGGTTTGAACCTGTTGTGCCTGCCGTTGCTGATCACGCCGCTGTTTCCGTTTGTGTATTATGGTCTCAATGGATATTTGCTCAGCCGCGAATATTTTGAGCTGGTGGCGCTACGCCGCTTGACCTTGCAGGACGCACAGTTGATGCGGGTCCGCTGGCGGGTGCCATTGTTTTTGGCCGGCACCGGGTTCGCTTTTATGCTGACCATTCCGGTGTTGAACCTCATCGCGCCGATCATCGCCACGGCGGCCACGGTGCACTTGTTTGAAGCGTGGCGAAGCAAAGACAACGTGGCTGAAAAACCCTTGCGCCAAGATAAAGTTCTCGGCACGGGGAAAAGTGATGTTATCGTTGCCCCGGATTTATCCGGCGACAACACTTCACCCCCGCAGACGTAACGGACTTTTCATGCGCAAACTTTTTTTCATCGCCGCTGCCGCTTGGGCGCTTAGCGCGTGCGCTCAGCAGCCCGACAAGTTAGCCCCGGCGACGACCCCAAATACGGTGCAAAACCAGTCCGCCCCAAACCAGCCCAGTCCGCCGCCTAAACCCAAAATCACCAGCGCACAATTGTTGGGCCAAGGCGGTTCGTGGGTGGTGGCGCAGTTGGGCTCGCCCGCGTTTGTGCGCACGGAGCGCACCGCCAACATCTGGCAGTACAAAAACGGCGTGTGTGTGCTGAACGTGTTTTTATATGCCGACGACAGTGCAGCACCGCGTGTCTTGCACTTTGACGCGCGCAATGCCCAAGGTGCCAACACCAACCGCGAAACGTGCCTCAGCGCTCTCCAAGACTAAAGCGTTTTCGCCTTATACCCGCACAGATCCGCCACCGAACACACTTGGCATTCGGGCTTACGCGCCTTGCACACATAGCGCCCGTGTAAAATCAGCCAGTGATGAGCGTGCACCATAAATGCCTGGGGCACGACTTTGAGCAGTTTCATTTCCACCTCCACCACGTTTTTGCCCGGCGCCAGTCCGGTGCGGTTGGACACGCGGAAAATGTGCGTGTCCACGGCCATGGTGGGTTCGCCCCAACACACGTTCAACACCACGTTGGCGGTCTTGCGTCCAACCCCGGCCAAGCGTTCCAATTGAGCGCGATCACGCGGCACTTCGCCGCCAAACTCCTCAATCAACAGGCGGCTCATGGCGAGCACATTTTTGGCTTTGTTGTTGTAAAGTCCGATGGTTTTGATGTGATCTTTCAAACCGTCCAGACCCAGTGCGAGCATTTTTTCGGGCGTATCGGCGATTTTGAATAGCTTTTCCGTGGCTTTGTTGACGCCCACATCGGTGGCCTGGGCGGATAGGGATACCGCCACCACCAGCGTGAACGGGTTGGTCCACTGGAGCTCCGATTTTGGCTCTGGGTTGGCACTTTGCAGGCGGGAGAAGAAGGTTTGGATGTCAGCTTTTTTCATGGACGCGAGCGTATAGCAAGAACCGGGTGGGTTCCAAGCTTTAGGCGGAGTATTCTTTTAAATTATGAGCACCCAGCACGCCAAAGATTATGAGCGCATCGCTAACGCCATCCGCTTCATTACCGCCAATCGGTTGGAACAGCCCGATTTACACGACGTTGCCGACGCCATCGGTCTCAGCCCCACGCATGCTCAACGGCTGTTCACCCGCTGGGCCGGCATCAGCCCGAAGAAATTTTTGAGTTCTCTCACCTTAGCCCATGCGCGGACCCTTTTGGCCCAGGGCGAAAGCGTGCTGGGCACGGCGTTGGAGGTGGGACTATCGGGACCCTCACGGCTGCACGATTTGTTCGTCACCTTTGAAGCCATGAGCCCCGGCGAAAGCCAAAATGGCGGTGCAGGTTTAAACATAGCTTACTGTGAAGTCGCCACACCGTTTGGTCCGGCGGTGGTGATGAAGACCCCACGGGGTATTTGCGGCTTTGAGTTTTTGGCCTTAGACGACACCGCCCACAGCCTCACGATGGCTCGCTGGCCCGGTGCCACCTTGCACGCCGATCTACCCGATAACCACCTGATTGGGCATCTTTTCAACGGCCAGCCCGGCACCATCCCCTTACATGTCAAAGGCACCCCCTTTCAAGTCCGGGTGTGGGAGGCGCTGCTGAGCATCGCCCCCGGCCACGTCACCACCTACAAACGCATCGCCGCCCAGGTGTGCAGCGCCAACGCCGCCCGCGCGGTGGGCCAAGCGGTGGGCGCCAACCCGGTGAGCGTGTTGATTCCGTGTCACCGGGTGATCAAAGAAAGCGGCGTTGTTGAGGGCTATCGCTGGGGCTCAGATCGTAAGCGCGCCTTGCTGGTATGGGAAAGCCGTGCTTAAACCATTTCACTTGGCGTTCAGATTCTGTTCAGCGTTTACATGTTATGACATGATGCCCTTCGACCAACACCAAACAGAAAACCAACGCTTTATGTCTTCAGTAAAATCCGTTACCCCCAACACCATTGATCAACCGTTTCCGTTACAACGCCATTATTATGTGCGCGTGGTTCCTGCGATCTTGATTTTTATGGTGGTGCTGAGCGGACTGTTATGGATCGCCTTTGATCAAGTCACCCGTCACATTTATTTGGAACAAGCGCAAAGCCGCGCCGATTTGATCGTCGATTCCTTACGCGATTCCGTGCCCGACACCTGGCACACCTTTCTCGCCGGGCGCGCCACAGATCAAGATATCGACGATCTGGGAGTTATATTCACGGACGAAATTGAGCGGCAAAAGCTCATCAGCCTGAAGGCCTATGATCTACGCGGGACGGTGATTTACGATACCAACCCGGCGCTGATCGGGACCCAGGAAACGTCGCAGGCATTGCGCGACGTGATCGTCACAACCCACCCGACTTTGATCCGCAAAACCGCCCGCGGTGGCGCCCTCGCCTATGAAATTTACGCCCCACACCTGGATGAACAGGGCAATTTGCGAATTATATTTGAGCTATATGAAGAAGTCGATTATTTAGATACCTTGCTATTGAAAACCGCCGTGCCCGCGATTGCGGTGCCGCTGATCTTGCAAATTGTTCTGATGGTGGTGTTAGGCGTGTTGGTGCGCCGCGCCCAACGTGACATCGATCAACGCACCGACGCCATCGGCCAATTGAGCCAGCGCTTGGAAACCTTTGTGTCCGCCAGCGCCATGAGTGCGGCGCGCAATGCTGGCAATCTCGACCATATTCCATCGCGCAAAATAAGATGCACCTTATTTCATTCCGATGTGCGTGATTTCACCAGTTACGCCGAAGACAACGCCCCGGAACGGGTGGTCTATTTCCTCAACGACATCATGAGCATCCAAGTGAAAATCGTCACCCATTTTGGCGGTGATGTGGACAAAATGATCGGCGACGCGCTGTTGGTGCGGTTTGAAGGCGAAAATGCCGAAAAGCGCGCCATTGACGCCGCTAAAGCCATCTTGGACGCGGCCAAGCGGGCCTCACTGGCGCGCGGTTTGGGCATCGGCATTTACACCGGACAAGTCATTTCCGGGGCCATTGGGCCAAAATCAAGGCGCGACTTCACCGTCATCGGCGACAGCGTCAATATGTCGGCGCGGTTGTGTTCACAAGCTCAAGTGGGGGAAATCGTGGTTGACGTCGACACCGTCACGGCGGCCGCCACAAAGGGGTTTGCCGCCGTCGAAAGCCTGCAGGTCAAGGGGCGCGCACAGGCCATCGGCGTGCAACGCTGGCATGTCAGCGCCTTAGGTAAAATCACCGATTTAACCGGTGAAAAAATCGGCTAAAGCCCCAGCACGTCTTTCATCGAATACAAACCGGGCTTTTGTGCGCAGGCCCACAGGGCGGCGCGCACCGCCCCCCCGGCAAACACTTCGCGCGATGAAGCTTTGTGCGCAATTTCAACGCGTTCGCCGGGACCGGCATAAATGACCGTGTGATCGCCCACCACGTCACCGCCGCGCAACGTGGCGAAGCCAATTTCGCCGCGTGGGCGCGCGCCGATGAGGCCGTCCCGAACTTTACACGCCACCTCGTCAAGCACCCGGTCGCGCCCCGCTGCCGCTGCCAAGCCCAACGCCAAGGCGGTGCCGGAGGGCGCGTCAACTTTGTGATGGTGGTGCATGTCTAAAATTTCGATGTCATAGTCATCGGGTAAAATTGCGGCGGCTTTTTCCACCAAGCCCAACAACACGTTCACGCCCACGGAAAAATTCGCCGCCTGCACAATGGCGGCTTTGGCGCTGGCCAAAACGATGGCGTTTTGTTGCGCCGCATCCAGCCCGGTGGTGCCGACCACCAACACGGTGCCGGTTTCACCCGCCAACACGGCGTGGGTGGCCGTGGCGGTGGGCACGGTAAAATCAATAACCGCATCGGCCCCATCAAACAGCGCACGCGGATCGGACGAAAGCGCAACGCCTGCGGACGTTAAACCCACCAGTTCGCCCAAATCACGGCCCAAGTCAGCATGCCCTAAAGCTTCGGTGCCGCCCGCCAGCTCAGCCTCGTCCGCCGCCAACACGGCCCCAATCAACATCCGCCCCATGCGCCCCGCAGCGCCAACAATTCCGATTTTCATGGTTTTGATCCGTGCTGTTTGTCCACTTTTCAGTATGCGTCAGCTTTAACACCAGCGCAAAACAAACGCCACCGCGTTGCCAAACAAAACCCAAAAACCTGTTTTTATATGACGACAATTGCGCGTTGTGGCAGCAAGTCGCGCAGCACCAAGGTTCGGTGTTGGCGGGCCGCCTGATAGAAACGGTATATATTGCTGTCTGAAACCGTTTCGCTGGTCTTAAGCTGCAACAAGGTTTTGAGCTGACCAATCCAATCCATGGCATCAAATGGTTTGATTCTATCTTCTGCGCCATCAAACAGCTCTTTGTTTGCAACGGCCTGTTGCCAGCGTTCAATACGTCCTTCCGTTACCGCCTGTGTGCCAATGATGTCGCGCACAGCCTCTTCCATGTCATCGAAATTACGTTTCGTCGAGGCGTCTTTATGCTCTTCGGCACAACGATCAGCAAACACGCCAAAGCGACCATGCAATTCGCGGCAAGCCTTTAAAAATGTTTGAGGATTATCGTGGTCGAGCACTTTACCGTCGCGTTCACGGGTGCATGACCAGTGCAGGTAAGGAACATCTGGATAGGTCAATGCGCCCGCATGACCCAGCGCCCCAACGGAACCTTCCGCCATTTCATTCAGACCTGCCCGAATGTTTTTTACTTTCAAATATTTAGAGAACTTCCCCCAAAACTTGTCTTTATACTCCGCAGGAAAGGGGTCTTCAACACCATGAAAATTGAAACTATCCCCATCAATTTCATTCCACCGCGAGCTCACCCCGCAAAAGTCATAATGCGCGAAGGTGTCGGCGTAAACGTGCGCGGCAACCCCCATCAGTTCAAGAGCATAAGGTGCATCTGCTTTGCTCAGATGACTGGTGAACATTTGCTGGGCAATGGTGCTGTTCGGACGACAGATCAGTTTTTCTGTAAAACTATCGCCCTCGCCCCCGGGCAAAAAATGAAACGGTACCCAAATGCGCCGCTGTTCTTGATCGGTGTGATCAAATTGAGCCCTAAAAAAATCCCGTACGGCTTGTGAGCTATGATGGGCCGTGGCCTCACTGACGATATGCGCCCCGTCGTCAATGCTTTTGTGCTTAGCGCTAACGGATTCATCTACAAATTCAGCTGCGTAAGCAATGGTTTGCGCAGCATTTACACTCAAACCTGCGGCACGGGCCATGGCGTATGTCCCGTAATAGTGCATATCGACCTTCATGGTGCATCCTATACGTCTAAAACCAGCGGCGAATCGCTTGGTTGTATAATTATAGCATAACGCCATTAAGATGTATTGATACCGCAGATCAATCCTTCAAATCTTCCCACAGGTCTTTGACCTTGGAGAAAAAGCCGCCTGATTGAGGGCTGTGTTTGTTTTCGTCGCCGCCTTCAGAACGGAAGGATTCCATCAGTTCTTTTTGTTTTTTGGTCAGATGCACCGGAGTTTCGACGCTCAGCTCGACGAACATGTCGCCGCGTGAGCTGGAGCGCAGCACGCTCATGCCTTTGGAGCGCAAGCGAAACTGTTGGCCCGACTGGGTGCCCGACGGAATGTTGATGCGCGCGCGCGAACCGTCTACCGCAGGCACTTCTACCGAACCGCCCAGGGCAGCCGTGGTCATGGGCACCGGCACGCGGACATAGATGTTGGCCCCTTCGCGCTGGAAGATGCGGTGCGTTTTGATCGACAAAAAGATGTACAGATCACCCGCCGGAGCACCGCGCATTCCGGCTTCGCCCTCACCCGACAAGCGAATGCGGGTACCTTCTTCGACCCCTGCGGGGATGTTAACGCTGAGGGTTTTTTCCTTGTGCACACGGCCCGTGCCCGAACAATTGCGGCACGGGTCTTTGATGACTTGACCTTGACCGTGACAACTGGGGCAGGTGCGCTCAACGGTGAAAAAGCCCTGCTGCGAACGAATTCGTCCATGGCCGCCGCAGGTCGCACAGGTGACCGGCAAGGAGCCTTTGGTCGCCCCGGTCCCGTGGCAACTGTCGCACGCCACCGAACCGGGTACACGAATTTCCGTGGATTTGCCCTTAAATGCGTCTTCAAGCGTGATGTCCATGTTGAAGCGCAAGTCCGAACCGCGCCCCGACTGTTCCGGCCCACGCCCGCGACCACGCCCGGCACCGCCGAACATTTCTTCAAAAATGTCAGCAAAACCGCCGCCAAATCCAGCATCTCCACCGCTAAAACCGCCCCCACCGGGGCCGCCTTGTTCAAATGCGGCATGGCCAAAACGGTCATAGGCGGCGCGTTTTTCGGCATCTTTGAGGACTTCGTAAGCTTCGCTTAAGTCTTTGAATTTCTGCTCGGCCGCTTTGTCATCCGGATTGCGATCCGGATGGTGTTTCATGGCGAGCTTGCGGTACGCCTTTTTGATTTCATCGGCGTCTGCGCTTTTGGAAACTCCAAGCAGCTCGTAATAATCGGGCTTCGCCATGTCTTTCTTCCATTCGTGCCCTAGACTTTACGGTTCTAGAGACGTGTCATGCCCGGAACAAGTCCAGGCATGACACAGCGTACAAAAAACCCACGTTTTTAAAGCGCGTGTTAAGGCTTGTCTTGGTCGGGATTGACTTCTTCAAAGTCAGCATCAACCACGTTTTCTTCGCCACCGGCGTCATGACCCGTCGCGTCATCTTCACCTTCGGGTGCCGCGCCTTGATCTTCGGCTTGCTTGTCTTTGTACATGGCCTCACCCATTTTCATGGCGGCCTGCATCAGCACGTCGGTTTTGGCGGTCAAGGTTTCAGCATCGACACTTTCGTCCGCCAAGGCGGTTTTGGTATCGGCAATGGCCGCGTCAATGGCGGCTTTATCATCAGCCGAAACTTTATCGCCGTATTCGGCCAAGTTCTTTTCGGTATCATGAACCAGGCCTTCGGCATGATTTTTGGCATCGACCAGATCGCGACGTTTTTTGTCTTCTTCCGCGTGTGCTTCGGCGTCTTGGACCATCTTTTCAATGTCCGCGTCATCCAAACCGCCTGATGCTTGGATCGAAACCTGCTGTTCTTTGCCGGTCGCTTTGTCCTTAGCCGAAACATTCACGATGCCGTTGGCGTCGATGTCAAAGGTCACTTCGACCTGGGGCATGCCGCGCGGTGCGGGGGGGATGCCCACCAAATCGAACTGGCCGAGAATTTTGTTGTCGGCAGCCATTTGCCGCTCGCCTTGGAACACCCGGATGGTGACGGCGCTCTGATTGTCCTCGGCGGTCGAAAACACCTGGGATTTGCGGGTCGGGATGGTGGTGTTGCGATCGATCAAGCGAGTGAATACACCGCCCAATGTTTCAATGCCGAGGCTCAACGGCGTGACGTCCAACAACAACACGTCTTTGACTTCGCCTTTAAGAACGCCACCCTGAATGGCCGCGCCGATGGCGACGACTTCGTCAGGGTTCACACCCTTGTGCGGTTCGCGACCAAAGATTTCTTTGACCAATTCTTGAACCTTGGGCATGCGGGTCATGCCGCCAACCAAAATCACTTCATCAATTTCAGAGGCCTTCAAGCCCGCGTCTTTCAACGCCGCCTGACACGGACCAGCGGTGCGTTTGATCAAATCGCCGACCAAGGCTTCTAGCTTGGAACGGGTCATTTTGACGTTCAAGTGCTTCGGCCCAGTGGCGTCGGCGGTGATAAACGGCAAGTTGACATCGGTCTGGTTGGCGCTGGACAGCTCAATTTTGGCTTTTTCCGCCGCTTCTTTCAGGCGTTGCAGGGCCAAACGGTCCTGGCGCAGGTCGATGCCGTTTTCTTTTTTGAATTCATCGGCCAGATATTCAACGATCGAGTGGTCAAAATCTTCGCCGCCCAAGAAGGTGTCGCCGTTGGTGGATTTGACTTCAAACACGCCATCGCCGATTTCCAACACAGACACATCGAAGGTGCCGCCGCCCAAGTCATAAACGGCGACAATGCCGCCGCCTTTTTTATCCATCCCGTACGCCAGCGCCGCAGCGGTGGGTTCGTTGATGATGCGCAGCACTTCCAAGCCGGCGATTTTACCCGCGTCTTTGGTGGCTTGGCGCTGGCTGTCGTTAAAGTATGCCGGAACCGTGATCACCGCCTGGGTGACCGGGACGCCCAGATAGCTTTCGGCGGTTTCTTTCATCTTTTGCAGCAAAAACGCGGAAATTTGCGAGGGGCTGTATTTCTTGCCCTGAGCTTCGACCCAAGCGTCACCGTTATCGCCTTCGACAATTTTGTAGGGCACGAGGTCCATGTCTTTTTTGGTGAGCGGGTCGTTAAAGCGACGACCAATCAAACGTTTGATGGCAAACAGGGTGTCTTCCGGATTGGTGACCGCCTGGCGCTTGGCGGGCTGACCCACCAGACGCTCGCCGCTGTTCGTAAACGCAATGATCGACGGCGTGGTGCGCGCGCCTTCAGCGTTTTCGATGACCTTGGGGTCTGAACCATCCATGAGGGCGAGGCACGAGTTCGTGGTGCCTAAATCAATGCCGATAACCTTACTCATAATTTTCTCTCCGTCTTAGGCGGACATCTGCGACCTTGGTGTGCAAGCTCCGCGTCTGTTCCCTCAGGTTTAGGGGGCTCACACGCTTGTGTAATGCCCCAGATTGCTCTGTCTTTGCGTGCGGATCAAACCGCTTCGGCTGGTATATAAGCGTATGTTTTTCGCCGCGCAACGCTTGAAATGTACAAAAACCACACATCTTTTAGGATCGATTAGGTTTCCTGATCGATTTTCTGGCCGGGTCCTGGTCCTTCGGCTTCATAGGCCTGACCACCACCATCAGCTTGGTTTTGCGCGGACGCTTCACCCTGGGCTTCTGGCTCTGGGCCAGACTTAGGGCCGCCGGTGGACACAATCACCTGGGCCGGACGCAGCAAACGATCTTGTATGGTAAAGCCGCCGCGCAGCGCCTGCATCACGGTGTTGTTCGGCACCTCGGCATTTTCGACCTGTTGAACCGCTTCGTGAATGTTGTGGTCAAACGGATGGCCCACGGTGGGCACCGGTTTGATGCCGTGACCTTCAAAAATGGTCAGCAATTCTTTCATGGTCATGTCGATGCCGACGCACAAATTATCTAAATTTTTGTCTTCTTTACGGGACTCGTCGGTCACCATCATCATCGCCATGCCCAAATTATCGGCGACGCGCACGATATCGCGGGCAAAATTTGCGACCGCGTATTTGCTGGCGTCGGCCTTTTCGCGGGCCGCGATGCGCCGGGTGTTTTCCGCTTCGGCCATGGCGCGCAACAGCTTGTCTTTCAGCTCTTGCACTTCAGCAGCCAAATCAGGGACTTCCGGCCCCGCTTTCGTCGCCGCATCGCCCTCGGCCTCTATCTCGGCTTCAAACGCTTCGGCCTCATCGTCGCGCGCGGCGTCACGAGCTGCGTCTTGGGCGGCGTTCAGCATATCTTGATCTGACGGCTCAGCGGTTTCGTCCGCTGAAACTTCGTTCTCAGTGTTCATCGTGCACCTAACTTAATGGGAGGGTACCTGTATTGAGGTGGTATTTAGCCTATTTTGCCGATCAAGCAACCCGTAATCAGCCATTTATCAGCCAATTAATCGCCCCACCAGCTTGGCGGTGTAATCCACCATAGGGATAATCCGCGCATAATTCATCCGCGTCGGTCCGATGACGCCGATGGTGCCGATGATGCGTTCCTTGTTGTCATGGTAAGGGCCGACGATCAACGAACAGCCCGACATGCCGAACAAGTTATTTTCTGCGCCGATAAAAATCTGCACACCGTTGGCGGTGTCCGTCGTTTCGATCAGGCGCGCCATGCTTTCTTTGGTTTCCAGCGCTTCAAACAAGGCGCGGATGCGTTCCAAATCCGCCACCGCGTCGCGGTCTTCCAAAAGATTGGCTTGGCCGCGCACAATCAAGGAACTTTGCGGCGCACCACCCGCCCACACCGCTAAGCCTTCTTCAACCACTTTGGTGGTTAACGCATCCAGCTGGGTTTTATGGGTGGTGAGCTCGGCCTTGATCTCGTCCAAGGCGTCGAGCAGGGTTCGCCCGACCAAGCGCTTGGACAAATAATTGGTCGCCGCCACCAGTGCGCTGGGCAAAACGGTCAGGGGAATTTCGATGATGCGATTTTCCACCACGCCGTTTTCGGTGACCAAAACCACCAGCGCGCGTCCCGGGCTGAGGGCTACAAATTCAATATGCTTTAGCGGCGCATGGCTTTTGGGGGCCACCACCAACCCGGTCAAATGCGATAGGCCCGACAATGCCTGGGTGGCATTTTTCAAAATGCCTTCGACCGACTGGCCGGAGGCCTTGCATTCGCCTTCGATGGATTGACGTTCTTCGCGGGTCAAGTTGCCGACTTCTAAAATGCCGTCGACGAACAGCTTCAAGCCCATTTCGGTGGGCAAGCGCCCGGCTGAGGTGTGCGGCGAAAACAACAATCCGGCATCTTCCAAGTCGGCCATGACGTTGCGAATGGTGGCTGGAGAGATATCCAAACCGGCTTGGCGGCTGAGTGTGCGCGAGCCCACCGGATCGCCTGTTTCCAAGTAGGCGTCCACGATGCGACGAAAAACTTCGCGAGATCTGTCGTTGAGATCCGTAATCATACAGCTGGCGCGCCTTTTTTCCATTGTGCGGCTCGAAAGTAGTCCCCCCATGCAAAGCCGTCAATTGCGCGCTTTACGCAAGGCACCGGGGCGGGTAGCTTGACGCAGATTTTAAAGATTGAGGATAATCATATGAGACCCAGTGGCCGCGCACTTGACCAAATGCGTTCTGTAAGCCTGGAAATCGGCTTTGCCAAGCATGCCGAAGGATCGTGCCTGATTAAATTTGGCGACACCCATGTTTTGTGTGCGGCAACCTTGGAAGAGCGCGTTCCGCCATGGATTCGCGGTCAGGGCAAAGGCTGGGTGACGGCTGAATACGGCATGTTGCCGCGCGCCACCAACACCCGTATGCAACGCGAAGCCGCACGCGGCAAACAATCGGGGCGCACCCAAGAAATTCAACGCTTGATCGGGCGCTCGTTGCGCGCCGTCACCGATTTGGAGGCTATGGGCGAAATGCAAATCACCGTTGATTGTGATGTCATCCAAGCCGATGGCGGCACCCGCACCGCCAGCATCACCGGTGCATATATGGCGTTGCATCTGGCCCTGCGCAGCGCCGTTGAACGCGGTTTGCTGGCCAACGTGCCGCTGATCGATCAAGTCGCAGCGGTCAGCTGTGGCCTGTATAAAAACACGGCTGTACTGGATCTCGACTATTTAGAAGACAGCACCGCCGAGGCCGACACCAACTTTGTGCTGACCATGCAAGCGTA
>FLOH01000456.1_pt1 | contig 88450 bp, 80 predicted proteins | sample 756751 | NCBI WGS metagenome assembly FLOH01 (sample SAMEA4026879, study PRJEB14308) | marine metagenome | biome: coastal water; material: water | depth 74 m
TTTGAATCTCTTTTTTATTCCTTTGCGATTCAGCCATATTCTTTAACCACTCAGGAAAATATATTATATCTGCATCTGCCATACTACTCGTTTTGCTAGTCGGATATTTCGAGGTCAATTCAGTTAATATTTCGAATCCACGGTCATAATCGCTCATGCGATCTAGGTGTAAACGAGCTAATCTGTAATATGCTTCAGGAACAAGCGTGTCTTCAGAATGACTTTCAATGAGTTCATTATAGGTGCTGATAGCTAATTCATATTCACCAGCTTTGATGTGATCGTCAGCCAATTCTAATAATTTATTTGGTGATTTACCACAACTAGCCAGTAAAACTAATAAAATTCCAATTAATACTATTTTGGATCGCATTTTCTTTTCCATTGGTTCAGTTAAAAAAGTGGCGGAATTTAGACGAACGTCGTACCTCTTCGCAACGCTTTTGCCCATTGAAACACCGAAATAAAATAGGAGTTCCCTAAAAAATGTAATGTACTCCTAAATGTACTTTCCGATTGCCTTTATCTTCCAGTGGGTACGCTACATCCAAACGAATCGGACCAAGAGGAGTTTCTATTGTTAAACCCGCTCCCTCATTCCACTCAATACTTGAATATTTTATAGATGAATTATTTTCTACTAATAATCCCCCATCAATGAAGAGCTCCATTCCCAATCGCCAGAACAATGGGAATCGAACTTCCCAATTAGATAGCAATCGTATAACATCGCCATAAGGGACAACTTCTCCGTTTTCAGTAGATTGAGTTTTAAATCTAAATGTATCCCAACCTCTTAAGGTTGTACTTCCTCCCAAATAAAATTTATCATATTGAATATCATCATAGCTGGATTTCCATCCAACCATCATTCCATATTTAATTCTACCGGCAAATACTATCTGTCCCAATAATGGGAAGTAAGAATTAGCCCCAATATCATATTTAAAATATTCACGACTTCCTCCCAATAGTGGACCACCAGTTTGTCTTAGATCGACATCCAGTTTTAATCCACGTGAGGGAAATAGGGGATCATTTGTTTTATCAATATGAATTTTAAAATCAACAGATCGCTGTTCGATATCCGTGGCTGTTTTCTCATTAACAGTGGTCTCTTTGGGGACGATGTATTTCTCCCAGCTTATTCCAGAGAGAACATAGGATCTATTCAGGAATTTGACATTATTTTCAATTTTAAATCCGTACCGATATATATTAGGATCTTCACGCCGGTCTGGTTTCTTCAACGTCTCATAGTATAATCCAATGGTAGTTGGAATTCGCCAGATGCCAAGAAACCATTGATTGCTAAAGCTCACGTCGTATGAAATTTTTGGATAATAAAAATCCTGCTCAAATGGAATATGCCCCGATACTTTAGTAGAAAAATTCGTTGATGTACGAAACAGACTTCGATTACGCCATTCAATATCTCCACCAAGACCAGGGATGGCATCATATCCTTCAAAAAATTCTACCGGATATACTCCACCTTCTGATATCCATTCTCGTGTTTTGAATTGACGCAGTTCTATTAGAATATTTACCAATGAATCAGTTTGAACCAACCGAATCGGAGATAGCGTAACCAAAGAAAAAACACCTGTCTCTTTTATTCTTCTTTGTGTTTTATCCATTAAATCTTTTTGATATAAAGCATCACGCTCAAATACAATTTCTCTTTCAACCACTTTTGGATTAATTGGTTCTACGCCTTCTAAAAAATAGTCTTTAATACCGACGTCGATCCCCTCATGAACCTCAATAATTAAATCAACAGAATCCTGGATGTCTTCCCGAATTGTAACATTTGCATACAACTTACCATAACGATGATGTTCAGCCTCAAGCACAGGTAATTGCAAGTTTGCAGTTACTGGATTATAGGGTTCTCCAGCACGAAATTGTAAAATATCAAGGATTCTTTGACTGGGTAATATCTTGTTACCTGTAACTTGAATAGATCGAATATAATATTGGTCACCTTCTACAATCCGAAAATAGATTTCAGCATTATCATTTGAGATCGAAAACGAATCCGCAACCGACACGCCTAAATATCCTTGCGATAGATAGTAGTTTTTGATTGTAATTGCGTCCATTTTTAGAAGCCTACGGTCAAATGTTGGTTTTGAAAACCAGCTTCCTTTTTCAAGACGTAACAGGGGTTTAATATTTTTTGTTTTTATACTTTTATTTCCTTCGATTGTAAGACTACGAACGGAAATTTCATCCTGACAGAACACAAAGCTTGCCAAGATTAGAATTGTTGGAATTATATTTTTGGGGAATGTATTCAAATACTTCTCTAGTATGAGTAACGCAACCGATATTTTACGTTAAAATTACCGGTTTCATCAACATTACCAACTAGAGAAATATATCGATTTACTTTGACTTCTACACCAACTTCATTTAGTGGACTTGCTAGAGAAAAAGATCTTCGATAGGCAAACGAAAGATTATCTGTAATCCCTGCTTTTATGGCTAATTCTTCTTTGCTTTTGGGATCAATTAAACTTGTTGCACCAGTAATTGAAACATCATCAATTATACCAAGCTTTCCTGTATTTCCCAGATTGGATAGGTTCCGCTCAATTTGCCTAGTTAACCATGCTCCCACCATTTGCTGTGATTGCACACCCAGTCCGATTGCGGAGAATTCTTGGTCTTCAATTCGTGTACCCATCATTAATAATTCAAAAATATCACTTGGTGAATACCCGCTGGACGAACTTGGTGTAATTACTAGATTATCAAGAGTACCTACTATTTGAAGGGTGATTATCTCATCCTCAATGGTTGTAACCGCCTCCACTTCCAAGTATGGATTAAATCCGTGATTGTCGAATGCCAGGTAACCATAAGTAATATCAAATATATCTCCAGAAAAATAGTACTTTCCTTCTTCAAATTGTAATTCACCTGCATAATCTGCTGTATAATTCCCAAGTTTTGTATAACTTATTTCACCAATAAGTTTGGCATCCATTTGGCTATTTAGAAGCGTGAATTGATCGACAATAGGGAAATTTATTTTATATTCTAGCACTACATTGCCATTTTCGACCGTTGATCCAATAGTATTGGATACAAACTCTTGAAACATTTCCACATTAATTAAACCGACATCCCCTTCAATGGTTATCGTATCTCGCCCGGTAATATTAATATCCGCACTAACTGATCCGGTAATATCACTATCAAGAACCTCCATATATAAATTATTTCCTTTTGCCCTGAAGTTATAATTTGGTTTGAAAAATTTTGTCAAATCCATTCCCCCGGTAATAGTGAGGTTCTTTTGTTTTGAGCTGCTTTTTTTATGCATACTTCCTGTAAAAGTCTCAAGACTAAATTTATTATCCAGAATTATGGCACTACCTTCTACATGGCGAATTGGATCATTTAACAAAAGTGTGTAAATACTACCATCATTTATTTTGATTGACCCATTTCTCATTATTTGTTCTGGAACTCCACTCAAATTCAGTTGTAAATCCACATCACCGTCAATGGAATCAACGTCACTTATATACAATGTTAAGAAATCCATATTTCTAAAAGTTCCCTGGACATCAATTAACAGCGATTCGGATGGTTTAAATTTCGCAAAAAGTGGTGAACCTGGTGTAAAATCAAGTGGTATGTATCCATTTCCATATATTTGATCGCCATTGGGTTTCTCAGAAGAAAAGGATTCTGTGTTCATTCGAACTCCGTCATAATTTCCGACTCCCTTAACATGTCCAAGTGGAATTCGATCAAAAATGGTGTTATCAATATCTAAATCATAATCAAAGATAGTTTTGGATTGAGTACTTGATAATGAAAATACTCCCGTAGCCAAACCCTCAATATGAAACCATGGTGGCATCAAAGTCATAAACCATTCCATGTCCATATGCGTAAATGATGTTTCTAAAGAAAAGGGGATTTTTGTATTCTGCTTTGGAAATCCCTGAGGAATAGTACCCGATAATTGTATCCCCGTTTTATCTCCAATTAATGTCATTTCATCAATATGAAGTATCGAATCATGAAATACAAATGACAATAATAAATCCTGAAATGGCTGTCCTTTTAATTCTCCATTTTTTATAGCAACATCTACTTCGTAACCCTGTGATTTAAATTCGGGTTGTGTATTAATTTCACCAAAAACAACACCAGAAAATTCAGGGATATTTTCAGGTGCAAACCACGAAATTATTTCTGAATTTATATTGGATAATTTCACATTACCCGTTATGGCATCATCCCAGAAAGCTGTTCCCTCTATAACCCCATCATCTACATGCAACTTAAATGGAAATAAATGATTAATTGAATCTTGAAAAGAAATTTTTATATTGGAGGGATTAATAATAAAATGTGATTTGTACGCCATTTGGATTCGTGATATGTCCAATATTTTGTTTTTATCAAAATGGCCATTTAGCTCTAAATAATTTTCTCCCTCCTTAACGTATAAATGATCAATAGAAATACCATCATTCAAAAACTGTATTTCCAATGAAGCATTATCAATTAGATTATCTTCATACGTTCCTTTATTGATCCGTATTCGTGCATATCCTTCATCCAGTAAATCTATATTGTTTATTGTAGCATCCAATGATCCATCTGATACGTAAAGATTTTTAAAAAGGATATTCTTACAATCTACATCTACCACAACCATAGGTTCTTCAAAACTACCATTTATGTGGAGTAATCCAGTTGCCAATCCCTGCTCAAGTGTATCAGACCAAAAGTTATTCAGTAAAAATGGACTAGCATTCTGCAATTCACAGTGAAAATCCATAGTTCTATCATCAAAATTTGCCCAGCCTGAAGCTTCTATGCTGCTTTGATCAATACCGATAATTAACGGATCTGTAATTTGGAGAGATTCATTGGAGTAAGAGGCGGAACCAGACAGGGAAAGTATTTCACCTTGATATAGTCCAGAATCTTGAATTTCGGCAGAAATAGATACAGAGGCAATTTGTCCGTTTTCGATATTTCCTTCTAATAGAGTTATACCTGAGATTCGGGTTATTTTATCACTAATAAGCCATTCACTTAAATCAAAATTTTCCAATTCTAATGACCCGTTAATCCTACCGGTTTTTTCTATTACACCTTTTCCAAATAATTTAGCGTCAGAACTTTGTAACGTCACTTGATGCAACTTCAGGTAGTCTTGATAATCCTGAACCAAAAATTCTCCACTCATGTCTAATCCCAGAGGGCTTTTTACTTGAAGAGTTCCATGGGTTAATGCAAAGTCAGTGTTAAATGAAAAATGAATATCTAATGAAGAAATTTCAGGTTGGAGCGGAACGCGGCCAAAGAAATCAGCCGGAATATGATAATCCAATAATGATAGATTCCCCTGCAAATGCCTTACTTTATCTTCAAAATATTTTAAATCACCTTGTAACGCAACACCATTAATATTAGCATTAGTTATTGACGTAATTATAGTTGTGTTTGAAATCTGAATAAATGCATTTTGCAATTGAATTCTAGTATTGTCTTTAAGGTTTTGAATATTTAAATCATTTATCGTAGCCCAAATATTCTGCGAATTGTGACCTATTTCCCCTTGTATATCCATATTTATCTGAACGTAAGAATCTGGAGAATCAATACTAACGAGACCATGCAGTTTCAGGTTTTTCACAGATAAAGGCAAAATAAACCTAGTTGGCGAAATTTTTCCTTTACCTTCATTAAAAGAATCCTGAGAGATTCCTTTTGCAGTTTTAATATAAATATCATTTATTTCAATATCATCAAAACTGATGCCACCAAAAAATAATGAAATTGGGTTAAAATTGAACATTAGATCAGGCAGTTCAACCGTACGACCATCCGTGTTAATAAATTTAATATTATCTGCATGGATTTTCGATAACAGGTGACCTTCAAATCTATTTATTGATATTTCCCACCCTGCAGCATTTAAATATTTTATATTAAGTCGATGAACAATAAAAGAATGCCAGATATGAGGTTTGAGGAGAAAATACACTCCCAAAACCATCAAGATGATGAATCCATATGTAGTTATACGTGCGCGTTTCATAACCGGTTTTCTTTTCGCCTTAACTAACAAAGTTACATGCTGTGGGTTCCAAATACAAAAAAAGCGTCCCAATACTGGGACGCTTTAATAAGATTACTTATCGTGATGTTATTAGTCTACAACCTCAAAATCGGCGTCTTCAATTTCTCCATCACCTTTGTCCTTTTTTTCTTTGGAACTTTTGCCTTTAGGTGGCTCTGGTTGAGCTTGCCCATCAGCTGATTGCGTATCGGCATACATTTTTTCTGCGTGTTTGCTCCAGGTCTGATTCAGTTTTTCAGTGGCATTTTTAACATCATCTAAATTTGAACCGGAATTTGCTTTTTTTAATTCTTCCAAAGCGTCTTGGAGTTCTTTTTTGTCATCTTCTCCCAGTTTTTCATCAAACTCTTTGATATTTTTCTCTGTTTGATAAACGAGCTGCTCAGCTTGGTTACGCAATTCAATTTCTTCGCGCTTTTGTTTATCCTCAGACTCATGTTTCTTAGCATCGTTAACCATCTTATCCACTTCAGTGTCCGATAATCCGCTGGAGGCTTCGATACGAATACTTTGCTCTTTACTGGTTGCCTTATCTTTGGCTGTCACATTTAAAATTCCATTAGCATCAATATCAAAGATTACTTCGATTTGAGGAATTCCGCGTGGCGCTGGTGGCATTCCATCCAGATGAAATCGACCAATGGTTTTATTATCCATCGCCATTTCACGTTCACCCTGCAAAACATGTATTTCGACAGTTGTTTGATTATCAGCAGCCGTACTAAACACTTGTGACTTTTTTGTAGGGATGGTTGTATTGCGTTCGATTAGCTTTGTTGAAACGCTACCTAATGTTTCAATACCCAAAGATAATGGAGTAACATCCAACAATAAAATATCATCGACATCTCCAGCCAACACGCCACCCTGAATTGCAGCACCAAGAGCTACAACTTCATCAGGATTTACACTGCGGTTTGGTTCTTTCTTAAATATTTCCTTCACCTTGTCTTGAATGGCTGGGATTCGCGTTGATCCACCAACAAGAATAACTTCATCAATTTCACTTGCAGACAATCCTGCATCTTTCATCGCACGTTTACATGGTCCAATTATCCGTTGAATAAGATCGTCCACCAACTCTTCAAACTTTGCACGTGTTAGATTCAAATTAAGATGCTTTGGTCCTGAAGCATCTGCGGTAATGAAAGGAAGATTGATATCAGTTTGCTTTGAACTTGATAATTCTTTCTTCGCAGCTTCAGCAGCTTCCTTAAGACGTTGCAATGCCATTGGATCCTGTTTTAGATCAATACCATCACTTTTCTTAAATTCATTCACAATCCAATCAATAACTTTCTGATCAAAATCGTCACCACCAAGGTGTGTATCACCATTGGTTGATTTTACTTCAAAAACACCGTCTCCCAACTCAAGCACGGAAATATCAAAGGTTCCTCCACCTAAATCAAAAACAGCAATTTTTTCATCATGTTTTTTATCCATTCCATAGGCGAGGGCTGCAGCTGTTGGTTCATTAATAATTCTACGAACAGTCAAACCAGCAATTTTACCAGCATCTTTAGTCGCTTGACGTTGTGCATCATTAAAATATGCCGGCACAGTGATAACAGCTTCGGTAACTTGAGTGCCTAAATGTTCTTCAGCCATTTGCTTCAATTTTTGCAGAACCATAGCACCTATTTCAGGCGGTGTATAATCTTTTCCACCTGCTTTTACAACAACAGCACCATTTGCATTTTTATTTACTGCGTATGGAACTTCATTCATTTCAGTTCCAACTTCGTCATACATACGCCCCATAAACCGTTTTATAGAATAAACAGTGTTGGTAGGGTTTGTAACGGCTTGACGCTTTGCTGGTTGTCCCACCAGACGCTCATCGTTTTTTGTAAATGCTACAATTGAAGGTGTTGTTCTTCCACCTTCAGGACTTGTAATAACAGTCGGCTCACCACCTTCAAGAACAGCCACACATGAATTTGTGGTTCCAAGGTCGATTCCAATAATTTTTCCCATGAATAAAACTCCTTTATCAATAGACGGAGTTTATTTCACAATTATAGTGCCATGGTTGTATGTCAACCGAAATGGCAGAGATCAGTATTGTTATATGGCAGACAAGTTATGCTAGCAGTTGTTCTTCCGATGCTATTTTCCTACGCTTGGAAGAATTTCTCTGCTGTTTTGATTCAATAATAAATTCATGTTTTTGGGCACTTATTTTAATAACATCACCGTGTTTGAAGGATTTTTCCAGCAATAATTCAGAAATTGGATTCTCAAGATTTGCTTGAATTTCTCTTCTTAGATGCCTTGCTCCATATTCTAAACTATACCCCTTTTCCATCAATAATTGTTTTGCGCGTTTCGTAATAGTAAGACTGATCCCCATTTTAGATAAGTTTTCATGTAAATCTGCTAGTTGGATATCCACTACGCCCAAAACATGCTCTTTTTTCAATGTGTGGAAAACAAGTTTATCATCTATACGATTTAAGAATTCCGGATTGAAAAGTATTTTTACTTCTTCCATTATTTTCTGTTCAATATCGCGTGTTTCAGATGCTTTGTCGCCATCTAAAAATCCCATACCTGATTGGTTATGAAGTGATCTCGTTCCCAAATTTGATGTCATAATAATTATTGAGTTTTTGAAATCAATTTTACGTCCAAGACTATCCGTTAAAGAGCCTTCATCAAAAAGTTGTAATAGTAGATTGAAGACATCCGGGTGTGCTTTTTCAATTTCATCAAATAAAATAACGGAATATGGATTTCTTCGCACTTTTTCTGTTAAATCGCCCCCCTCTTCGTACCCAACATATCCTGGAGGAGCACCTATGAGACGTGACACTGTAAATCGCTCGCTGTACTCAGACATATCCAACTTAATTAATGAATTCGTATGGCTAAAAAGATATTGTGCTAATCCTTTAGCCATTTCTGTTTTACCAACTCCAGTTGGTCCAAGAAACAGAAAAACACCAATGGGTCGATTTGGATTTTTTAATCCAGCCCTTGCTCGTTGAATCGATCGGGTGAGTGAGTCAATTGCAGGATCTTGTCCGACAATATATTGGTGTAATCCTTCTCGCATATTGAGGAGTTTTTGGCCTTCAGATTCTGCAACTTCATTAATTGGAATCCCTGTCATTAATGCAACCACATCAGCGACATTCTGTTTGGTGATTCGGACAGGATTCATTTTTTCTTTTGCGACCCAATCTTTATGATAATCACCAAGTTTTTTTATTAATTGGTGTTCCGAATCTCTCAATATTGCAGCATCTTCAAATTTTTGCTCCGCAACCATTGTCTCTTTTTGAATTCGTATATCGTCAATTTCATTTTCAATGTCCACAATCTTTTTAGGAACAACCACATTTTCCATATGAGATCGCGATCCTACTTCATCCATGACATCGATAGCTTTATCTGGAAGAAAACGATCACTGATATAACGCTCTGCTAAATACACGCAAGCATTGATGGCTTCCTCATCATATTTAACATTATGGTGTTTTTCATAATTTGGTTGTAAACCACACAATATTTCTATCGATTCTTCTGTGCTTGGCGGATTCACTATTATCCGCTGGAATCGACGTTCTAAAGCGCCATCCTTTTCAATAGATTTTCGATACTCATCCATGGTCGTTGCGCCAATACAATGTATATCGCCCCGCGCCAATGCAGGTTTGAACATATTTGATGCATCCAGTGATCCTGTTGCACCTCCCGCTCCGACAAGTGTATGAATTTCATCAATAAACAGTATGACATCGTCGGTGTTTTCTAATTCTACCATGAGGGTTTTCATACGTTCTTCAAATTGACCACGGTATTTGGTACCAGCAACTGTTGATGCTAAATCCAATGATAAAATGCGTTTATTTCTTAACAATCTCGGTACAGATTTTTCAACAATTTTATGTGCTAAGCCTTCAATAATTGCTGTTTTACCAACACCCGGTTCACCAATTAAAACAGGATTATTCTTTTTTCGTCTACTGAGTATTTGTGCTACTCGTACAATTTCTTCTTCTCTTCCAATCACAGGATCCAATTCGCCGTTTCGGGCTAACTCAGTTACATCTCTGCTAAAATGATCTAATGCCGGTGTCTTTGATTTTTTGGGTTTTTCAATTTTTGCAACTGGGGAGATTCCCTTACTTAAATCTTGTTGAATTAGGTCTTTTACATTTTGATAATCCAGATTGAAACCAACCAATACTTCATAGGCAATGCCTTCTGATTCTTTTAATATGGATAAAACTAAGTGCTCATCGCTGGCCATTTTATTTCCCAGAGAAGTTGCTTCAGTAAAGGCATTTCTCAGGATACGTTCAGCACGTCGGGTTAAGGGCAAGTGTCCCAATGTCAAAGTTCCACCGGATTTTTTAATCATATCTTCGATCATGGATCGCATTTCATCCACATCGCAATCGTAGACCTCAAATATATTTGCGGCTTGTCCCGATTTTAATTGAAGTATCCCAAGCAAAAGATGCTCGGAGCCCACATAGCTATGACCAAGGCGAATTGCTTCTTCCTTGGCAAATTTCATTACCGCTTGAACACGTTTGGAAAAATTTTCTTTCATATCACTTGCAATTTAAGGGTTCTCAAAAAGATTGTTTGTCTGTAGGGTTCCGTTTTCCAATATTAACCGAATATTACCCTCTTTAGCAACATCTGGATTATGGGTTGTGATCAAAATCGTTTGTTTGAATTCGTTGCGAAGATTATTTAGATACTCAATTAGTTTGTTGGCATTCCCAGTATCAAGATTACCAGTTGGCTCATCCGCTAATAATATATCGGGCTCATTGACCAATGCACGGCATAAAGCTAACCGTTGTCTTTCCCCGCCAGATAATTGTAAGGGGAAATGGTCTTTCCGTTCTTTTAAACCGAAATATTCGAATAGTTCCTGTGCTTTATGTTTGCTTTCAAATTGATTTCCTGCAATTCGTGCAGGGATTAAGATATTTTCCTCTGCTGTAAACTCAGGTAATAAGTGATGAAATTGAAAAACAAACCCGATGTGCTGGTTACGAAATTTAGATAATGCTGTGTCTGACAACTGAGATACATTTTTTGAACATAAGGACAAATCACCTTCATCAGGTTTATCTAAAGTACCCAAGATATTCAATAATGTTGATTTGCCGCATCCTGATGGACCCATAATAGTGACAAAATCACCTTTTGATATTTCCAGATTTATATCCGAAAGCACTTTAAGATGCTTTTTTCCGGTTCTGTAAGATTTATGAATAGAGTTTGCGTGTAAAATGGTCATACTATTTTTCCATGAATAATGTATTTATTGGATCAATAAACCGTAATCGGCTCGCAGCCAATTTTGATGCAAATACAATAGAAATCATTGCTATAACAATAATTGTAAGTGCAGCATTTAGCGTGAGCTCTACCGGGAGCATTGTTGAGAAATATATATCCGCAGGGAGCGTAATAGGCTCAAACCAAATTTGGATAAATATTATAATACAACCAAGTACAAATCCCGCGATTGCGCCCGACCCTCCGATTAATATTCCCTGTCGAAATATTATTTTTTCGATAACAGATTTGTCGGCTCCCATTGCACGTAACATTCCCAATTCACTTACTTTTTGCGACGAGACTAAAACCAGGGTTGTAGCCAGATTGAAGGCCGCAACAATAATAATTAGGCTTAAGATAAGTATGGCACCAATTCGCTCCATGCGCATTGCATTAAAAAGTGCTTCGTGCATTTCAGTCCATGTTTCAACACGTGTCTTAGGAATGATCTCTTGAATATTTTGCTTCACGTCAGAAGCCAATTCAGATGATTGCAATCTTACATCATATCCATCCACACCAGCTTTCCGGCTGAACAAGGCTTGACCGACATCCATGGGAATAAATGCAATATCATCATCAAATTGCAGAACCTCTGCTGAAAATATACCAGCTATTGTTCCAGAAATAATTTTGGGTAATCCGAATATTCCGGGAGTATCCACCGGGCTCATGAGTGATATTTGGTCACCCACTCGCACATTAAGACGCATAGCCATGGTTTGACCAACATATACTGGGTTTTCAGTCGACGTTTTTTCTCTGTCCGGTATTATTATGTCATAAAATTCATCAATTGCTGATGGATTAATCGCTTTTAATGTAATCAGTCGAATGTCATTTCCTTTTCGGTGGATTAACCCTTTTCGTTCCATGAATGGTATAATGAATTGAATATCTGGTAAATCCCGAAGTTCGTTCAAATCTTTATCATTTAGACTGCCATGGATGCGTATGTCACTCTCAAATCCAATAATTTTTTCAATAACTTTTGACTCAAATCCTTGAAGTACTGAAACCGCGAGAACAAGGGCAAAACAACCTATCCCCATTCCCAATATGGCAATCCAACCAGTAAATCGACTCGCACCAGCACCTTTCCCACCAAGGGCAAATCGTTTTGCAATATAATGATGGAATTTCATTCGTACCGCACTGCTGTGGCTGGTTCAATGGAGGCGGCTTTGAAGGCCGGGGCAATGGATGCAATCATTGAAATACTAATTCCAATAATCATATGCCAGACAAATAACATGGGTGTAAAGTAAAATGGAACTCGATCCATAAAATAAACATCTTCAGGAATAGTAAGTATATTCCATTGACCCTGTGCCCATGCGATCAACAGTGAAAATACGATGCCTAAAATAGTGCCCAACATTCCAATAATTATCCCATCTAAGGTGAAAATTGTCATGATAGATCTGCGTGTCATCCCCATGGATTTTAGGATACCAATAGCACGTACTTTTTCGATTACAATCATGCTTAATGCTGCAAGAATGTTCACTACACCAACCAACGTGATTAATCCAAAAAATATTAATATGGGCAATTTTTGAGTCGCCATCCACTGGAATAAAATATGGTGTTTTTCTTTCCAGGTCATAACGTAATAAGGATAACTCAAACCGTCTTCTAAATGAGCAACTAATTCAGGAATGATCTCGATGTTATCTGTGATAATTTTCGTTCCACTAATCTTCTCAGTCATTCCGAACAATTCTTGCGCTCTGTCCAAACCGATATAGGCTACTGTTTTATCATATTCAAATAATCCTGAATGAAAAAGTCCAATCACTGTAAATGTCAATAATTGACGTTGCCCAACTGGTTTACCCATGGATTCTATATCAATCAATGCAATTTTATCGTCTAATTTGATATCCATGGATTGTGCCAGGCGATCACCCAATATAATCCAGGCATCCGTGGTAATTTCAGGAATAGTGGATATTATCGGTTCAAGAATTTGTAATTGGTCTACAGAAATCGCCTCAACCAGTAATCCTTCTGCCAATCTCCCTTTACGTATCAATGCTGATTTTTGAATATAGGATACTGTTGTGATAGGCAAATCAATATCTGCCAATACTGAGTCGACCATATCATCATGTTCATTTAGTGGGGAATTGAGAAAATGTTCTATCCTGATATGTCCATCAAACCCGGCAATCTTGTCTGATAGTGTTTTTTCAAATCCCTGAAGAATACTAAATGTCAAGATAAGGGCTGCAATTCCCAGTGCAAGACCGACGACAGCCAGAATACTTGCTAACGAAGAGAAACTTCTTTTATGCGGTGACCGGATTAATCTAAATGCAATGTCAGGAACTAGTCGCATTATTCTGTGGTTTGTCCCGTTATCTTGAGATAATTATAATTAATTATGCTACCAATAATATTTGGAAGCAATCAATCCACCGACCGCAACGCTGGAAATAGAATGACATCTTTGATCCAACGGTTTTCAGTCAACAACATCACAAGCCGATCGACACCGATGCCAACACCGCCCGTTGGCGGCATACCACATTCCATAGCTTGCAAAAAGTTTTCATCCACGGGATGTGCCTCATCTTCACCTTCTTCCATGAGACGCTTTTGACTTTCAAATCGTTCACGTTGATCTATCGGATCATTCAACTCAGTAAATGCATTTGCGAATTCCGCACCGCCAATAAATAATTCAAATCGCTCTACCAAGGATGGATCACCATTGCGATGAGATTTTGCTAATGGTGATATTTCTTTCGGATAATCGACTACGAATGTTGGTTGAATAAGATTTGGTTCAACAAGGCGACGCATAAGTTCATCTAACAATCGGCCATAATTCAGTTGATCAGGAATACTAAGTTTATGTTTTTTGCATATCGTAACGAGTTCATCAACTGTAGCATTTCCTAAATCTTCACCAGTCGCATCTTTCAATAACTCCAATATTGGTTTTTTCTCGAAAGGTTTTGACAGATCAATTTCCATGTCGCCCCAATTGAGTTGAAGTTTCCCAACCTTTTCTGCTGCTGTACGCAGCATATCTTCAACCAAATCCATCATGGAATAAATGTCGCCATAAGCTTCATAAAACTCTAGCATAGTGAATTCAGGATTATGATTACGATCAATGCCTTCATTCCGAAATATTTTAGCCATCTCATAAACTTTATCTATGCCACCAATAATCAGACGTTTTAAGTATAATTCATCAGCTATCCGCATAAAATATGTTTGATCCAATGAATTGTAATGGGTTTTGAATGGTCGTGCATTGGCTCCACCATACAATGGTTGCAACACTGGCGTTTCTACTTCTAAATAACCAAGGTTATCTAAATAACTGCGTAAATGGGATAGAATTTTTGCGCGATCAACGAATGTTTTCCGAACATCAGGATTTACAATCAAATCCAGGTGTCTATTACGATATCGTTGTTCTTTGTCACTAAAAGCATCAAATGTTTCGCCATCCTTTTCCTTAACGATGGGGAGCGGTCTAATACTTTTTGACAATACCGTCAGCACTGCTGCATGGATGGAGGTTTCCTCAGTCTGTGTTTTAAATACATAACCTTCAATCCCGATAAAATCCCCAATATCCAATAATTTGAAATGCTTGTATGAATCTTCGCCAACGTCATCTCTGCGAACATAAGATTGAATTTTCCCTGATGAATCTTGTATATGACAAAACGAAGCTTTTCCCATTTTTCGCATGGACATAATTCGACCTGCCACTCGAACGGTTTTCCCTTCCAGTTCAGTATAATTGGCATGGATGTCGGCACTCTGATGGCTGGGAGAATAATGATGTGGATACGGATTTACTCCGTCATTTTTTAAGGTTTGGAGTTTTTCGATTCTACCTTGAATAATCTGTTTTAAGCTATTGTGTTGTTCGTTCATTTTTCCGTGTGTGTTTTAATTTGTGAGACTAAATAGGCTCGGATAAAATTATCAATTTTGCCGTCCATTACGGCTTGTACATTTCCTGTTTCCTCTGACGTACGATGATCTTTAACCATATTATATGGATGAAATACGTAAGAACGAATTTGACTGCCCCAGGCAATATCCATTTTGGTGTCTTCCAGTTCTTTATTCGCCTCTTTTTCCTTCTCTTTTTCCAGCTTAATAATACGCGATTTTAATACCTTCATAGCCTGAGCTTTATTTTTGTGCTGGGACCGTTCGTTTTGACATTGAACTACAATTCCCGAAGGAATATGTGTAATTCGAATGGCCGAATCGGTTTTATTAACATGTTGACCACCTGCTCCACTGGCGCGGTATGTATCAATCCTTAAATCACCTGTATCAATTTCAATTGCAACTTCTTCCCCAGCAGCAGGATAAACAAAGACAGATACGAAAGAAGTATGTCTGCGGCTATTGGAGTCAAATGGTGAAATCCTGACTAAACGATGAACACCTGCTTCGGCTTTTAGTAAACCATAAGCGTACTCACCTTTCACCTCAATGGTAATATCTTTTATTCCTGCTTCTTCTCCTGGCTGATAGTCAAGAACAGTACTCGTGAATCCTTTTTGCTCAATCCACCGAGAATACATACGATAGAGCATTTCTGCCCAATCTTGACTCTCCGTACCACCTGCACCTGGATGAATAGTTATTATTGCATCTTGTGTATCTTCTACTTCGCCAAGAGTGAGTTGTAATTCAACATCTGCAATGATGGATTGATATACCTTAAACTCTTTTGCAAGTTCACTAACTTTCACTTCACCTGCATCCACAAACTCTAACAAAACTTCAACATCACCATGACGACGTTCTAAATCCTGCCATAATTGAATTTCTTTTTCCAGGAGTGACGTTTTCTTTAAAATGCCAGAAGCTTTCTGGTTATCATCCCAAAAATTAGGCTCTACGGTTTTTTCCCTCAGGGATTCCAGTATTTTTTCTTTTTCAGATAAGTCAAAGATACCCCCGGAGTTCCAGGTATTTCTTTTCAGTCGTATTGAATTGATCTTTTATTTCAGAAATGTCCATGGTTGAATTTATGATGATAAGGATGAAAGGTTATTATTGAATAATTACCGAAGCAATAATCAATATTGATGAAATCTAACGCGCCAAAAGCGCCATTATTGCAATACCAAGAATCATAAAAAACAATTGAGCAATTGATTTTCGTGGATCTTGCTGTCGATGTAGCTCTGGAATTAAGTCAGAACCTGCGATATAAATAAAACCACCAGCAGTTATTGGTAAAAGAGCATGAACAAATCCTTGTGCAGTTGATCCAATAACCAAGGCCAGAGCCGCTCCTACAACTCCCATTAATCCTGTTAAAAGATTATAGGCTAAAGCACGTTTAACTGTCAAACCACCTTGGATCAATACACCAAAATCACCAATTTCCTGAGGAAGTTCGTGGAGCGCTACGGCGATAGTAGTTGCAAACCCTAATTGAATATCCGCTTGAAAAGCGACAGCAATTAAAATACCATCGATAAAATTGTGCAAGGAATCCCCTACCAAATTCATGGGTACTAAGTGCTGTGTATGCTCCTCGCAATCCTCATCGTGGCAATGCCTCCAACGTACAAACTTTTCCAAAACGAAAAACAAAAGAATCCCACTTAATAAGAAAAGTGATGTCCATATATCATTAACGGATTCATTTGAGAATATTTCAGGTAACAAGTGAATAAACGCACCGCCAAATAAACTACCAACTGCAAAACTAACCAGCAGGTGCATCATTTGATTCAAGCGATCTTTTGATAGCGATAATGTGAACACACCAATAAGTGAAAGCAGACTCACACCGAGCACGGAAAGAATTGTATACATCCAAACGTTCATGGGAGAAGTTTCATGGAAGAGGATTTAAGTATCAAGGTTTAAGTTTCAAAGAATAAGATTATAATTGGAAAGTATTAATAATTATAGCTTCATACTTAAACCTTAAAACTTGTTTTTTATTGGATTTCAAAAAATCCCCAATCAGATTCACCACTGGCTTCATCCAGATTAGTAGCATTATCCACTTCGCTAATGGCTTTTATTTTCCATCGATAACTTCCATTCTGGGGATATTCTTCACTTCCCCCTACTTCCAGAACATTGAGCGGTATACTTCCACTATTTCGAGGAAAGTAATCAAAAGGTATTGGATCAGTATTTTCATAACCATACCATTGATTTAAGAATCTGCAAATCCAGTAAGGAATATATTTCCCATTCTCAAAATATTCCATCCGAATAACATATTCTGAAGTATAAGTAAAATGGGTTGCTAAATCCATCCATTGGAATGTAAAATGACTGGAAATGTTTTCATTAACAGGAGATTCAAGTCTCGGTGAATTCAATAACATATAAGTTAATGTATCGGATTCGTTACTTTCATTGCCCGCATTATCAAAAGCTGTGATGAAATAATAGTAATCAACATAATTTGATACACTATCATCATAAAATGCAGTATCAGCACCAATATTTTGTATCAGATCAATTTTAAATCGTTTCACAAAATCATTTTCCAGAGTATTATCTGCCCGGTAAATCGTATACCCTGCCAAATCAATTTCTTCATTAGGATGCCACATGAGTACGATTCGATTACGGCTCTCCGCATCTATTCCTTTTTCAGAAAATGATTCTGGTTGGGATTTTTCAACCCAAATTGGAGCTACAGGAGGATCAGGATCTTCAACAGGATCAGGACAACCTAGAAATAAAAAGGTACCTGTAATCAGAAATAATATATTTTTGCTAGATGCCAAATTCGACTCCTAATCGATGAACCATTCCAAGTTCATGGTCTGAAAATCCATATCCAATTTTACCCGGGAATAGTAATCCTGCCAGATTAATCTCAATATTCCCTTGAAATGATTCCGCCCTATATCCCGCTTGTAGAATAACTCTGGATTTAATTAAAGCTTCAAGCCCAATATTAGCTTCACCGGAATAAAGTGTATTTCTTTGACGGAATACTCGTAATTCTGTCCCAGCCCACGGCATGGATTGTCGATAACTCCAGCCCCAAATTACGTGCATTGGAATTAAGTCCTGCCGTTCGGTATTCCAGAATATTCGGGATCCAAAGAGATGTTTGCCAGTCAACCCAAATGCAAAATCACCCATCCAATCAAAAAAGAATACTTTCTTTAAATTTGTGATCACCATGGTTCCCACGTCGATTCCTATCCCCGATCCCTGAATATCATGGAGGTTTTTATGCATCAAATGAATATTAATTCCAACAGGAATACGAAGTGGAATAATTTCCATTTGCCAGCCCAAATCAAGGTCATAATTGAATTCTTTGGCAAGGTTAAACGTAAGTGATGATTCCAAATCAGAGAAGGATGTAAATCCTTGTGCGACCAAGGTTCTAATGGAATCCCTGCGGATTTCCAGATCCGTAATAGTGCGAAGATCAGGTCGTTCTAAAATATTATCGATAAATACACCAATCCCATGCAACCCCCAACGCCAAGAGTTTTGGGTCGTTTTTGAGAAACCAAGTGCACCATACTCTGCCATTCCGAATTGATTGATATATAATGCATATCCATTTGTACCGGAAAGGGAACTTGACGCAGATGGATTTACAATATAGGAGGCATCATGCCCAAAATCTGCAACAACAGCTTGACCGAGTCCAGCCATTCTTGCGGATGTTCCAAAAGATTGAAAAGCATCGGCAAATCCTTGTTGTCCTAAAGAAATGGAATACAAAAATACTGCTATTGTAAGTATTCGAATCATCGTGCTTTTACAATTTTTCCTTTACGTTCGATGATGGTTTTACCCTTTTTCGCCTTCATGCGATAGAAATAAACTCCATTTGCAACAAAATCACCTTTATCTGTTTTCCCATCCCAAATGATTTCATGGAAAGCTCCCACCCGGGGATCCAAATCCGTAAGCGTGGATGATTCATCAAAACGCCGAATCCGACGTCCATCAATTGTGTATATGTCCAATTGAAATTCTTCCACAGATTCCGTCAATTCGTAGGACAATCGCGTTTGATCAATAAACGGATTTGGGTAATTCCCATAGTCGATCAAATCCAGTTTTTCACGAACGATAAATTCCAGTTTCAATGTATCTGAAGCGTTTCCTGCAACATCAAAAACCAATATGCTCATTTTTTCATCCTGTGATGTCAGGGATGGTTGAATATTCAAAAGCAATATTCTGTCCTTAATAATCTTTTGAGTTATGATGTCATTATTTTGTAATTGGTCGCCAATGAAAATTTGTATGGCTTCATCCAGAGGATTTAGCCCATTCTCATCCGTGGCATTTACAGATATAATCGGAGATGAACTTAAATAGCTATTTCGCAGGAATCGTTGTCCGTTAATCGCAGCTTCTAAAATCGGTCTTTTTGAATCATTTACATGGAAAAATGCGTATTTAGAAGATTGGTTATTCTGTATAAAAACAATTGAATCCATAAATGAATATTCCCAGGGATGCCAAATAGCCACATCTGAATTCCATGTAAACAAACGACTATTTTCAGGGATGGTGTCCACATTCCAGTACAAATCGTAAGGCACATTATCATAACTATTAATAGTAATATTTTGTTCAAGTGCAGGAGTTAAGCCCGGTTGATTTGCTACTTCTATAGCAGACTCATGATCAATGCTTAGAATATATTGAGCACCAGTAGAACCACTTGCAATATCTACTGAAACATCTTCATAGCGAATACTAGTGTGGGTACTCAAATCTTCTGTGGTTCCTAGTTGGGGAGTTACCCAAAAGTGCTGTGGAGTTATTATGGTTTCAAGTGTATCATTTTGAGTATTTGATAATGAATCATCGGCGGTAGTTATTGCTCGAATAAGATGATCTCCGGATGAAAGGAGAATGGGAAATTTCCGTTCAAATGTTTCTACACCATTAAAATTGACGGTTTTCCGTCCGACTTCGATCCAGTCTTGATCAATTTGCTCTTGAATACTGAGAGTTGCTTCGCCATAATCAGATACAGAATTTTTAAAAGTAACCTTAATAAATAGACTGTCTTCGGCAATATGAGAAATACTCAATGGTCGTACATCAATAATATTTCTCACACGAATTTCTCTGGTTGAGCTCCATGTTTCGTTTTGTTGAGTGTCAACAGCCTTCACCTTTAAAGTGTATGTATAGCCAGGATTAGGGAGCTGTAAAGGTTCAGTTAAACTGTAATAATTCTCTGATTGGTATACGAATTCCTCAACTTTATTTCCATTAACAATCAGTGATAGTGAATCAATTCCATGGCGGTCGACTGCTTCGATTTGAATAGCAATTGGCTCATTTCTGGTAGGGTTCAGTGGATTTATTGAAATCCATCGAATGGTTGATCCCGATACTTGAATTGGAACAGATTTGGTTTTCCACTCATCTTGATCTTTACCTTTTATAAGCAATGTATATCTCCCCGGAGAAACTGTGTCTGACAAGGGAATGGTGCTGCCTACGATTGATTCCGGGTATTTTTGATGGGGAAAATTTGTTTCATCATACAATACATAAGAAAGTGAGTCACTTTCGGTATTAAGGCTTAATGCTTCACCAGGTTCAGGGTCATTCGGATTAATACTCACATCAAGATTAACTAGTCTGGGCGGTTTGAGGGCGGGATCACCAGATAAATTGAATTGGTAGATTTGTGTAATTGCCAGGTCTGTATACGCAGTATTCGTAGCATAATATTGAATTTTGGCAAGATTGATAATGTCACCGATACCAACATTAAGGTCGGAAAAATAGTTTTCGTGAAGTGGTTTTAATAATAAATAGTCATTTTGAATCCACCCTACACCCGAGCTTCCAAACCATGAAATAACACCTGCATCTCCCATAGAAATTAAATTTCTTCCTAGTGCATTTGGATTGGTGACGTCTCCTGAAAAACATGTCATACTATTTACAAAGAAATATTTATTCTGATTTGTCAAATCTTGAATATTATCAAGATTTAGTAATCCTTTATCAGTCCAAACAGCACCACCACCATGTCCTAAATAGTTTAAATAGGATATGCCATTATTAATAATGCCAATTAATGAATCTGTGGTCCCATAAAATGGTCCATCTGTTGAATATTTTTCAATATATAACCGTTGTGGGAAATACCCGTTTTCTAATTCGTTTATAATCAACCTTTCTGATTGATCTTTAAAAACTTGCTCATACCCACCAATATTTAAAACCTGATTATGCCAAATTGCATTATTATTATTTAAATGCATTATAGATTTATTTACTATTTCTTCAAGTTCAATATTATTTGCAGCCGGAAAACGTCCAATAGCGAATTCTGGAATAAAATCATCCCCATCAACTAGAGTATACCAATAATCAGAGCTTGTACTTCCCCAACCTACTGTCTGAATTCTCATAGCTGGAATAAAACGTTGTCTAAATCGGGTTACTCCCTGCCAACCCAGCCACTTCCCTTGCATTGCTATCAGAGCATATTTTTGCGGTGTAGACCAATTATTGTACGTCCATGTGAAGAAATCTTTTATAGCATAAGGACTTACAATTCCGTCAGAAAACATGCGATAAATCTTATCTATATCTACAAATGTAGCATTATGATATTCTGCCAGCGGTTCTAGTGTGGTTTTAAATGAATCCGGGGCAACAATTATATATTCAGATTCAGGTATTTGATTAATTGGAATTAGTGGATCAATTTCACGTAAATATTTTACCGATCGAAGGGATTCATCAGTAAATCCGTAATATTTTGGAGAATCTCCAGCAATGAAATCCTGAAGAATAACTGTATATCCACCCGCTTGGGAATTCCATGTAACAATAAAATCGGTAAGCTTTGAAACACCTTCCTTGAAAATGTGGATGTTTGATGATGAAAATCCATCAATCTCAAATTGGGTTGTCAGGGATAAATTTCCATCACGAGCAAATTCAATTTCATCATTATAGGCATTAAAATATTTCTGATACTCAATTTCAATCCAATTCAAATAAACTTGATCATAGTAATTATCGTCATTAGGATTATCTTCATTCAATATATCTATTACATTATTTCCATGGGTCAGGAATTCCTGAGAAGCCAAACCTTGAATCGTATATGATGCCTGATTTTCCCAAGTTCCACTACCAGCTATATGATCATTGATTAAAAATTGAATGGTATGATCACCTGTCGTAATACCTTGAAAATTCAAAGCAAGATTTGCGCTACTTAAATCTGAATTTTGTGGATGTGGTAGAGTAAACTCAAATGCTTTTATTGTTCCTACATCAATGGCCGGATTCATAAAATAATGATCAAAAGTATCCCATCGTTCATGGAGGTGCATGGACCCCAATCTTGTGAAGAATTCATCTTTTTCAATATGAATATTAGCTGTATACGTTTCAGGTCGATGCGTATCATCAGGTGGTAAATTTGGATAGGCACTTTCCTGAGCATATCGTAATCCATTTGCTCCTCCCCAGGTCAACCAATACACATTTTCGTTTGTATAAAAATTATTTCGATATGGCGCGCCTTCTGGTGGTGGAGCAGGAAACCCCTGGAATATAATTTTGTCATTTTCATCAAATGATCCGTCAAATTCACCCTCTACAAATATCATTAGTTGTTCATTCCCGTGCCAAAGTTGGAACGAACTTGGATCCATATTTGTATGATAATTACTGTCAGCAAAATCATTGTACGTAATCTGATACCATGCAATCGTATCAACAATAACCTGAATCAGATTTTCGGAAAATTGGTATGCGGGAATTTCAGGAGCTGCCATGGTACGGTTAGAAGATCGTTTAATTGGTAATTCTGTGATACCCGTTTGTGATAAAAATGATGGACTAGTTAATGATGCATTACCATCCCAAGTGAGTTGAATAGTGAATCGACGATGGAATTGCAATCCATTATTGCCAGTCACTATTGGGTGAATTTCCAATACAGCTGAACTATGTCCGAGGATCGTTGGTCCAGAGGAAATGGACACTGGTTGAGATGGGATGGGCTCTGATTCGATGGAAAATGTGATTTCTTCTTCCAATCCCTTGGAGCGCTCGATAACAGGCTCTTGATTTACTGTGATATTGATTGATTCGGATTGATTTTCAAACCAATTCAATTGCACGTTTTCCGGAAGACCTACAATGATTTCACTCAAAACTGGCAACCCTTGTGGATTTTTATCAAGTGTTGGGATCGATTGAAAATCTCCGTTTGCGCTAATCCATGACGAATCCACAACAAATTCAAGAACCATACTCGATGAATTGTTTGATATTATCTTTAATGGCTTTTGCCCTGCTATACAGATTTGCACAACCATTATGGATAATATGAATGAAGTGATTGTTTTTGGACTATTCAAAGCGTTATGAATTTCAAATAATTGATCAAGAATTTATTCTTATTGATGATGTAATCCGTATCTGTATTTTTTATACTTCACAAAATATATCTATTGATTCGTACCTATAGTTAACGATTTTTTCCTATTTATCTTCCCAGATGATGTTCTGAAAAACTTTTCAATTATAACAATTTCTTTAGGCTGTTCAATTTTCTCCAAAACACTTATAACTTCTTCCTTATACCTTAAACCTTCATCTCCCTTGCCTTCAATAAACAATACAACTTTCTGTCCAAATTTTTTATCTGGCAAACTTCCGATAATGAATGGAATATCATCTAAAATTGAAACCAATTTTCGCTCAACCTGTTCAGGATATATTTTTACTCCTCCAGTATTAATTACGTTGTCATAACGCCCTAACCACTGAAATCTATCGGGAGCTTTGAACTCAACAACATCATTCGTTCGAACCAAAAACTTTGGAAACCAATCAGCACTAGCAATGAGGCAATTTCGTTGATCCACCCCCAGTGACACTTCAGGTAGAGATTGAAACCAGTCAGAGCGAAATGGGCTATTTACGGCACGCACTGCAAAATGCGTAAGCGTTTCAGTCATACCAAATGTTTCGTAAATCCTGCAGGATGTCTCTTGCAGCTTTTCTACGAGTTGATTTGAAACAGGCGCTCCACCAACCAGCAACGTATTAATTTGGTTAAGCTTTTCTGGAGTTGATTCTAGTATGGTTTGAAGCTGATAGGGAACCATGGCAGCAAAATCAATGGTATCCTGAATATCCGACATCGGATTTGACGACGGTTCAGTCAATAGGAGATTCCAATGATTTTCAAGTGTCCGAATTACCATCATTTTTCCAGCAATATAATCCACCGATAGGCATAATAAACATGACATTCCTGGATGCAATCCAAAGCGATTGGCTGTTATTTCAGCCGAACGTATACATTTTTCTTTTTGGACTTTTATTTGCTTTCTTTTTCCTGTAGTCCCTGATGTGTTCAATGAGATTGTTTCATCCTCTGAAATCCAATCAAGAATAAATCGGAATACGTCTTTTTCCCAAGCAGGTGATTCAGATGCAATTATACTTTTGGCATGAAATACAAGGCCATCCTTGCTATAAACGATATCATTGATAGTATATCGTTTTTTCAACTCAGGTTACCCCAAACTTTCTGAGAATTATACCATAATGCACCATTTTGAATTTCTAATGGAGATTCAATATTGTTCATAAATAGCATACCAGTCCCCAACCCGTGAGGAATGTTGATATTTAATGTAGCTGTCCACTGCGCAATGGCATTTAAACCAATATTCGATTCCAATGCTGAAGTAACCCACCAACCTACTCCTAGATTATTTGCATATTCAATCCAATCTAGAGACCCACTAAAACCACCAATTAGTGTAGGTTTAATTATTATGTATTGAGGTCTGATTTCTTCCAGAAGTTTTATTCTGTCACCTGCTGTCTGATGTGGAATTAACTCTTCATCTAAAGCAATAGGAATAGGTGACCATTGGCATAGACTTGCCATTTCAATGTTCTGGCCTACGCTTATTGGTTGTTCGATTGAATGAATGTCGAACTTACTCAACACTTCAAGTTTTTGTTGAGCTTCTTTATACGAAAAGGAACCGTTGGCATCTAATCTAATTTCAATATCTTTACCATATTTTGATCTAATATACTTCAGCAATTCACATTCTTCGTTAAATGAAATCGCACCAACCTTGATCTTGATAATATTAAAACCTGCCATAATGTTATCATCAACCTGGTTTTTCATATTACTTAATGATCCCATCCATATCAGACCATTTATTGGTAACCCTGTTTTCCCTTTAATAAATGGAGAATCAAAAAGGTGGTACTTCCCTCCTTTTCTAAGATCAGTACTTGCCATTGCAATTCCAAACCGGATTGAAGGAAAACCGAATAATAATTCATCGGTAATTGGTTCTCCCATTTCAGTTTTATAGCAAACTTTGGATAAAATATCTTCAAATCCAGATAGACTATCTAAACTCAGTCCTGGCAATGGAGCACATTCACCAATTCCCGTAATATCGTCCTGTGACAATAAAATATACCAAATATCACGGGTTTTCATTACACCACGCGATGTTCCAGCAGGATTAATAAAGTTTAGAGTATGTTTTTTCCATTTAGCCTTCATGGATCACAAAACAAGGCTAATCCAATAAAGAACGGACAGAAGAAATGTGGACAATGCCAGCACCTTTAAATGAGGATCAAGAGCTGCGTCATTTTTCGTCTTTGCTATGCGAATAGTCTGGAATAGAATAATCGGGTATATTACGAAAAAGAAAAATCTATAGCCTGCAATGATAAATTCCCACGTAAACCACGTTAATATAATTGCAGATAAAACAATAATAATGATGTGATAAATCCGAGCATTTTTCGATCCGATTTTCACGACTAAAGTATGCTTCTCGTGGATTTTATCCTGCTCTCTGTCCCGCATATTATTAATATTTAATACGCCGACACTCAATAATCCAATTGTAGTGGCAGGCAGTAAAATTTGTACTGGAAGAAACAATCCATGTAAATAAAATGTCCCACCTACCCCAATTAAACCAAAAAACAGAAACACAAAAACATCGCCTAAGCCAGCATATCCATACGGATTTTTCCCCATAGTATATTTTACAGCAGCTGCGATAGCTCCTAAGCCAAGAAATGCCATAATTAAACCCGACGAAAAGAGTTTTTCCCCCACGCCTACAATAATTAAAGAAACACCACTTATTGAGGATAATCCTACAAAAACCCACATAGCAGTTTGCATTTGTTTTATAGATAACAATCCTTGTTGCATCACACGACCGGGACCAATTCGCGCATCGTCATCGACACCATGCTGTGTATCGCCATAATCATTGGCAAGGTTTGCAAGGATTTGTAACGATAATGTTGTCAATAGAGCTAAAATGAATATTGATAACCGAAACACATCATAATAGTTTGCTAGAGCGCTTCCCATAATAATACACGAAAATGCCAGAGGCAGAGTTCGTAGTCTAAAGGCGGTAATCCAGTGTTTTATCATTTTAAGTTTTAAGAATGAAGTTTCAAGTTTTAAGGTTTTTGTTAACATCTTGAGATAGGAGATTCTTCTCCCGATGGGTCGGGATCAGAATGACATTTCTATTTTTCCCATTTACCAATTTCAACTTTAAAACCAAAATTATACTCTGTGCCCTCTGTGTCACCGTAGATAATTAAGGAAATTTTGGAAATTTCTTAAAATCAGGATCACGTTTTTCTAAAAAGGCATTCTTCCCCTCTTTTGCTTCATCACTGAGATAGTAAAGTAACGTAGCATTACCAGCTAATTCTTGTAAACCAGCTTGTCCATCTAGTTCGGCATTAAATGCAGATTTAAGCATTCGCAATGCCAATGGTGATCGTTTTTGCATTTTTTGACACCATTCCACCGTAGTGGCTTCTAGCTCATCCAGCGGAACAACCTTATTTACTAATCCCATATTCAATGCTTCTTGTGCATCATATTGATCACAGAGATACCAGATTTCACGAGCTTTTTTCTGACCAACAATCCGTGCCAGATACGACGCGCCGAATCCTCCATCGAAAGATCCAACTTTTGGTCCCGTTTGTCCAAATCGTGCATTGTCTGCCGCTATCGTTAAATCACACACTACATGAAGGACATGTCCACCACCGATGGACCATCCTGCCACCATGGCAATTACCGGTTTTGGTAATGATCGTATTAATTTTTGTAAATCAAGCACATTCAATCGCGGAACGTCATCTTCACCAATATAGCCGCCATGACCGCGAACGCTTTGGTCTCCACCGCTACAAAAAGCCTTCCCGCCTTCACCCGTCAGAATGACAACATCAACATCAGCATTTTCGCGACAATACTCCATTGCGTTGATCATTTCTTTCACCGTTTGCGGCGTAAATGCATTATGTACCTGCGGTCGATTGATACTGATCTTGGCAATGCCTTTATGAAAACTAAATAGTATTTCTTCATACTCTTTAATGGGTTTCCAATCAAATTGTGTTTTCATCCTTAACCCTTTGTTAATTGTTCAAATACTTGTTTATTGCTGTTAATGTTCGTTTCCACTTCTAATATTTTTGATTTGGAGGACAGCTTATAAAAATCACTTAACTGATCCTCATATTCTGCCATCGTCATCGCTGTAGAATACATTAATTTATAATCCTTTGCCAAATTTTCTGCGGTAATGGTTTGTTCTGTCACAAAATATTCATCGCATTCTGGCAATTGGGAAGGACCATCAATTATTATAAATATACCCCCACCATGATTATTAAAAACGATGATTCGAAGATTTGCAGGGATTTCATTATGCCAAAATGCATTTCTGTCATAGAAAAATGACATATCCCCAATAAGTACTGTATGAATTCTTTTATCAACGATTGCGTGCCCCATGGCGGTACTCATTACTCCATCGATTCCTGATGTTCCGCGATTTGAATAGACAGTGATATTTCCACTAACTCCAGCCATATTAACCCAACGGATTGGCATACTATTCCCAATATGCAAAACACTATTATCCGGTAAATGATTGAGAAGGGATTTCGTAAGAGCTAGTTCATTCAATTCAGTAAGTGAAATTGATTCAATGCGACTAACTGCTTTATCTTCGAATTCATGCCATTGATTGGAATATTCGCTAGTACAGTTTTCCGCTTCTTTTTCGAATAATTTAAAAAAGGCATGAGTAGAACAATGTATAGTTTCAGTTATTGACTGAAAGACATCCGCACCCTCTCCAGATTCTTGAACATGCCAGTGATGATCAACTTTCCATTGTCTCACTACCAATTTCAATGCTTTTGAAATGATGGCATCGCCAAATGTGACGAGAATATCAGGTTTCAATTCATCATAATAATTTGTTTTAAAACCAGATAAAATGAGATCGTGATGGGCAATGACTCCTTCAACTTCATGCAAATTGCTGTGACATTCAGCTATAATCATAACATTGGGTTTTTTAATAATTTTACTCAGTATCTTTAATAGCTTCACATCTTTGGAATATTGTCCGGCAATTATTAAAGTTTTTGAGTGTTGAAATGCAGAAAAATCCAAATTGAGATTACTGCTGATGACCTTCTCAACAATATCTGCTTTTATGGATACTGGTTCTTTGGATTTTTCTAATAATTCGCGATAAAATGGTTCTCGAAAAGGCACATTAATGTGAACTGGACCTTGAATGGGTGTTAATGCCAAACTGATTGCATCAACCAGGCTGGTTTGAATCATTTTCTGATCTATATGATCATGGGATGAAACAGGCATATTCACACAAGCTTTAGCATGGCGACCGTACAAATTTTCCTGATGAATTGTCTGTCCATCTCCTTGATCAATCCATTCCGGTGGACGATCAGCCGTCATAACGATGAGCGGGATATGTTGGTAAAATGCTTCAATTACTGCTGGTGCATAATTCACTGCAGCCGTGCCAGACGTACAAACCAATACGACTGGTTTTTGTGTATTTTGTGCTAATCCCAAACCTATGTAACCTGCCGAGCGTTCATCAGGAATTACATGAGTAGTAATTTGAGGATGTCTCGCAAATCCAACGGTCAATGGTGCGGATCGTGACCCAGGTGATAAAATGGCATGTTCTACTCCCATCTGTGAACAGATATCAACCATCATTTTTACGTATTTATATTGCATTAATAATTATGATAATAACTGAAGAAGAGTCTCACATTTTAATTCAGTCTCAAGCCACTCCTTTTCTGGATCTGAATCGTGTGTAATTCCGTTTCCGGCATAGATAATGGCTTCATCTTTTGTGAGTTGCATCGTCCTTAAGTTTACGTTCAAACTAGTTAATCCGTGAAAATTAATCGGCCCCCAAAACCCACTGTACAAATCCCGAGTAAATGATTCTTCTCGCAAAATAAACTCACGCGCCGGGAGTTTTGGCATACCACACACTGCTGAGGTCGGGTGAAGTAACCGCATCATTTTTGTCCCAAGTTTTTCAATATCAATTTCATTTAGATCAACTTCATAATTCGTTTTCAGATGCATCACATTTCCAGCTATGGTCGTTTGTGGACCCGTCTCTACGAATTCGCGTAACCGTACCTTTTTAAACTGGTTGATGATAAACCTACTTACCATAGCTTGTTCTTGGATTTCTTTTTGCGTCCATGCGGCTGTGGCAGGATTTATCGGTTCATTCACAGGCTGGGTGCCTGCTAATGCAATTGTTCTGAACTGATTATTTTTATCAATTTCTAATAATATTTCCGGACTTGCTCCAATCCATGTGCCAAATCTGGGATGTGAAACGCAGGATATAAATGCGTCGGGATAGGCATCAATCAATGATCTAAAAAACAATCCTATGGAAAAATCATTTTTCAATTTGATATGTCGCGTTCTTGCACAAATAACTTTATCAAATCGTTTTTCATTAATGGCATTTACACCGTCTTGTACTAATTCTAAATACCGACCTTGTTGGTCAGACATCGTGCAAGGAAGATTTTTACTAATAAACCAATCCTTTTTTTTGTCATCCAAAAATGAATTGATTTTTTTATAAAATTCGTTATCCTGACTTATATCGATTTTGCCGAATAATGGAAGGGTTATATGATAATCAGCAGGAATAAACCATGATCCGGCTTCTTCTATATGATCGAAAGGATGGAGAATAAACCCGGGATCAGATGTTTCAAGTTCAATTACTGTCTCATTTACAGATGCCGAACCCAATATCCCATGGATAATTGATTCAGAAGGATGTCGCCAAAATGCAAGCGCCATTTTTTGATGAAATGCCGCTGATATTGATGAATTTATAATGTCGTGCAGACGTGCAGTCGGTGCTGATTCCATACGAATAAAGCGCGTTATTTCTTTGGAATGTTTGCCAGTGTTAATCGACTATCACTGACAAGTTGATCATGTTGATTTGTGATTTTAATTTCCCATACTTGAGTCTTTTTCCCAATATGGATTGGTATTGCTTCACCAAAGACCCAACCAGAAGCAACTGATTTAATATGATTAATAGTCAGAGATAATCCGACCACATCATATTTATCCATATCAATGTTTAGAGCACCTCCTACGCTCGCCAACGTTTCTGCCAAGGCTGCAGAAGCACCTCCATGCAAAAACCCAAAAGGTTGTTTTGTACGATGATCTACTGGCATCCGTGCTGAAATACGATCTTTTGAAATGATTGTGTATTCAATTCCAAGTTGTTCCGATAGCGTATTCTTGCTAAATGCTTGTAATTCTTCGGATGTAGGTAGGTGAGACACTGGTTAATCCCCGGAAGATATGAAGAGTTTATCATTTAAATAGCGACGAAGAGCAAGTTCATCGATGCCGATTTCAACAAATCGACCATTTTCTGCTATAGCTATATTTCGTTTTTCTTCGGAAATGACAATCACAATTGCATCCGTTTCTTCAGAAAGTCCCAACGCCGCTCGATGACGTGTTCCCATGGAAGGGTCAATCATTGTGCTATCCGTTAGTGGTAAAATGCAAGTAGCAGCTTCAATCATGGTATTTTGAATAATGACGGCACCGTCATGCATGGGAGATGTGGGGTTAAAAATTGAAACCAATAATGGTGCGGTAACTTCTGCTCTTAAAACCATACCCGCTTCTTTATATGAGCGTAATCCCGTTTCTCTCTGAATAACAATTAGGGCTCCCCAACCACGATTTATTAATTCTTCAGACCCACCAACAATGGCATCAATTGATTTAGATGATCCTACCCTGAAAATGCGTTGAAAAAATCTATGTTGACCAACATAGATCAATAATCTGCGAATTTCCGGTTGAAATAAAATAACAAATGCTACAACCCATACCGTTTGGAATTGATTGACCAACCATGATGTTGCACTGAGACCTAAAGCATTAAATAAAAATGACGAAATTAGAAGTATAATTAATCCTACCAACATTTGCCCGGCACGAGTACCACGGAAATACTGGTAAACTTTGAAAAATATCCAACTGACCATTACCAGGTCAAAGACATCGATCAAAGTAACATTGATAAATCCTATTCTAAATAAGGTCATTGTTTTGTTTCATCAGCGAATCGTGAAATTTAGTGAATATAAACCTTTTCTCCGAAGGTGATATTGAGAAATCAATTATCTAAATTTTTCTGCAATAGTAACGACACGTTTCATTTCTTTCACATCATGAACCCGCACGATATCAGCACCATTCATAATACTAGCAGTGACCGCAGCGGCAGTGCCTTCCAATCTTTCATCTGGTGGTAAATCAAGGGTGTGACCAATGAACGATTTTCGCGAAGGTCCCATTAACACAGGATATCCTGTGGCAGTAAATGTTTTTAAATCACGAATAATGGCAAAATTATCTTCGATTGTTTTGCCAAAACCAATACCTGGATCAATGATAATATTTTTTCGATCGCAGCCAGAATTTTTGAGTTTTTCAGCCTGTTTTAGAAGGTAATCTCTTACTTCAAGTACGACATTTTCATAAGTCGGGTTTTGCTGCATCGTCCTAGGATCACCTTGCATATGCATAATTATAACCGGCTTCTGGTATTTGACTGCCACATCAATCATAGCATTATTTCTGAATCCGGAAATGTCATTGATTATGTTTGCCCCAGCTTTTAATGCTGCCTCTGCGACTTCAGGTTTAATTGTGTCAATTGAAATGATACTATCTGTGGACCGTCGAATTGCCTCAATAACCGGGATAACTCGATCCAATTCAGTTTGAATATCGAGTCCCATGGCTCCAGGCCGAGAAGATTCCCCTCCAATATCAATAATGTCCGCTCCATCATTTACCATGTGCAGTGCATGGTTACAAGCGGAGTCAGAATCTAAAAATAAACCCCCGTCACTAAATGAATCGGGGGTTGTATTTAATATGCCCATGATCAGAGGCTGTCGATCATGACGAATTAACCATTTCTGGAATTCAATATTGTTCAAGAATATTACTTTTCAGGTTCAGGTTTATTATCGATGCGTGGAGGTTTAATAGGTAAAGTATGTCCTTCACTTGGTACACCTTGGGTAGTACGCCTTCTTGGTCTAGGTGGCTTTTTGGGTAAAGCACTTGGATCAGGTTGAGGCTTTTTCTGGTCTTGAGTTATCGTATCTTGCTGTAATCTTGGTCTTTGTGGTTTTCGTGGACGTCTGCGTCGTGGAGGCTGCCCATTATTACCAGTCTTTGGACGAATCAATCTTTTACCAGATAAAATGATTTTTATATCATCAGCATTTATGGTTTCATACTTCAGTAATTCTTCAGCCATGTGATGTAAGGTATCAGTATTATCCTTGAGAATTTGCTCAGCTAATTTTTGAGCTTTCCTCACATTACGAACCACTTCTTCATCGATCATACGCGCAGTTGCTTCACTGTAATCGCGGTGGGATTGAATCTGTCTACCAAGAAATATTTCTTCGTCTTTCTTCCCAAATGTCATAGGTCCTAAAACTTCGCTCATGCCCCACTCGCATACCATTTTTCTTGCGATATTAGTTGCTTGCTCGATATCGTTCCCGGCACCAGTCGTTAATTCATCAAAAATAATTAATTCTGCTGCACGTCCGCCCATCATGATAGCCATGCGACCTTCGATATATTTTTTGGCGTATCCGTGTTTCTCATCAATTGGTAATTGCATGGTAACACCTAATGCACGTCCACGAGGAATAATAGTCACTTTATGAACTGGATCAGCATCTACTATTTTTGCGGCGACCAATGCGTGGCCTGCTTCGTGATAAGCTGTTGTACGTTTCTCGCTTTCTGAAAGAACAATGCTTTTTCGCTGAACACCCATCATGACTTTGTCTTTTGCCTCTTCGAAGTCTTCCATATCAACAGAATTTTTTCTTTTACGAGCGGCCAACAAAGCAGCTTCATTTACTACACTTGCCAAATCCGCACCTACCATTCCGGGAGTACCTTTGGCTAATATTTCTAAATTCACTTTATGCGTATTCATTACAATATTTTTAGTGTGAACCTGCAAGATGCCTAACCGCCCTTTAACATCGGGGACATCCACAACAACTTGTCTATCAAATCGTCCCGGTCGTAATAAGGCTGAGTCTAATACATCGGGTCGGTTCGTTGCAGCCATTACGATAATATTTAGATTTGGCTCAAAGCCATCTAGCTCAACGAGCAATTGATTCAACGTTTGTTCTCGTTCATCGTGACCTCCGCCTAAACCAGCTCCGCGTTGGCGTCCTACGGCATCCAATTCATCGATAAAGATGATACATGGGGCAGTTTTCTTCCCTTGTTCAAAAAGATCACGGACACGGCTAGCACCAACACCTACAAACATTTCAACAAAATCTGCGCCACTCAAACTGAAAAATGGAACATTCGCTTCTCCGGCTACTGCCCGTGCTAATAATGTTTTACCTGTCCCAGGAGGTCCAATCAATAAAACACCCTTAGGTATTTTTGCTCCTAGTTTTTGGAATCGTTTTGGGTACTTTAAAAATTCAATAATTTCTTTTAGTTCTTCTTTTGCTTCAACAATACCGGCAACATCCTTAAAAGTAACTTTTTCCTGATTTCCGGTCCCCATTTTGGCTTTGCTCTTGCCAAAATTGAATACGCTTTTCATTCCACCAGCTCCACCTTGCATTCGTCGCATCAGAAAGATCCAGAATCCGATGAGAAGAATCCATGGCAGCATTTGTAGGAGATAGCCGGTCCAGTCAATTGTCTGCTTCTTAAAATTATATTTTACACCATAGGATTCCCATTCCGTCATCATCTCCCTATCAATAAAAGGAAATTCTAAATAAAAATTTGTGATTTCAATGACGGTTCCTAAATCTGTTACAATGGATTGTGCCGATGTAAGTTCACCATGGAATGTCTCAAGAATTATGGTGGCTTCTTTTATCTGTTTTTTTTCTAAAAACGAACGGTATTGCGGATATTCTATTTCAGTTTCTTTCCGCGCACCTTCAGTAAACAATCCTGATAAGAAAATTGCGCCCATTATCAAGATGACCCAAATCAGAGATGTTTTACCGGCACGTTGCCACTGAAACTGTTGTTTATCGTCACCTTTTGGTTTTGGAGATTTTATTGGTGGTTTTTGAGTCGATTTTTTTTGCGGTGGTTTTGGTGTTTTGTATCGTGGCTCTTTTGAGTCATTATCAAAATATTTCATTTTATTTCAAATTCCCTTCTAATCGGTATATCTCAGGCAAATGCCTGAGTTTCTGATCATAATCCAGTCCATAACCAACAACAAATTCCGGCGGGATCTCAAACCCAATATGATCAATGGGGAAATCTAGTGACGTAATGTCAGGCTTAATGAGTAATGTCACAAATGAAAGTGACTTTGGACTGGCGCCTTCAAGGCGTTCTTTTAAAAATGATATGGTTAATCCTGAGTCGATAATATCTTCAACGATGATAACGTGTCGATTTGTAATATCCGCAGAAATGTCCTTCAGCAATCGCACGGTACCAGTAGATTCCGTTTTCGCATAACTGGATACTTTAATAAAATCCATTTCACAATCAATGGACATGTATCGTAACAAATCCGCCATTACAATAAAACTCCCATTCAGTACACCAATAAAAATGGGTACTTCATCTTTATATTCTTCCGAAATTGCATCAGCAATTTCTTTCAAACGGGATTGGATTTTATCCTTGGAGATCATCGGTGTGAGGTTAAAGCCATATGTATTCATGGTTATCTTACTTCTGAATCATGGTTAGTTCCATGACTCTATTTGTATAAGGAGTAATTTTATAAGTATCACTAATCCTTTGCCCACAAACCCAAACAATATCATCATCTGCCGTCAATACAAACTGTCGTTCTTTCAAAAAGACATCTATCTTTTTATCTGTAAGGAAATCGCTGACTTTTTTGTTGGATTGCATGCCAAGTGGTGTGAATCGATCGCCTTTATTCCAGTTTCGAATCCGCAGGGATTTTGAAACCAGTTTTTCTGCATCCACCAATTCGTTGTAAGGATTATTGTTCATTTCAGGAATAGAATTATGGATTCTACCTATGAGTTGATACCCTTGAAATTGGATTGGATTATCCGTATTCCATTCAATTTCATCTTTTACTTCTTGTTCTTTTTCTAATATTAATTCGTCTCTATTACGCAGGATTTTCCAGTCGCCCATGTTTATGGTGTTACCAGTTTTAGAATAAACTAAAAAATGTTTTAGTTGATTCCATTCGTGGGTTCGTAATGATGCCTGCATGTCACACGTCTTTTGCAAATATCGTACCTGTAGTAATAGTGGGACATTCTGTAAGACTCCCAAAGGAATAGATAATCGATTTGTCGAGCATATAATTTTTATTTTGGCTTCTAAATTAGCCAGTGCGTAATTAATTACTTCTTCAACCTCACCCATAGACTGAGATGTACGATCAACCCCTTTAACGATTTGATCAAAACGTTTGTCTAGGATGGGAATGACATCATTTCTGATATAATTCCGTGTGAATGAAGTATCGTCGTTTGTTTCATCATAAATAAATGGAATATTATTTTCAATACGATACTCGCGAATATCATGTTTAGAACATGATAGGAGTGGCCGAAGGATATTTCCATTTTTTTTATGAATCCCAATTAAACCTCGTGGTCCCGCACCTTCCACAATACGCTGAAGTAATGTTTCAACTTGGTCATTCCCATGATGCGCTGTGAAAATCCAATTAGCATCTATCTCTTTGGATTTGTTGTGCAACGCCTGATATCGATGCAAACGTGCCCATGATTCAATATTTTCATTTCCCGATCGGTGTACGTCAGATAATGAATGAACATACAATGGTAAGCCATTTTCCAGCGCAAATATTTCGACAAGATGTTGATCTTCCAGAGCTGTTTTACGCAATCCATGATTAACATGCATAACTGAAATCTTCAGGTCAAATTCTTGTTTGATTTGTATTAATCCATGCAATAAACACATGGAATCCTCACCACCTGAGACAGCCACAAGAACATGGGTTCCAGATTCAGGAATTTTGGCTTCAGCTAATGAAGTAGATAAACATAAAATAAACTTTGTTTTCATCTATCTAAATTGACTGACCACTTCAGCAGCTCCACTGGCTGATGACATGATATAGAAATGAATACAAGGAACGCCAAAATCAATTAGCTCCTGACATTGGTCAATTGCCCAGTTTATGCCGATTTTTGGGACTTCTTCATTAGGTGCTTCCTGAATTACATCAGATAATTCATCAGGGATATCAACATAAAAGTTTTTTGGAATACTGACCAAATGACTTTTACGATTGATAATTTTAATTCCAGGAATAATTGGTACTTCTATACCAGCGTCCCGGCATCGATTGTGAAAGTCAAAAAACTTTTTATTATCAAAATGCATTTGTGTTACAATATAATCGGTCCCAGCATCAACTTTCGTTTTAAGATGTCGAATATCCGTTGCCTGATTGGGCGATTCAAAATGTTTTTCCGGATACGCACCGGATCCAATACAAAAATCAGTGGGATTGGCATCTACCAATTCTTCCAAATATTTACCTTTATTCATGTCAGATATTTGTTTTACCAAATCTGAAGCATATAGGTTACGTGTTTTTCCCTCAAATGCTGACATCGGTTTTTTTAAATCATCTCCCCGAACAGCAAAAACATTATTGATCCCCAAATAGTTTAACTCAATTAAAGCATCTTCGGTTTCTTCACGAGTAAAACCATAACATAATACATGAGGTACCGTTTCTACATTGAATCGATTTTTTATCGCAGCACTTAATCCAATGGTACCGGGTCGTTTTCGTTTAATTGTTTTCTTTATGATACCGCCCTCATATTCATCATAGCTGATTTCTGCAGACCGACTTGTTAAGTCGATATATGGGGGTTCGTAGGGCATCAAATTTTCAATGAGTTCAAATACATTTTGAATATTGCCGCCCCTCATGGGTGGGATAATCTCGTAGCTAAAAAGCGTTGAGTTGGATTTTTCTAAATAATCTATTACTCTCATAGTCGATAATTTACAGGGTTTTAGATGTGAATCAAAAAAGGGTTTTGTTGTCGCTCATGACCAAATGTTGAACTTGGACCGTGACCGGGGTAAAATGTAAAATCATTTGCATAGCAGTTTAACATGTTCCGTAAAGAATGTTGCAGTATTTCCCAATTCCCACCTGGTAAATCCGTCCTACCAACTGATCCATTGAATAATGTATCGCCAGTAAATACATTTTCACCAATGGAATAACAAATTCCACCTGGTGTATGTCCGGGAGTGTGTTCTATTTGAACAGTTATATCCTCCACGGTAATTTGTTTTTCATCATGTATCCAATGTGTTACTCGTGGAGATTCTCCCGGATTAATTCCAAACATTTGACAAGATTCTTCATAATGATCGAGAATCATCTTTTCTTGATGATGCAAATAAAATGGTAAATCATATGTAGACGTTAGCGCTTGGACTGCCCCGATATGATCTAAGTGAGCATGCGTATTTAAAACTGCAATTGGTTTAAGATTTTTATTTTGGATCACATTGATATATTTAGTTGATTCGTCACCCGGGTCAATAATAATAGTATTCCGGCTTACAGGATGAACAACTAGATATCCGTTTTCTGCAAACGGACCAGCAGTGATAGTAATGATTTCAGGGGTCAAATATGATCGAAGAATAAATCAGACAAGCACTGGACTTTATCTTCATAACTGTGAGGATATAGGAACCATTCCGTTGCTGAAATGCTGGATAAAATTGAATTACCATCCTGCGGTGTAAAACAGAAGCCGGTAATCTCATGGTCATTGCGAACATTTATCGTTTGTTCAACAACTACAGTCTGGTTCAAGATACGACCATAATGTCCCTGATCTCGTCCAAATGAAAATACAGTACTAGTCATGTCTTTTTCTGTTAACGCAACAAGAGGATTTTTTTGTAACCGATCTAATACTTCTGTTTTACTGGTCGGTTCTTTAACAATCAGATTGAACCACAAAACATGCATGTATTGACTGTTCACTTTCATTGCAGACGAAAACAGATTTAAATCCCAATTCATTGTTTTAAATAGTTTTGCTGCATCTTCGGCATGGTGAGAGCCATAAATTTCTGAACTGTGCCTACCCACTTGCGGGGCTGGAATAAAAGAACCTGGTTGGCTTAAATCATTTGCTCGACGTACACAGACAAACCGACCTTCAACTAAATTATCGGGATCATTATAAAGTGCCAAGGTATTTGTAATGCACGAAAGGTTGTGAGTATTACATGAAACAACCTGAATAAATTGATCACCCAGTATCAAGGATTTATCATTGATGCCACGTGCGTATTTTTTTCCAAATCCTTCTTCACTTCCTTGAGCAACAAAGCCTTTTACATTCTCAGTAAATTTTGTGTAATACTGCTCTTTATTTCTGTGTCCGATTCCTTTGGGTGTACAATCAATAACCACGGATGCACGTTTTATTGCCTCTTCCGTCTCTAAATCTGGATCAATATGAAGAGATTTGAAATCGTTTATTTTCGTCTCATCAGTAGCTAGCCGTGCTCCACGTTTTAATAACCCTGCAATTTTAGAAGAATCTGTTTTTAATGCCGAATTTTTATGAAACGTGATTTCATCTAATCCTAATTGTTCTTTATAATCAGCAAGTAATCCTATCAACGGTTCTCCGATAGTTCCGGTACCTACGACGTGGACAATTTTGCGATGCATTATATTTTATCCTTTTGCTTAGATAACATTTTAGCTTCTTGAATTAAATGATATGCGAACCATCCAATGAGAGCTCCGAATACCAAGATTACGACAGAAATGAAATGTGGAAAAAAGTTATACATGGTCAGATAATAGTTTTTGTTTAATGTTTAAAGTATGGGATCGGAAACGAAGCATCATAAGCCAATTGATTGTAAAGAGGGCTAATGAAAAGAAAAATGGGCCAAGTATCCCTCCCGGTTGTTGTGCCATCTCTACTTGTGGATGCGATTGAATTTCAGGTGTCCAAAATTTTACGCTAAGGAAAATTATTGGAACATCCACAAAGGCAATAATTCCTAGGATAGCTGCATACCTTGCCACACGTTCAGGATGTCCACCAAACTCTCTGAGCATAAAATATCCGATGTACGCTAAAAATAAGATTAACGTGGTCGTTAATCGCGGTTCCCATATCCAAGGCTTACCCCAAATTGGTTTTGCCCAAATTGGTCCTGTTGTTAGCACCAAAGCCGTAAACAATGTCCCAATCTCAGCAGCAGATTGCCCCAATCTATCCCAGCAATAGTCCTTTTTCACCAAATACATGATGCCAAAAACCATGACAAAAAAGTAAGATAAAAAGGCGGTCCAAGCCACCGGCACATGAAGATAAAATATTTTCTGTGCCCAATGTTGTTGGGGTATCATGGGTGTATGACTGATTATTATATGTAGATTAATCGCAAATAGGCTAATTAATATTGATAATAACGAGTTGTTTATTGGTTTATCAAAAAATCGCATTATTCTTCCGTCACATGATCAAAAAGTAAATATCCAAGTAAGCCAAAAATTACAGTAAATGAAGCCAAGATCAGAACCCAAAATTGCCATAAAATGAATGGTTGGGCATTTAGATACGCCGTTGTGGCTTTTGTCACAGCAATTAACACTGGTGTGACGAGGGGAAACAATAATACGGGAAGCAAAACTTCACTCATTCGCGCGCGCATGGCAAGCCCTGATATCAGTGCACCAATAGCCATAATTCCAGAGTTACCAAGAAAAAGGATTCCAATTCCCGGGAGAATCGGCTGAGTCCAACGCAATTGTAAAAAAAGCACAAAAAGAGGAATAATGATAATTTCAGCAACAACCAAGTATATCCAGCCGCTAATCCATTTACTAATATAAATAGTACCTCTGTCCACCGGAGCACCTATAACCAGGCTGAAGGCGTCAAATTCTTTTTCGTAATCAAATAATCGATGTAAACCTAAGACGGATGTAAATAAGATCAATACCCAGAATAAGCCTGGGGCAAATGTTTCCAGTATTGATTGGGATACAGAAAATGAAAAAGCAAATATCAATACGACACTTAATCCAAAGGCAGCCATAGAAACAAGGATTTGCTTGGATCGTAACTCAATCAACAATTCTTTTTTAATAAGGTTAACAAGCACTATACAATCCCCTGGAGCATGGCAGCAATATTTTCTGATTTTGCATCAGACGATTTTCCATCATACCCGACACCCTTATCATGCAAGACAAGTAAATGATCACAATGTTTCATTGCCCACTCATGATTGTGAACCACCAAAATAATAGTCTTATCCTCTGTTTGCCAAGATTTGAGCAATGATTCTGTGAGAATTCTACCTTCCTCATCCAAACCAGTAAAGGGTTCGTCAAAAAGCAATACTTTCCATGGGATTAAAATGGCTAAGGCCAGTTTCAATCTTTGCATCATCCCTTGTGAGTAAATACGGATAGAATCATTGGGTTGTCGATCTAATCCAACTTGACTCAGAGTCTCCAAGATTTCAGAATCTGAATAGTTTTCTCCATAAAACATAGCAGCAATGCGAAGATTTTCTACAGCTGATAAAGGTGGATATAAACCAGGTGCATGCCCTAAATATAATACTGCTTTTCGCGAGAGTGGATTATTGCTTTTGAGGGGTGTACCACAAACATTTATACTGCCACTTTCAAATGCCGTTAATCCTGCCATGATTCGAAGTAAGGTGGATTTTCCTGCACCATTTTTACCAAGCATTGCAGACATATTTCCCGATTCAAACTGAACGTTTAAATCACGGAACAATGGTTTATGATAAAACGATTTTGTTACGTTGAGTAACTCGATCATAATTAAAGATGTCTTTATTTATTTAGTTGTTTTATATCTTTAATAACAATAGACACACTTCGCTTTAATTCATCTCTGGCTGTTGTGTAATCCTCTTGGGAAATATTTCCCAATTCGTAATCTATATCCAGTTCCTTTATCTCTTGATAAAATACTCGTTTTTTTAAATGCAGCGTCTCCTGAATTTCCACATCTGAGGAGAGAGCTTGAGCAGGTTGAAATAACGGATAGACTGAATAGAGTGCCGAGGCAATGAATATCACTGAAATGAGGAAAAAATCTAATATCATTTATGCCACCTTTTTCCGATTTGGCCATAGCGCAATTATAGTTCCAAAAACCATGAGATAACCACCGAACCAAACCCACCATACTAGTGGGTTAACCATGATTTTAAAATACGCCGTCTGGTTTTCTGATTCTATGCCATTGAAAATAGAATAGATATCTTTCATTACTGTTTCATAAACAGATAATTCACTATGTGGTTGGCGACGATTTGGATTTGGATCGCGATAGAAATAAATTCTCTTTTCAGGAACGAGCCGTGTTACAAATTCGCCTTCTATATCCGTAACGCGTATATCTGCAATCCAGGCATAGTGATTTGGACGTTCTTCTTCTTGCACTGACATGAGTTCAAAATCATACCCGGCAATATGTTCCGATTCGCCTACTTTAATTCCAAATTCTTTTTCCTGATCAAAAGCATGGCCAGTAAAACCAATAAACATGAATACGATGCCTAAGTGGACAACATACCCACCATAACGTCCTTTATTCCTTGCCACCATTGCCATCAGAGCTTGAAAAACATTCTCTTTCTGTTTTCGTATCCTTACCGATATACCCCGAACAAACTCAACTGTAATTGCAGAAAGAACAAATGCAGCCAATGAGAAAGACACGATTGTATAACCACGATAACCTATAACCATGAAAACAATTAATGCTAAAACCATGGCTACTAAAGGAAGTGAGAAATTCCTGATAAATCCGGTTTTGGATGTTTTACGCCATGCGAGTAATGGTCCAACGCCCGTTAAGAATAGTAACACCAATCCAATGGGAATGTTAACCTGGTTAAAAAATGGTGCTCCTACTGTAATTTTAGTTCCCCTAACCGCTTCTGATAGCACTGGAAATATTGTTCCCCAGAAAACCGTAAAACACATCACAATAAATATAACATTGTTGAATAAAAATCCGCTTTCCCGCGATGTAAACGATTCAATCCGTTTTTCTGATTTTAAGATGGATAGTCTTGAAAAAAGCAATCCAAATGACACAATTAGAATCAATGCAATAAAGTATAAGAACAAAGGTCCAATAGCACTTTGTGCAAAAGAATGAACCGATGACATAACACCGGAACGTGTTAAAAATGTTCCGAAAATGCTAAGCGTAAAGGTTATTATTACCAAGGTCATATTCCACACCCTTAGCATATTCTTCTTTTCCTGGATAATAATGGAATGGAGTAAAGCTGTTCCAGTTAACCATGGCATAAAGGATGCATTTTCAACAGGATCCCAAGCCCAGTAACCGCCCCAACCTAATTCCTGATAAGCCCACCAGCCACCAAGGATAATCCCAATGGTCAACCAACCCCAGGTAATTAATGTCCATTTACGAATTGATCGAATCCACATTGGATTGACATCCCTGGTAATTAATGATGCTAACGCAAATGCAAATGGGATTGCAAATCCAACATAACCCAAATACAGGGTTGGTGGGTGAATCGCCATCGTCAAGTTTTGCAATAAAGGATTCAATCCCATACCATTTTGAACAACAAAATCAGCTTTGGTAGGTCCAAATGGATTTGCAACAAACACGGTTAACAGGAGAAAGAATACCTGTATTGTTGTAAGAATGATAATGACCCAAGGCATGAGCGAATGATGCTGGAATCGATATCGTAATACAACTATAATCGTATAAAATGAAAGAATCGCCAGCCAAAACAGCAATGATCCTGCCTGTCCGGCCCAGAGTGCGCTAAGTTTATATAATAGTGGGGTTTCAAAACTTGTATAATGTGCTACATAGTCTATATCAAAATTGCTGGTCACCAACTCAAATAATAAAACGAAAGTTGCAACAAGACTCAATCCTGAAACAATGAGTGACATTCGTCGACCTGTTTCCATGAGCCTCGTATCATTTGTTCGCAGATATAATGCAATAACTATTAATGTTAATATTGAAAAGCCAAAGGCTAAACTAAGAGATACACTTCCAACTATCGGCATTACATTTCCTCTATATTTTCTGTATTTACATCCCTTAAATCACCTTCGTAACGCGACGCACATTTGGTTTGAAGCACTTCCGCTTGAAACACTTCACCTTCCATGGCACCTTCAATGATGACTTCTGCTCCATCTTTAAATAAATCAGGTCGGGTTCCATAATATCTAACCGGTAAAGTTGCCTCACCTTGTAACAAAATGAACGTTGCTTCTAATAAATCATTTTCATTTATTTGAATTGATTCATCAGCCACGTTTCCACCAAGCTTTACACGACCATGATTGGTTTCAGCTCGTAATTCATCAATGGACAAGAATCGAATGAGAGTGGATTCTGTTCCTGATGGATTTGTGGAAACCCAATATATCCAAAATGCGGTTACCGTAATAAATCCAATGATTACGACTAAAAATTTATTTTTTCCCATCATATTACCCTTTGTTTAAAAAATGGAAGACTCTTGCCATTCACCAAATACTTGCTTCATGGCATCTACTATTTCCCCCAATGTTGCATATTGTTTGGCTGCCTCAATTATCGGCGGCATAATATTCGTTCCGTTTTGACATGCTTCAGTCACTTTTTCTAATGAAGTAAGTACTTTACCATTATCCCTTTGAGAACGTAAAGATTTCAAAGCGTCTAGCTGTGTTTTTTCCGCTTCAGCACTAATTTCAAGGATAGGAATATCAATTACTTCACCTTCCTTAACAAATTCATTCAAACCAACAACTAATCGTTTTTTACTGTCAACTAAGCGCTGATAATCAGAAGCAGATTTCGCGATTTCACGTTGGAAAAATCCTGCTTCAATAGCGGGGATTACTCCACCAAATTCATCAATTTGTTTAAAATACTCTTCAGCATGATCTTCCATCGTATTGGTTAACGATTCAACAAACCAAGAACCCCCTAATGGATCTGCCACATTTGCCACACCAGTTTCAAATGCAATTAATTGTTGCGTTCTCAACGCAATTTCAGCAGCCTTTTGAGATGGAAGTGCTAATGTTTCATCCATGGAGTTCGTATGCAGAGATTGTGTTCCACCTAGCACAGCGGCCAGTCCCTGAAAAGAAGTTCGTGCAATATTATTTTCAGGTTGTTGCGCCGTCAAAGAACAACCCGCTGTTTGAGTATGAAATCGCAACTTCCATGACCGTGGGTCTTTTGCTCCATATTTATTTTTCATGCGTTTTGCCCAAATGCGACGGGCAGCTCGGAATTTTGCGATTTCTTCAAAAAAGTCTAAATGTGAGTTAAAAAAGAACGATAACCGTGGCGCAAAACTATCGACGTCCATCCCAGCTTTGATCCCATATTCAACATAAGTGAATCCATCTGCCAACGTGAAAGCCAGTTCCTGCGCCGCTGTGGAACCTGCTTCACGAATGTGGTAACCACTAATTGAAATGGTATTGTATTGTGGCATTTCTTCCGTGCAAAACTGCATCATATCCGTAATCACACGCATGGATGGTTCAGGTGGAAAAATCCATTCCTTTTGAGCAATAAATTCCTTCAAGATATCATTTTGGAGCGTTCCACGTAGCATAGATCTAGGCACACCTTGTTTATCTGCTTCAGCAATATAAAAAGCCAAAAGAATTACAGATGGACCGTTTATTGTTTGGGAAACAGAAATCTCACCAAGATTAATACCTTCGAAAAGTGTTTCCATATCTTTCAGGGATGCAACACTTACACCGCATTTCCCAACTTCGCCTATGGTGAATTCGTGTCCCGGGTCATATCCCATTAAGGTAGGCATATCAAAAGCGACCGATAATCCAGTCTGACCTTGAGCTAATAAAAAATGATAGCGTTCGTTGGTCTCTTTAGGAGTTCCAAAACCTGCAAATTGTCGTTTTGTCCAAAGTTTGCCACGGTACATATTTGCATGTACACCACGTGTATATGGATATTGGCCAGGAAATCCTAATTCAGTTGAATATGATTCATCTGGATTTTCCGGGTAATACAATTCATCCAGTTCTTCCCCGCTTAGCGTGTTAAAATCATAATCACGAGTTGAGGCTTTGGATGTTTCTTCTTTCCATATTTGTTTTTGTTTCTCAAATAAGTCTAATTGTTTACTCATTGTATCCTCAAGCATTTCCAATTGGTTTTGATGATTTGACCATGAGTAAACCTTCAATGATCATCCAAATGCGAAAACAATAAAACCGATTAATAGCTAGAACAATGGAGTTCATTATTTTGTATTCACTCTAATATCACGAATAGTATTTTCAATACCGGTTGCACTCAACCCAAACTTCTCAAGTGTTACAGAACGCGGACCATGCTCTACAAACTCATCTGGTAAACTTAGAACCTTAACGTGTCCTTTAAATCCATTCTGCATGAGCCAAGCGGAGACTCCTTCTCCAAACCCTCCTGTTTTAACACCTTCTTCAATAGTAACAACCGTATCAAACTTTTTCAGGATATCATTAAGATATCCTTCATCCATAGGTTTAATAAAACGACAATTAACAACTTCACAATTAATGTTCAGTTTTTTCAGTTTATCTGCTGCTTTCAAGGCATCATATACAAATGGTCCAACACAGAGGATAGTTACATCTTTTCCATTTCGCATTGTCTCCCATTGTCCAATTGGAATTAACTCAGCCTGTCCGCGTTCATCGAAAACTACACTCCCCGTTTTTGGATAGCGTATTGCAAATGGCTGTTTGGATTGATTTAAAGCTGTATAAAGTAAATGCCTGAATTCATTACCATTAGCTGGTGCAGTCACAATCATATCCTGGATACATCTAAGATAGGCAATATCTAATGTACCATGATGTGTTGGACCATCTTCACCTGCAATACCGGCACGGTCTAAACAAAATATTACTGGTAAATGCTGAATAGCTGCATCATGTACAATGTGATCAAAGGCTCTTTGTAAAAATGTAGAATAGATAGCGACGATGGGTCGCACATTTTGTGTAGCCATTCCTGACGCAAATGTTACTGCATGTCCTTCAGCAATACCCACATCAAAATATCGATCTGGAAACTCTTTCGCATAAGGAACTAATCCTGTCCCTTCTCTCATTGCCGCAGTAATAGCCACCGTATCGTTACGATTACGGGCAATTTCACATGCCAGTGAACCGAACACTGTTTGGAAGGCTGGGGCTTCAGGCGTTTCATGTTTTGATTTCGGTAAATCGGGTTCTACAGGAATTCCTTTTACACCATGATAGCTAACAGGATCATCCTCAGCAGATTTAAATCCTTTTCCTTTTTTGGTCACAATATGTAACAGAACTGGTGTCTTAATATTTTTAATATTCTCTAAGGTACGGATAAGTTCTTCTACATCGTGCCCGTCAATGGGGCCAAAATATCGAAAACCTAATTCGTCAAAAATAATTCCAGGTACTACAAGATTTTTTAAGCCTTCTTCGATTTTGCGCATAAGCTTTCGTGTTCGGGATTTCCCGAAAGGCAATACACCTGTCATGCGCCAAATTTCATCTCGAATTCGATTATACAATGGGTTGGTAACAATTCTTGTCAAATGTGTTTTGATAGCACCTACATTTGGACTAATAGACATATTATTATCGTTCAAAATAACCAATAATTGTTTTCTTAAATGTCCGGCATTATTTAAACCTTCAAATGCCAACCCGCCTGTCATTGATCCATCTCCAATAACAGCAACAACCCGAAAATCGTCTTTATTATTATCTCTCGCAGCAGCTATTCCAAGAGCTGCGGAGATTGATGTGGATGCATGACCTGCACCAAAAACATCATACTCACTTTCATTTCGTTTTAGAAATCCTGACAAACCACCCATCTGCCGGATTGTAGGAAATTGATCAAATCGACCGGTTAATATTTTATGAGCATACGCTTGGTGTCCAACATCCCATACAATTTTATCTTTAGGCGTACTATACACATAATGGAGCGCTATTGTGATCTCAATTGCACCCAGAGTCGATGCCAGGTGACCCCCAATTTGCGTAATAGTATCAATTGTGTAATTTCGCAGTTCTAGTGCAAGAGTCTCCAACTCATCAATTGACATGGATCGAATGTCGGCAGGTGATTTTATCTTAGGTAATAATTCAAGCGACATTACTTTTATCCATGATATTTATTTTTGATTCACATTCTGCAAGAAACATCTTGTGGAAGTATAATTCGTTATTCAATTCTGGATGAAATGATAGACCAATATGGGCCCCTTCTTGAACGGCTACTGGCTCCCCATGATAATGCGCAAGTATCTCAACTGTTGTTCCTAAAGATTTTATTCTAGGTGCGCGAATAAATGTTCCAGTAGCGAAACTCTGTTTTCCTTTATCAGATAGTTCAATCGTCTCTGAAAATGAAAATACTTGTCGGCCATACGCATTCCGTGATACAGAAATATCCAGGATTCCCAAAGGTTCGATACGATAATCGTCAACGCTCTTTGCCATCATGATTAATCCCGCACATGTTCCGAAAACAGGTTTTTGTTCAGCAAATAATTTCAATGGTTCCATCAGTTTTGTTCTTCGAATGATATGTGTCAGCGTTGTTGATTCACCACCGGGGATTATTAATCCGTCGATGGAAGATAATTCTGACTCATACCGTACAACAATTGACTCAGTTTGTAAATCATCTAATAATTTACGGTGTTTGTCAAAGTCGCCTTGTATTCCAAGGATTCCTACTTTCACTACCAGCCACGCTCCGCCATCCGTTGACCTTCAGGGATTTCAGCCATATCCAAACCCTTCATCGCTGACTTTAGTCCAGTTGAAATTGTAGCAAGCTTTTCAGGATCATCATAATAGGTAGTCGCTTCAACAATTGCCTTCGCACGAGGTAGTGGATCGTCACTGGCAAAAATACCAGAGCCGACAAATACTGCTTCTGCGCCAAGCTGCAACATCAATGATGCATCAGCAGGAGTAGCAATTCCACCTGCAGCGAAATTCGGTACGGGTAATTTTCCGGTTTTAGCAACTTGTTCTACCAATGCAAAAGGAGCACCCATTTTTTTGGCGGCAGCCATGAGTTCTTCCTTATCCATAATTGTTAAAGATTTCATATCATGTTGCACTTGTCTCATATGTCGGACAGCTTCTACAATGTTTCCACTTCCAGCCTCGCCTTTTGTCCGCATCATTGCTGCACCCTCACCAATACGCCTAAGGGCTTCACCCAAATTGCGACAACCACAAACAAATGGTACTTTAAAATCATGTTTCCATACGTGATTGACTTCATCGGCAGGTGTTAACACTTCTGATTCATCAATAAAATCAACTTCTAACGCTTCCAATATTTGCGCTTCTGCAAAATGTCCAATACGACATTTCGCCATTACCGGGATGGATACAATTTTCTGGATTCCAATTATCATTTCAGGATCACTCATCCTTGCGATACCGCCATCCTTGCGAATATCTGATGGAATCCGTTCCAATGCCATGACGGCTACAGCACCAGCGTCTTCAGCTATTTTGGCTTGTTCAGGTGTTGTAACATCCATTATCACACCACCCTTTAGCATTTCAGCCAACCCAACTTTGATTTCAAATATTCCTTTACTCATGAAATACTTCCTCTTCTTTAACATGCCCGAGTTCTTTAACCCGTGAAATTACATCTTGAATAATATTATCTGGTGTTGATGCTCCCGCGGAGATACCAACCACTTTCGCGCCAATAATCCAATCCGAATTCATATCATTTGCATTCGTTACTTGATAAGATCGCGGATTTCTCTCCAACGCCAGTTGCGTCAGTCTCTTTGAATTTGCACTTGTATAAGAACCGATAACAATCATGATATCAGATTGTTCGGCTAACGTTTTAATTTGTTCATGGTTTCGTTTTGTAGGAAAACAAATTGTGTTAACAAAGTGCAAATCATAAACTTTGTTCATTAAAATATTTATAATTGATTGAACATTCTCGATCATCTGTGTCGATTGACTTACTACACCGGCATATTTCATTTTACGCAATGATTCTGCTTCTTCGGGTGTGGCAATTATAATGGGATCAGATACCTGACTAGCGATTCCAATAACTTCATCATGACCGTGGTCGCCAATTATGATTATTTTTCGTCCTTCTTCTTCAAGCTTACGAACTTCCTCGTGAATTTCAATAACCAATGGACATGTAGCATCGACGGTTTTTATTCCCTTGGACAATGCCGATTCCCAAACATCCGGTGCAGTTCCATGCGCCCTGAAAAGCAATGGTTTATCCTTTGGTACTTCATCCAAAAAGTCCACAACTTTTGCTCCCGTACGCTCAAGATCATCTACAACATTTTCATTATGAACAATATGACCAAGCATATACACTTCACCATATGTATCCGCTGTTGAATAAGCGAGGTTTACAGCATCTCTGACACCAAAACAATACCCGGCATCTTTAGCAACGAGGATCTTCATTTTATCTGGCCATTTTGCTGATTCATAATCTTTCGAGTTTGCTTCAATACTTTTGGCAATATATCAACGAGAGATCCCGAGATAACCGCGCCTGCGGCTAATTGATGACCGCCTCCCCCAAATGAACCGGCAATTTCATTTACGATATATTTACCCTTACTTCGGAAATTAATTCGGCATATTTCAGGTGCCTGCTCGAATATCATCAGCGCAACTTCTACACCGCGGATTGTTCGAACATAATCTGTGAATCCATCGACGTCACTTTTGGTAGCATTCGCCTCACCCAACATGGATTCATCAATGGTAAACCAGGCCAATTCACCTTGTTCTTCAAGATTCAAATTGCTGAGAATTTGACCAAGAAGTTTAACGCGCGGCAAAGAATTAGTTTCATAAACTTTTTGATAAATTGCAGTATGATTAATACCTGCTTGCATGCATGCTATGGCAATCTCATGACAACGCGCATTGGTATTACTATACCGAAACGATCCCGTATCAGTGAGAATTGCCGTATAAATTCCTTCGGCTATTTCTAGTGACATTGGGGTTGTACTAACGGTTGTAAAATAGTCATATAACATTTCACCAGTTGCAGCAGCTGATGTATTCACCATATTCACCGTAAATGGAACTTCCTCAGGGTAAGGATGATGGTCTATATTTATTGTATCTAACCCACATTCTTCGATTAGCGGTTTAAGGGCTCGTAATCGGCGATAATCTCCCACATCAAAAATCAAAACAAGATCAGCGGATTTTATCCAATCCTTATGATGATCAAGATCAAAAGTTTCAAATATATTGTCTTTATTAAGAAAGGAAAATTCAAGGGGTAATGGAGAACAATTTACAATTCGGCATTCTTTACCATATCCCTTTAAAAAATAGTACATTGCAGAGGCTGAACCTAGACCATCACCATCAGGATTTTCGTGGGTTGTCAGGAGAATTCGATCAGCAGCTAAAATGCGTTTGTGTATGTTGTTCCAGTTTATCATAATCAAGATTAATAAAAGACAGAAATTTACAAATGATTAAATAGATTGCCTAAGAATGTTCAAACCATTTATTCCCGATTCCACATGGTTTCTGTCTGGTCACTTTGAGAATTAATGTACCGTGCCAAAACAAAAAACCAGTCTGACAATCGATTAATGTATGGAATCCATTTTTCATAATGTGGTAAGGAGTGATCTAATTTGCTTATTTTACGTTCAGATCGACGACAAACAGTTCGTGCAATATGTATACGTGACAATATTTCTTCACCCCCTGGTAAAATAAATTCTTTTAGAGGAGGAAGTTTTTCATTCCAATTTTCTATTTCCGATTCCAATTCTTTTGTACGGATTTCATCAAATAAGGAATGTTCTCCTTTTAACGATATTTCTCCACCCAGGTTAAATAGATCCTGCTGAACGGTTTCAAGTTTTTTATCAATATCTTTAACGTCATTTGAAGAACGTATATGTCCCACCCAAGCATTCAGCTCGTCTAGATCACCTAGTGCTTCGAAAAACGGGTCATGTTTATCCAACCGTTCACCTTTTGCTAATGCTGATTTTCCCGTATCTCCTGTTTTTGTTGATATTTTTGATAAACGCATTAGAAGAAAATAAGTGAGATTATGATAAATACTGGGATGAGAATTGGTAACGAATATTTGAAAATATACCCAAAGAAACTTGGCATCTCCACACCCGATTCTTCGGCAATTGACTTCACCATAAAGTTTGGAGCATTTCCAATATAGGTATTGGCACCCATAAACACAGCTCCTGCAGAAATTGCCAATAATGTTTGGCCCATAGATGTCATGAGCACTTCAGCATCGCCACCGGCGGCATTAAAGAAAACTAAATATGTGGGTGCATTATCCAAAAAACTTGATAGAATTCCCGTTCTCCAGAAAAACCAGATATTAAGCGGTTCTCCACTGCTATTATATAAGGTGTTTATAATCGGTGCCATGGCACCCTCTGATCCTGCTTTTAGAATAGCAATTGCAGGAATAATTGTTACAAAGATTCCTGCAAACAATTTTGCTACCTCTTGAATGGGGAACCAAGTGAACTCATTATTTTCTCTTACTTTCACGGAAGTTGTTTTGACACTAACAAAAGCCACGAGCAGTAAAAGTATGTCTCTAGTCAAATTTTGCAGTAATACTTCTACATAAAACACATGATAGACAATATGTGGATTCCAAAACCCGCTTAAGAGTACGGCTCCTACTATAACACCTAGCCAAAGAAAATTTATTGAGCCTTCCACGCCAAGTTTTTCAGATGAATCACTAATAGGAGGTTGATTTGTTTCCTTTTTGTAATAGTAGGTATCAATTCCATAAAAAATAATCAATAGAATTACTGAGGCTACCAACATGGGAAGAAACATAACCGATGTGGTCCAGAAGAAACTTACACCTTTCAAAAAACCAAGGAATAAAGGTGGATCACCTAATGGCGTTAAAGATCCTCCGATATTTGCAACCAGGAAAATGAAAAAGACAACAACATGAACTTTTTGTTTTCGCCAAGCATTTGCTCTTAACAATGGACGGATTAACAGCATTGCTGCTCCTGTTGTACCCATCCAACTAGCTAAAATGGTTCCAATGAGAATAATTGTTACATTGATTAAAGGACTTCCAACCAATGCTCCAGTTAAGCGAATGCCACCGGACACAGTGAAAAGCGCAAAGAGAAGTATAATAAATGGTACATAATCAAGTAATCCAACATGAAGAATCTCAAATAGCGAAATCTGGTATCCCTGGATCAGAAAAAATGGAACAATTAGAGCGAACGCCCAGAAAAGTGATACTTTGCCAAAGTGGTGATGCCAGAAACGCGGTGCTATGAGCGGAAGAACAGCGATCGATAATAATATGCCAAAGAATGGTATAACCCAAAACACGGATAACCCAGCACCATTTACGTGAGGAGTATGTTGACCAGATTCACTTGCTAGTAATAATGTCGGAACAATACTTGAAATTAAAAATAATGCCCAACGAAATATTTTCTTTTTCATAGTTTCTAAAAACCTTTTCTCTCAAAATATAGTGTAAAAATTAGGAGGAAATGAATGGATTAAATATATTTTTCGAGATTTAAAATGATATTTTACGTTAGTCAATTTTCTGACATTTACACCTTAATTTTTACTGTAATTTCAAATATGCAATATATTCTGGCAATAATAGCAATCGGGATATCAATTGGAGGCATGGCCTTAGGTTTGATGATCTCCAATAAACCCCTGAGAGGTTCATGTGGTGGGTCTGGCGGATGTGACACATGCAAAGGCGATTCAAATCATTGTGAGAATGCAGTGAAAATTCCAGTTAATTATCTCTAATTCTTAATATAACTATCAAATCCTTCGGATTTTAATTCAGAAAAAGTGTTATCAGAATTACGCACGATCAATAACCCTTCCGAATCTTCTAATGCATTAATAAATCGTATTCCAGCTTCCGGCTCCATTACCAGGAGCATGGTTGCTAGCCCATCTGCCATCATGCACGTTGGTGTAACAACAGTTGCGGAGCTTACCACGCTTTTTGTTGGATAACCTGTTTGAGGATTAATAACATGGCTAAAAAGCTCATCTTTATAAATAGTATAATTCCTGTAATCTCCCGATGTTGCCATACTGGTGTTACTTAAACCAACTATACTGTACAATGATACTCCAGGCATTGAATTTAGTGCAGGAGAATCAATACCAATTGACCAGAGATTGCCTTGTTGGTTTTTTCCAGAACAACGAATTTCTCCACCGATTTCCACTAAATAGTTTGTAAATGATTTGGTGTTTAACAAATTCGCAATAGCGTCAACGCCATATCCTTTGGCGATGGCGTTCACATCTATTTGGAGAGTTGGTTTCACTTTTCGGAATTTATTTATATCCAATTCAAAGTATTGAGAACCAGTGTGTGAAAGAACAGAATCTATTTTTTGTTGGTCTGGTGGTTGCCAATCAGGATCCTTCTCACTAAAACGAAACCCCCAAAGAGTTACTAATGGCATAACTGTGATATCAAATAATCCATTTGATTGCTGCGACAATTGCTTTGCTTTGGATAAAACATGGTAAAAATCCTGTGACACCGAAAACCAATTATCACTTTGTAAATCATTCAATTTTGATATTTCTGATTCAGGATCATACGTAGACATTTGCCTGTTTATTTCAACCAAGACTGAATCAATTTCTTTTTTAATCTTATTGGATTTTGAATGAATATCGCGATCTACTACTGTAATAGAATAAGTTGTTCCCATGGTTTCACCAACAAAACGAAAAACTTCCTTATCAGCGTTACAACCTATAATCAGCAATAGTGTAAAAAGAAAAAAGCCCAGGTTGTGAGCTTTTTTCATAAAAAGAATCAATTTTTCAATCATATATAGATTAACCAAATTTATCGTATGCAATCATATCAGGCTCGACACCCAAATCATACAGTAAGCGATCAACGGCATCAATCATTGGGGGTGGTCCACACATATAGTATTCAATCTCGGTTGGATCTTCATGATTCTTAAGACAATTATCATAGAGCACCTGATGAATAAATCCAGTGGGTCCTGTCCAATTATCTTCCGGCACAGGTTCTGACATTGCCACATTATAACTAAAATTCGGAAAATCCTTCGCCAGATCGGTAAAATCTTCGTGGTAAAACATCTCTCTCATAGACCGTGCACCATACCAATATGATACTTTACGTTTTGTCTTCTGCGTACGCAGAATATCAAAAATATGACTGCGCATGGGAGCCATCCCTGCACCGCCACCAATGAAAACCATCTCACGATTCGTGTCCTTAGCGAAAAATTCTCCATAAGGGCCTGAGACCCAAACTTTATCTCCGGGTTTCATATTAAAAATGTATGATGAGGCAATTCCTGGTGGAACATCCGGTGCCCAAGGAGGTGGAGATGCAATACGCACATTCAGCATTACAATATTTCCTTCTGCCGGATGATTTGCCATTGAGTATGCGCGATATATTGATTCCGTCGTTTTTGAATGGTATTGCCACATGTTAAACTTATCCCACACATCCCGATATTCATCTTCTATAATAAATTCGCTATAACCTAAATCATGTGCTGGAATATCAATTTGAATGTATCCCCCCGCCCGGAAATCTAAATTTTCTCCAGCCGGTAATTCTAATACTAATTCTTTTATGAATGTCGCAACATTCTTATTTGAACGGACAGTACATTCCCATTTTTGAATATTAAATATTTCATCCGGGACGTGAATTGACATGTCCTGTTTAACTTTTACCTGACATGCTAATCGCCAATGATCCTTGGCTTCCATTCTATTAATATGATTGGTTTCAGTGGGTAATATATCCCCACCACCATCGAGCACCTGACATTTACATTGGGCACATGTACCGCCACCGCCACAGGCCGAAGGGATAAATATTTCACGACTAACTAATGCATTTAATAAAGTGGCTCCCGGTTTAACCACAACTGATTTATCTGCATCCTCATTGATTGTTATAGTCACATCTCCCTGAGGTAATAATTTGTTTTCGGCGAAATTTAGTAAAAGAACTAATATAAGAATTAAAGCTGTAAAAACTATGACGCCTGTAAGTGCTGTTATCATCGTTCTATCCTATAAATCGATTCCTGAGAAGGCCATAAATGCCATGCTCAATAAACCAGTGAGTAACATGGTAATTCCTAATCCCCGCAACCCTGATGGGACGTTTGAATAACGCAGCTTATGTCTAATAGCTGCCATAGTAGAAATTGCCAGGAAAAATCCAAGCCCTGATCCAAAACCAAAAACCGCCGTTTCAGCTAAAGTATATTCCCTTTCTACCATAAAAAGGGAACCTCCAAGAATCGCGCAATTAACAGCAATCAATGGCAGAAATATTCCCAAGCTAATATAAAGCGTTGGAAAATATCGATCTAAAACCATCTCGACTAATTGGACCATTGCCGCAATCACAGCTATAAAAGCAATGAAGTTGAGAAAACTTAAATCTATATCAGGCAATCCTAACCAGGCCAAAGCACTATCCTGTAAAAAATAAGTATGGATTAACCAGTTAACTGGTGCTGTAATGGTCAAAACAAAAACGACAGCAAAACCCAATCCAATGGACGTTTCTACCTTTTTTGAAATAGCCAGGAAGGAGCACATTCCAAGGAAATATGCCAGTAAAATATTCTCTATAAAGATAGCTTTTGTAGCCAGGGATAAATAATGTTCTAACATGACTAAGCTTCCTCATATTTGGTTGCAGTGCGTAGACCCCAAATAATTAATCCCAGAATGATAAAAGCTCCTGGCGATAATACAAAAAGTCCAACATTGACATAACCGGCATCATAAAATGCCTGCGGGATTACAGGAAAACCAAAAAAGGTTCCACTCCCAAATATTTCCCGAAAGAATGCTACTGTAATTAGAATCATACCATAACCTAGCCCATTACCTAAACCATCCATAAATGCACGACCGGGAGGGTTTTGCATAGCAAATGCTTCTGCCCGTCCCATCACGATACAGTTGGTGATGATAAGACCAACAAACACAGAGAGCTGTTTGCTAATATCATACATGTATGCTCGTAATACTTGATCTGCGAGAATAACCAGCGATGCAATCACGGTTAACTGGACTATGATGCGAACACGACCAGGAATCCATTTTCTCATTGCTGCAATAATTGTATTTGAAAATGCTAAAACAAATACAACTGCCAGAGTCATCACAACTGCAGTATCCATTTTAACTGTAACCGCAAGAGCAGAACAAATTCCCAATATTTGCGATGTGATGGGGTTGTTTTGTATTAGCGGATCTGTAAATGCTTGTTTGGATTTAGAATCTAATGCCATATTGCAATCCGATTATTGGTTTTGGCGAATTTGTGAAAAATATTCGCCATACGTTTTTAAATCTTTTTCAACAAAAATATTTACACCTTTTCCAGTTATAGTCGCGCCGGAAATACCATCTACCAGACAATATTCTTTAGGGTTATCTTTAGCGACTTTTCCTTTAAATATTGCGATGCTGCATGGGATGCCCTCAGGTGTAACTATTTTTTTCCCCACAAAATTGGCTGTAAACCAATCTTTCTCGATTTCGCCACCAAGACCTGGGGTTTCACCATGTTTATAAAAGGTAACACCTTTTACGGTTTCACCATCTGGTTCAATGGCTAGATACCCATAGATTGTAGACCATAATCCTTTGCCTGAAATTGGAATCGAATATCCAGCTTCTACACCATCAACCATTTTAATGAAAACAGCATTACCATCACTTTTTACACTATTCCCGTTTTCGTCTACCTGAATGGTCTTGATATAGGATTCAAATAATGATTCAATATCATCTGTCATCAGTTTTTGGGATCGATCTTCAGGAATATTCAACGAACGAAGTATATTTTTCTTCATATCAATTTGAACATTTCGATCTTGGCGATCTTTAAGGGCAGTTGCTGCCAAAGATAGTAAAATTCCCAATACAATTGTAATGGATGACATGAATAAAAGCACATAACGATTACTGCGCATAACGTGCCACCCTCTTCTTAATATTTCGTTGAACAACAAAATAATCAATTAATGGTGAAAAAGCATTCATAAGAAGTATTGCTAACATAGTTCCTTCAGGATATGCCGGGTTTACCGATCGTATGATAACAGTTAAAAAGCCAATTAATATTCCATAAATCCAGCGACCACTATTGGTATAACACGCTGAAACAGGATCTGTGGCCATAAAAACAATGCCAAACATAAATCCACCCATTACCAGATGATAGTGGCTGGGAATTGTCAGCATAGAATTTGTGGAATATGGGGCTGCTAAATTCATGATGACAGCAGTCAATACTAATCCAATAACACCGCCAACCATCACACGCCATGATCCAACTTTTGTGCCAACCAAGATTAATGCTCCAATGAGTATCATCAATGTACTGGTTTCACCAATGGAGCCGGGAATCCATCCCATAAACATATTGAACCAGGAAAAGTCAAATTGTTTGATGCTGTCCAACAACGTAACCGCATGTTGACTGATTTGACCCGCTGGCACGGATAAAGCAGTTGCTCCGGAAAAACCATCGATAGCAGCTACCCAGACTTTGTCACCGGATATATTTCCAGGGTATGCAAAGAAAATAAATGCTCTTGCTGTTAAGGCGGGATTAAAAATATTCATTCCCGTTCCACCAAAGATCATTTTACCAATCACAACACCAAAGGATGTCGCTACAACAACTTGCCATAAAGGAATCGTTGCTGGCATGATGAGGGGAATTAATAATCCAGTAACCAAAAAACCTTCATCAACTTCATTTTTTCGGACAATTGAGAACAATACTTCCCAGAATCCACCCGCCGCATATGAAACCAGTACGATTGGAACAAATAATTTCAAACCTGATAGAAAATTCGCAATCCACGTCCGATGTAATCCTGCAGCTAAGGCTTCCTGATACCCGGTATTAAGGATACCAAATATTGTCGCAGGCAATAAGGCCACAACGACAATTATCATGACACGTTTAATATCTACACTGTCGCGTATATGTGGACCTGTCTCAGTTTGTTCATCCGTATTGAACATGAATGTATCCCATGCCTCAAATAATGGATGCATCACATGCCAGGAACCACCATCTTCAAATTTTGGTCGTATTTGGTCGTGTAATCGTTTAATGAATTTCATCATTAATCCTCTTTTACAATCTGATCAAGTCCTTGGCGTATTGCGCCGCCCAGATCAATTTTACTTGGACAGGCAAAACTACAAAGTGCCACATCTTCTTCTACCACTTCAAGAATTCCCAACTTTTCCATTTCATCAATATCTTGTGCTAATATTGCTCGATAAAGCGGATTTGGCAAAATATCCATCGGTAAAACGTCTTCCCAGGCATTGAATGGAATTAAGGCTCTTTTTCCACCTTGCAACAAGGTAGAAAAACTAAATTGAGAGGAATTCGACCCAAAATAGGTCTGCATCAGGCTGTATATTCGTTTTGAGCTTCCAGGTTTCAACCACCCGATAAATGTTCTTTCATGACTTTCCGGAATACAACTTAGAGATGTATCATATAAACCAAGATATGGAACATTTGTTATCGCTTTTCCTGTTAAAACATCACCACGAATTAGTCGATGATTTCCTTCTTTTATATTGCCCTGAGAAAGAGTTTCAACCGGTGCTCCAGTCCTTGTTTTGATATAACCAGGATTTTCTGTAGATGGTCCGGCAATTGTTATAGTCATGGCAGGATCATATTTACCTGTTAAAATTGCTCGACCCAATGTCAATACATGTTGCGGTTCACATGTCCAAACAACTTCATGAGGATTTAGAGGATCCATGTGATGGATTAGAACACCAACATTTCCCACAGGATGGGGGCCATTAATCCGATGAATACGCACATTGTCATTACTCGTTAGGGACGTTGAATTGGCGTCTTCATGAATGGCTAAATGAACATCACCTTCTGTCAATTTTTCTAAAAGTGCTAATCCGGCATTAAATGCCTCATCGCTACCATCCAAAATAAAATTATTATCAACAGCTAAAGGTGCAGTATTACAGGCAGACACGAAAATGGATTTAGGCGTATCCTTGGGATCTGCAATTTTATTGAAGGGTCTCTGACGAATGAGAGGCCATAAATTCATTTCTAATATTTTATCAATAAGTTTTTGCCGATCCGAATCAGCTATAGAAATGGTTTCATATTGAGCATAGGATTCATCTTCATCCAATGTGATCTCAATACTCTGGACAACTCTACGCGGTCCAAATTGTATTTTTGATACAATACCACCGCCAGGAGAAGCCCATTTTATATTCGGATTTTGTTTATCGATGAAAAGCGGATCGCCGCATTTTACCATATCACCTTCTTTTACCAATAATTTTGGTTTTACATAAAGGAATTCATTAGGTAAAAGTGCCACAGACTTAACAGAACCCGCTTCGATGTAGGTTTTTTGAGGAACACCGGCAATGCCGATATCATGTCCCTTTTTAAGTCGTAAGTAAGTCATAATAGTTTGGTTTATCCAGTTATTACAAGGTGTTGGTATACAGGATTAGAGAATTTCTTACCCAGTCTGCAATTGGTGCCCAATAGACACCCAATATGATGGCGGGTACAGCCAAACATATTAATAATGTTGTTAAAGTTTTTGATGGATATTCTAATATTTCCACTCGTTCTCCCCGTAGGAACATTACTTTTACAATGCGAAGGTAATAATAGAGTGAAATAACACTATTAATTAATCCTGCAAAGACCAACCAATAGTATTGTGGTCCGGCTTTAATTACAGCAGCAAAAAGATAGAATTTCCCAATAAACCCGGCTGTTGGCGGCAAACCTGTCAGTGAAAACATAAATACTGTCATTACAACACCAAGAAATGGCATTTTCCAACCCAGTTTAGTAAATGATTCTATACTGTCATCACCAAATCTATTCTGAACGGCGATAACCACAAAAAATGCTCCTAGATTCATAAACATATACATCACCAGATAAATCATTATCCCAAAGTATCCGTCCTGTGATAAAATTGGAATCCCCATCATCATGTAACCAGCATGGGCAATGGTAGAATAGGCCAGCATTCGTTTTACACTCGTCTGTTGTAATGCTACCAGATTTCCTAAAGTCATTGTGGCTACCGATAGAATTGCAATGATCATCGGCCACGGTAGTGCTGGGATATCTCCTACATTTAATTGAAGGAAAACATCGTTGAAGAAACGGATCAGAACGCCGAAACCAGCTGCTTTTGGCGCAACCGATAGAAATGCTGTAACGGGTGTGGGTGCACCTTCATATACATCTGGTGTCCAGAAATGGAATGGAACAGCTGATATCTTATATCCAAATCCTGCTAGAATTAAAACGGCAGAAACGATCAAAGCTAAATTCGCTGATCCATTTAATGCCACTAACTCTCTGCTAATGTCATGGAAGTTTGTGTATCCTGTTAGCCCAAATAAAAGACTGAAGCCGAATAGCATTAAACCGGAAGAGAATGCTCCGTAAATCACATATTTCAGTGCAGCCTCATTGGATCGCTTATCCATTTTCATGTATCCTGCTAATATAAATGATGTAATGGAAACGATTTCTAATGAAAGGTAAACCATGATCATATCAATAGCTGAAACCAGCAGAAACATTCCAAATACCATGATGAGAATCAGGGTGTAGAATTCTCCCATACGATAATTGGCAAAATCACGTGTTCTAGGAATAACAAATAGTATAAATCCTGTAGCGACCAGGATGAGTTGTTTAAAAAATGTACTAAAGGGGTCAAACGCAACTTGACGGAAAAACAGTGATTTTGCTGATTGATCAAAACCTGAAATCAATATCCAAAAAGCAACAACGATTCCTGCGATTGCCCACCACTTTAAGCGGTTGGAATCCTTCCTTGAATAGATAAGGTCTAGCATAATCACAACAATTGCTGTGATGACCAGTGTTAATTCGGGCCAGAAAACGCTTATGCTTTGGATATTGTTCATTCCGCGATTCCTAGTTTATGGCAAGACTGCCATATTACCCCAAATAACAACCTGATCAATGATGACTGTCATTGTTTCTTTAATCATATCTAAAAATGGTCCAGGATACACACCAAGTAGAATGGTGATGACAGCCAGTGGAATTACAGCAAATAGTTCACGACCATTAATATCTGGTAACTTTGTGTATTTTTCATTGAGTTCACCAAAGAAAATGCGTTGGAAAGCCCAGAGGAAATAAGCTGCATTCAATAATATTCCAAAGGCGGAAATAATAACGATTGTTCTGAAGACCGGAAAGGCACCTACAAAGCACATAAATTCACTGACGAATCCTGACATCCCCGGTAATCCTAAACCGGCAAAAAAAGCGACACCAGCGACGGCAGTAAATATTGGCATTTGCTTTGCTAAACCACCAAATCCGTTAATATCACGGTGGTGTGCGCGGTCATAAATAACTCCAACTAATATAAAGAGCATAGCTGAAATTGTACCGTGATTAAACATTTGGAATACTGCACCGGTTAGACCTGCTTCTGCAGCACCGAAATTACTACCATTGGCTGAACTGGCTGCTATGACAGCTGCCATACCAATCAAGGCATATCCCATATGGTTAATACTGGAATAAGCCACCAACTTCTTTAAATCTGTTTGGGCGAGGGCACACAATCCTCCCCAGATAACATTGACTAAACCTAAGAAAGCAATAGCTCCCGCAAACCACATGACACCATCCGGTAGCATACCATAGTTCACTCTCAATAATCCATAGACACCAAGTTTCAGCAAAACGCCTGCAAGAATTACAGAAATTGCAGTCGGCGCTTCAACATGTGCTAATGGAAGCCAAGTGTGGAATGGAAAAACCGGAACTTTTATGGCGAATCCAATAAAGAGTAATATCCAAATCACTTTGATTGCACTGATACCCCACCATAATACGCCATCCAATGCCATGGGTGCCGTGTCAATAAGAACCAGCATGTCAAATGTTTGACCACAGTAGAAATACAATGCAAGAATAGCCACTAGCATGAGAACTGAGCCAAATAATGTGAATAGGAAAAATTTAATGGCTGCATATTCACGTTTTGGTCCGCCCCATATTCCAATAAGGAAATACATGGGTAGCAACATAACTTCCCAAAATACATAAAACAGGAAGAAATCTAACGCCAGAAAAACGCCTATCATTCCTGTATCTAATAAAAGGAATAAGGTGAAATATCCCTTCACAGCTCGATCCGTCTTCCAGCTTACAAAGACTGCCAGAAAAGATAAAATCGGTGTTAGCATTACCATGGGTAGACTTAATCCATCTACACCCAGGTGGTAGAAAATATTAAACGACGGAATCCACGCTAATTTCTCCGCGAACTGAATCGTACCAGATGCAGAGTCAAAGTCCAGCCACAATAAAATGGCAACCCAGACTTGCAAACCAGTCGCTACAGCTGCAACCGTTTTAATAATTTCGGTTTTATCCCGTGGAATGAATGCAATAACAACCATCCCTGCTACAGGCAACCAAACCAACCAACTTAAGTACATTGTATCCATGTAAATTCCTTTACTTCCCAGAATTCCCGATTAACTGGCTTTCCAAATCAAAAGGATAATTATTGCTGTCAGGGCAAATAATATGTATTGCTGAACCCGGCCTGTTTGTATAACACGAAGCACTTTACCAGCACGGTTTGCAGAACGACCAATACCATCCACCAGCGTTTGATCAATTCCTTCATAATCTATTTTTCCAACAATATTTGACAAAAATGTGGTGACCCTGCCAAATCCGTTAATGAAATATTTGTCATATAAATCCCAATCCAGATAAGCAACAGCATCAGCTAATTTCAAAACAGGTTTGTATAAAATTTTTGTGTACAATTCATCGATAAAAAACTTACCGGACGAAAGACGATATAAAGGCTTGATGGCAAGTGCCACTTTTTCGGCTGATATTGACCTTTTGAAATACATTAACCAAGCTAAACCTATACCAAAAGCAGCGACAATTAGTGACATTATCATGGCAGTCATGTGACTGTGATGTAATCCTTCTTCTGTACTATGGGCTAAAATACCACCAGGAACAAAACTGTCTTTATATTCAATCAAATGCTTAAACCAACCCATATCAGAAAATGGATTAAAATGTGGTAACGTATAAAAAATGAACAAACTCAATATGCTTAATAAAATGAGAGGAAGTTTCATTACAGCAGGTGATTCATGAATATGTTCAAATATATCTTCTCTTTTGGGCTCATTATGAAACGTCATGAAGATCATTCTGAACATATAAAAGGCAGTAAGAAAAGCAGCGCCAAAACCAAATACGGGTAATAAGAAGTGAGCAGGATGGTGATGAGCATAGGCTAATGTTCCTGCTAAAATGGAATCCTTGGAAAGAAAACCTGAAAAGAAAGGAACGCCAGAAATCGCCAAAGAACCCACGAGCATTGAAATATAGGTCACGGGCATTTTGGATTTTAATCCGCCCATATTATTCATATCCTGTGGATCCGTATCATGATCATCGATCTTATGTAAACCATGATGCATGGAATGAATTACGCTACCTGCTCCATAGAATAAATTTGCCTTGAACATAGCATGGGTAAGCAAATGGAAAAATGCAGCGATATAGGCTCCCGTACCAACTGACAAAATCATATAACCCAGTTGACTAACTGTAGAATATGCCAGCACTTGTTTGATATCTTTACGTGTTATGGCAATTAATGATGCAAATAAAGCGGTAAACCCACCAATATATGCCACGACTAACAGTGCATCGGCAGTCATTACACCAAATAAACGAACCATCATGTAAACACCGGCAGCGACCATTGTTGCTGCATGGATAAGGGCTGAAACGGGTGTGGGACCTTCCATGGCATCGGGTAACCAGATATGCAACGGGAATTGAGCTGATTTACCTACAGCACCCATGAATAATCCAATTCCTGCCACAGTGAGTGTTGCACCGGCGATTTTACCTGCCTGAACACCTGCGAACAAATCTGAATATGAAAAGGATCCAATAGCGGTAAAGAAAAGCATGATACCGATAAAGAATCCAATATCTCCCACCCTATTTGTGAGAAATGCTTTTTTGCCTGCATTGGAGGCCGAATCTTTTTCAAACCAAAATCCAATGAGTAAATAAGAGCTAAGCCCAACCAATTCCCAACTCATATATAATAATACAAGATTATCTGCCAGAACAATCCCATTCATACTAAATGTAAAAAGCGACAAAAATGAAAAATAACGATGATAGCGTGGATCACCTTCCATGTATTTAATGGAATAAATGTGGCTCATACTAGATATCAATGCTACAACCAGCAACATGATGATGGTCATATTATCAATGAGGAATCCTATCTCAATTTTAAAATTGCCAAGATTCATCCACGTAAAGGATTCTTGCACAACAAAATCAGGATCATAATTAAGAAGCATCCCTGCAAACATAGAAATAGCCAGTGTCAGAGTTATTAAAATCGCACTGATTGAAACCCAATCCCCTTTTCGCGGTAGTTTATTTCCAAAGAAAGTTTGGATTATAAATGCCAGTAATGGCAGAAAATAGATAACCAGAGCGTATTTAATAAAAATATTCATCGACTTAACTGGTTTACTTCATCAATGTTGATGGATTTAAAATTGTTGAAAATATTTATGACAATTGCCAATGCAACTGCCGCTTCTGCAGCGGCCATAACAATGACGAACAATGAAAATACCTGACCAGAAATATTCATTCCACCAAATCGTGCAAATGCCAAGAAATTAATATTGGATGCATTTAGGATAAGCTCAATCCCCATGAGTACAGCTACAGCATTGCGCCGTGTCATTACGGCAAACAATCCCAATGAGAATAAAATTGCAGCAACAATCAAATATGTTTGTAATTGATCCATCAGGGATTTTTCCTTGATAACACAGCTGCCCCGATAAGTGCCGCCAACAATAGAACGGAAGCGACTTCAAATGGCAACAAATAGTCGGTCATGATGAGTGTTCCAATTTCATATGTTGTGCTTTCTGGTTCAATACCAGCTGCCCATTTCCAAGGTGTATTCTGAATCAAATAGGTTAGTCCAAATAAAATGACCATAGCAACCAATACACCCAAGCTACGCTGCAACCCAGTGTGTGAAATATTTACTGACGATATACGATGCGTTAACATAATTCCAAACAGGATTAAAACCAGAATTCCACCTACGTAAACCATGACCTGTACACCTGCCATAAAATCTGCCCATAGGAATACATATAAGCCAGCGATTCCAAACAGAGTAAAAAATAATCCTACAGCTGAATACACCAAGTTTCTGCTTCCCACAACTACAACGGCAGCGGCAATGGTCATAATGACCACAAACCAGAATCCCAGTGTTATCATGCTTCGGCTCCTTCTGGTGCCGGAGTTACAGGCACAGGAATAGTATAACTATCGATTTCCTCTTGAGTGGCTACTGCAAACTTGTATATTAGATTATTCCGATCATATTCTGAGAATTCATAATCGATGGGTGTCTTATGGGAATTGGGGCCACCTGTCATATAGATACATTCTTCGGGGCATGGGAACGTGCAAAGGTTACAATACATACATTCACTCATGTCAATATCATGGCGAGTGACAAGCAAGCGTTTTATTGTATCATTGGAAGTCACACCCAGATCCGTACCTTTGGGGACTTTCAACGCTTCAACAGAAATACATCCAACCGGACAGGCACGTTCGCATTTTTTACATCCCGTACAATCGTTTATATCAACAACCAATCGGGATCGAATTACATTATAATCCTGATGATCGAATCCAATATTTCGCTCGGGACGTGGCCATTTTTCTTCAGGATACTGTAAAGTAACATTTCCGTTTTTAGCATGGAGAAGATGTTTCCCTGTGATGCCTAAACCAATAAGCATAGTAGATATGGACTCCCAGATATTGAGAAAATAACGACCCATCTATGCACCCACCAATAGTATCCAGAGTCCAACGCCAAAAATGTTGATCAATGAGATAGGTAATAAATATTTCCATGCCACAGACATAAGCTGGTCAACACGAAGCCTTGGGAATGTCCAGCGGAACCAAATCATAATAAACATCAGGAACAAAACTTTGCTCATGAACCAAAAAAGTCCCAAAAATGGAGAATTCATGAAACCAGGAATTGGACTTTGCCATCCGCCTAGAAACGCGACAGAAGCAATTCCACACACAACAAACATGTTAGCATATTCACTTAAGAAAAAGAAAGCCCATCGCATACCAGAGTATTCGGTATGAAATCCGCCAACCAATTCACTTTCTGCTTCAGGAATATCAAATGGAGTCCTATTGGTTTCTGCAACTCCTGCAATGAAATAGGTAAAAAATGCTAAAAATGCGAATGGATTATTGAAAACTATCCAATTTGGTAAAAATCCCCATACAATTCCTCCCTGAGCTTCAACAATTCCTTGCAAATTCAGGGTACTGGTAATCATTATAACTACAATAATTGATAATGCAGCAGGGATTTCATAACTAACAATTTGTGCGGCTGATCGCATGGCGCCATACAGCGACCATTTATTTTCTGAAGACCATCCAGCGAGAATCAAACCAATAACGCCCAAAGAACTCGTGGCTAATATATAAAATATGCCAATATTGACGTCAATAACTTGAATAATTGAACTGAATGGCAATGCCGCGATGGATATAAAAGCACCAATGAAAATTACAAATGGTGCCATAATAAATAATTTTCGATCTGCCGCGCGAGGAATGATGTCTTCCTTTGTTAGCAGCTTCACGGCATCTGCCACCGTTTGTAACAAACCCCATTTCCCTGCATGCAATCCAGCACCTTGACCCATGGGTCCAACACGATCCTGCACAAAAGCAGATACTTTCCGTTCGACATACACAGCTGCAAGTGCATTAAATGCCATAATTAGAAATAATGTGACTCCCGCTATGGAAAACCACATTAACCAAGGAGCAGTTGCTAGTTGATCAGAAATCATCGATCAATTTCTCCTAATACAATATCAAGGCTGCCCAGAACAGCAAGTACATCTGAAATCATCCACCCTCGTGAAATTTCATTTAGTACACTCAGGGATGTAAATGCAGGTGAACGCATTTTCAACCGAATCGGACTCGGTTTTCCATCACTTATAATATAATACCCAAGATCGCCCCTTGGTGATTCAGTTCGTTTATATACTGAACCCTTTGGAGGTCTGACTTTTTTAGGTAATGCTTCATGAACATTTCCTTCTTTGGGCATTTGCTGAAGGGCTTGTCTAATAATTTTTACACTTTCGTGCATTTCAAGAACACGCACCCAATATCTATCCCAACAATCGCCTACAGAACCCATGGTGCCTTCGCCCACAGGAATATTAAAATCAAATCTATCATATATAGAATAGGGATCATTCTTACGTAAATCCCATTTTACTCCTGAGCCACGTAAATTAGGACCTGAAACACCATAATCTATAGCAACCTCAGGAGTCATAATTCCAACATCAGCTGTACGTTCAATAAAAATTTTATTGAACGTGAGAAGATTATTGTATTCGTCAATTTCACGTTCAAAATCGTCTAAAAATTTGAATGTGGCCTCAACAAAGCCAACAGGCAAATCATGTGATACACCACCTACCCACATATAATTGTATAAAAGACGAGCTCCACAGACCATTTCAAACATATCCAAAATTCGTTCACGGTCGCGAAACATGTATAAGAATGGTGTAGTTGCGCCAACATCCAAACCAAAAGTACCCAGTGCTAATAAGTGACTGGCAATACGGTTTAGTTCTGCCATAATTATTCGGATATATTCAACTTTTTCTGGGACTTTAATCCCCATCAGTTCTTCAACAGCGACCACATAACCAAAATTAGTATTCATTGATGCAATATAATCGCAACGATCAGTGTAAGGAATAACTTGTTCGTAGGTCAGATTTTCACAGTGTTTTTCGAAACATCTATGAAGGTATCCAATAATTGGGGTTACCTCTGAAACGATTTCACCATCAGTTTTTACCCGCAATCGCAACACACCATGTGTGCTTGGATGCTGTGGCCCAATATTGAGAATCATTTCTTCACCGTGAATGAGTGAGTTTTTGATCAATCGTTCAGTCATTCTATTCCCAAACTTCTTTCACTTTGGGAATAATAATTCCATGGTATGAGTCAGGGCCAACATAATCCTTGCGCAAAGGATATCCTACCCAATCATCAGGGAGCAACATACGGCGTAAATCAGGATGTCCTTTAAACTTAATACCAAACATATCAAACACTTCTCGTTCAAACCAATTGGCAATTTGCCATACATGGGATACCGTAGGTATAATCGGTTTTTTTCTATTGGCACTAATTCGGACTTCAATTTTATGATTATGTTTCATGGAATGGAGATTGTAACGAGATTCTAGATTGTCTTCCTCTCCAAGATCAACTCCTGTTATGCACATACAAGAATCAAATGATAATTCTTCAGTTTCTTTTAAATAAGATGCAATCTTTGACCATTGATCAGGTTGTAGTTGAATATGTGTTTCAGGAAGCTCTTCTTGTTCAACTAAGCAACCGGAAAATACTTCAGCAAGTTTTTTGGCTACGTCCACATTCATGAAACATTTTTCCTGGTTAATGGACGTTCATGGCGAATTTTTTCCTGGAGTTTGATCAAGCCTTCAATCAATGACTCTGGTCGCGGAGGACATCCCGGGATATAAACATCGACGGGAATAATTAAATCCACGCCTTTTAAAACATGATATCCATGGGGAGTGTAGGGTCCACCACTGGTTGCGCAGGATCCCATGGCAATTACATATTTGGGATCAGCCATTTGCTCATATAATTTTTTTACTCTGAGCGCCATCTTCATTGTGACCGTGCCAGCAACAATCATTACATCAGCTTGACGGGGTGAAGATCGCGGCATCATTCCGATGCGTTCAAGGTCATGTCGGCTGGCTGCAGTTGCCATCATTTCAATGGCACAGCAGGCTAAACCAAATTGAAAATACCAAGGTGACGTAGAGCGTGCCCAACTGAGGATCTGATCCAGTTTTGCTACTATGACATTATCTTGAAATTTATTTTCTAAAATACCCATACCGGGTTAGTCCTTCCCTAAATGCTTGTAGCGACCGGCGGCATATTTTACTTGGAGCTTTACCCAGTCAAGATCAGCTTTTATCCAAACATAGGCTAAACCAACAATAAGAATAAGTAGAAATAGAGCCATTTCTACAAAAGCCACTAGACCAATATCTTTAAAGACCATTGCCCAGGGAAATAAAAAGACAACTTCTACATCAAAAATAAGAAAAATGAGGGCAACAACATAAAACCGAATATTGAATTGTACCCAGGCTGGTCCTTCTGGTTCTTCACCACATTCGTAGGTGTCTAACTTTTCGCGTGTGGGTTTTGATGGTGCTAATAGCCATTGTAATGCTAGTGGGAATGCCACTAGTATTATTCCTAGAAGGATGAAGAGGAGTACGGCGCCGAAGTCTTGAATCATCTGTTTTTCATAACATACTAAGCGGTAAATTTAGACAACTGATCTTTCCTAAATCAAGATAAAGGAGTCGTATTTTCGCTTGATGTGTATTTAATGCATGATTGTTTTATTTTTATTGAATATTTGTAGTGAAATCAAGGGATTCATTTAAGTGGATTATTTCATCAATCAATCAGATCCACCTTATTAAGAATGAAATTATTTGCCCAATTTTAGTAAAGGACCAACTAAATATTCCGATCTACCATTTCTATTGAAGCACATCTAACTGAAGTCATAATTTTCATCTTATGTCATGGCTTAATTCATCACTGGCTGCTATTCTTCCCATATTCCCTAAATGGATTGCCCGTCCTTTTGCAGCACCATACGTTGCAGGCGAAACCTTGGACGAAGCGCTAAATATCGTGCAGTCTTTGAATGATAAAGGGTTTAAAGCCACCATGGATATTCTGGGTGAACATGTTCACTCAGAAGAAGAAGCAATTCAAGTTAGAGATGCTTATCTAACGCTGTATGATCGTATTGCTGAATTGAGATTGGATTCCAATATTTCATTAAAACCCACTCACCTTGGGATGGAAATCGACGCATCCCTGGCTGAAAACAATATTTTATCAATCCTTGAAAAAGCAAAAGAGCATGATAATTTTCTTCGAATTGATATGGAAAATTCCCCATATACGGATAAAACTATTCACATTTATAATGAATGTCTAAATCAATACCCTAAAGTTGGAACGGTATTACAAGCCTATCTTTTTCGAACGATCGAAGACGTACAATCATTGAAGGCCCCTTCTTTTAACTGTCGGATATGTAAAGGGATATATAAAGAATCACAACAAATAGCATTGCAGGATCGACAGGAAATCAATGAGAATTTTCTGGCAGCAACAAAAGCCCTCATTTTAGGCGGGAGTTACGCCGCTATTGCCACACATGATATTAGCCTCATCGATGACCTGGAGACATGGATTATAGATAAGAAAATCCCAAATAATCGGTATGAGTTTCAGGTGTTGTATGGTGTTCCAATGAACGGACGACTAGAAGCATTATTACGTAACGGTCATACGGTTCGAATTTATGTGCCATTTGGCGAGGCATGGTTTGACTATTCTATCCGTCGGTTGAAAGAAAATCCCAATATTTTGTGGTACATTTTGAAAAATATGTTTAAAAAAAGGTCCACACATGAATGAACCAAATACTATAAAAAATATATTTACCATGAAAACCATAGCAGTTGTTGGATTATCACCAAAACCAGAGCGAGCAAGCCATCGCGTCGCGGCATATCTTCAATCTGTTGGATATAAAATTATTCCGGTCAATCCCGGCTTTGATGAAATATTGGGTGAAAAGAGTTATTCTACTTTAAAAGAAATTCCAGTACCAGTAGATATTGTAGATGTATTTCGAAGTTCAGAACATGTTAGTCCTATTGCCGATATGGCAATAGAGATAAATGCCAAAGCTTTATGGCTGCAAGATGGTGTAATCAATAGAGAGGCTGCTGCTAAAGCAGAGAGTGCTGGATTACTGGTTGTGATGGATGATTGCATGTTGCGTCAACATCGATCTCATAATAATTAAACTGAGCAATATACCTGTTTTACACCATGTTCCAATTGTAAAGCCTCATTTTGCTTTGCTTTGAATGTTTGCGAACTGATAAATAATCCCACAATTTCATCAACGTTATAGACTTTCCACCCGGTCGAATTACTTGATTGACTATATCCACGCACTTGATAACCAATTAGTAGTTTTTTATTAGAATCATTTTCACCGTAACAATATGGTTCTACAAATCGATATCCACCCTGATATAAAAATGTTAATAATTGCTTACTCCGAATCGCATACGAAATTGTATCATGATTCACTGTTTGATTTTCTCTAGTCATATTTCCCCGAGGTTTGATCGTGATCTACGAGAAATTATTAGCAATTGCAATATTCGTCAATACGCTCTACTACGTATTTTTTAATCTTTTCTTTGGATTTTATAAACCAGATCAATAAAAGAAAAATCTTTCTTTATCATTTATAAAACTATAATTCTCAGTTATATAATAAATAATACCATTTACAAAAACCTATCCATCGCCCCTTTTTCCCCAGCCCATTTTTGTTCGGAGCATGTGAAAATAGTCTGTATCACTGAATTGGATAAACGGAATTGAAAAATCGCCGTTTTTAACAATGACTTTTGTGTCCGGGGTTAATACAGCATGAATTTGTCCATCAACAGATAAGCCTACTTCGCTGGATTCCTCTGGGAATGTAATCTCTAATTCAGTATTTATGCTTACAACAACGGGGCGCGAAGTAAGAGTATGTGGACAAATTGGCGTTAATATAATGGATTCAACATCCGGAACGACAATGGGTCCGCCAGCTGCCAATGAATATGCTGTAGAGCCGGTTGGCGAAGAGACAATAATACCATCCGCTTTATAACGCCCAAGTAATCTACCATTGGCCTTCACAACACAGGAAATCATCCGATGTGACGAACTGGGATTAATGACAATATCATTCAAGGCCGAATAAATTTGTTCATGTCCATCTTTAATGATTTTTCCAGATAATACACGACGTGATTCCACATGATAATCCCCAGAAGCAACCTGATTCAATCGAGTATATAAATCATCTTTGGTTACATTGGCTAAAAAACCTAAATCTCCCAAATGAATTCCAAGTATGGGAATATTTCTTTTCCCAATATTTCTGGCAGTTCCAATGATGGTACCATCACCTCCAAGAGCCAAAATAAAATTCATTTTTGAAAAATCATCAGCGGATTCAATAATATTATAATTAAACTGGTCTTTACCGTCCCAAAATTTGATAATACGTGTCGTTAGATAGGCTTCAATTCCACAGGATTCAGCCCATGAAAGTAATTCCGGTAATAATTCCCAGAAGGCATTTTTCCCAGTGTTAGCCCAAATAGCAAATCGCTTAGGTCGTTCCATTATTCCTTAGATATTTTGGCTGACAAAGTTTCTATTTTCTGTTCAGCCTTTTCTAATATTGTTTTACAGGATACAGACAGGGTCATGCCTTCTTCATACAATGTTAAGCTCTCAGAAAGCGACATGTCTCCTGATTCTAACTTACTTAAAATCTCATCCAAGCGTTTTAGAGCTTCTTCGATTTCTAATACTTCTGTTTTTTTTGCCATAATAAAATTTACTGGTTTAATTATTCAAAGGGGAGCTTCGTCTGGCTTCCAGATTCACGTATTCGTTCACCTTTAATAGATCCGTCTCCTGTTTGGAGTGTAAAGACAGCTCCAATCTTGACATTTTTCGATGATCGAATTATCTGTCCTCCTGGCCATAATCGAGCGATGCTATACCCTCTATTTAATATTGCTTCCGGATTCAATGCTATCAATTTTTCATTAAGTCCATGAATATTCGTTTTAATATGTTTCACATAATTTGATATGGACTGGTTCATACGTATCTGTTTTTGAGACAAATTTTCGCGGTGGCGTCCAATCGCTTTAACAGGATTTAGAACCTGCAATCGTTCAACATAATGATCAATAGATTGCCATTTCATTTGAATCAATCCATCTATTTTTCTAGCACTTCTTGTTCGCCAATGATCCAATTCCATGAGTATTTCATCTCTGGAAGGACATGCAATTTCTGCAGCCGCTGATGGTGTTGGCGCTCGGTAATCAGAAACTAAGTCAGCAATCGTCGTGTCCGTTTCATGCCCAACTGCTGAAATAATGGGTATTTTCGATTCAAATATTTTTCGTGCTACTTCTTCTTCGTTAAATGGCCATAAATCTTCAATAGATCCTCCGCCACGCCCTAAAATGATTAGATCGGTTTTACCATGATTTTGTATGTCTGTGATTGCCTGAACTATATCCGGTGCGGCAGCAGGTCCTTGAACCAATGTTGGTCGCAATATCACGTCTACATGGGGAGCACGTCGAGCTAAAACCTGAAGAATATCTTTAACCGCAGCACCTGTACCAGAGGTAATGATACCTATTGTCTTTGGATATTTTGGCAACGGTTTTTTGTTGCTAGTATCGAATAATCCCTCTTCAGATAGTTTTCTTTTTAATGCTTCAAACGCTTGATAGAGCGCGCCTACTCCCGCTTGCTCCATGGTCTGAATTACGATCTGATAATTGCCACGTTTCTCAAATACGGTTATTCGCCCAAAGGCTTGTACTTCTAAACCATTTTCGGGACGAAAAGGTAAATATTGATTGTGACCTCGAAACATCACGGCAGATATTTCTGCGCCTTGATCCTTTAGTGTAAAATACATATGACCGGAACTGTGATATTTAAAGTTTGAGATTTCTCCTCGAACTCCAATGGATGGGAATTGATTTTCAAGAAGATCTTTGATATCTCTGGTTAATTCAGAGACAGTCAGGATTATCGGCGAACTCATGGATGTCTTGGTGGTACTGGTTTACCCGCCCTTATCCAACTTGTGAGCCAAAAGGAAGCTACTCTTCGTGCTGCTTTGTTTAATTGTTCTTGCGCTAATTCCCCCGACTTTTCATAAAGTCTGGGTAAATAGAGTTTCAGGAATTCACCGTCATCATATGATTCGAGCGTATCTTTTTCTGATTCACTGAGATTTTTCCGGGCATACGAATCTGCATCTAAAATTGTAGCATGAGAAGAAAACGATTCTATAATAATATTAAATGCTTCGTTACTTGGTACAGATAGTCCGCCCACAGGTTGATCAGGTTCAATGATTTCAATATAATTGTTCACTAATTGCGATTCCCAACGAAAATGAACACCTTTATTGCCCGTGTTTTGCCCATTATAATTTGCCACTGTATGTAATGGCATATGCGTATCAGCAACATAATGTCCAATTGCTGCCATAAGGATAATGGATTCTTCCCATTGATTCTGTTGGAATAAATTAGTGAGGCTATCACATAAATATATAATATGCCATGGAGCAATTCCCCAGGAACGAAGTGAGTCAGCACTGTACTTTTTTAGTGCATCTTCATAATCCCGTGGGATATCATCAAATGGATATGCGCTGTAATAGTCCGCATCCATGTAATGTCGATATCCTTCACTCGAATCTTTTTTCCTCCACAAGTCAGGATCTGGAGCATGGGCAGCCAATGAATCTTGATAGGCGAAAAGAAACTCGCCAAATGGCCCATTTATAGATTGGGCAGCTGTACGATTAATTCGGTGGTGGGTTTGAAAACCCCAACCCTGGAGCAGTGCCCCCAGGGTTAAGGTCAATAGTATTATGCGGATAACCCGCATAGTATTATCCTATTTATTCTTTTTCTTATGACGATTAGCACGCAAACGTTTTTTACGTTTGTGCGTGTTTATCTTGCGCCGTTTCCGTTTTTTTCCGCAGGGCATAAAACCTCTCTTCTATTATATCGTTTCTAATTATTTACCTGATCCTACTTGATCAAGGCATTGTTAACACGCGAACGCATGTGCTTCGACGGTTTAAATGTTGGAACAAATCTTTCGGGCAAATGAATGGCTTCGCCTGTTCCAGGATTGCGTGCTTTTTTGGGCATTCTATGCTTCACACCAAAGGTTCCGAACCCTCGCAACTCAACCCGCTCGTTGCGAGCCAGAGATTCAGTAATTGTATCCATGATACCGTTCATAACTGCTTCTGTCTCTACTTTCGTCAGACCGATAATGGATGATACGTGATCAACGATATCCTGTTTTGTCATAACTCTCTCCATTGCCAGCGATATGCTGGCTCTACTTTTAATAGGGATCCAATTTCTGTTCTAGCTTCTTCAAATAACCATTCTAAAAACTGTGGTTTGTCTTTTTTAGGTTTTATCAGTTTCGGCTTCCCTGAAATATCCCCTAATTCTGCAGCAATTGCTACCGCATCATCAAATGTTCCGATGCTATCTATTAGTCCTAAGACCAGCGATTGGCGACCAGTAAATACTCGACCATCTGCCAATTCAGCAACGGTCGCTAAATCCAGATTCCTACTCAATGCTACTGCTTCCATAAACTGCTCATGCATATCCTGAACTACGCTTTGAAAATAGCGCCTATCCGAATCAGTTACTGCTCGACTTGGTGAACCAGAATCTTTTAATTCTCCGCTTTTAACGGTTTCAAATTTTAATCCAATTTTATTTAATAAATCTGTCGCAACCGGATAATCCATGATGACACCAATACTCCCTGTAATCGACCCTGGATTGGCTACGATAGTTGTACTGCCTAATGCGGAATAATAACCTCCAGAGGCTGCCATACTACCCACTGATGTCACAATCGGTATGGTTTGATTTAATCGTTTTACTTTTTCGTAAATTTCCTGGGATGGTGCTACACCTCCACCAGGGCTATTGACTCGTAATACAATGGCTTTCACATCACTTCGTTCAGCCATTTCTTCAAGATCCTCTATGACAGCTCTTGAATCAAAAATGGGACCCTCTAAATACACAATACCAACTTTTGGTCCCAGCGATAATCCTTCACCGGTTTGGTCTGATGTCCACATTCTTGACACAATTATGAAGATAACGAGAACGGCCACGGCGATCCAAATCCACCTATTTACTGACGATGCTTGTCCTTGCATTATCCTGTTTTAACCCAAAGAGTTAGTTTTTGCCCGGGATAGATATATTGACCATAATTCAATCTATTCCAGTTCCGTATTTGACTGGCACGTGTTTTATAATCTTCAGCAATATGACCTAACGTATCTCCTTTTTTTACAGTATAAACAACTTTATAGTGACCCGCTGGTCCACCACTTTGGTTTGCTATAGATGCGCCTTTTAAAGGGATTGTTAGTTTTTGCCCGATTTTAATTTTATGTCGATTACGTATTTTGTTCACTGCTGCTAAATCATGAACAGAAACACGGTATTTTTTGGCTATAGTCCATAGACTCTCACCCTTCTTCACCCGATGAACCGTATATTGAGGGGCAAACCGCTCCCCTTCTGGAATTGCATTAAAATTCTCTGCAAATGTACCTTTACGACCTTTTGGTAATTTCAACACATAAAGCTCATCTGCAGGTGTTGCCGATTGTCGCAATTCAGGATTGTATTTTTGTAGTGTTTTAAATGAAATACCCGCAGATTGAGCCAGTACGGCTAAGTCTGCACTTTTCTCTAATTCTACAAAATCAAACTCAATTGGTTTTGATTCTGGTACTTTAAATCCATACTTTTCAGGATTTTGTCCGATAATTGCTGCTGAAAGAAAATAGGGTATATAATTACGAGTCTCACGAGGGAGTGAATGTAATTGCCAGAAATCAGATGTCTGATGTAGTCTTGTGGCACGTAAAACACGTCCGCTACCTGAATTATATGCAGATAACGCCAAATACCAATTATCAAATTCTTCATATAAATCTTTCAAATATTCACAAGCAGCACGAGTGGCTTTTTCAGGATCTCGTCTTTCATCAACATACCATGTTCTTTTTAATCCATACATTTTTCCAGTTGAATACACAAATTGCCACATTCCTGAAGCGTTCGCCCGGGAATATGCTTTGGGATTCAATCCTGATTCTATCATGGCCAAATAAAGTAATTCCTCAGGGAGTTCATATTCTTTTAGTATGGATAAAACCATATCAGAATATTCCGCATGCCTTTTTAACCAAATATTGTATTGAGCTTTTCCGTTATTCTGGAAAAATTTTATATACTGCTCTACATTTGAATTAATAACGAGTGGAATATGACCATCTCTATCATCCACCACAGTAAATTTAGAATTACCCATTTCCACTTCCATGGGTTCCATAAATTCAGTGACTTCTCGTCGTAATTGTTCTGCCGTAAAGGGAACTTCGGTCTTCTCTAAAGTGTGAAGCTGGTTTGTATATACATGAATCAAGGTGGATTCATATCGTGCAAACTCTTCCAAATCGTCTTCAGTCATTTCGCCAAATTGATCCGCTTCCGTCAATAATTCGAATATTCGATCAAGATTATAGATCACTTCTAATGTATCATAATGAACATCAGCAACGATAGCATCAGCTAAATAGACTTTTACATCTCGCATCAATTGCGGAAGACGATTATTCGTCTCACCATTGCCGTTAACATACCCATTCAGATGCTCAGTTTGGGTAGCATTACTCTTTGTTAGGGTCGTTTTACTTGCATCGGATTTCACGGGTAATCCGGCGCTGAGCGTTGACCCGCTAAGAGTTAGGGTTAAAATTCCTGTAAGTAGTCGTATCATAAAGTATTTATAGCCTTTGAATAGAGCGGGGCGAAGTTAGGTTTGATGTGAAGGTCAGTCAAGTTCTTTCACGAGGAAAACGTACATCCATGATATTCGTCACCATGGTTTATTTTCTGGGAATATGTATTATTTTATCAATGATAGAACTGGTACTGTATCCAGACTTCAATGGAATAAGCTCAACACGACCACCCCATGATAATACGTCGGCTGCACCAGAAATCTCTTCCACTTTATAGTCATCCCCTTTTACCATAATATCAGGGTGGAGTTCCTGCACAAGTTTTTGGGGGCGTTCTTCATCAAAAAGAACCACTAAATCCACAACTTCTAATGCATCAATTATAACAGCTCTATCACATCCTGTAATAATTGGGCGACCTTCCTCTTTAAACTTTCTAATAGAGATGTCACTATTCATGCCGATAACCAATTTGTCTCCAAAAGATTTGCATGTTTGCAAGTTTTCTATATGACCACGATGAATGAGATCAAAACAACCATTGGTAAACACAATGCTATTTCCATCTTTACGCCATTGACGGCACAATTCTGCACCTTGTTTTCTATCCAAAATTGCCATTTATCTATTTACAGGACATACCCAACACATGTTTTGGTGACAATAACAATTTTGTAATTCAATCAAACCCTGCAGTACCCAAAATTTGTTCAATTCACGTCGGTCTATACAGGTGGAAAATTGTGTATCTATTTTACCATATACGTATGGCAGGGTCAAAGATTCCCAAATTCTTTTCACATCCAAAATCATATTTAATTGATTTCTGGCCAGTAATTGGGATACATAAAAGGGCAAAATGCAATTTCCCAGTATTTCGGTTGCTAAACCATGGGGAAGCGTTTTCTTTACAACCAAGGCAATAGATTCTACCCGGTCATTCTTCCAATCGAATGAATAAACCAAATCAATGAATTTGACAAAAAGCGGTATTCGTTTTTCGTGCCGAGCAAAAGGACGAATTCCAGCCGAACGCCACTCAATGGGCAGAGCATTTGATAAAGCGAGTACATAATCCAGTTTTTCATCATTCGACAAAGAAAAATATACTTCAATATCAATTTCATTCCATAATAATCCAAATGCTAATTCATTTCCCTTCGTCCCGAAGATTGTACAAGCGGATTGCATTAAACTGACAATAGAATCATCATTTTCATAGTTTGAAATAAAAGAATTCCATCTCTTGTCAGACAATTGGAGAATAGCCTTCATAAGAGTCTGCGAATTGATTTGTGTTTGGCCAATTAAACAATCAACATTCTTCTCATAGGGTTGTAATACAATATGAGGGAGCTTTGGTTGTTTTCCACGGGGTGAATATCGACCTACAACATGCATTATCACTGATTCATAGTTATTATTTTTCTCGTGACCATGAATAAACCATTCCGATGGAGACCTATGACATTCAATATCGCCTTGAACAAATTCACCATTATAATAAACCAAAACATTTTGAATATCCGGACCATCGTAGGCATTCAGTTTTCCCGGGTTTACAATAATAACAGGATTTCCATTGGTATCATGCAATCGGGTACCAGATGTAAATGATAACCAACGATTTACGATATATTTTTCAGGTATTTCTCTAATACATGAATTATTCAATTCATTTGGGACAGCATATGACATGATTACTGAATAGACTTCCAGACTTCTTTTAAGTCAATAACAGATTGTCGAACCTGCTCTGTAAAAACCTTACGATCTTTGATTTCTAAACTCTCTGTTTGAATGGGTTTGCCAATCCTTAATTCTATGGGTCGAGGACTGATATTCCAGGTTCCCTTTGTCACAACCTCAGACGTACCACACATTGCAATGGGTACAACAGGAATTCCCGTTTCAATGGCCAACGCCAACCCCCCTTTTTTAAAAGCGTGAATTTTACCATCCAATGATCGTGTTCCTTCAGGAAATAGCAGGATGGATCGCGGATTATTCTTCAGACTTAGTTTTGCCTCTTTTAAAGAAGCACGAGCTTTTTCATGGTCTTTCCGATTAACAAAAATATGTTTTCCTGCGCGCATAGCCCAACCAAAGAACGGAATTTTACGTAATTCAACTTTTGCAATGGATACCATTTGATAAGGTAATCCAGCAAATGAAAGTGGAATATCAAAAGCCGATTCATGGTTTCCTGCAAAAATATAATGCCCATTAGGATCTAAATTTTCTAATCCAACTACTGATATAGGGACTCCGGATATCATTAATATGATTTTTGACCAGGTTATCGCTACCCAGCTCATAAACCGACCACGATGTTCAAAAATGGATACAATTAATCCCAATGATCCAAGCAGGATTGTCCATAACACCACATTTATCATAATCCAAATAAGGCGCATTAATCAATAATCTCCCCGCCAAAGTAGGGTTGTAATGGTTTCGGAATAATGATTTTTCCATCCTTCGTTTGATAGGTTTCTAAAAGTGCCACCAATAATCGAGGCGTTGCTAAACCTGAGCCATTTAATGTATGTAGGAGTTCAACTTTTTTGTCATTAGATCTTCTATACCGAATATTTCCTCTCCGAGCCTGGAAATCTTCAAAATTACTACAGGAGGATACTTCCAACCATTTCTGTTCTCCAGGAGCCCAAACTTCTAAATCATAACATTTCGCCGCAGAGAAACTTAAGTCACCGGTACATAATTCTACGGTTCTGTATTTTAATCCCAGAGATTGTAAAATTGATTCAGCCTGTAGCGTTAATGATTCCAACTCTTCGTACGAATTTTCAGGTTTCACAAATTTTACTAATTCTACTTTATTAAATTGGTGCAACCTCAGGAAGCCACGCGTATCCTTGCCATATGAACCTGCTTCACGACGGAAACATGCTGAATATGCCGCATAATATTTCGGCAAATCGTCTTCTGATAATATTTCATCCCTATGTATATTTGTCACCGGGACTTCAGCAGTAGGAATAAGGTACAAATCATCATCTTTTATATGGTACATATCTTCCGCAAATTTTGGTAACTGGCCCGTTGTTTGCATTGATTCGTAGCGAGCAGCAAAGGGAGGAAAGACTTCTGTAAATCCGTAATTTTCTACATGATAGTCTAACATATAGTTTATTAGCGCTCGTTCTAGTTTTGCCCCTCTTCCAAGATATAATGGAAAACCTGAACCTGAAATTTTTGCTCCCCTTAAAAAATCAAATAGTGACAGCTCCTCACCTAAGGTCATATGGTCTTTTGGCGTAAAATCATAGGTTGGACTGTTGCCCCACTCTCGAACGATCACGTTGTGGGTTTCATCTTTACCTACGGGCACCGAGGCGTGGGGAATGTTAGGTATTCCTAAAAGGGTTTGCTCTAATATCTTTTGATTATTGCTTGCTTCTTCTTCAAGTACTTTTATTTCTGATGCAACGGATTGCATCGCTGTAATCGCTGTGGATGCATCCTTCCCCTGTCGTTTAGAGGTCCCAATGGCTTCCGATGCACGATTTCGTTCCGTGCGCAATTCATTCAATTTTGTGAGTTGAGATCGATATTCTGCATCAATTCTCAACACATCATCAATGAGGTTATTTTCACCCTTAGCTAGAATACCCGATTTTACTAATTCGGGTTCTTGTCGTATTTGTTTAATTGATAACACAATTTTTCCTAATTATAACAGGAAGGAAAATAAAAGGTACAAGGTTTAAGATATAAGGAAAAATTCAATTAATTAGCATTTAAAATAAACGAGCCTTACATCGTGAAACACAAACGATTTACCTTCCTTGTCCGGAAAAAACAACCCAGGCTGTACTAAAAAGTATTTTGATATCTAAACTAAAACTTATATTCTCAATATAATAAAAATCATATTTCAACTTTTGACGAACATCTTCTATATCCTGATCATAAGGATGCTTAATCTGAGCCCAGCCGGAAATACCTGGTTTTACATTCAATCGGCGATGGTAAAATGGGAATTCCTTCATAAGTTTATCCACAAAGTACGGACGCTCTGGTCGCGGCCCAATTAAACTCATATCACCACGTACAACATTCATGAGTTGCGGAATTTCATCTAACCTAAACCGACGTAACCACCTACCCACCGAAGTGATACGGTTATCATTTTCCCCTGCCCATACTGGTCCTGTACCTTGTTCAGCATCTTGCCTCATGGATCTAAACTTACATATGTTAAATGGCTTTCCATGAAATCCCAGCCGTTCTTGTCTATATAAAATTGGTCCTTTTGAGTCTATTTTAACAAGTATGGCAACAAGAGCCCATACAGGGATTGCAGCAATAAGCATGGGAATGCCTATTAGTATATCAACCAAACGTTTAATTGAACTTACATAAATAGTATGCAAGTTCAAGTCGAGCTCCATTAGGGGCAATCCGGCAATTTGTTGTGTTCTAGCTAACCCACTTATGACTTCATATAAGTCAGGTAACACCTTAATCGTAACTGGTGCACCGTTTATCCTAGATACCGTATTCATTATACGAGTATGCTCAGGGTGTGTTAATGCTAATACAACATCTGAAACCCCATACTCAGAAATAATTTGGTGTATATTCTCTTCGTTTCCTAGAACCTGAAATTTAGTTGTATTCTCAAAAACTGGTTCATCATCTGCTTGGATAAATCCCACAACATCGAATCCCTGCTGATGATGCTGATCCAAAATAATTGCCGCACGTTGTCCGCGTTTATTATTCCCTATGATAAGTGTCCTCTCGCGACCTATTCCTTGCCCGAGTAAATATTTCTGATAACCACGAATAAACAATCTTCCCAAAATTGCAATAGCAGAAAACAACATCCAGTATTTCAATAATCCTCTCGGAGATATGGAAAGCGAAACAATCCGGATAGCTTCTAGAAATATGACAAATACTACACCGGTAAATGTAATTTGTAGAAATGTTTTTGTTTCATGTATCCGACTTATAGTGAATTCACCTTTGTATAGATTCCCAATCACAAAAACTAGAGACCACAATAGTTGAATAAGAATAAAAATCAAAAACGGATTAATCCCGTTGGTGTAATGTGGAAATATGATGACATAGTAGGCTATCCATCCTGCTATAATGTCTGCCCCAAGGACAAACCAGGAAAAAGCCCAAACCGGAAAACGAAGTTTCAACAAGTGTAGAATTCTTGACATAATACGAAAGGTTACTAATTATTTAAAAGATAGAGCAGTGTGCTGGCTCACGAAAAGACGGGATCATTAAACAGTTGTGCATTGTATCACTCCTTGTGATGTTTATTGACTAACTGTTAACGATTTATTCGATAGGACTCCTTGATTGGTAGTGTAATATTAGAAATGGAATACGTAAAATCAAACGTTTGTTTCTAATTGAATATTTTACAATGAAAGAATTAATGAAAAAAATATGTGTCGTAGGGGCTGGTCGATGGGGTAAAAATCATGTAAAAACTCTAAAGAAGCTTGGATGGTTAGGGGGTATTATCGATAATCGCTCAGACCAGCGTGCGGTTTTATCCTTGGAATTTCCAGAAATTCCTATTTATTCCAATGTTAGAGATTCTATAAAAGATGGATTTGATGGGTACACAGTTGCTACACCCGCAGAAACCCATTATGAAATTGCATCTTATTTATTAAAAAATAAAAAACCTGTTTTGGTAGAAAAACCACTTACTCTTACTTCTAAAGAATCAATAGAATTAGACTCACTTGCAAACAAAAACAACACTCTCTTAATGGTGGGTCATGTTATGTTGTTCCACCCTGCTATCCAAAAAATTAAAGAACTTATAGATCTAGGAAAATTTGGAAAATTACAATACATTTATAGCAACCGATTAAATCTTGGTACAGTGAGAAAAGAAGAAAATATTCTATGGAGTTTCGCTCCTCACGACATTTCAATATTTCAATATCTGATCGATGCCAAACCTAAAGAAGTTATATCTCGAGGAGGTGCTTTTCTTCAAAATGGTATTCATGATACAACCATGACAATATTAACATATCCCAATAATATTATTGGACACATCTTTGTTAGTTGGCTTCATCCGTTTAAAGAGCATCGCATTGTGATTGTTGGATCAAATGGAATGATTACATTTGAAGATAGTCTTGAAGGAAAACCCCTTCTTTTTTACGAAAAGGGCATTGATTGGGTAAAAGGAGAACCTATAAAAAGGGATGGACCAACTGAGCAGATAGCATATGATTCCACCATGCCCCTTACACGAGAGCTTCAGTTTTTTTGCGATAATTTAAATAACCCAAACATTGCCATCGCAAATGGGAAAAATGCAATTGAAGTATTGGAAATTTTAGAAAATGCGAGTGCCGATTTAAAAAAGGATTTATATGTCGAGAAATAAAAATAAAGGCTACTATATTCATCCAACTTCCATTGTAGATGAAAATGTTCACATTGGAGAGAATACAAAAATTTGGCATTTCTCGCACGTCCAATCTGGAGCAATTATTGGCAATAATTGTTCACTGGGTCAAAATGTTAATGTTGGGAATAATGTAAAAATTGGTAATAATGTAAAAATCCAGAATAACGTGTCCGTTTATGAAGGAGTTGAACTAGAAGATTATGTATTTTGTGGACCTTCAATGGTATTCACAAATGTAACACATCCCAGATCAGAATTCCCACAGCGAGGAACTGAGTTTTATTCTAAAACACTTGTTAAAAAAAGTGCTACAATTGGAGCTAATGCCACGATTGTCTGTGGTGTTACAATAGGTGAATATGCATTTATAGGTGCAGGAACCGTGGTAACAAAACATGTGCCCGCTCATGCTATGGTTGTAGGCAATCCTGGACGGATTATTGGTTGGGTAGATAAAAAAGGGGCAAATCTTGAATTTGATGGAAACGACGGAAATAGTACCTGCGGTTTATTCAACCTCAAAAACAATCAATTAATCAAAATAGATAATAAATGATTAGAATAAAATGACTGTATTGATTCAGTTTAGTTGACCAAATAGTAAGTAACTAGATTTATTTTTAAAATAGTGCTTTCCAATTAAATTCCATCTCTTATAAGTGATATACAAAAGAATCACATATTGGTTCAGATTTGGTTGATCAAATTGTTTTCATAATTTTTGAATAATCTGGTCGGTATGAACATTTTTTGCAAAATTTTATTGTTTTTTTTAAGCCGATGAGATGACGTATTTTATAGAAAATCAGTCTTGGAGTAAACCAAGTTTGGCTTATTGATTTAGAATAAAGATTACTATAAATCATTTCCCCGTACCAATCAGTAATACAAATGGTACATTCACCACTTGATAAAATTGGGAGCATTGTAAAAAGGCGTGGACATGGTAATATTTTCTGTAAAATATTTTCCCTTTTTTCAAGTTTTATAATATGTTCGTCCTGAGTAAATACTTTATCACAATAATCTTTCCAGAACTGTTCATATTCAGTTTTATTTAATACGCGCGTTTTTAAGCTCAACCCCGTAACGGTTATTAGTGTGCTACTATCAGTCATTGCATCTCTATAACCTTTCAAAAACAACATATTTTCAATCAATGTATTGAAGTCTAAACCACGTCGAGTATGCTCATATTCTTCTTTATTATTTCCTTCAATGCTGACACGAATTTCAGAAATACTAATATCAATCAGCTTTTTGCTACACTCTCTAGTAAGTAATCTCCCGTTCGTTATTATTTGAGTCCATGCTTCAGGGATTTGATCTTTGATATATTGAATTTTTTGTATTAATAATGGATCAATTAAGCTTTCCCCGTAAAAGCTTAATTGAAAGAAATCAATATTGTGTATTTTCGCTTCACCGATTATTTTTCTAAATAATTTAAAATCCATAGTCCCTATATCTCGGTTTAAATGAACTCGAGAACACATAGTGCAATTAGCATTGCAATCATTCGTCGATTCAAGAACTAATATGGATGGTCGACGAAAAGTTTTTATATAAGCATATACAATTTTCCAATTAACATTCATTATATCTCTTTTTATAATTCAACTACAAAGTATTAAACTTTATAATTTCCTTTTTAAGCTCCATATTTAGCATTTTACTTTCACTTTGACTGAACTGCTTTTGCCAGCGACCAAAACTGCTGTTAGACAATTTATTTTGATCTACCATATTCGGATCGATACCAATAAAGTCTGCCACATTTTGTATTATTTCGGTTTTTTTCACAAAGTCTTCTATACTAAACATGTATAGATTTTCGCAGGGAATTTCTTCTATCTGATTACTAATCCTACTATGTATTGATTTGAAAAATTGAATACATTGTGATAAATCTGACGGGCACCAGCGCTGATGTAACATCGAAGCCACAACATCTCGCGGATCGCGAACTACATGAATAAATTTGATTCTTGGGAGAATATCATATATGTCTTTTGCAAATAATAAGCTCCATGTATTATCTTCAACAAAACAGGAAGCATTTTTTTCTTCTAGTATATTATCATATAAATTTACTAGGAAGGCATTGAAAATTGACTTGAGACGTGTGTCCGTTGCAGCATAGCTCGTTGACCGTATATTGTTTCCTGTCGGCGATTTTGTTACTCCTGGCCAAGTGCCCGAATAGGAAAAAACCGATAGTTCACTAATTAATTGTTTTACTTGCTGATAATAATTTGGGAACCATTTTCCTAACTCCCAATCTGAATAGGGGGTTTGGTGATTAGTCCCTTCAGTGATATCTGTTGACTTTGATCCCATGCCCATGAGTAAAGATTCTAGTCTTGTAATTGCCAAATCAGCCTGAAAGGGTGACCAGACGTTTTTCAATATATTATACGTGCTGATTAATCCATCAGGATCAATAGTAAACCTATATTCGAATGGAAGCGCAAATACATCAGGATGGTCGGATAATACATCTTTTGTGATATTCGTACCAGATCTACCAGTACCACTTATAAAAACATACTTATTTACATTATCCATCGAATAACTTCAAATGCTTCGGCATATTTCTTTCCAATTTGTAAACCCCTGAATTGAGCCTGCCCCTTTACTAAGTCTGTACCCGCATAAAACCGTTTTGCTTGGGATTTATATTCTTCAAGAGCAGTGATTTTAGCATTAATATGTCTCTCTTCAACAATAGAAAATGAAGAAGAACTAAAGGAGTAATTATTCCACATAAACTCATAACCAAGTATTGTTTTGGTTTTGAATGCTCGCAATCCTTCGCTGTGAATCGTACTATGGTCCTGATGGACATCAAAAGATGATGGCATAAAGACAATGTCTGGTTTCAGTAGTTTGTTATAATGGACGAGACGCTCCAGTATTTCTTGTCTATACTGTGGGAATTTTCTCACCTTAAAATATTCTATATATAGATCGCTTGGATTGATACCTAGTTTTTGAGTGGCATTTTTTACTTCAATCTCCAATATATTCTCGAGAAATCCATCAGGGACTGATTCCTCACAAATTGAAAACGCTATATAGGAAACTGTATATCCGTTCTCAATATATTTTGCAATTGTTGCACCGCAGCCAAGTTCGCCATCATGCAAGCGTA
>FLOH01000347.1_pt1 | contig 88382 bp, 86 predicted proteins | sample 756751 | NCBI WGS metagenome assembly FLOH01 (sample SAMEA4026879, study PRJEB14308) | marine metagenome | biome: coastal water; material: water | depth 74 m
TGTTCGCAAAATTTGGCACGAGTGGGCCATCCTTTGAAAATGCACTCTTCGGCAGCATCCTTGGCATCAGCACCGGCCAGATCGTGGGCCTAGTCGCTGTGTCATTCCTAACGACAGGTTTCGTCTTATTGCGGTATCGGGCGCTGCTGTTTAGCACCTTCGACCCAGAGGTGGCAGCTGTTTCAGGGGTCAACGTGGGTCGCATCGAGGCCGCGCTGATGGTAGTGCTCTCGCTGGCAATCCTGGCCACGTTAACCGTTATTGGTGTAACGCTTGTGGCAGCCATGCTGGTGATTCCGGCGGTCGTAGCGAGGATGCTGACCGATTCGTTCGGCCGCATGCTCGCCTACAGCACAGTGATTGGCACGCTGTGTGGTCTGATCGGTATGTACGTCAGCTACTACGCCGGCGTCCCGTCCGGGACCATGATCGTTTTGGTGGGTGCCGCACTGTTCATCGTGGTGCTTTTGGCAACCGGGGGACGAGGCTTGCGACGATCCGCCGGTCTTGATACTCACTCAGAAGACATGGTCTCCGAGAAGTCTGCGTAAACAACAGTTGCTTACCCATTGGTTCGTGGGGTGAGTGACGGGACTTGAACCCGCGGCATCTGCGACCACAACGCAGCGCTCTACCAGCTGAGCTACACCCACCATGCTGATCTAAATATGTGTGATCTTGCGACCAGCCGCTAAAGCATATCGGCTAGAGATTCAGCTGGTTTGTGGTGTCCGCGGTAACTCGCCGGAAGCGCTCACATTCACCGTCCGGATCTTCGAGAAGCGCATCCTAGGCGTCGGGTTTGATCCCACCAAGACTCACGGTTGGAGGATCAATAATCCTTCTTGGGGGTCGCTTTAATGGGATTCACGCACAATTTCAGAATACGCGAGACGTGGTTTCGTATCAATGATTGATGAGCAAGTTAGATGTGCTCGACAACGTGGGAAGAGCTGATGGACTTGGCGGTGTCGCCGTCGGGGCCGGGGAGGTCAACGAATACGGCTTCGCGGTAGTAGCGCAATTCGGCGATTGACTCGCGGATGTCCGCGAGGGCCCGGTGGTTGCCCGTTTTGTCCGGCGTATTGAAATACACTTTGGGATACCAGCGGCGGGAAAGTTCCTTGATACTGGAGACATCAATCAGCCGGTAATGCAGATACCGGTCAATGTCGGGCATGTACTTTGCGAGGAATCCGCGGTCAACATACACGCTGGAGCCGGCAAGTTGTCCCTTTCCTTCCTCGGGGATGTGTTCCTTGATGTAAGTGAGTACTTTGTCCTGGGCGTCGGCCAATGACAGGCCATCGGGGATTTCGGTGATCAACCCAGATTCGGTATGCATATTGGTGACGAAGTCATCCATGTGTGTGAGGGCTTTGTCGCCGGGTTTAATGACAAAGCTGACGCCTGGATCGATTTCGGTGAGATCTGCTTCGGTCACGATCGCGGCGATCTCGACAATCTCGTCGGATTCAGTACTCAGGCCGGTCATCTCAAGGTCAATCCAGACCAAGCGGTCGTGTTGGGGCATGACGCGAGCCTACGCTGCTTCCAATTCCTGCGGTGGGATGGGAACGATTGCGACGGGAACTTTTGCCTTATGGAGCACACCATTACTCGTAGAACCAAGGAGTGCCCCGATGGCGGCGTTACGGCCGCGGGTTCCAAGGACAATCATGACCGCATTTGTTGAGGAGTCGAGTAATGCTTGCACGGCAGGTGCTCGAACTAGATGCTCCACAACTTTGACATCGGGATACTCCTGGGTATAGCCGGCGAGAATTTCGGCTGCAAGACGTATTTCGTCATCGGCTACATGTTCCAAGGGAAGGGGAACTGGACCATCTGAGGTAATGATCAAATCAAATGAAGGCACATCCCATGCGTGGACGGCGACAATTTTGAAACCGTGGCGGCTCGCTTCATCAAATGCAAAATCTAGGGCAGCGAGTGAATGTTCAGATCCATCTAGGCCAACAATAATTTCATCGGAACCTGTGCGAGGGTCTTGGCGCATGACGATCACGGGGCAGTTCGCATGCGAGGTCACTTGGGACCCGACTGAGCCCAGCAGCAGGGCCGTGAAACCGCCTCGGCCGCGGGAACCAAGGACTATAAGTTCTGCAGTGTCACTTGCGGCGAGAAGAAGCGCTTGCGGGGTTCCAATTTCCACCGCGACCTGAACATCTGTGCAATCAAGATCAGCCGCAATGCGCGTTAAATCCTCCACCGCACCGCGACGCAGGTCGTCAATCAGATCAAGGCGTGGTGGGACGGACATCCCGAACGCACTTGAAGCGGTGGTTGCCATGACCGAGTACGCGAGCGTGATTCCGCGCCCCCGAACTTTTGCCTCGCCAACGGCCCATTGGGCCGCCTTGAGTGATCCATCCGAGCCATCCATACCGACCACGATGCGTCCAGAAAAGGGATCAATTTCGGCGGTATTTTTGCTCTGATTACCCATAGGCCAATTCTTACTCGAAATCACTCAAAGAACTAGGGGCGTTGGTCCCTAAATGTCCGTATGAGGAAAAAGATTGGACGAGATGGTGATGGGACAGGTTTGCGATGTGAACGTATGTACTAATCTAGGGGAGGGGCTTGCGCGATCAGAACTATGCGAGCATCATTATCCCCGAAAATCAAGTAGTGGCAAGGGTTTCACGAATTCATTAGGAGGCGTCGGTGTCACAGACTCGCACGCTTACCCAGAAGTCAACCCGATCCCCGTTTTCCTGGACCCGGATGCGTTCCAATTTCGGTTCCGGTGCGGGACTGCCCCCTTGGTGGGTGGAAGTGATCATTATTGGCACCGGGTACCTGCTGTATCAGGGTGTGCAGATCTTTGTCACCGGGTCAGAAGCATCCGCCGTGTCGAGGGCCGATTGGATTTGGCAAGTCCAGTCCTATCTCCACCTTAACCCCGAAGTCGCGATCAACCATTGGGTCGCGGGGAATGACCTGCTGCTGTACTCCACCGGTTATTTCTACGGAATTTTACATTTTGCTGTGACACCATTTGTCCTTATCTGGGTGCGTTTCTGGCACCGCAGCCATTACGCAATGCTGCGCAACACTCTTGTGGGTACGAGCCTAGTTGCATTGATCATGTACTGGGTAATTCCACTTGCCCCACCACGGTTATCTATGGGAAATATTGTCGATACTTTGCGGGTTGAAAACATTCTCTCCGCGGCCGATCCAACCGGGCCGGCATCTATGGCAAATCAATACGCAGCAATGCCGAGTTTGCATGTCGCATGGGCCGTGTGGGTCGCACTCGCTGTGTATGTGTGCCTGCGCCCCCGACCGTGGCGTTGGCTTGCGTGGACTTATCCGGCCGCAACAACTTTCGTTGTGATCGGAACGGGAAATCACTTTATTGCCGATGCCCTAGCCGGAGGGCTACTCGTGTGGCTGTGCTGGTTTGTGGCATCACGCGTTCACTCGACTTTGCGGAGGCCGCAACTGGTGCTCGAACACAGTTACACCCAGGTCTCCTAAATCTTTAACTCTTCCTGTGAGGCCCCACCGCCAATCACGAACAAACGTCAAGATCCGTGAGATATGCAACAATCTGGCCATGGGTGAGCCGGTGCATGTACTAGCCCCAGAGCTATCGCAGTTCTACTCGTGGCCGCAGGGTCGGTGGGTACGCGCCATGATGCTGCACACCCTTGATGGTGCTTATTTCGGTCCTGACGGCAGTAGCAAAAGTCTGTCAAATCCGCGCGATCGGGATGTCTTACTTGAGACGCGACGCTCAGCTGACGTAGTACTCGTGGGGGCGGCAACTATTCGGGCTGAGCGGTACCGACCAATGCGAACAAATGCGGTGGTCGCGATCGTGTCACCTTCGCTCGATCTCCCGTGGGAGGAGCCACTTTTTGGGGAGTCAACGCACACGCCTATTGTTTTTACCGTAACTGGGAATGAACGGCGCGAGGCACTGGAAGTTGCTTTAGAAATGCAGGAGCAGGGCAAAGTTCAGATCGTGCCCCTGCCCGACCCGGCAATTGATTCGCTCACCTACCTGCACGAACAAGGACACCAAAGGATTGTGTGTGAGGGTGGGCCGCGCCTACTGGAGTCACTGTTTCAATTTGTTGATGAACTTGATTTGACCACAGCACCGTTCTTGGTTGGTACTGAGCCTGTCGGTGTTCAACACATCGGCGGGCACACCACTAATTGGGAGCTCGATTCTTGGTGGAATGAGGATCAATACACCTATGCGAAGTATTTGCGCACAAGCTAGTGAGAGTCCTGCAGGGCCCAAAAAACTACAGCTGCCGCCGATGCAACATTGAGTGAACTTACGGCATTGGACATGGGGATATGCACACTGTGATCGCAAGTTTCCAGAGATGCCGCTGTGAGTCCGTCGCCTTCCGTGCCCAGAATCAGTGCGACCCGATCTAACGGCCCCGCAACAAATTTTCGTAGATCTTGGGATTCCTGTCCGCCAATATTCTGCGGAGAAATAGCCACCGTGTAAAAGCCTTTTTCTTTGAGCTCTTTGATTGACGTAGGCCATTGGGGAATCCGGGCCCACGGCACAGTGAACACTGCGCCCATGGAAACTCGGATACTTCGCCGGTACAGCGGATCCGCGCATTCCGGCGTTACCAGGATCGCATCAATTCCAAGCCCGGCAGCTGCCCGAAAAATCGCGCCCACATTTGTGTGGTCAACAATGTCTTCAAGCACGACTACTCTTCGGGCCCCGTCCAGCACCGAATCCACACTAAGTGGAGCAGGCCGAATCATCTCTGCGAGCGCGCCGCGGTGAACATGAAATCCGGTCAATTCTTCAAGGACTGCGTGGCTGCCCGTGAACACGTCGATGCTGCCAAAGTCGTTGTCGGAAATGCTGGGGAGCAGAATTCGCATTTTCGCAAGCCAATTATCGGCCATGAGAATTGACACCGGGGTGTGCCCGCAGGCAACAGCGCGTTCAATTATCTTGGCGCTCTCCGCAATGTAGACGCCATTTTCCGGCTCGGATTTTCTGCGCAGTGCGACATCGGTTAAGTCCCGATAGGCAATGAGCCGCGGATCGTCCGCTGTGTTAATTGAGTGGATTGGCATTTCGCAGATTTCTGGAGGGACACATTTCCCCTAGTATGGCATCATGGTATTGAAATCACCGAGTACAGAACTCAAAGCCCTGCGCGCCAAGCGAGAAATCTGGCTCCTTAGATATGAAAAAGCCACGTCACCGGTGCTATCTTCGCTGGCTTTGGTTTATCTTTTGACTTTTTCACTACAGTCAATCCTGTATCAGCCCGCCGAGACTTGGTATATTTGGTTCACCTGGTTCGGTTATTTCCTCTGGTTCCTCTTTGCTGTTGATTTGCTGTATCGATTTCTCTTGGCCGATGGCAAGAAGTTGTTTTTCTTACACAATTGGCTGGACACGATCACTGTGGTTATTCCCGAGCTACGGGTGCTGCGGGCCCTTCGCGTGCTCACGACTAATGGAGTTATTGCCAAAAAAGGTGGTTCATTCTTTTCCGGTGGGGCGGTTGCATCCGCCGTTGTCGGCGTAGTGCTCATTGGGTGGGTAGGGGCCTTAGCAGTCCTTAATGCGGAGCGAACCGCGTCAGATAGCAATATCAAAACTTTTGGTGAAGCGATTTGGTGGATGTTTGAGACCCTCACGACGGTCGGTTACGGAGACTACGCGCCCGTCACCGTGGCGGGTCGAACCATTGCTATTTCCATCATGCTGCTGGGAATTAGCCTTTTGGGAGTTGTTTCTGCAAGTCTGGCGGCGTCACTTCTCAAACAGAAAGGCCCGGTTGCGCCAGATGGAATCGCTCAGGAACTTCAGGAACTGAAGTTGATGGTTCACAACTTACAAGGTCAACTGTCTACTATGAACGATGCAGTAAACGCGCAACACATTCAGGACAAGGACTCATCTGTCGAGTAATCGACGGCTCCTTGGGGGCATCGGTTCTAGCTCACGGGAGGCCGTTCGGCTGGCCCCGGTCGATTCGAAAGATCCTGTGAACCCTGCGGGCTGGTGATGGCTTGGCCGGCGGAGGATCCACGTGAGGTTGCGGTCCCTGTGAAGCAACCCAGGATGTATGGGTATTCATCATTTATGACGTAGTGATAAATCCTTTGTTTTTTGCCGTTGAATTTTACCTTCGCCGTCCGCCCGTGACATTTATCAAGTTGGCTATTTGTTAGAAAGTTTCCTGATCTATTACGAACGAGGTAAATGCCAAATCCGTCATCTGCATAGCCCCACAAGGTTGAAGTGCTCGCCTTCGAGTTGAAACTTTTAATCGCGCATTTGGACCCTGAGTGGTAGTGGTAATTGGATTGGTTTGGGTGACCTTCGCAGCCATCGAGAACTTCGTGTGCTCGAGCGTCATTCCCTTTTCCATCCATTGCGTTATAAACGGTCACACCGTTGAGAGCTGTGGCCACCCCAGCGAAGGGCAGGCACGACACCTTGTTCGCAGCTTTGGGATTTAGTGGAATCCGGATTGTGCTTTTTGCGGCAGCGGGCACGCCAGGATTCCGATCGTATTGAGACAGCGTGGGGTCATCAGATACTGGAAAATTTCCTGTGTACCCAACCGTCGGTACTTGGCTTGTTGACAAAGTGCGCCATCCGCCGGACTCTCGCTGATTATATTTTGCGTCAGGCCACAGATTCTTCCCAGGAAGAGTCCCTAGTGACTGCTTTTTTGGCAAACTCCAAGTGCTCCCACTGATCCAAGGAACATCGTCGACCGCACCCGGTGCGTTGGGGTTTCCCGGTCTACATGTGTACGTGTAGTTTTTCTTAGCCCCTGAAACCGAATTATTTCCATCGCCCAGCGGCAACGTGTCTAAGTCGGGACTCGCTATTGCGGAACCCGTATTGAACGCGAAAAATAGAATTCCAGCGGCACAAAAACCTAGCGACTTATGCATGTGTGCTCCTCGTGGGGATGAATCCGCACAACCTAAAAGGCAATACGAGGTGTAGCCATTCCCAGAGTAACCTAGCTGCCACGTGAAACATTATGGCTACGATCTGTGACTGCGGCTCACTTCGAGCGTGAATTGCCGCCTTGTCGCCACGAAGTGAGAGCCCCGGTCGCCCACAGGGCCCAGACCACGAGTAGCGGCTGGAAGAGCAAACGGACTAGCCGAGCAAGATCTGAATCGAGGCCGAATGCATCTCGGCCCTCGATGAACTGCCAAAGGTTCCCGGGAAAGATCACCAGAAAGAACGCGGCAGTTATCCACCCGAGGAGTGGTCGCCATTTCCTAGGCGCCGCTATGAGCGCGCTACCGAGTACCAGCTCACACACGCCAGAAATGAATATGACTAATTCCGGGGCCGGCATCCACGATGGAACCTGCGCAAGAAATTCGCTAGTTGACACAAAGTGCCCAAGCCCAGCGATGATCAGAAATAGACCCAACCCAAGGCGACCTATGGTGGCAAGCATGTACCAAGTGTGCCCGAACATAGGTTTTAATAAATCATGGCTTGCGGAATTCGAAGTACCTCCTAACATATGGGCATGGCTTTTCCCTCGCATGTGAAGCACTTTCGAGGCGGTCTATTGGGGGCTGCAACACGGTGAAGGCGGATTCGTGCATTCTTGTGATCGGTGACACTGACGTGGGCCGGCGAGTGTGTTCGGCCTTGATCGCGCGGGGGATTCGAACACTGCATCTGGGAGATCCCAGTGACAGTGAACTTTCGGCGGCATTAACCCCTGAAGTTGAGGGCGTGGCCGTAATGTTGCATGACGATATCCGGGCGCTGCGTTACGGCTTGATCGCAGAGCACCTTCGACCAGGCATCCGCCTGTTTGTGGGGATGTTTGATCGAACGGTGCGCCAGCAGCTGGAGTCCGCAGTTTCGAACTGCGTTGTTTTGTCCCCCGCGGCGATCAGCGTACCGACTATGGTGGCGGCCGCAATCGCTCCGAACGTTGCTTCGATCCGGCGCCGCGATCAGGCCACGGACCGTTCTTGGGTGTCCATATCTACTGAAGAAACCACGGGTATTCAACCGTGGAAAATACCATTGAGTCTGCGCGCGAATGGAATCCGTGGCATTGCTTTAGGCCAATTCCGTTCCTATGATGCTGGGTCCACGACCCTTCTCGCCGGAGCTTTCGGGCTCGTCCTGATTATCGCTATCGACACCCTCGTCGGTTTGACGCATGCGAGTGGCCTTCGTGCTCTTTATGACGCAACTCGAACAGTTGCGACTATTTCGTCTCCGGACCTTCCAGATTCTGCCGGCGTACTCATCTGGGCAACCATTGCCGCAATTGTTGTTATGGGTTTCACCGCGATGTTCGCGGCTGGAATTGTGAATCACCTTTTGTCCGGACGGCACGTGACCTTGGTTGGGCGCCGGGTTGTGCCACGTAGCGGGCACGTGATTGTGGCAGGCATGGGGCAAGTGGGACTTCGACTCGCCCAGGAGTTGCGCAGTATCGGTGTCGCTGTGGTCGGCATCGAACGCGATCCACAAGCACCTGGGCTAGGCATTGCGAGAGCCAGTGGAGTTCCTGTGATCATCGCGAATGCTTCCTCGCAAGAAGCCCTCAAAAGAGCGGGTGCATCCCGGGCCATCGCCATCGTCGCCGCCGGTAGTGAGGAGCGGGAAAATATTGCCGTTGCCGTCACAGCACTTGCAGGACGGCCCGGTGCCCGTGTTGTCCTGCGGGCTGGTTCTGATGATGCGATCACGGAAACCACATCACTTTTTCAGATCGGTGCGGTAATTGACGTTAGCGGTCTGACAGCGGTGTTCGTTGCAGAAAGCATGATCGGGAGTAAGCCTTACGCAGTCTTCCCCACCGCAACAAGTTTCGCATCGCTGCATGCGGAAACTCTTGAGGTGTCAGACCTGGGATCGGCTCCTGCTCGGTGCGACTGCGTCCTATGAGAAAGATCGATGACAAGCAGGGGAGCGAGAATGCGAGTTGGGGCGGCAAATTATTAGGATGGCGCCTCCCCACGCAAGTGCGCCCGGAGGTGCGCCCGGAGGGAATCGAACCCCCAACCTACCGGGTAGAAACCGGTTGCTCTATCCGTTGAGCTACGGGCGCTCATCTTGACGAGCGGGATAAGTATTGCAAAACCCATAGGCCCGGTTGTAACCGGCTTGTCCTGGGTTTCCACATGTAAGGAAGTTTCTGTCACTCCTCCACAACCATAGATAGAGGGGTGTTCTAGCGGTCGCTATTGCTCGATTCTTTCCAGTAGTTGCACTGAAGACAGTGCCGAAAGGAAAGTTGAGGCAAGTAATGAATGACATAACACTGTCAGTGGTTGGAAACGTGGTCAATGACGTTGACCTGCGCTTTACCCCCTCGGGTGAAGCAGTTGCTTCCTTTCGAGTCGCTAGCACTACTCGGCGGTTCGATCGCAATAATGAGCGGTGGATAGATGGGGATACCCATTACTTCACGGTAAGTTGCTGGCGGCAAATGGCGCACAATGTTGCGTCCAGCTTGATCAAGGGAATGCCGGTGGTTGTGACCGGACGGATGCGAAGTCGGGAGCACGAAAAAGTGTGCGGTGAGCACACTCACATGATGCGGTACGTGGATATCGAGGCAATTGCGGTTGGTCACGATCTTGCTCGCGGCACGTCGGTCTTCACCAAGGTGCGCAAGGACTCGGTAGTCGAAAGCGAGCGCCGCATGTTGGCGGACGCGCTTGGACAAGACACCGTGGACTATCTCGATCAAATCGGAGCCGATGGTGAAATCGCTGTAAGCGTCGATCTCGAAACGGGTGAGATTGCTGGCGTTGGGTGATGCAGCTCGGGCATCGGGGCCGCACTAGGCTCCGATGCCATGGCTGAATTCATTTACACACTCCAGAAAGCACGTAAAGCCCATGGCGACAAGGTCGTCCTGGATAACGTAACCCTGTCTTTCCTTCCCGGGGCGAAAATTGGTGTGGTTGGCCCCAATGGTGCTGGTAAATCAAGCCTTTTGAAGATCATGGCGGGAATCGATGACGTATCCAATGGGGAAGCGAAACTCCATGACGGATTTACCGTCGGAATCCTCATGCAGGAACCGAACCTCAATGAAAGCAAATCAGTCCTAGAAAACGTTCAAGAGGGCGTCGCCGAAACAAAAGGCATGGTTGACCGCTTCAATCAGATTACGGTCGAACTTGCCGAGCCTGACGCCGATTACGACTCGCTTCTCTCGGAGATGGGCAAGTTACAAGAAGAAATCGACCGCCGCAATGCATGGGATCTCGATAATCAGCTCGAGCAGGCCATGGATGCGCTGCGTTGTCCTCCTCCGGATTCGGAGATTCCATTGTTGTCCGGTGGCGAAAAGCGACGGGTTGCCCTATGTAAGTTGCTTTTGCAGCAGCCCGATTTGCTTTTGCTGGATGAGCCCACCAACCACCTTGATGCTGAGAGCGTTCAGTGGCTTGAGCAACACCTTGAAAAATACCCGGGGACAGTTATAGCGATCACCCACGATAGGTACTTCCTGGACAATGTTGCCCAATGGATTTTGGAACTGGACCGAGGCCGCGCGTACCCTTATGAAGGCAATTACTCCACTTACCTGGAAACAAAGGCCGCTCGCCTCAAGGTTGAAGGTCAAAAAGATGTCAAGCTGCAAAAGCGGCTCACCGATGAACTCGAGTGGGTTCGCTCCAATGCAAAGGCACGCCAGACCAAATCTCGCGCACGCTTGGACCGCTATGAAGAAATGGCTATTGAGGCTGAGAAAACCCGTAAGTTCGACATGGAGGAAATTCAGATACCGCCCGGTCCGCGGCTTGGGGCAGTTGTTGTTGAAACTAAGGGCCTGACCAAGGGCTTTGATGACCGGATGCTGATCGACAATCTTTCCTTCACGCTGCCGCGTAATGGCATCGTTGGTGTGATCGGCCCCAACGGTGTCGGTAAAACGACCCTATTTAACATGATCGTTGCTGCAGCCGAAGGTGATACTTCCGACAAAGATGCCTTGCCCACTTCCGGTGACCTCAAAGTGGGTGAAACTGTGAAGCTGTCTTATGTTGACCAGAGCCGTTCGGGCCTTGATCCAACTAAAAATGTGTGGGAAGTGGTTTCCGAGGGTTTAGATTGGATCAAGGTGGGCAATGTGGAGATGCCTTCACGCGCCTACGTGTCAGTGTTCGGATTCAAGGGCCCAGATCAGCAGAAACAAGCAAAAGTGCTTTCCGGTGGTGAGCGAAACCGTCTCAACTTGGCACTCACGCTCAAAATGGGGGGAAACTTGATTCTCCTTGACGAGCCGACAAACGACCTTGACGTGGAAACATTGGGATCACTTGAGAAGGCACTACTTGATTTCCCCGGGTGCGCCGTGATCACTTCCCATGATCGCTGGTTCCTCGACCGAATCGCGACCCATATTCTCGCCTACGAGGGTGACTCGCAGTGGTTCTGGTACGAAGGGAACTTCGAAGGGTACGAGAAAAACAAGGTGGAGCGCTTAGGTGAAGAGGCGGCCCGACCGACCCGCGCTACTTATCGCAAACTTACGCGCGACTAGTAGAACCAATGAGCGTATTTGTTACACAGGTGTACCGGCGCTTTAGCGACCTTGACCCACTGGGACATGTAAACAATGTCGTCTATCTCGATTACTTGCAGGAAGCTCGGCTGCGTGCCTTAATGCAAATTGACTACGCCGATATTCTGAAATTTAGTCAAGTAATGGCCCATCAGTCAATCGAATTTCGTAAACCGATTCTTTATTCCACCGATCCATTGACCATTAAGGTCTGGATTAGTTCAGTGGGTAATACTTCCTATCGAATGAAGTATCGAATCTTCAATGAAGTGGGTGAGCTTGCCGCAGAAGCGGAAAGCGTGATGGTGTGCTTTGATAACGACAAGGCAGTTCCCATTCCCGACAAATTACGAAGTGCTCTGCAGAGCATTATTGAAGTGGAGTAATTCGTGCAGGTAACGCTTGGACCAACGGAGCTACGCTCGATTATTTCTATTCTGGAAAAGCAAATCGAATGGAATCCCAATATTGCAGTTCGGGTAGTCACTTCACCGAATGCGGTAGCTTTCTATTCGGCAATCCCTCTCAATTTGCGCGCGTTCATCGCGATGCCTGCCAAAATGGGCGCTGGGCAGCCTTGCGATTTGATCGTAACCGGACGTGATGTTGTTGCGTTACTTTCCAACTCATCCGGGGTAATTGAACTTGACCCTCTTGCGCAGATCGTTGGTGTTGAAAGCGCGTCTTTGTCAGAACTACCGCCGTCGCAGGGTTGGCAAATCCCGATGCATGCGATGGCAAGTGACGTCATTCCGGTGGTAAATGAGGCCGTGACCGAATTTGATCGTCGTAGTGTCGGTCTCGGGGAACGGGGAAAGGCCGATCTAGCAGAGGAGATCTGGAATCGCCCGGCATGGGGAGGGTTGCCGGTAAAGATTCTTTATGCAGCTCAACGGCTAATGCTGATCTGGGATGAACCCATCAAAATTTCGGCTGCAACTTGCGGTCCTTGGAAAAGACTGAGCACCCCACGGGGTCAAGTTTTTGTGGACTCAACCGTGCCTTCGCCCCGGAGCCGGATGCGTTTAGTGACTTAGCCGCGCACCCACACGCTAGTTTCAGGACCGAGTACCAAGTGCTCCCCGTCGCCTGAGTCGACAACTGCAACTTCAGGCCCGGATGCCACCAAAACTTGGGTTCCAAATGAATGTGGGACGTTCCACATTCCACCGGCTGTATTCACAATGCAGGTCAAGGGGCTCACTGGGTGGGGTCGGCGATACGCCAAGATTGAATCATTGGGGGTTACGAATTCACCCATTCGCCATTCCAGTTCGCCGTCACCGGTTGCCAGTTCTTCGCGCCTTTGTGCGAGTGCGGCGCGGTAGAAGTTCAAGGTTGTGTCACCGGACTCTTGTGCCTGAACGCTCAAGTGTTCCCAAGAATCCGGCTGGGGGAGCCACGAATTTTCCCCGGAGCCGAAACCGTAGGAAGGAACATCACCTGACCATGGGAGGGGAACCCGGCACCCATCGCGGCCAATTTCTTTACCTTCTGTGCGAAACCACACGGGGTCCCTACGGGCCTGTTCGGGGAGATCAAGGACTTCGGGCAATCCAAGTTCTTCGCCTTGGTACAGGTAAGTGGAACCGGGAAGCCCCAGTGTGAAAAGAGTCGCAGCACGGGCGCGTGCCAAACCGCGATCAGCGTTGTCCGGGGTTGGCATAACTGTGGGGTGGTCGCTCTGACCAGGTGCCAAGCGGGTGGCATGGCGCACAATGTCGTGGTTGGACAAAACCCACGTGGCTGGTGCGCCAACTTTTTTGTGATTGAGCAGGGTGGAATCCACTGATTCTTTGAGTTTGATCGCGTCGAATCCCGCTCGCAAGTAATGGAAGTTGAACGACGTGTGCAATTCGTCGGGACGTTGGTAAAGAGCGAGACGCTCAGGAGACGGAGCCGAAGTTTCACCGCAAAATACCTTTGGCGGCTGGTAACTATCCGCAATCTTGCGCCAACTTCGGTACACCTCGTGCACGCCATCTTGATCCCAATATGGACTCATGACTGGTTCGCCGAGTAGTCCCTTTTCGCGGACCGCGTCGTAATCAATGTCGGGGAAGGTTTGGTCTTTGATCAGGCCATGGGCGACGTCAATCCGGAAACCATCAATCCCTAAATCAAACCAGAATTTCAAAATATCTTCGAACTCAGCACGGACTTCGAAGTTCTCCCAATTTAGATCAGGTTGAGACGAATCGAAAATATGAAGATACCAGTACTTCGTTTTCATGCCATTCGCCAAAACGAGCGGGGACCATGCATCGCCGTGAAAGACGCTCTGCCAGTTAGTTGGGGGGAATTCGTGACCTGCGCCTTTTCCTTCTTTGATGACATACCGGTCCCAAGCGGGTGATCCTGGCTCGGAGTTCAGCACCTCCTGGAACCACGCATGGGCACTGCTGGTGTGGTTGGGGACTATGTCCATGAAGATTTTCAGACCCTTGGCATGTCCGGCTTGAATCAGGTCTTTGACATCTGCGACCTCGCCTAGCCGGGGATCAACGAGTCGGAAATCGGCGACGTCGTAGCCACCATCAAGTAGCGGCGAATCGTAGAAAGGAGAAATCCAAATAGCGTCGACCCCTAGATTGGCAAGGTAGTCCACCCGGTTGAGGATCCCGGGGATGTCGCCGATTCCGTCCGCGTCACTGTCAGAAAATGAACGTGGATATACCTGGTAAATGACAGCGTCACGCCACCATTCATTCTTTACGCTTGGCACAACTAAGCCTCCGTGATAGGAATTGATACATCGTTTTCTGGTATTTCGTCTGGGACATTTTGCATACCAAATGCGGCTGCCACCAGATACTTCCACAGCTCTGATTCAAGCTGGGCATCCATCCCTTGGTCAGCAATCGCAGCTGCCATCAGAGTCAACCAGCGGTCGCGCGCATCACCATCAATGTGGAATCCTACGTGGCGCAGTCGCAGCCGGGGATGACCGCGCTGTTCACTGTAAGTTTCTGGGCCGCCCCAATACTGTTCAAGAAATGAGCGTAAACGCCACTCCGCACCTTCGAAGTCATCGCTCGGATACATGGCGCTAAGGACCGGGTCTTTAGGGACACGCTGATAAAAATTATGGACTAAGTCAGTGAAAAATTCATGTCCGCCAAAACGCTCATAGGGGGTCAATTCTGCATTCGTCACTGAGCTCCTCGCCCATCGACTATCTGCATTTGGGTGAGAGGAATGTGCAGCCCCGCATTGTCGAGAGCGCTTTTGACCCGTTCGCGCAGTAGGCGAGCACCGATGAATTGTTGATCTGGCACCACCTTGGCCATTACCCGCACCACAACAGCGTCACCGCGCACTTCCTCGAGGCCTGCATAGGCAGGTGGATCCATGAAGATGGTGTCATAGCTGGAATCGTGTGCAATTCGTTGACCCTCTTTGTTAATCACATCCCGTACTTGGGCTAGATCGGCGTTGTAGTTCAAGGCAACATCAATGATTGCGTAGGTCCATCCTTGGCTTTGGTTAGCGATGAAGGGGATAGTTCCATTGCGCACGTACCACAGGACGCCATAAAAGTCTCGAATGCGGGTATAGCGCAGTGCAACTTCGTCAACGGTTCCAAGAACAACCCCGCAGTCAACAACGTCTCCTACACCCAATTGATCCTCGAGCGTCATTGAGATCCCGGCCAAGTAATCTGCCACCAAAGTTTGGGCACCAAAACCGAGGATCACACCAAGTATGCCCGCACTGGCCAAAAGCGGCCCCACGTTGATTCCCAGTTCGGCCATAATCATCATGGCGGATGCCGACCAGATGCCGATAACAGCGATGCTGTGACCTAATGTGCCAAGGGCGTGCGCTCGTTGCGAAACCCGATTTTCCAAAAGATGATCGGAGACTTCTTTTGAGTCGTTTGAGTTTCGTAGATCGGCAACATGGATTTTAGTAGCCCTGCTTGTGGCTTTAGCCACCAATCTGCGAATCGCCATTGTGGAAACTTTTGTAGCGACCAGGGCAATGATAATGATTAATACGATGCGAAATGGGACATCCCACGAGCCAGCACTAAATGAGTCGTAAGCGTCCGCGATTGAATCCCAATCCATGTAAATCCCCTTAGTGGTCTAGTCCGGTCCAGTGCGACATGAACGCTAACGTATCGGCACTTTCTTCGATCGACTTGCTCAGTGACCGGGCGCCATGACCCACATTTTCCTCGGTTCGCACCAAAATCGGGCGAGCTCCGCTGGTGCTGGCTTGAACGGCCGCTGCCATTTTGCGTCCATGCATGGGATCGGTTCGCGTGTCGTTATCAAAAATCGCGAACATAGTTGCCGGGTAATCGGTTCCTGGCGTTACGCGGTGATAGGGGGAGTAGGCGTGAAGCCAGCCGAATTGCTGTGGGTCTGCCGGATCACCGTATTCAACCGTCCACGTCGGCCCCAACTCACTTTCGACATAGCGGATCATGTCGAGTAGGGGGGCCACGCACACCACTGCATTGAAAAGATCTGGCCGTTGGGTCATGGCGGCCCCCACAAGGAGCCCACCATTTGATCCACCATAGATGCCAAGCTGATCACTCGTAGTCCAGCCGCTATCAATGAGGTACTCGGCTGCGGCGTTGAAGTCATCGAAGACATTTTGTTTTTTGGCCAGCATGCCGGCGCGATGCCACTCCTCACCTTCTTCACCGCCACCGCGCAGGTTCGCGATCGCCCACACGCCACCGGATTCGACCCAGGCCAGGATTGAGGCGCTATAACCGGGTTGCATCGGGATGCCAAACCCACCGTAGCCATAAAGAATAGTTGGTCGAGAATGGTCTGGGTTTCCCGTGGGTGAAATAATAAACATGCGAACAGTAGTGCCATCAAGTGATGGATAGGTGATGAGTTCTGAGTGCACCGATGGCGCATGGACGCTGCCTGGGGGAGTTGCATAAAGGGTTAGTTCCCTCGACCGCGCATCAAATTCGTAGATCGTAGGAATGGTGGTGTGGTCGGTATAGACAATCCAGGTAATGGGTCCACCATCAATGTGTTCGATAGGACCGCCGATTGTTCCGGCTCCGGGCAACTCGATCGGGTACAGAAATTTTCCGTCTGATGCGGCGTGCACGGCCATCTGGGCCACTCCATGATGTGTGTGCACGACCAGGAGTTGATCTTGATCTAATCCTTCGCCGTCGAGCAAGGTGACCGAGTCAAGAACGGCATCTTGTGCTTCGGGGATGAGCGTCCTCCAGGATGTCGGATCCCACGACCCGGGCGTAGTTACTAGCAGCATCCCCCGGGGGGCATCTCTGTCGGTAAAAATGTAGGCGCGACCATCACGACCGAAGGTAAGTGAAGTTTGTGCGTCCACGTCACCTTGAACGAGTTCGAAGGAAGGACTCGACGGTGCACTTGCCGTGAGGTCGGCAATCCATAAATCATTTCGTGGCTCAGTCCCCTCGCTTGATTCGATTTCGAGCCAGCGACCATCACGGGAGACTGAAACTCCATAGTAGTTGGTTAGGTTCATGCCAGCACCAAAAACGAGTACGTCCGTGTGTGGGTCTGCGCCGAGGGTGTGCAAATAGACGCGGCGATGGAAGTGGCTTTCACTTTCAGGGAGAAGATCGGGTGCAATGCGACGAACATAATAAAAAGCTGAACCACCCTTGAGCCAGGCAATTGGTGAATAGCGACATCGATCGATCGGACCTTCAACGATCTTGCCCGTGTCCACGTTCAGGACATACATGTCCGACTCTTCACTTCCGCCTTGGGAAATTTGGTAGGCGAGCAGGTCGCCTTCCTTGGATGGCTGCCAACTATCTAAAGTCGTGTGGCCTTCCGGGTCCAGGGCCATGGGATCGATCAGAACCCGAGCGGTCGCCGGATCAGTATGTAAATCATTTGTGTCACGGACATAGAGGACGGCAAATTGCTGGCCCGGCTCGCGCTTAGTGAAAAAGGTTCGATCACCGCGGATGTATGGCGGTGAAATTGCTCCCGAACCAAGCAGCTCGCCCACGCGATCGTAGAAGTGCTCCCGTGCCGACCAAGCTCCCCGCTCAGCATCCATGAGTTGCGACTGAGCCTGCAACCACTCTTGGGTGCGAGCATCTTGGGGATCCTCCAAGTAGCGGTACGGATCGGGGACGTTGACTCCGTGGTAATCATCGGTTATTCCGCTATCGGGGAGCTGGGGGTAGTTGAGGCGTTCGATCGTCATGACACCACCGTAAGGGCTCGCGTGTGTGGCGCGCATTAGGCTAGGAAGGTGAGCGCATTTCAGGCAATAATGATTTTTTTGGGAATCCCGATCGCCCTGGCAGTCTTGGTGGTTCTCGCCGTTGCTGCTCCTTCATGGACCCGCAGCAGTAGGGGCAAAGTGACCGACGAATTTGACTCGGCATCTGGTTCATCGTCAATCTTTATCTCAAGTGATGCGGCCGCCCCAAATCCTTCGATTCTCCCCACCGAGATTTCAGCCCAAGCATCCGTTCTGGTCGGGGGCGGATCACGTGCATCTTGGTAACGCTGCCTATCGGGATTTGACCCGCTCGGTCAAGCTAGCTCGAGAAATTTCCGGTCTCACATTTGGGGTCTATATCGGGGAACTTGCCCAAGGCCGGGACAGCGCAATGGCCCGTCATGCTGAACTTCCTGCAGCAGAGTCAGCCGTCTTGATCGCGGTCGATCCCGATGCCCGAACAATTGACATTGTGACCGGTAAAGAAGCCCACATTTTCCTCGACGATCGATCATGCGATTTTGCTACGTTGGCATTTGCCTCCTGTGCAGCGGCCGGTGACATTGTTGGTGGGGTGCGTGAAGCACTTATCGTCCTGGCGGAGCATGCACGAGCCCCCAAGGTCCACCACATCGACGAACCGTTCTAAACGAGTCTCACGCATCCTTTGCTTGAGCACGCAATGCCCGCTCTGCGCCGTCGCGCCCCTCAGTAACGAGGCGAAGCATCGATGGCATGGTCTGTGCGTCAAGGAATACATTGGTCTTGGCGACTAACTCGGGTGAAGTTGCATAGACCGGGTACATGCCGGAAGTAATATCCTGAGCCATTTCCATTGTTTGCTCTTCCCACACTCTGGGTAGTTCTTCGAAGTAGCGATCAACGAATGCCTCCATCAGATCACGGTGATCGGGGTCTTGGAACCCGCCAATCGTCGCCTCAATGATCGTATTGGGAAGTGCGTTGTTGTGCATAACCGCTTCCCATGCAGCGTCTTTGGCTCCCATGGTGGGGCGTGACGCCAGCGCAAAGGTTGCCTGGCGTTTCCCGGTCGCGGTGTTATCTACTTCAAGTTCAGCATCAATTTCTACTTCACCCCGCACCCCTGCGCTCACCAGAGCGCGGAGCAAACTCCAGCGAAGATCGGTGTCAATTTTGAGTCCATTCCACGTAATGGTTGCATCGAGTAGGCCGGCGACTGTCTCAAGTTGGGCATTCGATGTCGCATTTCCCACGAATACACGAGCAAATGCAAGCTGGTGATCACTGCCCGGATCGGCGTGAGCAGCAAACCCTTCACAAGCTTGGGCAACACGCAAACGGTATTCATCGCGGTGCTCTGGTGCAGCGAATTGATCAATTGCCATGGAGAGCTGACGTAACACACCACTGGTGACACCCACATCAGTTTCACGGTCAATTCCGGCAAGAACCAGATCTAAGAACTCGCCGGTGCTCGCTTCGGCATCGCGGGTCATGTCCCATGCGGCACTCCAAATTACCGCGCGAGCAAGGGAATCCGAAATCGCCCCAAGCTGCGCGGTCGCGGTTTTCCAGGACTTTTCATCGAGGCGCACCTTGGCGAAAGTCAGATCACCATCGTTGACAAGTAAAAGATCAGGTTGCTTTTTACCGACAAACTCGGCGATCTCAGTGTGAGCGCCAGTGACGTCGACGGCAATGAACTCGCGCCGGATAAGTCCCGCATCGGTCAAGTCATAAAGACCCAGTCCCACTCGGTGGGAGCGAAGGGTCGGTGCAACTCCGATTGGTGAGATCGGCGGTTCTTGCTCAATAATTACTTTCTCGTAGTTGCCCTCGGAGTCGACCGTGACGATTGGCCTGAGCAGGTTCACTCCGCTGGTTTGCAACCATTCGCTGGTCCAGTCGGAAAGATCGCGGCCACTTGTTGCTTCGAGTTCGGTGAGAAGGTCGCTGAGCTGGGTGTTTCCCCAGGCATGCTTGTTGAAGTAAACGCCGATGCCAGCCATGAATTCAGACTCACCCACCCAGGCCACCAACTGTCGTAGGGCAGATGCCCCTTTTGCATAGGTAATCCCATCAAAGTTCACGCGGACCGCGTCAAGGTCAACCATGTCTGCTGCAATCGGGTGGGTTGAGGGCAACTGATCTTGGCGATAAGCCCACGCCTTTCGCAAGTTAGCAAATGTTGTCCAAGCATCGTTGTAGCGAGTTGCGTGCACATTGGCGTGATGGGCAGCCCACTCGGCAAAGGACTCGTTGAGCCACAGGTCATCCCACCACGTCATGGTGACCAAGTTGCCAAACCACATGTGGGCCAACTCGTGCAAAATTGTGTTGGCCCGCTGTTCATATGCGGCAATCGTGACGCGGCTGCGGAAAATTAGGTCTTCAAGGAAAGTAACGCATCCGGCGTTTTCCATTGCGCCAGCATTGAACTCGGGCACGAAGAGCTGATCGTATTTGGCAAATGGGTAACCCACCTTGAATTGATCTTCAAAGAAAGTGAAACCTTGCTTTGTGACTTCAAATATTTCATCAGAGTCTAGAAATTCCGAGAGTGATTGCCGGCAGTAGATTCCCAAGGGATAGGTGCCGTAAGGCCCTGAATATTCGTCTCGAACTTCGAAATACGGGCCAGCGACAAGTGCGGTGATGTAAGTAGAGATGATCGGGGTCGGTTCGAATTCCCAGGTCTTGGTGTTGTTGTCGTGCTCGGTGACCTGTGCCATCGGGGAGTTGCTAATCACCTTCCAGTGTCCAGGTGCTGTGGCCGTCAGAGTGAATGTCGCTTTAAGGTCAGGCTGCTCAAAACAGGCATACATGCGACGTGCATCCGCAGACTCAAATTGGGTGTAGAGGTAGGTCTCGTCGTCTACTGGGTCAATAAATCGGTGCAGACCTTCACCGGTGTTCATGTACTTGCCTTGGGCTGTGACAACCACGGTGTTCATTTCCTGCAAATTCGAGAGCAAGATTCGAGAGCCGTGAACGACCTCTGTGACAGAGAGTTCTGTTCCATTGAGAGTCACTGATTCAACGGTCGGGGCGATGAGGTCAATCCAGGTGTGGGCGCCGATTGACGTGCACGCGAATAATGCGGTGGTGGTGGTAGCAAATGTAGGCCCGGTGGACGTCAGGTCAAGAACGACCTCGTAGGAGGTCGTCGAAATCAAGTCAGAGCGCTCACTTGCCTCGGCGCGGGTGATGTTTTCGGTGCGGGAACCTGATGCGTCGGTGAGTGTCATGTGGGAATCCTTGCACGGAACCGATTAATTCGTAGATCTGGTGGTCCCGCCGAAAATGTGGTTCCATGCGGTCATGAGTTCGCAATCCCGGGAAAGTGAGTCCGCGGTCTGCATTTTTGATGGTGATTGCGGGATTTGCCAATCCTCGGTCCGGCTAGCGGGTCGGCTTCGCGCTCGCGTGGACTTCATCCCGTTTCAGAAATTCGATTTCACAAATGCCCCGATTGGTCTCACCCCGGAGCGCGCTGAGTCCGAAGTCGTGTTTGTCACTCCTGCTGGGAACGTGTGGGGCGGAGCCGCGGCGGTGGCGCAAATTCTGCGCAGAAGTCGAGTTGCTCCGCTAGGTGCGATCTTGGATTCACGATTAGTGCTTCCAGCGGCTCAGATTGTGTACTCCTGGGTGGCCCGCAATCGAGGCAGATTGCCACAAGCTTGTGGAGTCGATGAGACTGGCAAATCGAGTACGGGATACTGACCAGTATGAGCGATTCACAAGCGGAGGTCACTATGCAGCCTTGGCATGGTTTCGCCAGCGACAACTATGCGGGCGTGCACCCGGAAATCCTTGCAGCACTAACTCGGGTCAATTCTGGACACCAGGTCGCTTACGGTGACGACTCGATTACTGCCGAGCTAGATGAACGCATGGCCACCCTCTTTGGCCGGCCAGTTGGCATCTATCCCGTATTTAACGGAACCGGTGCGAATGTCGTGGCACTGTCTTCGATCATGAATCAATGGGAAGCAGTCGTGTGCACCAGCACGGCACATATTCATATGGATGAAGGCGGTGCTCCAGAAAAAGTTGCCGGCATCAAACTGTGGACGGTTGCCGACATTAACGGAAAGCTCACCCCCGACTTGATTCGCTCGGCCGCCCATGATTTTGGTTTCGTTCACTATGCGCAACCCGGGGCAGTATCAATTGCGCAATCCACCGAGATGGGAACCGTCTACACGGTGGAGGAAGTCACCGCAATCAGTGAATGCGCCCACGAACTTGGGCTTCGCGTTCACATGGATGGTGCCCGGATTGCTAATGCTGCGGCAGCGCTAGGCGTTCCGGTTTCAGACTTCACAATTAATGCTGGCGTGGACATTCTCTCTTTCGGAGGGACGAAAAATGGAATGCTCATGGGCGAGGTGATTGTCGTTTTCAACCCTGATGTTGTTCATGGAGTCGAGTACTTCCGCAAGAGCTACATGCAACTCAACAGCAAGATGCGCTTTGCCTCGGCTCAAATGATCGCTCTGCTCAGCGAGGACTTGTGGCTGAAGAGTGCGACCCACGCAAACGAGATGGCACAAAAACTTAAATCGGCGGTGGAGCAAATACCAGGAATTACGATTGAAGTGCCAACAGATGCCAATGCCGTTTTTGCTCGCATGCCAGCCGAGGTGATCGAGCGTTTGCAAAGTAAGTGGCGGTTTTACACCTGGGACAGCCCAACTTTGGTGCGTTGGATGTGTGCTTGGGACACCCAGGCCTCTGACGTTGACGCATTTGCCGCAGACATTGCTACAGAGATGGCGGCCCATTAAATGGCGGTCAGTTAGTCGTGCCGGAGGGCCATGTTGTTCACCGCCAGGCGCGGGAATTGAACACACTCTTTAGAGGGAAAGTGGTTCAGGTCAGCAGTCCTCAAGGTCGATTCGCACAATCGGCATCTGTGGTAAACCGCACCGCTTTCATTAAGGCGCACGCCTTTGGTAAGCGCCTATTTGTCAATTTCGAACACGGCAATGTCATTCATATCCACCTTGGCCTTTACGGTAAATGGACTTTTCTTGATCACGTTCCCGAGCCCATCGGATTAATTCGTCTGCAAATTTCAGCCCCGGATGCGTGCGCTCAGCTGCGCGGACCAAATGCGTGTGCGCTGATTTCGCCACCTGAAATGAAAATCATGAAGGCGCAAATTGGCCCGGACCCAATTCGTAAAGATGATCCAGGGATTGCCCGCACCAAGGCTTTGGCAAGCGCGACTCCAATCGGGGTTCTGCTGATGGATCAAACGCTTTTCGCTGGGGTGGGAAATATCTATCGGGCGGAGGTTCTCTTTCGAAGTGGCATTGATCCGCAGACTCCAGGCAAAGCGTTGACCCGCCGGCAGTTTGATGTTTTGTGGGACGACCTTGTGGAACTGATGAAAGTCGGGGTCAGGAGCGGCCGGATCGATACAGTGCGGCGGGAACATATGCCAAAGGCAATGGGGCGCTCGCCGCGCGAAGACCGTCACGGTGGTGAGGTGTACGTGTATCGACGTGCTGGATTGGAATGCCTTATTTGCTCGAGTGAGATTGCCGAGAGTGTTTTGCGTGGAAGAAATCTTTTCTGGTGCCCGCAGTGCCAGAAGTAGTCAGTGCTGGGGAATCCGTGGATTGCGAATACCTGGGTGATCAGCCGGGAGACTGTTTTTAATAATTCTCCATGACCAAAGGATCACGCCAAGCACCATTACGTAGAAAAGTGGGCGAACTGCCGCAAGTGCCCATAAATCTTCGCCCTGGATGAGTGGAACCTGAATTGCTGCCCGCACCACATTCAGGAGCACCCACAGCCAGGAGGCTTTCGCGTATGCCCGAAGCAAGTCAGGGTCCTTGCGCCACTTCATCCCTGTTCCCGTGATCGGCCCGACAATTACGCCGAGCAGTGGCCAGCGAATCAGAATCGAGAAAGCAAAGGCAAGTGCTGATGCAATATTGGCGAGTACGAGTGGCCAGAAATATGCTGCCGCACTACCTGTGTAGTAGGCGACGGTAGCGGCAAGGACGACCACGAGCAGGGCACCGACAATTCGAACCGGCTTTTCACGACGCGAGATCCGCAAACCGGCTAGCACAATTCCAATGGTGAGTGCCGAGATAACAGCGGCCGTGAGATTGCTATCGGTTGTTAAATAAACGACCACAAAAATTACCGGGGGCAGCATCGATTCCACGGCACCGCGGGGGCCGCCAAGGAGCGCAGCAAGTGGATGGCCAAGGGCTGGCTCAGGTACGGGATCGCTGCTCACCCGCACAATCTACTGTTCACGCGGCAAATGGTTTCTGACGCAGTGTCGGTGGTGTCAAGGGGTTAGACTTGGTCCGTGAGCACATCTCAAATTCAGGCATTGGCCACTCAGTGGGCGGCAGACCTAGGAAGTTGGGCGCTACCGCAGGAGATTTTGGATCAAGCGCCAGAAGTGCCTTGGAAGCATCCAGTCGCCATGTTCACCGTGGCACCGCCTCACACCCCGATTCCTGACTCATTGTCACATCAGCGTGCGCGCGAAGTTCTTGAACCAGGCGGCAGCGTTCTTGACGTTGGCTCAGGTGGTGGCCGTGCTTCAATGGCAATCACGCCGCCGGCAGGGACTTTGACCGCGGTGGACCACCAGCAAGAAATGCTTGACGAATTTCTCAAAGCGGCGGAATCTCGCGGCGCAATTGCCCACGCTTATCTGGGTGACTGGCCCGACGTGGCCGCGCTCGTTCCCGAAGCCGATGTTGTGGTGTGCCATCACGTTGCTTACAACGTGGCCGACATCGTTCCGTTCCTGCAGGCCCTCAATGCTCATGCGCGCAAGCGAGTGGTCATGGAGGTTCCCATGAGTCATCCCATGAGCAATATGAATGCTTTGTGGAAAAAATTCTGGGACTTGGACCGTCCCATTCAACCTACGCCTTATCAATTACAAGATATTTGTTTGGCCCTAGGCTTTGATGCTGTTCTTGATACGTGGGAAGATCAGTCCTGGGGCGCCCGGGTTGACCTCCCTGAAGAAGAGCGAATTCGTAGGGCGCGCGTTCGGTTGTGCCTCACCAAGGACCGCGATGCAGAACTTGCCGCGGCACTGCTGGCTGAAAAAGATGCGAAACCTCGATCTGTTGCGACTCTATGGTGGGATGTGAAGTAGATGGAAGCCGATGTTGAAGTATCAAGGGATGCATCACCTGTGCAATACAAGACGACCCCATGGCTGTTGTTATTTTCGGGAATCATTGGGCTCTTCGCTGCATTCACGCTGACCCAAGACAAGATCTCGATCCTGGAGGATCCAAATTTTGTCCCCAGTTGCAGTATCAATCCGGTGCTGTCGTGTGGTTCAGTAATCGTCACCGAGCAAGCATCAATATTCGGTTTCCCGAATCCGATCATTGGATTGATCACGTATTCGGTTGTGATCACCCTTGCAGTTCTTTTGCTCTCGCGAGTTGTCTTGCCAAGCTGGATCTGGTTGGGACTTAACCTCGGTTCGCTCGGTGGGATTGCGTTTGTGATTTGGTTGGTCTTTCAAAGTTTGTACGTGATCGATGCTCTGTGCCCCTATTGCATGGTTGCTTGGGTGGGAACGATTCTGATTTTCTGGATCAGTACCGCCGAAAATGCTAAGGCCGGAAGATTCACCCGAAGTGGAATTCCAGGATTGATTTCGGAGATTTTTAGTTCATTGCGCTGGGTGTTTATCGGTTCAACTTTCCTAGTGATTTTCACCTTGATTTTTATCAACTGGATGGATTTCTGGCTCGGACGCACCTGATCTGGTATTGACCTTCACCCATTGTGGGTGATGTTCAACTGCCCAACTTCGGGTTACCTCACCTGAGCGCATGCCCATGCGTGCCTGGGCATCCTTCATGGCCATGTAGATATGTCCGGTGAGGGCAACAACAATCGCGAGTGTCAGCCAATCATGAACAAAGGTTGCGCCGGTGCGAATGTCGTCAGTGAACAGTGAACTAAAAAACATGATCATGCCGGTTGCGAACATGATTAACACTGATCCCAAACTGAATGCCGCATTGAGTTTTTGGCCCGCATTGAATTTTCCATAGACCGAGTCTGGGTGTTCTAGTTCCGGCTCGATGCAGTCGCCATCTTGGCGCTTGAGCCAGGCAAAATCATGTGGGTGAAAGCGATTGAGTTCGCGGATGTTCATCCGGAAAACGGGGAAAAAGACAGCAACGATTAGGGGGATGGGCAGTAGGAATCCGCTGACCGAATGCAAAGTTTTTACGATTCCACGGTTTCCCACGAGAACGCTAATGTCAGGAATGTAGAGAGCGGCTGCTGTGGCAAGCAGGATAAACATCAAAATCGAAATTGATCGGTGCGCAAACCGTTCAATCGGCGTGAAGCGTTTCACGTTACGGGCTCGTCGCTGCGGCCGTTTGATTGGCCGACCCAAGCGTCAATGTCATAACCACGTTGTTCCCAGTAACCTGGAATAACCGAGTCGATAACATCAATATTTGATAACCATTTAAGGGACTTGTAGCCATACATTGGCGCCACTAGTAGTCGCGCTGGACCACCGTGTTCGCGAGAGACCGGCTCTCCGTACATCGAGGTCGCAATTAAGACATCAGGTCGAACGGCTTGCTCCATGGTGAGTGATTCGGTGTACGCGCCGTCAAATGAATCAATGGTTAACGCGATTGCTGTGGGGGACGCCCCGGCCACGGCAAGAAGGTCGCTCATTAACACTCCCGACCAGGGGACGTTATCTACTCGCCAGCCTGTGACACATTGAAAGTCTTTTGTCATTGATGTTTGGGGGAGTGAGCCAAGATCAGTGAAACTCAGATCTAGTGGTGAGTTCACGGCCCCGCCCACCGTCAACCGATAGTCCGCCTCAGACATTTCTGGATAGCCATTGGTCACCGTGTAAATACGAAAACCGCCTGCGGCTGGAATCACCGCACCCAGCCCAGGAACGGTGGCAGCGACGGTGTCACTCACGACCGAATTCAGTTGCCGTCCAAACGCAACTCCGAGGGCGCCAAGCCCCACCATGGTGAGGACCACGCGCCGACCGACAGGTGATCCTTTCTTGTCCACCCTCTTATAAGAACACACAAAACCGGTTTTTGCCTATCCTTGGCTGCCCGCGTTAAAATTTAAGATTCACAATTTGGAGTAGCCAGCGCTGGTCGGAATCGCGGCATGTATACAGCTATGTGAATTTTGGTGGGAGATACGCCAGAAGCGATCTTTGGTGGCCAATGTCGAGTCGTGGAGCTGGTGACCGGGACCGAACCGGCACGGTCAGATTCGAAGGCTATCCATTTATGGCCCCAGAAGTGTTGGTATGTATATGTTTTTGATACCCCCGTAACGGTTTCGTGGAACTCATGCGGAACACTCGAGTGGATTCATGGCAGGGAAAAAGGCAGGCTTCTGCTCCGTGAAGCAGCTGCAGTGTGGCAAGTGGCGTGCCCGGTAAAAGCGGGAAGGCCAGATATTTACTGGCCCGCGCACCCCGAGATAGGCCTTCAATCAGACAACCCGATTGTAGACCGATATCGCCGCACACAAGAGGCCTCTTCAGCACACTTTCTCGGTAAATGCAGGTGGCCCCCCAATGAGGAAACCTCTAGTCTGTGCGAATGCGGATTCACGATCCTGGCGGTCTCGCCACCCGACGCGCCACTCGGGTCGCTATTGCGTTACCTATCGCATTAGCTTTCACGCTGGTAATTGCAGAAGGTTCAATGGCTCCCGTCTTCACCCTGTTCGGCACTATTGCGCTGCTGATCAACGCCGACTTTGCGGGTTCCTTTCGCGGCCGAGCTACTTCCTATGTCTGCACAGGAGTCGCCGGGAGTATCGCGCTACCGCTCGGCTGGTTCTTTTCCGCCACCATGGCGACCGCCGTTGCGGGCACCATGGTCGTGTTTTTTGTGCTCACAATTCTCGGTGTTATGCGTGGCCCGATCTCCGTCGCGATCCCTTCAATTCAAATCATATTCGTCCTGGCCGTCTGCATGAATCACTTCACAACCTCTCTCATCGCATGCCTTGTGGGCTGGTGGGTGGCCGTGGCGGTCAGCACCATCACTGCGCTGCTGGTACTGCCTCGATACCGTGAAAGCAAGAATCGCACCCAATTAGCCGAGGCTTTCAATGCTGCCGCCAGCGCGGCGACCGCCGCATGGATTGGAGATCGTGACAATTCAGGTCTAGTAGCGAGCGTTGCCTCATTTGATAAAGCTCTCGACGGACTTGACTCCCGGGACGCAGCTCAAGCTGCGCGCGCATCCGACATTGGTAGTCGTCACGCTGCCTTAGAAAGCCTCGCGACTAGCATGGTTGACCTCAGGCTCCTCCTCGTCGAAGGAAGTAGCAACGAGGCGCCCGAGCAGATCGACGACTTCCCTGCACGCAGTGATCTCGCGGAAGCAATCGTGAAAGCACTAAGCGACCTTGCCCAAACGATGAATGATCCAAAATTCATTCCCAGCGCTGTGGCACTCGACGCTGCCCACACGCAGATCAACGATGCTGTGGAGGAAGGGGTTCTGTCAGCTTCGCAACGCGGAATGGGCCCGACACAGATCTCCCAGTGGGTCGCGTCAGTTCACCAGTTGCGGATCTTTGCACTTCTGATCGAGCAACTCACCGAGATGGCCCGATTAGCAAACGGAGCCGACACGGAAACCCTGCGGGCCCGCATCCCGGTTCCTACCCGTTCCTTACGTTTATTGTTGTCATCCCAGCTACACATTTCGTCACCCTGGTTTCGCAATGCAATGCGTACCTCTGTAGGCCTTGGAATTGGCGTCCTTGCCATGCGCCTCACTGGTGTGGACCACGGTTTCTGGGTACTCCTCGGAGTTATTTCAGCGCTCCGGCTTGACGCGGTGGGAACACGCAAACAGGCCATTTTGGCGATCACGGGCACCTTCATTGGCGTGGGACTGGGCCTTCTCATCACCATCGTAATCGTCACGAGTCCCGCGATCTTGTGGATTCTGCTACCACTGGTGACGTTCATGAGTGCTTGGACTTCAGGTGCGGTCGGCTTTTTTTCCGGGCAGGTTTCGATATCAACCTTGATACTGGTCGCTCTCGGCATCCTTAACTGGCCTCCGCAGGCGAGCGCTGGCTTCGCGCGGATTGAAGATATCGCTTTGGGGAGCCTGGTAGCACTACTAGTTGGAGCCTTGATGTGGCGTCGTGGAGCGGTCGTCTACCTGCGATCACGGATCGCTAACTCGCTGCGGGCATCAACGGCCTACTTCGGATGCGCCCTGCAAGCTTTCGCAGGTCCCGATGAGAAGCAGAAACTCGAGCAGGCTCAACGCGAATCCACTCTGAACAACGTAGATGTTGCGGAGACCTACGAGATGGCCTTGAGCCAGAATTCGCCCGGACAAAATCCGCGAGTCTGGGAGTCGAGTATGACCTTCAGCACGCTTGTCGCTTCAGCAGCGCGTATTTCCGGGATGTTCGCTCAGGACAATCCCATTTACGACTTGCACCCCCAGCTTGTCCCTGCGGTGGATCGAGCTTTGAAAGAAAGCGCTGACCAGTGGGGCGCCCTGGCAAACCGAATCGATCCCACAATGAAATCTCCCACGGAGCTGCCCCCGATCGCCAACCTAAATTTGCCGACGCTGACTCCCATCGTCACGAAACAAGATGCCCACGCGTTGCTAATCGCCGTTTCATTCACCGGATGGGTGATCCACTTGAGTCGAGCGGCCCATTTAGTTGAGGCTCGCTGGGCGGACAGCGCAGCTCAGATCATGAATGAGAGCGCTCCAAGCGAAGCGGTCGCGCGAATCTAAAGGCTTGGTTCACGGGTAGTGAATAGCTATAACGTCTTCCACTGGAATTGATACGTTTTATGCGTATCTCTGTCTCCGGTTATTGCGCTCCATATCCACTACGGCTGTAGATGATGAAGTGATACAGCGGAGTCCATGCAGGATCAAGGGAGCAGGCAACGCTAAAGCCGCCGAACGTCCCACCCTGAGCGTGCTGGAAGTTCAAGAGCTCACACAGGCAATGCCTGAGCAATACCGGGCACTGGTGCGGCTCCTGGTGTGGAGTGGAATCCGCACAGGGGAAGCCGCTGCGCTTCAGCGCAAAGACTTGCAGCTATCGAGCAACGCCCGCACGCTGACTGTTCGAGCGCGTATCTACAAAGTTAAGCGCGTATCTACAAAGTTAAGGGTGTCTAGGAATTAGACACCCCGAAAAGTGAGGTGTATTAAGAAACCTTGACACAATCCACAAATTGGTGTAGGACTGATGTAATTAGGGCTAATAGGGCTAATAGGGCTAATAGGGCTAATAGGACTAAACAGGATTGGAATTTTGATATGAAACGGAAGAGTTCGCGCATTGAGTCGATTTTAACGATAGGAGCCGGAGTGGCTCTGCTTGCTGCCTTAGGCGCACCAGCCGCAAATGCAGAAATAGGCGGTGTCATTCTGACCACGCCACACGACAGTGATCCAGGAGCGCCACCGGCTGCACCACCGGCTGCACCACCGGCTGCACCACCGGCTGCACCACCGGCTGCACCACCAGTGGGACCTGCCCTTCCCGGTGATCCAGGTGCCCTTCCTGGTGGTGGTGGTCCCGGTGATCCAGGTGCCCTTCCTGGTGGTGATGGTCCCGGTGATCCAGGTATTCCGGGCAATGAAGGCTTCGGTCCTCCAGTCGGTCCACCTATCTTCATACCAGACACGGGCGTAGGCTCGTCTCGACCAGTGTTTTTGCCGCCGCCCGGCATGACTGAGTTTGTGGCAGGCGGTGTCACGGATCCGAAGACTTCTGATTACAGGATTCCAGGTTCAGCTGGGGGGACACCGATAACTCAGCTTGGTGCGCAGGAATTTTCTCTAATGGATGCTAACCAATTGCGTCAAGTAAATCCCGCCCAAATGGCTGACATCTCTCCCTTCGCTTTTACACAATTTGCGCCGGGTCAAGTCCAGGAGCTGAGCCGGGCGCAGCTAGACGCGTTTAGTGGGGATCAATTGGGAGCTCTCCCGCCTACAGCCATCAAGGGCTTCAAGGCTGACCAGATCAACAGAATGCCGGCCGCAACATTCGGTGGGTTGAATGCGCTGCAGCTTGGCGCGTTCGAAGGTGACGCGCTTAAAGCGATCACCCCCGGCCAATGGGACGCGATGCCGCCTGGAGCAATGGGTGAATTTGGTGCGGGCCAGTTTCGTGCTTTGTCCGATGCGGTTTTAGAAGGGTTTAAGCCGGACAAAATGAGTGCAATGCCGCCAGAGGTGTTTGCGGGCATGAAAAAGGGCCAGATCGAAGCGTTGGGTAATAAGGCTTTTTCCCTCATCGGTCCGGCTCAATCGGCTGAATTTACCCCTCAGGCCCTCAAAACAATGAGCCCCCAACAATTCAATTTCATGCCGAAAGAAGCTTTTGCTGGCTTTGATGCGAAACAGATCAAGTCACTCCCACCAGCAATCATGGGGAGCTTTAAGGCAGATAAACTGGGAGCACTCACAAACGCAGCGTTTGAGGGGTTCACAGCCAAGCAGATCGATGTAATAAGACCGTCAGCTTTAAAAGCTATCAATCCAGCCCAGGTTAACGCATTCCCACTGAAGGCGATTAAGTCCTTGACTGGGCCTCAGCTGAAAGCAATACCAACGGATGCGATGTCTGGGCTGCAAGAGAGTCAGATAAAGGCATTCACGGTTGCAGCGTTGAAAAGTGGCATGACCCCGAAGAAGGTTCCCCTACTCGCCCCGGAAACATTCGCGGCTATGAAACCTAAACAACTCAATGCGGTACTGGGAAAGCCCAAAATGGCTGCGTCCGTCGCCGCACCCCAGTTGGAAGCCTTGACGAATAAGCAGGTAAAGAATTTGCCAGCGAAGTTCACAAAGGCTTTAGATGCGGAAAAGACACTCGCACTGACTCAAGACCCAGCAGCAGCAGCCGCCGCCGCGTAATCAGTCACAGGTCAATGAAAAAAGGATGTGAGCGTGATTTCCACTCTCACATCCTTTTTCGACTAGCTGGGGTTGCGGTCTAATTTTCGTAGCCGATCTGAAATGTTTCCTCTGTTGCAAGTGGACGGGTGTCCTAGCGTCGGGTGAGTGGACGCTTGATTGCGTGAAAATGCTCAAGGAAGACCTCGCAGATGCTGCCGATGACTCGTACACCCTGTTCCTCCCAGAAAAGAAAGACATAGGCAAAGGTGCTCAGTAATAGCAAAAAACCTTTTTCCAGCATTGACTTCGCAGCATTCCAGCGTTTGTATTTAAAGATGAACCGTGGAGCGGGTGACCGGGATCGAACCGGCATGGTCAGCTTGGAAGGCTGGGGCTCTACCATTGAGCTACACCCGCGAGGTGTTTTTCCTGAGTAGCGCAAGGGTAGTGGCAATCCCAAAGCCCGTACCGGCAGGTCTGATCTATCCCCCAATTTGCAACTTAGATAAGCCTAAGTTAGGGTAGGCTTATCTAAGTAGGTACTTCGCCTCTGATGGTGAAGGCAATGGGAACAGGATGGGAAGTTTTAGATGTTTGCTAATTACTTGATCGGATTACGTGAAGGGCTAGAAGCCGCACTGATTGTCGCGATTCTGATTGCCTATCTCGTGCGGACACAGAACTCACACGCCCTGGGCCGACTATGGACTGGCGTTGCCGCCGCAATCGGCATTTCGATCGCACTTGGCTTTGTCCTTATTCTCGTTGATGAAAGTTTGAGTGAACGCGCAGCCGAAGCCTTTGCCGGGGTTACATCATTACTGGCAGTCGGTCTGATCACATGGATGATATTTTGGATGGCATCCCATGCCCGGCATATCAAGACGCATCTGCATGGGGAAGTTGATAAAGCCCTCAACACGAGCACGACCGCGGTGGCCTTGGTCGCCTTCCTGGCGGTAATCCGCGAGGGTCTGGAAACTGTGCTTTTTCTGTACGCGGGAATTAAGTCAAGCGGAGAAACCACGGCACCCCTGATCGGTGCGATCTTGGGGCTGGCGACCGCAGTTGTGCTGGGTGTATTGATGTATCGCGGAGCGGTGAAGCTCAATCTGGGCGCCCTGTTTAAGTGGACGGGTGCGGCTTTAGTGATTGTTGCTGGCGGAGTCCTGCGATACGCGGTCCACGAATTCCAAGAACTAGGCTGGCTGCCCGGGGAGAATGCGGTGGCGATTGATGTTTCGTCGACGATTGCCTCGGATAGCGTCGTGGGAACCTTGATTCGAGGCCTGGTAAACCTCACCCCCACCATGACTTGGCTCGAGGTAATCATTTGGTTGGCCTATGTAGTGCCCACGCTGACCCTGTTCTTTTGGTTAATCGGTCACAAGGGGAAGTCTTCCCCACCGCCCACCACGACTCACGCTTCAGAGAATGTCCCAGTGGAGGCATCTCGGTAAAAAGGTCCGGGAGTGCGTTCGCTGTGCGCAGGCAGATTAGGGGCGCGAAGTGCCTACCCCTAGACTCTGGGGCTCAATGTTGTTTGGCCAACGCGGGGCGTAGCGTAGTGGCTAGCGCGCCTGCTTTGGGAGCAGGAGACCGGGAGTTCGAATCTCCCCGCCCCGACCATTTGTGCCGTTTTTATTCGCGGTGCAAAGGCTGAAAGTGATGAAAATACCCAACCTCAAGACCTGGAGCACTACATGAAGAGTGAGATCGAAACCCTCAGCCCGACCCGCATCAAGCTCAGCGTGGAGATTCCTTTTGAGGAACTGCAGCCCAGCCTAGATGAGGCACTGACTCGAATTGGCAAGGAAATCAATATCCCAGGGTTTCGCAAGGGGAAGGTTCCAGCCCGTGTTGTTGAACAGCGGATCGGCCGCGGAGCGGTCTTAGAGGAAGCCGTAAACAACGCCGTTCCCAAGGCGTATGACGAACTCGTGGTTGAAAATGAGCTTCGCCCAATTGGACAACCCAAAATTGACGTCACCGAGATCGCTGATGGCGAGAAGGTCACCTTCACCGCTGAAGTTGACGTTCGCCCAGAGTTCACTCTTCCAGCATTTGATTCTTTGACGGTTGAAGTCGAGCCGGTAGCACTGGAAGAAGCCGACATTGTTGAGCAAATAGATTCCTTGCGCGGCCGGTTTGCCAACCTAGCCGAAGTTGATCGCGCCAGCGCAGATGGCGATGTTCTCCTCGTGAATATTGTCGGAAAAACTGAAAGTGACGATGAAGTTGAAGACCTCAGCGCATCGGCAATGTCTTATGAATTGGGAACCGAAGGGATGCTGCCAGGCTTTGACGACGCCGTTCGTGGAGCGAGCAAAGGGGAGTCTCGTACATTCGAATTCACCCCACAAAATGGTGATTGGTCAGGTGTTCCCTTGACGGTGGCAGTCGAAGTCACGGCGGTCCGTGAGCGAGAACTCCCCGCACTTGACGCCGAATTTGTCTCGATGGCTTCAGAGTTTGACACCGTGGAAGAGCTACGTGCTGATATTGAAACCCGCCTCGGACGGCTGAAGAAAGTTGAACAGGGCGCCGAGGCGCGCAATAAAATCCATGACGTCCTGCTTGCGCAGGTCGAACTGCCAATGCCCGAAGGAGTAATCGCCGCTGAAATCGAAGGGCATTTCCAGGACGGTCATGATTCAGGTGAAGAACATCGCGCTGAAGTGGAATCCGAGATTCGCAGTGGGCTAAAGAGCCAGTTTATTCTGGACAAAATTGCCGAAGATGAAGAACTCACCGTTGGCGAAAGCGAGCTCAGTGCCTGGCTCATGCAGCAGGCACCGCGTTATGACATGTCACCTGACGCATTCGCGCAGGCTTTGGTGGAAGCGGGACAGGTGCCCATGGCCATGGCAGATATCCGCCGCGCGAAGGCGCTAGCCAAGGTGCTCGAGAGCGCCAAGGTTGTTGACACTGCAGGCGCGGTCGTTGATCTGGCCGCACTCGATGCTGAGATGGCAGCCCTCACTGCTGGGGAGTAATTAGCCTGCGGTGACAGACTTTCGGTGACATACTTTGGCGCATTCTAGAGTGTTTACCGAAGGAGCAGACCGTGGATCATGTCCGCATCGCCGTCTACGAAATTATTCGAGGCACCGCTAAGGAAGCAGTCGAAATTGCACATGCTCCTGCGGGAATGGCCGATATTTTTAAAGCTCAGCCAGGATTTGAAGGTTACTCAATAATTGAGGTGGATCCCGTCACTACAGTTTCGCTGAGTTTCTGGGCAACGCATGAGCAAGCAGAACACGCTATTGCCGAAGCTGCGGAATGGGTGCAAAGCAACTTGGCTGATCGTCTTCGCCGCACTTCGAACTATGTGGGGGATGCACTTTTTTGGACTGAACCGCAGAGTCAAACCGGTATTGAAAGAGTTCCTTCACCAGAGGAGCAGGATATGAACCATGTGCGGATCGCTGTTTATGACGTGACCAAAGGCACCACCAAGGAAGTCACCGAACTTGTTTCCGCTCCCGGAGGGTTGTCAGACATCTTTAAGATGCAACCCGGATTTCAAGCTTACTCAACCATTGAAGTTGATCCAGTTACTTTTATCTCCTTGAGCTTTTGGGAAACCCATGAGGAAGCAGAGCGTGCGGTTTCCGAGGCTGCCGTGTGGACGGCGGCTCATACTGAGGATCGGGTCCACCGTACCTCGAATTATGTGGGTGACTCGCTTTTCTGGGCCAAGCCCTAAGGGGAAGTACCAGGCAAGTTTTAAGGCGTTGGCCTTCAGTTCGGCTATGGGCGAACTCAACACTTTTAGTCGGGTTATTCCCCTGGTCGCGGGTTAGAGTTGGGTCAGTATTTCGGAGCAGACCCTAATTCCGCGTTAACCAGAAGGCGGAATGACCCAACGCGAGGAGACTCGGTGTCCAGCAAGCAATTTGAAGTGAACCAGCCTTCCGGTATTGACCTGCGCTCCGGCGGGAGCATGACCGGATTCGGTGACATGCTCGACGAGCGACTTTTGCGAGAGCGAATCATTTGGCTTGAAGGCGCGGTAATGGATGACAACGCGAACCGAATCGCCAAGCAGCTCCAGGTGCTCGCCGCTGAAGATCCAGAAAAAGACATTAGCTTGTACATCAATTCACCGGGTGGATCTATCTCCGCAGGAATGGTCATCTACGACACCATGGCGCTGATCCCCAATGACGTCACCACGGTCGCCATGGGCCTAGCCGCCTCGATGGGTCAGTTCCTGCTCTGCGCGGGTGCAGCGGGCAAGCGGTATGCAACTCCCAACACTCGGATCATGATGCATCAGCCTTCGGGTGGTCTGGGTGGAACGGCGAGTGACATCAAGATTCAGGCCGAGCAGATGCTGTTTATCAAAAAGCGCATGGCGGTACTCATCGCGGAGCACAGTGGACAAACTCTTGAGCAGATCGAGGAAGATTCCGATCGTGACCGCTGGTTTGACGCAGATGACGCACGCGACTACGGCTTGATCGATCACGTGTACAGCAGTTCGGCAGACGCCCCCAAGGGCGAGTCAAAGAAAAAGGGAGCCCAGAAGTGAGAAACCCAACCGGTCGTTACATCCTTCCCGAGTTTCGTGAACGCACTGCAACCGGTGAGCGCACTCACAATCCTTACACCAAGCTCTTTGAAGAGCGCATTATTTTCCTTGGGGTGCAGATTGACGATGCATCCGCCGACGACGTCATGGCACAGCTGCTCACCCTGGAGTCACTGGACCCAGACCGCGATATCCAGATCTATATCAACTCGCCGGGTGGTTCCTACACCGCGATGACCGCGATCTATGACACCATGCAGTTCGTTAAGCCTCAGGTACAGACCGTGTGCCTGGGTCAGGCAGCCTCGGCTGCTGCGATTCTGTTGGCAGCCGGAACCCCGGGTAAGCGATTCGCGCTTCCACACTCTCGGATTTTGATTCACCAGCCGTACACCGAAGGTGGCGGGCAGGGCTCAGATATTGAGATCCAAGCCAATGAAATTATCCGGATGCGTACCGAGATGGAAGGTATTCTCGCTAAGCACACCGGTCGGCCGATTGAACAGATCGAAAAAGATATTGAACGGGACAAAATCCTCACGGCGGACATGGCCAAAGACTTTGGCGTGATCGACTCCGTGATCTCTTCGCGCAAAGGCTAGACGCTGGCTCCCAAGGCCAGGTGTTAAGTAGCGCTTGAGACTTTCCCCCACGCCACCCTGTGAATATCTCAGCCTAGAGCCCGGATCCGGGGTACGGTTACCGGGTTGTAGAGCAAGGCGATGGCTGGGGCAGCCCGATTCGGTGCTGTTCATACTGTGAGTGAGGGGCGTTGTGACGCGAATTGGCGAGAGTGGCGATCTGCTGAAGTGTTCTTTCTGCGGAAAGAGCCAAAAGCAGGTCAAGAAGTTGATCGCCGGCCCGGGCGTGTACATCTGCGATGAATGCATAGATCTGTGCAATGAAATCATTGAAGAGGAACTCACCGAGGCAAGTACACCTGATTTCGGCGAGCTACCCAAGCCACGAGAAATTTATGCATTCCTAGATGAATACGTGATTGGTCAAGACTCGGCTAAAAAATCCCTATCGGTTGCGGTATACAACCATTACAAGCGAGTGCAGGCTGGCGAAAATCCGAAGGCCAAAGAAGATGCCGTTGAACTAGCTAAGTCTAATATTTTGCTACTAGGACCTACTGGTTCTGGTAAGACGCTATTGGCTCAAACGCTGGCCCGCGTGCTGAATGTTCCCTTTGCCATTGCTGATGCGACCGCACTCACCGAAGCGGGTTACGTCGGTGAAGACGTTGAAAACATCTTGCTCAAACTCATTCAAGCTGCAGAATTTGATACCAAGCGCGCCGAAATGGGAATCATCTACATCGACGAAATCGACAAAGTGTCCCGAAAGAGTGAGAACCCGTCTATTACCCGTGACGTATCTGGCGAAGGTGTCCAGCAAGCGCTGCTCAAGATTCTTGAAGGAACAACTGCCTCAGTGCCACCACAAGGTGGACGCAAGCATCCACATCAGGAATTTATCTCAATTGATACCACCAACGTTCTATTTATTGTGGGTGGAGCATTTGCAGGCTTGGACAAAATTGTTGAAGCGCGTTTGGGCAAGAAAAATCTCGGCTTCACATTTGATCTGGTTGAGGGTGAGCGTTCCGAGACCGAAGATATCTCAGAGAATGTGTACTCCCACGTCATGCCTGAAGACTTAATCAAGTTCGGCATGATCCCTGAATTCATTGGTCGACTTCCCGTTTTCACTTCAGTGAGCAAGCTCGACCGCGAAGCACTCGTCGCGGTCTTAGTGGAGCCCAAAAATGCGCTGATCAAGCAATATCAGAAACTTTTTGAACTGGACAGTGTTGAACTCGAGTTTGCCCCTGACGCACTTGACGAGATCGCAGACCTGGCCCTTTTACGAGGTACTGGCGCTCGCGGACTGCGTGCAATCCTTGAGGAAGTACTGCTCAACGTGATGTATGACGTGCCTAGCCGCACGGATATCGCCAAAGTTGTGATTAGTGGGGAAGTGGTTCGCGACAGTGTGAACCCAACTCTGGTGCCCCGGGGAGCGCCAAAGCGTGCACCCCGTGAAAAAACTGCCTAGTTCGACGTTGTAACCATGTGTTGCAAACGGATTGAGATAGCTGTTTGAATATTTTCTTTACCGCTAATCCTCGTAAGAAGTTTTGAATTGACGGTACCCAGAGTCGATGCCTGATGTTGAATCACAATAGTTATCCGTGAAAATTATTCCCCATCGCTGCCAGCCGATCAAGTCCACAGGATCGAGGTCGCTCGCCGCGCTCGCAGGTACTGCAATCCTGATCCCCTGGTCGGTAAGTAGCGAAAGGGCTTCCCCTGATCTACGGGTAGTTTGTCAAAGACGACGAGAGTTTGTGACCGTCCGAATTGCTGCGCGAACTCGAGGTTCCTGATTGCTAATCGCCTAGTCGGCAAGGACAGTTTCGCATTCCAAGACAGTTGAATCGGGGGCGTTCACGGTGTTCAGTCCTTCGATAGACCCGGCAGCTTTAAGATCCGTTGCCACAGTATCTAGATGCTGAAGCATCTGGGGTGTCCCGGTGAAGACTGCTGTTAAAACTGTGGCCTTCATCGAAAGTTTGGCTTCTGACTTTGCCTTGCGGATCATGCGGAGTGCTTGCGTTGCTGTGGCAAGCACGGCGACGTCGCCATGAGCTGAAAGCTCCTGCAGTGATTGAAGATTTGGCCAGTGATTAGTGTGAATTGAATCCTTGTTAAACCACGACCAGGTTTCCTCGGTAGTGAATGGAAGGAACGGGGCAAAAAGTCGCAGGACGGTGTCCAGCGTTACAAGTAGTGCTGCCCGTGCGCTCTGCGTATTTACCCCGTCAGTTTCTCCGTAAGCACGTTCTTTCACCAGTTCCACGTAGTCGTCCGTGAATTCCCAGAAGAAAGACTCTGTTACATCGAGAGCCTTCGCATAGTTGAATTCCTCGAATGCTTTTGTCGCAGATTCAACGGTCTCGGCTAACTTGGCTAGGAGCGCCTGATCAACCGGTTCAGACACCGTCGTCGCGTGAATATCTTCTCGGTCTTGATCGCCGGAAAGAGAGAGAGCGAACTTACTCGCATTAAGCAGTTTGATAGCCAAACGTCTACCAATTTTCATCTGGCCAATATCAAATGCGGTGTCGGTGCCGGGGCGACCCGATGCCGCCCAATATCGAACGGCATCCGAGCTGTACTCGTCGAGCATTTCCATCGGAGTAACAACATTGCCTTTTGACTTACTCATTTTTTTACGATCCGGGTCCAAGATCCAACCGGAGATTGCCGCATGCTGCCACGGCAATTGATTGCTTTCCAAGTCAGCCCGGACAACGGAGGAAAACAGCCAGGTGCGGATAATTTCGTGGGCTTGCGGTCGCATGTCCATGGGGAACACGCGTTCAAATAAGTCAGGGTCGCGCTCCCAGCCGCCGGCGATCTGGGGGGTAAGCGAGCTAGTTGCCCAGGTATCCATGACGTCGGGATCGCCTGTGAAGCCACTGGGTTGATTGCGTTGATCCTCGGTGTAACTAGCAGGAACGTCACTGCTGGGATCGATCGGAAGTGATGCTTCACTCGGAACCAGGATCTGTTCATAGTCTGGATTGCCATCAGCATCGAGTGCGTACCAGACCGGAACGGGAACCCCGAAAAATCTTTGGCGGGAAATCAGCCAGTCACCGTTGAGTCCTCCGACCCAGTTTTCATAGCGGACGAGCATGTGGGGTGGGTGCCAAGTAATTTGACGCCCACGGGCCAGGAGTTCTTCGCGGAGTGCGGCATCGCGGCCACCGTTGGCGATGTACCACTGGCGGGTGGTAACAATTTCCAGGGGCTTATCTCCTTTTTCAAAGAACTTCACTGGGTGGGTAATTGCCTTTGGCTCGCCCACCATGTCACCGGATTCGCGGAGAACCTCAACCATGCGCTGCTTTGCGGTGAAACTGGTCGCGCCGGCAATGGCTGCAAAACGCTCTTTACCTGCGCGAGTGGTTATCCATGGTGGGGTCTCAGAAGTGATCCGACCATCCCAGCCGACGATTGGGCGGGTGGGTAATTGCAGTTCACGCCACCAGGTGACATCGGCGAGGTCACCAAATGTGCAGACCATTGCGATGCCGGATCCTTTTTCTGGGTCGGCAAGCGTGTGGGCCATGACGGGAACTTCAACACCAAACACGGGAGTAATAACGTTGGTACCAAAGAGTGATTGGTACCGCGGGTCGTCCGGGTGCGCTACGAGCGCAACGCAGGCAGCGAGCAATTCCGGTCGTGTTGTTTCAATGAAGACCGGGTTGTCACGATCAGATGTGGGTGAAAACCCAATTCGATGAAATGCGCCAGGGACTTCGCGGTCTTCAAGCTCGGCTTGGGCAACTGCCGTCCGGAAAGTGACGTCCCACAGAGTCGGTGCTTCAGATTGATATGCCTCACCACGTGCGAGGTTGCGCAAAAATGCAAGCTGGCTGACCCGTTGAGCATTTTTGTCAATGGTTTGATACGTCTGGGCCCAATCAACTGAAAGTCCCATGCGTCGCCAGAGGTCTTCGAAGACAACTTCATCTTCAATTGTGAGTTGTTCGCACAATTCAATAAAGTTCTTCCGAGAGATCGGCTCCTGCTTTTTCGCATCTGGTTTTTCGGGGGGCGTGTAGTCGACTTGATACGGCAAACTTGGATCGCATCTCACACCAAAATAGTTTTGAACGCGACGTTCGGTTGGGAGTCCATTGTCATCCCAGCCCATGGGGTAAAAAACCTCGAAGCCGCGCATGCGCTTGTAGCGAGCGATGCAGTCGGTGTGGGTGTAACTGAACACATGCCCAACGTGCAGTGATCCGCTGACAGTGGGTGGAGGAGTGTCGATTGAGAAGATCTGATCGCGGGTTTTGGTTCGATCAAATGAATACGTGCCAGAGTCTTGCCAGGTTTTGGCCCACTTTTCTTCGATCCCGGTAAGGCCTGGTTTTTCCGGGATATTGACTGCTGGGGATTGCGACTTCGACGACATAGTCCCGAAGTCTATTCATCGTCCTAGACTGCGACCGTGGGTATCACGAGCGCAAATCAATTATGGGAAGAACTTGAGTCCCGTTGGCCGGAAAACCTGATCGAGCCATCCTTGGCTCGCATGAACGCCGTGTCCCATTTAATGGGAGATCCGCAGTTGACATTTCCGGTGATTCAGGTGGCCGGTACGAACGGCAAGAGTTCGACCGCCCGCATGATTGAATCCCTTCTGCGTTCATTCGGCTTACGCACTGGGCTGTACACGTCACCGCATCTGGTTGACCCAACAGAGCGGATTTGCCTTGACGGTGCGCCCATCTCGCCCGAGGCGGCGGTTGCAACCTGGAACGACATTGAGCCATTTATTTCCATGGTTGACCACAATTCGGTGACTGATGGCGGACCGAAACTGTCATATTTTGAGGCGATGACGGCGTTGGCCTATTCAGTATTTGCTGATTCACCGGTAGACGTTGCAATTATTGAAGTGGGACTTGGTGGGACGTGGGATGCAACCAGCGTGTGCAGACCGCAGGTCGCGGTGATCACACCTGTTGATCTTGACCACCAGGAATACCTTGGGGAGACCATTCGTGAAATTGCGGGCGAGAAAGCGGGCATCTTGGCCAATGCTGAGGCAGCAGTGTTGGGGCCGCAGAGCCCGGAGGCGGCGGCGATCCTGGTTCAGGCGTGTGAGGATGCGGATCTGCAACCGACCCGGTTTGGGGTTGAGTATGGCGTAAATTCACAGGCGCTCGCAGTGGGAGGGCAACTCCTTTCCCTACATGGCTTGCGCGGGGATTATTCGGAAATTTTTCTGCCGCTGTTTGGTGAGCATCAGGGAAATAATGCGGCCGTGGCACTGGCGGCCTGTGAAACCTTCCTGGGTTCGGCGTTACTGGCCCCGCTGGATGAAGATTTGGTCCGCGAAGGTTTCGCGAAGGTGATCTCACCGGGCCGGTTAGAAATTTTGCGAACAAGCCCCACAGTTATGGTGGACGCGGCCCACAATCCGCACAGCGCGAAATCATTGGCCACCGCGCTCGAAACGAGTTTCACATTTGTGGGAGTGATTGCCGTACTGGGCATGCTGGGGAGCAAAGACGCCGTCGGTTTTTTAGAGGCGCTTTCCCCCGTGGTATCGCAGGTGGTAATTACCGAGCCGATGTCACCTCGAGCACTTCCGGCGATAGAACTGGCCCGGCTAGCATCTGAGGTCCTTGGGGGTGAGCGGGTCACAATTGGTGGTGACTTGATGTCCGCACTCGAAGAGGCAATTGGGTTGGCTGATAGTTCGGGAGAGTACGGCGGAGTGGGAATTATCGTCACGGGCTCAGTTGTGTTGGTGGGAGATACCATCCGCTTGCTCTCAGATCCTGATTCACAGGGGGTGAAGTGACCAATGCGGGTACTTGGATCAACTGTCCTTGTTCTTGAGGCGCTTGTCGTTCTATTGGCAATCCCGATCGCAATCAACGTCTCCGATGCGAATGCATCCTTGGCTCTGGTGATGGGAATTGCCTTAGCCGGGCTCCTGATTTTGAGTGTCGGAGTAATTACTAAGCCGATTGCGGTACCCCTTGTCTGGGTACTCCAGGTTCTGGTAATCGCGTCCGGGTTCGTTGTCCCCACCATGTTTTTTGTGGGTGCGGTATTTGCCCTGTTGTGGTTCTACGCGGTGCGCAATGGGCGGCGAGTGGATCGGGCACGGGAGTTGCCCGAAAGCTAAATGTGAGTCTCCTCTAGCATCAGCGGCGGTAGTAAGAACCGCTTACCCGGACTTATAGAGGAGTCATTGAATGTCTGAACGCACACTTGTTCTCATCAAGCCTGACGGTGTTGCCCGCGGCTTGGTCGGTGAAGTACTTGCTCGAATCGAGCGTAAAGGTTTCACTTTCGCGGCACTTGAGCTCATGAATGTGAGCACGGACCTAGCCCAAACTCATTACGGTGAGCACGCGGACAAGCCATTCTTTGCCGACCTTGTCGCCTTTATCACCGGAGGCCCAGTAGTTGCGGCAGTCATTGAAGGCCCTGATGCCATCGTCGCTTGGCGAACCATGATGGGCGCCACCAACCCGATTACCGCAGCACCCGGAACTATCCGGGGAGACCTAGCCACCGAAATGCAAAATAACGTCACGCACGGCTCGGACTCACCGGAGTCAGCAGCTCGCGAGATTGCACTGTTTTTTCCGAACCTCTAGGAACGGGTAAGCGCCATGAAGGACTTAATCGGATCGGTCGCCGTAGGCGTTGGAGCGGGAGTCCCCACCGCACATGCGGCTCGGGGCCCAAGTTTGGTCCAGTGGCCGGCAAAAGTGCGCCAGTTTTTTCCACATGCTTTAGGTACAGCCGTGGGAGTTGGTCTGGTAGTTGGTTCACAGGTCCCGGGCCTTCGCGGCATCAAAGCGCTAGCGGCTGGTGCAAGTTTTGCCGGTCTTGGGACGGTTGGATTTTTTGTCGCCAAAAACAAGCTGGGTGAGATCGAGGCCGAAAACGCCGAGATTGATGCCTGTTTTGCCAGCCCTCCGATCGATATGCACCTATCGGGGAGTCCTCGCTCAGCGGTTGACTACACACTTCTTGGCCGCGAGGGCGCACGTTTCATAAATAGTGTGACAACGCACGAACATGCGCAAGAAATTGGGATCAAGCGCACTCACAGCCCAATCCGCGTTTTTGTCAGTGTCGCAAACGCTGATTCGATTTCCTCCCGAGTATCGCTGGCAATGTCGGAATTGATTCGTAACAAAGCATTTGACCGCGAGTACATATTAATACAGGCTCCCGCCGGCTCAGGCTATGCAAACTCGACCCCGGTCGACGTACTAGAACTGCTCTCGGGAGGGAATTGCGCCACCGTGTCGGTGAGTTACGGACTCCTACCGAGCTTTCTTTCCCTAGCGAAAGTGCGGGTGGCCGGACAGACCCAGCTCGAGTTGCTTAACGCAATTGACCGCGAACTCATTGGTCGCCGGAATAAGGGCAAGCATGTCCCAAAAATCATTCTCTTTGGGGAGAGCTTGGGAGCACGCATCCAACAGTTCGCAATCCCACTTGGTTCCAGCGACCTGGACAAGTATTCAATCTTTCGGGCCCTGTGGGTAGGAACGCCCGGTGGTCGAATCTCAGATACGTTCCACCGATTGTGTGCGAGTGAGTCGGTAAGCGTGGATCGGCCCGAACAGATTCCGACGGGTACGAATCATCGAGTGTGGTTCCTTGAACATGATGCAGACCCCGTGGTCCGGTTTCGACCCGATCTCGCCTGGGCGCAACCGACCTGGCTGGATCCAGAGTTACCCCGAGGCAGAAATATCCCCCAGGAGATGACCTGGAATTTAGGGGTTACGTGGGCGACGCTCCTGGTGGATACTGTGTTTGCGACCAATGTGAGGCCGGGTGAGTTTGAGAGCCTGGGCCACGACTACCGGGCAGATCTAGGGGCGGTTGCGACTGCGGCTTTTGGGTTTTCCAGCTCAATCAGTTCAGAGCAAGCCACATCTTTAGAGACCCTTCTGAGGGAAATTGAAGTGGCGCGCGCCCAAATGTTAGGCGAGAGCCGGTCATAGGGGCTGCAGGGCTACCATTGGGGTTGGATCGGCGCTCTTCCCAAGTGCACCATTAAACTCAGCATTTCTAGACCGACTGGAGGTACCGCGTGAGTTCTTCCGGGCACTCCTCATTTGTGGGCCGAGACATGGCTGTTGATCTGGGAACCGCCAACACGCTGGTCTACGTTCGGGGCCGAGGGATCGTGCTCAATGAACCATCCGTGGTTGCCATAAATAACAATACGGGCGGGATCTTGGCTGTTGGGACTGAAGCTAAAGAGATGATCGGTCGCACACCAGGCAATATCGTCGCAATCAGGCCTCTCAAGGACGGCGTGATTGCCGACTTTGATACCACCGAACGCATGTTGCGGTACTTCATTCAAAAGGTGCACCGTAGACGTCATCTCGCAAAACCACGCTTGATCGTATGCGTTCCTTCAGGTATTACCGGGGTTGAGCAACGCGCCGTCAAAGATGCCGGCTACGCCGCGGGCGCTCGTAAAGTCTTTATTATCGAAGAGCCAATGGCGGCTGCAATCGGAGCGGGACTTCCGGTTCACGAACCAACCGGCAATATGGTCGTGGACATTGGCGGCGGCACATCCGAGGTGGCCGTCATTTCCCTCGGTGGAATTGTCACGAGCCTTTCTGTGCGGGTGGGTGGAGACGAACTAGATGGCGCCATTATCCAATACATTAAGAAGGAATATTCGCTCCTGCTGGGCGAGCGCACAGCGGAAGAAATCAAGATTGCGATTGGCTCGGCGTTCCCCATGCCGGATGAACCACACGCGGAAATCCGTGGACGCGATCTGATCACGGGGTTACCTCGAACAATTGTTGTTTCTTCCGAGGAAATCCGTCGAGCTATTGATGAGCCAGTTAATGCGATCGTCGATGCTGTGAAGTCAACACTTGATCGAACACCGCCCGAACTCTCGGGTGACATCATGGATCGCGGAATTGTTCTCACCGGTGGTGGGGCAATGCTCACCGGACTCGATGAGCGGTTGCGACATGAAACTGGAATGCCAATTGTGATCGCGGACCGACCACTGGATTGCGTTGCACTGGGATCGGGCAAGTGCGTTGAAGAGTTTGATGCATTGCAGCAGGTGCTCGTATCTGAACCGCGTAGGTAGCCATGCTCTCGCGTCGCGCTCGGATCATTCTCTCGATATTGGTCGTCGCATCACTCACTTTTGTGATCCTGGATCTTCGCGGTGGTGACGGCCCTTTTTCTAGTGCACGTGCAGCGGTCGGTTCTATTCTTGGAGGCATTCAGCGAGGCGCCGCCACGATTGTTTCGCCTATCACCGGAGCAGGTGAATGGTGGAGCACCCAGGTGGGGCAATCTGGGCAGATTCGAGAGTTGACCGCTGAAAACGAGAGATTGAATTCGGCATTAGTGAGTGCTGAAAACGATATTGCGCGGGCCAATCAGCTCGATGCACTTCTGAAAGTGGCCGGCGTCGGTCGCTACCGAGTTATTCCGGCCGAAGTCATTGCAGTTGGTCCAGCCCAAGACTTTGCGTGGACGGTGGCGATAGATGCCGGATCCCTTGATGGTCTAGAAGATGACATGACCGTGATTAATGGCGATGGGCTCATTGGACGGGTACTTAAGGTCTTCGATAGCACGGCAACAGTGGTGCTCATCGTTGATCCAGAGTCCTCGGTGGGTGGGCGCGTGGCTGGTTCCCAGGAGATCGGCATCGTCTCTGGCACTGGCCGGCAGAATTCACTCGAATTCCAATTACTGGATCCGCTCGGGCAAGTTGCCTCAGGTGATGCGGTTGTTACTTTTGGCTCAAAAGGGGGTCGCCCATACGCCCCTGGACTCCCGATTGGCGAAGTTGTTGACGTTACCGGGACCGCGGGCGAACTGTCCCGCGTCGCAACCGTAAAGCCTTTTGTAGACGTTTCTGAATTGAGTGTTGTCGGCGTAGTAGTGAAACCGCCACGTGAAGACCCACGTGATTCGGTGCTGCCCAACGCCCCAAGTGCAATCCCTACTCCCGCACCTACTCCAACCCCAAGTTCATCACAAGAAAAAGAGACGGCGGCAACGCCGGCTCCCAGCGACGGTTGATCAATGGCGATTCGTGAAGGATTATTCATCGGGACGTGTATTTTCCTCGCCGTTCTGATTGAACTGACTCTGCTCAGCCGACTTGGGATTCCGGGTGCTACCCCAGACATTGTTGTTGTGATCGTTGTGGCAATTGCTTTTGCAACGGGCCCGCTACAAGGTGCGACCGCTGGGTTCGCCGCGGGAATTCTTTTGGATTTGTCACCGTCATCGGACACTTTGGTGGGAGTTAACGCGATTATTTACCTCATTATTGGATTTGCCGCGGGATTCTGGCTTGATCCCAGGGATCGGAGACTTCCGGTCATGATCGGAATCGCTGCCCTGAGTACCGCTGCCGCGGCCTTCGGAACGGCCATTGTGGACACGGTCCTTGGCGGGGAGCGCGTCAATTGGGCGGAGGTTCCGTGGATCACGTTGAGCGCAGCCCTCTATGGAGCGCTGCTATCCGTGCTGATTATTCCGCTCATTGCCCGACTGGCCCGACCGCTTTTGACCGAAATGTCTGTTTCCTAAGGGAACCTAGATCCATGATTGGGCGTCGTACCCGTGCGGATTGTTCTCCATGTCGCTGCCCATGTTGCTGGCCATCTTGCTGCCCATGTTGCTGGCACATGATGGCGACACACGCATAATGGTGTGGACGCAGTGGACGTTACGGCTAATCGAGGAACTGGAAAGGGGTGCCTGTGAGCGAAAGATCTAATCTACGACTGATAATTTTGGGCATCCTGATTTTCTCGCTGATGGTGACTCTGGTCTCTCGTTTGTTCTTTCTGCAGGTCATCACCGGCGACCAGTATCGAGCTGCGGCGGCAGACAATACGGTTCGTGAAGTGATAGAACCCGCTGTCCGTGGACTAATTTTAGATCAAGCCGGCCGACCATTGGTGTCCAACCGAACGTCAATCGTGGTCACAATTGACCGACAGGAGCTGGAGCAACAAGCCAAAAGCGGCGATCGGGTAATCAAAAGACTCGCCAAGATTTTGGGGAAGTCACCCGAATCGATAACAGAGCGACTCATGCCCTGTGGCACTGAAGATGCACCCAAGCCACCTATTTGCTGGAATGGTTCGACCTATCAAGCCGTACCCGTTGCATCAGATGTTGATCCGCAAACCGCATTGACAATCATGGAAAAACGCTCAGAGTTTGCCGGAGTTACGGCTAAGTTAACGGCAGTCCGTGAGTACAGCGGACCATTTGATGTAAACGCCGCACACATTTTGGGCTACTTGGGACCGGTAACCGAAGAACAGATAACTGCCCAAGGCGAGTCTGACGCTTACGACAGATTGCGGCGTACCGATGCGACCGGGCGATCAGGATTGGAAAAGTATTACGACGATCAATTACGCGGTACGCCAAGTGTGACCACCCTTGAAGTCGATACTTCGGGTCAAATCACCGGAACCTTAGACCAAAAACCGGCTGTCTCAGGTAACTACCTCGTGTCGACTATTGACGCCAAATTGCAATCGGTTGTTGAAAAGCAGTTAGTCGCTGCCGTTCAACGAGCTCAAGGGCAGGGCTACCCCGGTGACTCGGGGGCGGCGGTGGTCGTTGACGTGCGAAATGGGCACGTCCTTGCCATGGCCAGTTATCCCACCTACGACCCAGGTATTTGGGTGGGCGGCGTCACTCCGAAGCAATACAAGTCATTGATTAAGAGTGACTCACTTTCTTCAAATGCTACGCAAGGTCTTTTTGCGCCGGGGTCAACCTACAAAGTTGTCAGCACCGCGGCGGCTGGCAAGGAAGGATACTCGTTGTATTCGGACTATAAGTGCCCAAAAAATCTCAAACTTGGTACCCAAGTTTTCCGAAACTATGAATCCGCAGCCTATGGTCAAATTTCGTTGGCCCGGGCCCTCGAAGTCTCTTGTAACACGGTGTTTTATGGCTTGGCAGATCGCATGTGGGAAGCCGCCGGCGGAAACGATGCAACTCGCGATTCAGCCGACCCGATCGCAGATGCGGCCTCCATGTTCGGATTTGGAACCCCCACCGGAATTGATCTCCCGGGTGAGTCTGCGGGGCGGATCTCAGGTCGAGCATTCAAGGTCCAAAACTGGGAAGCCAAGCGGGATACGTGGTGCGAAAACGCAATCTCGGGTTACCCCCAGACTCGAAAAACCGATCCCAAGTTGGCCGACTACTACACCGCGCTTGATAAAGAGAACTGCGCAGACGGTTTCCGTTGGCGCGAGGGTGACGCATTAAACGCCGCGATTGGTCAGGGGGACACCGCGGTGACTCCCTTGCAAATGGCAATGGCCTATTCCGCAATTGCTAACGGCGGTACCGTGCATGAACCTAGCTTGATCAAGGCGGTCATGGGTTCGGACGGCACTGTGATCGATCAGATCGAACCATCGGTTAAGTCCACCCTTGATCTACCCAAGTCAACACTTAAATTCCTAAAGAATTCGCTGCCCGGAGTGACAACGGATGGATCCGGCAAGACACCGTTCTTGGGCTTCCCACTCGATCAAATCCCGGTAGCCTCAAAGACCGGTTCGGCGCAGGTCACCGGCGACAAAGTGTCAACTTCATGGTTTGCCTCGTACGCTCCGGCAAACAAACCGCGATACGCCATAGTCATGATGGTGACGCAGGGCGGAACTGGATCCAAAACAAGTGGGCCCAGTGTCCGCAAGATTTACGAATCCCTATTTGGAATAAAAGGAAAAGATGTCAATCCGAATCGGAGCGTCCTCGTTGGTGGGGAACCGTCAAAATCCTTGCCCATCATTCGACCCGATGGAACTCCGGTAGCGCCTAAAGGCAAAATGTCGGGTGTGACTACCGCGAGTGGGTCGGATTAGTGGCCAAGTTCTATGCGAGCACAAGTGCCGATAGTGCGCTGGCGGGCGCCGGCTCGCGATCGGGCGCCCGGGGCCAAGGATTTTGGCGGGATTTAGATTGGATTCTGCTCATTGCCGGACTCGCTCTCACGGTGTTAGGTTCAGTACTCGTGTGGTCTGCCAGTCGGGCTGATCTCGCGTCGCCAACTGACCCGCAGTCCTACCTTAAACGTCATGTGATTAACGTCGTTGTTGCAATCGTCTTGGGCTATTTCGCATCGCGTCTGAACTATCGCTGGCTGCGCGCTTACACCCCAATTATTTATGGAATCTCATTTTTTCTACTGCTCTTACCGTTTGTACCCGGAATCGGTGTCACCGTTGCCGGTGCTCGCGCGTGGATTGATCTCCCAGGCGGGTTGACATTGCAACCATCGGAGTTCATGAAAATCGCCGTAATTCTCATGATGGCGGTGCTGCTCTCCGAGCGCAAAGATATTGAGATCGAGCCGTCAGGGCGTGACGTGTTATTGGCGTTGACCGCAGCGGGCCTGCCCATCGGTGTGATCCTGCTGCAAAACGACACGGGAACCGTGCTGGTTCTGGGGACGGTCGCTGTTTCGGTCATAGCTGTGGCAGGAATTCGCACTAGGTGGCTTGTTGGCCTGATCGGGAGTGCAGCACTTTCCATGTTGTTGGCAGTTCAACTGGGACTCCTTAAGCAGTACCAGGTCGCTCGACTTACCTCATTTATTTCTCCTGACAGCGACACCGGCGCTTCGGCTTACAACGCAAATCAGGCGCGAATTGCAATTGGCGGCGGCGGCTGGTTTGGCGTTGGCCTGTTTGAGGGCCCCCAAACCCAAGGTAAGTTCGTTCCGGTTAACGAGAGCGACTTCATTTTCACCGTGAGCGGCGAAGAGCTCGGATTTATTGGTTCAGTCCTTTTGATTCTCTTGCTGGCTGTGCTCCTGTGGAGAGCAGCAACGATCGCGTGGAAAGCAGATGACCAGTATGGGCGCCTAGTGGCAACTGGCGTACTTGCTTGGCTGGCATTTCAAACATTTGAAAATATTGGGATGACCCTGGGAATCATGCCGATTACGGGTATTCCACTCCCGCTAGTTTCAGCCGGTGGGACATCCATGATGGCTGTCTGGATCGCCATTGGCCTTCTTCAAACAGTGCGATTACACGAAGCACGCAGTGATATTTAGCACTTTTACGGAAATTAGGTAACCTTTCCCATATGACTTCCCAAACTGTGGCCACCAGCAACTCTGACAATATTGATGCCCGACAAAGCCGCGACCGTGGAATAAGCGTTTTCCCTCAACTCGAAGCGCTGCTCCCGCTGATCTCAAAGCCCATCCAATACGTGGGTGGGGAACTCAACGCGGTGACCAAGCCGTGGGATGAGGCAATCGTGCACTGGGCCTTGATGTACCCGGACGCCTACGAAGTGGGTGCTCCCAACCAAGGAGTCCAGATTCTTTATGAAATACTCAATGAGCAGCCTGACGTTCTAGCCGAGCGAACCTATTCCGTCTGGCCTGACCTTGAAGCACTGATGCGTGAGCATCAGGTCCCCGCTTTCACTGTCGACGCGCACCGAAGTGTTGCCGACTTTGATTTACTGGGTCTTTCATTCAGTACCGAATTGGGTTATACCAACATGTTGACGGCTCTGAGTCTGGCAAACATTCCACTGCATGCCGTTGACCGCGACGACCATCCGATTGTGGTGGCGGGTGGCCACGCGGCCTTCAATCCCGAGCCGATTGCGCAATTCGTTGATGCCGCCGTTCTGGGTGATGGTGAAGAAGCAGTTCTGCTGATCTCAAATATCGTGAAGGCCTGGATCAATGCCGGTCGTCCAGGTGGCCGCGAAGGTGTCCTGTTAGAGCTGGCCAGAACCGGCTGTGTATATATCCCACAATTTTACGACGTCGAATATTTACCGGATGGTCGAATTAAGCGAGTCGTACCGAATCGAGCAGATGTTCCCTCCCGAATTACAAAGTTCACCCTGATGGACCTTGATGCCTGGCCGTACCCCAAGGCCCCACTTGTCCCATTGGCCGAAACCGTGCACGAGCGCATGAGTGTGGAGATTTTCCGTGGCTGCACTCGAGGTTGTCGCTTTTGTCAGGCCGGAATGATTACGCGGCCAGTGCGCGAACGCAGCATTACCAGCATCGCGGAGATGGTGGAAAACGGTCTGGAAAAAACGGGATTTGAGGAAGTTGGTCTGCTTTCACTCTCCAGCGCTGACCATTCAGAGATCGGTGACTTGGCGCGCAACTTGGCCGACCGCTACGAAGAAACGCAGACTTCGCTTTCACTCCCGAGCACTCGGGTGGATGCATTCAATGTTGATTTAGCTAATGAACTTTCCCGCAATGGTCGACGAAGTGGACTAACTTTCGCACCCGAAGGCGGTAGTGAGCGAATTCGTCGAGTGATCAACAAGTTGGTCAGCGAAGAGGACCTGATTCGCACGGTGACAACGGCTTACGGGGCTGGGTGGCGCAACGTGAAGTTGTATTTCATGTGCGGGTTGCCGACTGAGACCGATGAAGACATTTTGCAAATTGCCACAATGGCGAAGGAAGTAATTCGCGCTGGCCGCGAAGCAAGTGGGCGCCGCGACATCAAGTGCACAGTGTCAATTGGTGGATTTGTTCCTAAGCCACACACCCCCTTCCAATGGGCCGCGCAACTTGATCACGAAGCGACCGACGCGCGATTGCACAAACTCAAAGATGCGATCAGAAACGACAAAGAGTTTGGTAAGGCAATCGGCCTGCGCTATCACGATGGGAAACCTGGGATCGTTGAGGGAATTCTTTCCCGAGGCGACCGTCGAGTGGGCAACATCATCGAAACGGTATGGAAAAACGGTGCGCGTTTTGACGGTTGGGGAGAATACTTCTCGTTTGACCGGTGGATGGAATCTGCACAGTACGCATTAGAGGGCACAGGTGTGGACGTTGATTGGTTTACCACCCGCGAACGTGATTACACCGAAGTGCTGCCCTGGGATCACCTGGACTCTGGTCTTGATTCGGAGTGGTTGTGGGAAGACTGGCAAGACGCACTCGCGGAGGTGGCTGTCGACGACTGTCGATGGACCCCTTGTTTTGATTGCGGGGTATGCGAGCAAATGGACACCGAAATTCAGGTGGGGCCGACGGGGGTCACTGACTTACCGATGCCAAGTCCTCGAGTGTCCCCGGTGTTGGCGCAGTGATCTGACATGGCGAGTAAGCCGCCGGAGCGCAATTTGGCGCCAATTGCCCAGAAACTGCGTGTGCGTTATGCAAAACGTGGGCGCTTGAGGTTTTCCAGTCACCGGGATTTTCAGCGTGCACTTGAGCGTGCCTTACGTCGGGCCGGGGTCCCCATGGCCTACAGCGCCGGGTTTTCGCCACACCCGAAAATTTCATATTCAAATTCGGCACCTACCGGGGTAGCGAGTGAAGCCGAGTACGTTGAAATAGGCGTGACTCGGCCTTGTGACCCCAGCAAACTCCGAGACGAACTTGATGCGGCCCTGCCCGAGGGGCTGGACGTCATTGAGGTAATCGAGGCGACTTCACGTGATTTCTCAGCCCGCCTAGAAGCGAGTTTGTGGGAAATGGAAATTTACGCACCCGCTCAAGAAGTGGCCGAGGCGGTAGAGGCTTTGCTCGGCGCATCCGAAGTCTTGGTTGAGCGAATGACCAAGTCGGGAAAGAGAGTTTTCGATGCCCGAAGTGCCATTCTCCTCATGGAAAGTGTGTCTCAAAGCGCGGTAACTGCCCCCGCACACACCCAAATGCCGCCGGAGTGTGTCATACTCCATGTGGTTGTCCGGCATGTAGTTCCGTCGGTTCGACCCGATGATGTACTTACTGCACTGAAGCAGGTGGGAACTCTGGAGCCGCGCAAACCCGTGAGGGTCACCAGGCTGGCGCAGGGACCACTGACCGAAGTGAGTATCTCGATCGAGGATCCGTTCGATCCTGATCGCGTACTTGTGTAGCCCAACATCATGTGGCGATAGGGGAAGTCGCAGCGCATCACGCGCGAACCCCTAGCGCAGCCCTAAAAGCTTGTAGTAGCGCGCACCACCCCGGTAGAGGGCTAAGCCCCCCGTAATTGCCAAGTGATTGCGCTACACACGGACCCGAATGCGGGTGATGCCGCATTCCTAAAGGAGCGACCATCATGGTCGAAGAAACACCGGTAGTAAAAAAGACTCGTCGTGCAGCATCCCGACCGGCTGGCCCAGCAGGCAGCGTCGACACGGCTGAAAGCGAAAAGCCGGCGGAAAAAGCCCCCAAGAAGGTAGCCAAAAAGACGGTTAAAGCCAAGGTTCCATTGTTCCAGGTAGCGACCGAACCCCCTTCGGAGACTAAGAAAGTAGCCAAGAAGGTGAGCGCCCCCGTTAAGGGCAAGGGCAAAGTCACTAAGAAAGTAGTGGCCGCAGCCCCACAAGAGAGCGAAGCCCCACCGGCAGCAGATTCACCAAAGTCCGATGAGGACAGTGACGACTTGTCAAATAACCCTCGGCGCAGGCGTGGTGGCCGTGGCCGTCGACGTAAAGCCGATGATGGTAATGAAACTACGACAGATGAAACCCAGCCTGAAATAGATGAAACCCAGGAAGTCGCGGATGAATCCGAAGGGGATTCAGCGCAAGACGATGACGGAACCGGTGCCAGCACCAAGCGCCGCCGCCGCCGTCGCCGGGCCGGTCAGGGCGACGATTCTGAAGGAGACGATCCCAACACGGTTGTTCGGGTTCGCGAGTCTCGCCGCAAGCAAAATGAGGACATCAAGGGTTCAACCCGCATCGAAGCCAAAAAGCAACGCCGACGCGAGGGCCGCGATCAAGGCCGACGTCGTGCACCGATTCTGACCGAGGCCGAGTTCCTCGCTCGGCGTGAGTCGGTGGAGCGAGTCATGGCGATTCGGCAACAAGGTGACAAAACCCAGATTGCAGTTCTCGAAGATGGCGTCTTGGTTGAGCACTATGTAACTCGTGGCTCCGCCACCTCACTTGTTGGTAACGTGTATATCGGCCGAGTGCAAAACGTGCTACCAAGCATGGAAGCGGCATTCGTTGACATTGGCAAAGGCCGTAACGCGGTCCTTTATGCGGGCGAAGTCAACTGGGATGCGGCTGGGCTTGAAGGAAATGAAAAGCGAATCGAGCTGGCTCTCAAGCCTGGCGACCACATTCTGGTGCAGGTGACAAAGGATCCTGTTGGGCAAAAGGGTGCGCGCTTAACAAGCCAGATTTCTCTTCCCGGCCGCTTTTTGGTCTACGTACCCGATGGCTCGATGACCGGCATTAGTCGCAAACTTCCCGAAAACGAGCGCAGTCGACTGAAGGCAATTCTCAAGCGGGTTATGCCAGAAGATGCTGGTGTCATTGTTCGCACAGCGGCCGAAGGCGCGCCAGAAGATGCACTTGAGCAGGATGTGCAGAGATTGACCGCGCTCTGGGAAGACATTTCTAGCAGCAATAAGAGCACCAGTGCGCCGTCAATGTTGTATGCAGAACCTGACATCGCGATCAAGGTAGTGCGAGATATTTTTAATGAAGATGTCAACAAGATGGTAGTTTCCGGTGACACCGTTTGGACAACTGTTGATGCTTACATCAGCGCGGTTGCTCCCGATCTCCTTGACCGACTGGAGCACTGGACTGATTCCAAGGATCTCTTTGCCCAACTTCGGGTCGACGAGCAGCTGCTCAAAGCCCTAGACCGCAAGGTGTACCTGCCTTCCGGTGGATCATTAGTAATTGACCGCACCGAGGCGATGACCGTGGTTGACGTCAACACTGGCAAGTTCACCGGTCAGGGCGGAAACCTTGAATCGACAGTTACCAAAAACAATGTTGAAGCGGCCGAGGAAATTGTTCGTCAGCTGCGGCTGCGAGACATTGGTGGAATCATCGTGGTCGACTTCATTGACATGGTGCTCGAAAGTAACCGCGATCTGGTCCTGCGCCGACTCATTGAGTGTCTCGGCCGAGATCGGACCAAGCACCAGGTGGCGGAAGTTACCTCCCTAGGGCTGGTCCAAATGACCCGCAAGCGCATTGGGTCTGGTCTGATCGAGTCCTTCTCCCATGAGTGTGAGGCGTGCAACGGTCGTGGAGTCAAGGTTTCCCTCAATGATGAACCCCACCACGAGGCACCGGTGCGTTACCGCCGCCCCGCAAATGCGGTGGATCCGGCTATGGTCGCGGCAAAAGCCCTTGAGGCAGCACAGGCACTTCAGCAGGAGGAGCAATCCCCGACTGAGGAAGCGCCTGCTGAAGAAACCGCTAGTGAACACCCGGCTGTGGGGGAAACTGATCCGGTGTAGCCCCCAAGTTTACGTCCCCGTATGATTCTGCATTCGGGGTGTGTTCCCCCCAAGCAACGCACGCAAAAGCAAGACTTATGAGCAAGACCGACAGGAGTTCGTGGTGTACGCCATAGTTAAAGCCGGTGGACGGCAAGAGAAGGTTGCAGTAGGCGACCGGATAGTGGTGGACCGGGTTCCCGGCGCACCAGGTTCAACTTATGAACTCCGAGCGTTGCTCCTCGTTGAAGACGGAAAGGTCACCAGCGACTCGGCAACACTTGCCAAGGTCAAGGTGACCGCTGAGGTCGTTGATCACCATCGCGGCGTCAAAATTGACATTCTGAAGTACAAAAACAAGATCGGTTACCGTCGTCGTCAGGGCCATCGCTCTGAGTTGACCGCGGTTAAGGTCACCGACATCGCGACAGGGAAGTGAACCATGGCACATAAGAAAGGTGCATCTAGCTCCCGGAACGGACGCGACAGTAATTCACAGCGCCTCGGCGTAAAGCGTTTCGGTGGACAAGAAGTCAACGCTGGGGAAATAATTGTCCGCCAGCGCGGAACCCACTTTCACCCCGGCAACAACGTGGGACGCGGCAAGGACGACACGCTGTTTGCACTGAGCGAGGGCGTCGTTGAGTTCGGAACTGCCCGTGGCCGCCGAGTTGTCAACATTGTCCTTGGAGCGTAATTCTCCATACATTGTTTTAGCAAGGAAGGCGGGTCCACTGGGCCCGCCTTTTTTCATTTCGCGAACAGATAAGGAGGTGAACTGATGGCAACATTCGTTGATCACACAACAATCCACGCCCAAGGCGGTAATGGTGGCCATGGTTGCGCTTCGGTCATGCGTGAAAAGTTCCGACCACTGGGTGGACCTGACGGTGGTAACGGCGGTCGTGGCGGTGATGTGGTTGCAGTGGTTGACCCTCAGGTAACGACCCTCATGGCATTTCACCACAGCCCACACCGAACTGCTGACAATGGCAAGCCGGGGCATGGCTCGAACCGACACGGTGCGAACGCGGAAAACATCGTGCTTAATGTTCCCGCGGGAACAGTTGTTCGCGCCGCCAACGGTGAAGTGCTCGTAGATCTGCTTGTCCCAGGTGAAACATTCGTAATCGCCCAGGGTGGTCGAGGTGGCCTAGGCAATGCGTCCCTGGCTTCGCCGAAGCGCAAAGCTCCAGGTTTCGCGCTCCTTGGCGAGCCGGGCAGCCAACGCGAAGTTGTGCTTGAACTCAAAACTGTTGCTGATGCCGCTCTCGTGGGTTTCCCCAGCGCCGGTAAATCCAGTGTAATCGCGGCGATGAGCTCAGCGAGGCCCAAGATCGCGGACTACCCCTTCACCACGCTGGTGCCTAATCTTGGCGTCGTGACCGCCGGCGACGTTGTGTACACGATCGCAGACGTGCCTGGGCTCATCCCGGGCGCGAGTCAAGGCAAAGGCTTGGGCCTTGATTTCTTGCGCCATGTGGAGCGGTGCAGTGTGATTGTGCACGTACTGGATTGTGCCACCCTTGAGCCCAATCGTGACCCACTGACTGATCTGAAGATCATTGAATCAGAGCTCGAGCAGTATGGCGGCCTTGATGACCGACCACGGCTCGTTGTTCTCAACAAGATCGACGTTCCTGAAGCCCGGGATCTCGCCGACATGGTTAACCCAATGATCGAAGAGATGGGCTACCAGGTATTCGAAATTTCAGCGGTTTCCCATGAAGGTTTGCGGCCGTTGAGTTTTGCTATTGCCAAACTGGTGGCAGAAAAGCGCGCAGCTGAAGCGGCAGTTGAAATGCCACGAATAATCCTAACCCCGAAGGCAGTTGACGACTCGGGTTTCACGGTTTCCTTTGAGGGTGAAGGCTTCCGAATTCGCGGTCACCGCCCAGAGCGCTGGATTCGACAAACAGATTTCGGTAATGACGAAGCGGTCGGTTACCTCGCTGATCGGCTAGCCCGGCTGGGCGTGGAAGAGGAGTTGATTGCTGCCGGCGCGACGCCCGGATGCGCAGTCATGATCGGTCCCGAAGAAAACGCGGTCGTGTTTGACTGGTTCCCATCGGTTGGTTCGGCAAGCCAAGGTCCGCGTGGAAGTGATTCACGGCTCGAGACCCGAACCGAGTACCTGTCCTAATGTCAGCGACTCGGACTTCGATTGCAAGAGCTGGTCGAATTGTTGTCAAGATTGGATCATCGTCGCTTTCTTCAGTTGGGGGTGGGCTAAAGAACGATGTTGTTGAGCGTTTGGCAGATGCCGTTGCTCGGCGACGCAATAGCGGCCACGAAATAATTGTCGTTTCCAGTGGCGCCATTTCGACCGGGATGCCGGCACTTGGGTTAACCAAACGACCAAAAGATCTACCAACCCAGCAGGCTGCGGCCAGCGTTGGGCAAGGAATTCTGCTGGCCGCCTACACGGCTGCATTTGCCCGGCACAACATCACCGTTGGCCAAGTGTTATTGACAAGTGAAGATGTGGCGCGTCGCAGTCACTATCGCAATGCGCAGCTCACATTTGATCGGCTACTAGAACTTGACGTACTCCCAATTGTTAATGAAAACGACACGGTTGCAACGGACGAAATTCGACTGGGGGACAACGACCGACTTGCAGCGCTGGTTGCGCATGTCACCAATGCGAATGCTTTGATTCTGCTCTCTGATGTTGACGGACTCTACGACGGGCCGCCGCACCGACCAGACTCTCGACATATCCCCGAAGTTGGGCACTACACCGAACTTGCCGGCATGCGAATTGGCGGAACTGGTTCCGAAGGAATTGGCAGTGGCGGCATGGCGACCAAAGTTCAGGCCGCTCGAATTGCATCGGCAGCAGGGGTCCCCACTTTATTGGCTGCAACTGTGCAGATCAGTGACGCTCTCGGGGATGCGAGTGTGGGAACCGCTTTCGCCTCGACCGGTAAGCGCAGTTCCTTACGGCATCTATGGCTGGCCCATGCAACCACCCCGAGCGGCTCGGTAATTCTTGATTCGGGGGCTGTTGAGGCGATTGCGGTCCGCAGACTGTCACTGCTGCCTGCTGGCATTACCGGGGTTACCGGGATGTTCCTCGCCGGTGACCCGGTTGATATCTGTGGACCTGACGGAGTTGCCTTTGCTAGAGGGTTGGTCACCTACGACTCCGCCGAACTCCCTGAGCTGCTGGGGCGCAACACCAAAGAGCTCGCTGCCGAGCGTGGCGCCGGCTATGACCGTGAAGTGATTCACCGTGACGACTTGGTTCTCCTTGATCCGTAGGCGTTCGCTGCATTAGAGTTGAGCCGTGGATACGGTGAAAGAAGTCGCGCAGCGCGCCAAAAATGCAGCCCGAGAATTGCGCATGCTTACGCGTGATCAAAAAGACGATGCACTGCGAGTAATCGCGGCCAGGCTTAAGGCTGAGAAAGATTTCATTTCAACGCAAAACCACTTGGACCTTGAAGCAGCGCGAGCAGTGGGGACGTCAGAGGCGTTGATTGACCGGTTGACTCTTGATGGCGAACGAATTGAAGCGATCGCCAATGCGTTAATCGACGTCGCTGCCCTCCCGGATCCAGTAGGTGAAGTTGTGCGTGGTTACACCTTGCCCAACGGACTGCAAGTGCGGCAAACCCGGGTTCCCTTGGGCGTAGTGGGCATGATCTACGAAGCGCGGCCTAATGTCACAGTTGATGCTGCCGGACTATGTCTAAAGAGCGGAAACGCGGCACTCCTGCGCGGTTCATCTAGTGCATATAACACAAATCTCGCACTAATTGAGGTAATGCGAAAGGCACTTGTTGAAGTGGGCATTCCTGCTGATGCAATTGCTTTAGTTCCCGGTCACACCCACGAGTCGGTCAATGAGTTGATGAAGGCCCGGGGTTTAGTTGACGTATTGATTCCACGCGGCGGTGCATCGTTAATTCAAAATATTGTGAATAACTCACTTGTCCCAGTAATTGAGACGGGAGTGGGTAACTGTCACGTCTATGTCGACAAAGATGCTGACCTCAACATGGCAGTAGACATCGTGCTCAATAGTAAGACGCAACGAGTTAGTGTGTGCAATGCTGCCGAGACGCTACTCGTTCATGAAGCTGTCGCAGATACCTTTTTGCCTGAGTTATTCGCGCAATTCAAGGCTCGCTCGGTCACAGTTCATGGCGATGAAAAAATGCAGCCACATGCGCAATTGGCGGGTGTGGATTGGGCGCCGGTCAACGACGAAGATTGGGCGGCGGAATACTACTCAATGGATATTGCTGCCGGAATTGTCCCCAGTGTTGAAGCTGCCGTTGAACACATCCTGACCTGGTCTTCGGGTCACACCGAGGCGATCGTTTCTAGTAGCGCCCCCACTATCGCCTATTTCACATCAGCGGTTGACTCAGCCGCGGTAATGGTTAACGCGTCAACTCGCTTCACAGATGGTGCAGAATTTGGGTTTGGGGCCGAAATCGGGATCTCCACCCAAAAACTCCATGCCAGGGGACCCATGGGTCTTACCGAACTCACGACCACCACTTTTATCGTCTCGGGCAACGGTCAAGTCCGAAAGTAGCGACCCGGTAGGGTTACGCCACGTACAGATTGAGGGAGTGACATGGATTTTTCAGTAGCAGCTCGGGTCGGTGAGGTTTTGGCCAGCGAGGAGGGTGGCGGCAGCGTCGTGAGCCCTTATGTAATTGGTGGTTTTGGCTTTCTCGCCCTCGTCACGCTGTTGATTCTCACCCTCATGATCAACGTAGACCGCTAAACATCCGTGCAGTTTCGGATTGGAATTCTGGGCGGTTCATTTGATCCGATCCACCTGGCCCACCTAGAAGCCGCGCAGATTGCGCGGGAAAGTTCTGTTCTTGATTTCGTGTATTTGGTTCCGGCTGGAAACCCGTATCACCGCGAGCAGGTGGTTGCCAGCAGCGAGCAACGGCGAGCAATGTGTGAACTCGTTGCTCAGGAACACGACTGGTTGTATGTGAGTACCGTTGATCTTGACCGACCAGGTAACACCTACACGATTGACACGATCAGGGACCTCACCCGAGAGTTCATCGGGCAACACCCCAATGACAGCGTTGAATGGTTCTTGATTTTGGGTGCTGATGCGTATCACAGTTTTCCTAAATGGAAGGACCCCGAAGGGATTGCCCAGAACGTCCGGATAATTGTTGTGGCGCGTCCCGGAGAACAGCACGAAAAAGTGGAGAAATTTCCGTGCGACTTTATTGACGTACCGGGGTGGGAAATTTCCAGCACCGAAATCCGACTTAAGGTTGAACGCAAGGAATCAATTGCCCAACTCGTAACACCAAAAGTTAATGAATATATCCAGGCACACACGCTTTACATCAACTAATGAGATAGGAACCCTCACCACATGCCCGCATTACAAAGCGCCATTGACTCTGCCCTCATCGCGGCCCAAGCCGCCGCCGACAAACTCGCGACCGACATTGTGATCATCGATGTCAGCGAGCAACTCGTGATCACCGATTGCTTTGTTTTGTGTTCAGGCGCGAATGAATTGCAGGTCAGGGGAATCGTTAATGCAATTGAAGAGGGCTTGCACGTGGCTGGGGCAAAGCGACTGCGGAAAGAAGGGACCGGTGAAGCCACCTGGGTTCTTATTGACTATGGCGACATCGTGGTGCACGTCCAATTAGCGGAGGAACGGATTCATTATGCACTCGAACGGCTTTGGAAAGATTGTCCCCTGATCGAGCTCCCTTCTTCAATCAATACGGAGCGCTAACAGTGAGTTCAGGGCGTCGGATTGTTTTTTGGCGACATGGCCGCACCGAGTGGAATGCGCAACGTCGTTTCCAAGGCCAGTCTGATATCCCATTAGATGAAGTCGGTTTGGGCCAAGCATCCGAAGCCGCGAAACTACTGGTTGACCTGCAACCATCCCGGATCATTTCCTCTGATTTAGTCCGAGCTTCACGGACGGCTCAAGCGTTGTCAGAATTGACCAACGTCGAAGTTGCGACGTTTGAAGGTCTACGGGAAACGCAGGCTGGGACGTGGGAAGGTTTGACCCGGGACGTACTCGTGGCCAATCACGGCGACGAGTTGGCGGCGTGGGCAGCCGGCTCCAACCTTCGACCCGGTGGTGGGGAGACCCGCACCGAAGTTGCCCAGCGAATGATTGACGTGATCAATCAAGAATTGACCACTGTGGCCGAGCAGGAAACCTTGGTAGTGGTGACCCATGGCGGGAGTGCCAGAGCAGCAATCGCCATGATGCTGGAACTACCGCCTGAACATTGGGCCGTGTTGGGAGTTCTGAGCAACTGCGCCTGGTCGGTACTTACCGAAAGAGACTCACCATATGGTCCGCCGTGGCGACTTCAGGAATACAACGCGAAGTCACTTCCGGTGGCTGCCCTAGGAGATGACCGCTAGAGCGTAAAGGCTATGCTTTCCCTTCCCAACAAAGTATGACTTGGGGCTGTGGCGCAGCTGGTAGCGCACCTGCATGGCATGCAGGGGGTCAGGGGTTCGAGTCCCCTCAGCTCCACCCATTTGTGTAACCTTTCGCTAGTCACAGGCGAAAACACCTTTACCGCCAGAATGTGCAGAATTGACCACTGGATTGGGTACTCTCCTGAGACCAGATCGCTGCCACGACACACAGTGCAGGCTAAAATTTGAAAAGCGAACCATACAATCTGGATCACAATGCGTAATGCGTAATGCGTAATGCGTAATGCGTAACGCGGGAAGTTATATCCCGGGGCCTAGATTATTGAGCTCAGCCAATGGGTTCGCTCTCAAAGGCTGGGCCCTTGCGGGTGGCCAAAAAAGATCCGAGCAGGATCAATGGGAAGCCAACGAGTAGCCCTAGAGTAATCGGTTCACTCAAGACCAAAACGCCCAGAATCACGGCAACTGCTGGGTTGATGTAGGTAATCACGGTGGTTCGCGCCGGTCCCACTTCGGCCACCAGGGAGAAGAACAGCAAGAAAGCAAGCGCGGTACAGACCGCGCCAAGCACCGCGACCGCCAGCCAGACATTTACTGGGACGGACTCGGTGGGGCGGCTGAAAAATGCCAACGGGGCATAGATAACCGAGTTAATCACCATCGCCATCGCAATTGCCGCTAAGGCGGGAGCCTGGGACAGTTTTTGCGAAACAATGATCGGTCCCAGTGCGTAGCCGACCACGGTGATGCCAAGAAGCGCAACGGAAAGCAACTCGCTTCCCGTCACATCAAGGCCCACCAGCGAGGCAACACCAACAATTCCAATAGCCAAGCCAAGAACCCGGTTGCCAGTGATTCGATCGTCGATTCCTAGGCGCCAGGCGAAAATCGCGCTGATGATGGGAACGGCGGCGATCAGCAACCCGGTCATCGAACTACTCAACTTGATCTCAGCGAAAGTCAGTGCGCCAAAAGGGAATGCGATCTCGACGATTGCAAAAACAAAAACCCATTTCCAGTGACCTTTGAGTTGACGTAAGTAGCTACGCTTGATCACCACGGGCATCAAAATCATCGCGGCCAGGAATACTCGCAAGAAAATAATTACTTCGGGGGAGAGGTACTCAACGCTGACTTTAATCAGAAGATAAGGGATTCCCCAAATTAAGCCCAAGCTCAGGAACAGGATCGCACCGCGTTTGGACATGACGGCACACTAGGGGAATGGGTTCATCCGATAAATTGCGCCATGTCTTAGTGCTTGGGGACTCGCTCACCTTCCAAGGTCCCCAGGGAATCGTCGCTCCCACTAACCCGCAGTTGTTTCCCAACCTTGCGGCGGCACAGATCGCCGTCGAATTCGGATCACCGATGGAGGTGGATCTGGTCGCTCGTGAAGGCTGGACCTCCCGGGATGCGTGGTGGGCGCTCACCAAGGACCCGGTGGCATTCGGTACCTATTTGCCGCGAGCCAGCGCAGTGATCATCGCTGTCGGGGGCATGGATCAATTACCGGCAGTGATCCCGACCTACTTGCGCGAGGGGATGCCCTACCTTCGCCCAGGTGGCGTGCGCAGGCGCACCCGGCAGCTCTACCGAGACCTCGCCCCGAAAATCGTCCGGGCCACCGGTGGGCTGATGCGCCAATTACCGCAGTCCGCGACGGATCGTTACTTGACCCGGATCGTGCAGGCGGTCCGGGCAATATCTGGAGACATCCCGATTGTGGCCATGACACCTTCGCCCTACGACAGCGCCTATTACCCGTCCCAGAAGTACCACGACCAGGCTCGGGTGTCAGCATTTAGCTGGGCGGCCTGTCTTGGTGTTCCTATTGTGGACATCGAAAATCCAGTTCTTCAGGGTCTTTCCAGCGGGGCCGCAAATCCGGACGGAATGCATTGGTCGTGGCACACCCACGAGTGGGTTGGCTCCAAACTTGCTGGTGAACTCACTGCCGCGATCAGGAGATAGCAACAGGGCGGGTCCCCGATAGTCTTAGGCACAGACTTTGCCAATAATTGTAAATGTTTCCCGCGTACTGAAAAAGGACGGTTGACCTAGTTGTGAGCACCCCCCAGACCAACGTAGAACCAAGTAGCGATCCCCGAGACGCGCAAGGCTACGACTTTGCTTCAATCCAAGAGCGTTGGTTACCGGTGTGGGATGAAATCGCACCATTTCGTTCGGGTGACCCCGATGATGAACGCCCCAAGAAATACGTGTGCGACATGTTCCCGTACCCCTCGGGTGATTTACACATGGGGCACGCAGAAGCGTATGCGATTGGGGACGTAATCGCTCGATACTGGGTTCTCAAAGGTTTCAACGTGCTACACCCCATTGGGTGGGATGCATTTGGGTTGCCTGCGGAAAACGCCGCGATTAAAAACAATGTTGATCCGGGCACATGGACCTATGCAAATATCGAACAACAAAAAACTTCGATGCGCAACTACGCGTGTTCATTCGATTGGGATCGAGTTCTCTACACCTGCGATCCCACCTACTATCGCTGGAATCAGTGGTTCTTTTTACAGATGTTTAAGCGTGGCTTGGCGTACCGCAAGTACAGTGCCGTTAATTGGTGCACTCAATGTCAAACTGTGCTGGCGAACGAGCAGGTCGTTGCTGGACTTTGTGAGCGTTGTGATTCACCCGTCACCAAGAAAAAACTAGCCCAGTGGTATTTGCGGATTACCGATTACGCAGACCGCCTGTTGGCAGACATGGATCAACTTGAAGGTAAGTGGCCAGAGAAAGTTTTGCTCATGCAGCGGAACTGGATTGGTCGCTCACAGGGTGCTCACGTCGAGTTCGCCGTTGAAGGTAGAGACGAACCTGTAAGTGTGTATACCACTCGCCCTGACACCCTTTTCGGTGCAACATTTTTCGTAGTCGCTGTTGACTCAGACCTAGCCGCCGAATTGGCTGCGGGAACGCCAGCCGAAACAGAGTTCAACACCTACTTGGAAAAAGTCAAGGCAACATCGGAAATGGATCGACTGGAATCTGGTCGCGAAAAAACTGGGGTGTTTCTGCAGCGTTATGCAATCAATCCGGTTAATGGCGAAAAGATTCCGGTATATGCGGCGGATTACGTTCTCGCGGATTACGGTACGGGCGCGATTATGGCTGTACCGGCCCATGACCAACGTGACCTTGATTTCGCGCGAGCATTTGATTTACCGGTGACAGTAGTTGTGGCAAGTGAGGAAGATCCACTCGTGACGGGAATCGCAACTGGTGATGATGGACCGCACATTAATTCTGGTCCACTTGATGGACTGGGCAAGGCCGAGGCAATTGATCAAATGATTGACTTGCTGCGCGAACGTGGCACCGGTGACTCGGCAACGAACTACCGCTTGCGCGATTGGTTGATCTCGCGTCAGCGTTATTGGGGGACGCCGATCCCGATCATTCACTGCGAAAAGTGTGGTGAAATTCCGGTCCCTGAGGATCAGCTTCCGGTTGAACTTCCCAGCACGGAGGGGCTTGACCTCAGCCCCAAAGGGGTGTCTCCCCTTGCAACAGCGCAAGATTGGGTTAACGTTCCGTGCCCGAATTGTGGCGCTCCAGCATTGCGCGACACCGACACCATGGACACCTTCGTTGACTCGTCGTGGTATTTCCTTCGGTACGCAGATTCACAAAACTCCGAGGCTGCATTTGATCCGGCGAAGGTGGCCGGTTGGCTACCGGTTGATCAGTATGTCGGGGGAGTAACGCACGCAATCCTGCATTTGCTGTACGCGAGATTCTGGGTCAAGGTCGCTCACGACATGGGCCTGGTCGATTTTGTGGAGCCATTTACGCGTCTACTGAATCAAGGCATGGTGCTCAAAGACGGCAGTGCGATGAGCAAGTCGCGCGGCAATCTGGTGCGTTTGACTGACGAACTCGAGATCAACGGCGTTGATGCAATTCGATTGTCCATGGTGTTTGCCGGGCCACCCGAAGACGATATCGACTGGGCCGAAGTATCACCGTCAGGTTCCAAGAAGTTCTTGGCCCGGGCGTGGCGTCTCGCCGGTGACGTGAGCAGTCCGGTGGGCGCGGACGTGACAGCCGGAGATCTGTCGTTGCGCAAGGCAACGCACAAGGCCATTCGTGATGCCGAACTCAGTGTTGAGTCCATGCGGTTTAACGTATTGGTTGCCCGGGTGATGGAACTGGTCAATGCAACCCGTAAAGCGATCGATTCGGGTTGTGGACCCACCGATCCGGCCGTGCGTGAAGCGGTCGAAACAGTTGCGATCATGCTCTCGGTCGTCTGCCCCTACACCGCCGAGGACATCTGGATGCGGCTGGGACATGCTCCTACCGTGGCTCGGGCTTCTTGGCCCAGTGTTGACCCAACTTTGTTAGTGGAGGATTTGGTCACCTGTGTTGTGCAGATAGCCGGCAAGATCAAGGACAAGCTTCAGGTGAGCCCGGATATTTCCCAGACTGAATTAGAGACACTGGCATTGGCGTCACCGGAGGTCGTGAGTGCGCTCGAGGGCCTGGAGATCCGAATGGTAGTTGTCCGGGCGCCCAAACTTGTCAACATTGTTCTCCAATAGTTGGGTTCAGCGGTTATGGGTGGTGTGGCCGTTGTTACGGACAGTAGTGCTGGAATCCCCAGTGACCTGGTCGATGAGTTGGGAATCAGCGTGGTCCCGGTGGACGTACTGGTTGACGGCGTGGTTCTGCCCCACGGTGGATCGCTTGATCTCGCCCAAGCTGTAATGGACGGGGTAAAGGTCACTACTTCGCGCTCCACACCTGAGGCGTTCGAGAGAGTTTTTGCGGCTTTAGCTGATCAGGGGTTTGATCAGGTGGTCGTGGCTACTTTGTCCTCGAAACTGTCCGGGACTTTCGAATCGGCCGTGCTGGCGGGGCGAGCCAGCGCAATTCCGGTAAGCGTGTGCGATTCACTCAGTGTCGGACTTGCACTTGGGTTCCCGGTGATCAACGCGGCCCAAGTGGCGCGAGCGGGCGCCAGTGCACCGGAGGTTCTCGAAGTGGTGGAAAGCGGTGTTCGCCAGTCGCAAGTATTTTTCTATGTACACAGTTTGGAGTACCTCAAGCGTGGTGGGCGAATCAGCCCGACCAGTGCTCTTGTGGGAACCGCACTCTCGGTGAAGCCAATCATGAGCATCACGAACGGTGAAGTGGTGTTAAAAGAGAAAGTGCGCACCAAAGCCAAAGCATTGGCTGAGCTAGTGCGACTTGCTGTGGAATCTGCCCAAAGTCGTGAGCACCCGCTGATCGGACTCCAGTACTTCGGAGATCGAATTCTGGTCGACCAGTGCGCAGTGATGCTCGGTGAACAGCTGCCGGACGCGCGGCTGCTGGTCAGCGAAGTGAGCCCGGTTATCGGTGTCCACGCCGGTCCTGGTTTGGTGGGCATCAGCATTTCGTCGAGTGTCGGGGATTGATTCGGATCGACTTGTTGTTGTGAGGTGCTCGTGACGATTGTGCACCTAAACGACTGATTGTGGTGCATTGCCCTCATGGAAATCTAAGGGCGCTGTTCGCTTGAATCCGCCCACTCGAGTCAGCCGCCGAGTCCAATATTCCCAAACCGATTCTCATTCCGGCGCAGTGAAATGACCGTACCGGATGCTGGGTGAGCGCTTTCCCCCAACGCAGTTATTGGCTTCACAAATTGGTACAATCGCGGAATGTTGACGAACCGTTTCTGGGCAATTGCCGTCCATGTCCTTGCAACAATTGGTGTGGTTTTCTGGATTGTGACATTTACTAGAACCGCGCTGGGTGATATTGATGCTTCACTCGTTCAAGTAGGACTCTTGGCTCTGGTCCTGGGTAGCGCCCATGCATTTATCTCAATATCTACGACCAGGAGATCAGCAGCGGCTATCTGGCTGACGATCTTTGTCTTTATTTCGGACTCGCTTCTGGGAATTATTGTTGATCCCATGGCATTTCTCCTTAGCGGCTTCACGGTCGTTCTTTTTGTGGCAGTGATGCTCTCGCGCCGAACCCCAAATCATTCTTATTCATAGAACTATCGTCTCGGGTGGACACAAAAGTTGAACTAGACATTCCCATCAATTCCTGAATCTGGCCCCACCGACAAAATGGATTACTTGCTAAGAACCACTGGCCTCAACTCACGCTGACACGTAGGGCTTGGCCGTAGCTTGCTGGGAGAAATTCTCGAACACCGTCAGGTCCACGTTGATTCACCATCTGTTCATGGGTGCCAAGCTCAACGGGCCAACCCAAAGCGTCACCGATAGCGCCACCTTCTCCACGGGTCACGGCACTAGCAGATGTATTTGACGTAACTGTAGATAATCATTAACAAGTATGGCACATTAGAGATAACGAACCGGAAATTAAAACCAACAGAAATAGGGAGATATTAATGTCAATGTCTTTACAAGTGATGTACCCGATTACCGAAATAACAAGTTTTGACTACGATTACTATTTCAATAAGCATATGCAAATTGTTGGTGAAACCTTGGGCGAGCACATCCAGAGTACGCTTGTGACGAAAGGTATTGCTGGCGGACCTGATGTTCCTGCGGGATATTATGCTATTGCGACCATGGTGTTTGAAGATCAGTCCTCGATGGATTTAGCATTATCTAAAGTAGGTACTGCGCTTAGCGATATACCAAATTTTACTAATACTGAACCCGTTATGTTAATCGGAGAAGTGATATCCTAATTCAATTAATATGAATCAAGAGCGGTCAGATTCGATCACTGTGTGAAACCACCCTGTCACAGTGGGGCAACTCGGAACGAACATCTAATTTCAGACAGCTACTCCCAATATCTGTGTTGTACGTGGCGCTCGAGTTAAAGACTAGGTGTCAGGTAATCCACAGGCGAGGAATGCCCCCTTCCTATTGTGGGCAACTGACCTTAGTTTCATTACATGTTGGGAACTCGGAAAACGACTAGCACTAAAGCATCGGAGCGATTGAAGCGTGCGTTAGAAGACTGGAAAATCGCGCCTGAGCCACAAGAGCTCATGGCCCCCGACGCCAAGCGCCCAGGAGCCCGGGCGAACGACCCTGAACCAGGGCCGCGTTTTCGGATTGGCCGTTGGGAGGGACGCAGCATTCGTCCACTATTTTTTATAGTGGGTGCAACACTGAGTGTGGTTCTCGTGTTGTGGTTTCTTGGCCGTCCAGGCACTGCCGACCCCACCCCTTCGGGGGACGAATCAGAACTCGTCCTAGATGTACCAAGTTCAACAGTTGAGGTCATTATTCACGTGGCCGGCTCTGTTAAGAATCCTGGGCTTTACCGACTTTCCGCTGGTGCGCGGGTGGCGGACGCAGTTGAGGCCGCCGGGGGAGTGACTAAGAAAAAGGCAGCCAACTCGGTGAACTTGGCACGTGAAGTGGTCGACGGTGAGCAGATTCTGGTGGGTGAGAGTGAAGGGTCTGGTGGAGAGGGCGCTGGGATCAGTATTAATAGTGGATCGAAGAGTGAACTGGAAGGGCTGCCGGGTGTAGGTCCGGCCATTGCGGCGCGAATCGTGAGTTACCGCGAGACCAACGGACCGTTCACGTCAATTGATGCACTGGGAGATGTGTCTGGAATCGGTGAGGCGATCCTGGGCAGTATCCGCGATATTGCTCGACTCTAAAGAGCAGTGTGAATGGATCTGCGACTGGTATTTCCGGCGGTGGGTCTGTGGCTGGGAGTTGCAATCACTTTCTTAGTCACGGGTCAAGACCCTGACCCGGTCAGTCGACATTCGGATTCGGAACTCGTATTGCAGGTCCTGGCCATTGTTGTTGCGCTGGCGGGGGCCGCCATTATCTATTATTGGCGGTTGCGACCCAGTGAGTTTGGGTCCCAAGCATTTCGTGCCTGCGTGATCTTTACGACCTCCGTTGTTTTGGGCTGTTTTGTCGCAGCGTTACACGTGAATGCTCACACCAGTGAACCTCTGGCAAGTTGGATCAATCAAAAACCTAATGCCCAAATTCGGGGAGTGATCAGCACCGAAGTGCAGAAGCGAGTGACATCGACGGAGGCAGTATGGAAGTCGCCTGAGATTTCGGTGGTGACGGTTGCCACTGACCTCATCACGGTCAATCACGTGAATTATCACATTGAAATTCCGGTCACCGTAGAGAGTGAAGTAGAGATCAACGTACCTCCACCAGGGACATTAGTGATCCTGGTGCAACCACAGCCAAGCGTCGTCCGTGCCGCAACCATGGGTGCGATTGTTGTCATTGCTTTTCTGGTTGGAGGACGCACGGCCGGGCCATCGATTCTTTCCACGGCAATAATCATTCTGCTGATTTTTGACCCAAGTTTGGGGATCTCTTGGGGGTTCGCACTCTCGGCTTGCGCGACGGGCGGGCTGGTTGTGTTGACTCCGATCTTGCTCGAGCAGGCCAAGCGAACACCAATCTTGGCTCGGACTCCACCCATTGTTCTTGCCGCGGCGATGTTGACCATTGCCGCGCAAATCGCCACCTTGCCGGTGCTGATCGCCATGGGAACACCAATTGGTCTGGGGTCGGTGCCTGCAAACATTTTGGCAATGCCCATGGTTGTGTTTATCACGGTCGGAGGACTGTTGAGTTCCCTCACTTCGCTCGTGAGCCCCGAACTTGCCCATGGATTAGCGCTGGTGAGTTCCTGGCCGGCAGCTTGGATCGCATTCCTGGCAGAGTTCTTTGCCCAGTGGCCCGCATCCAGTGGCGCAGGAGTCCTGCTCGCAATAATTCCTGTGGTGATTGTTGTGGCCTTGGCCTGGTATTTCTCGCAACCTTTGATTGCGATTGGTGCTGGCGCGCTCCTACTGCCATTTTTGCTGATTCAGGGGACGAATTTTGCTCCGTGGAATACCTGGCCGGGTGAATCCTGGTCACTAGTTATGTGTGACGTCGGACAGGGTGACGCACTGGTGTTGCGGGATCGCAGTGGCAGCGTGATCGTGTTTGATGTTGGTGGCGATGCCGCGCTGATTGATACGTGCCTGGCTGATTTAGGGGTCAAGGAGATCACGGCAATCGTGTTCACTCACTATCACCGAGACCATGTGGGAGGAATCTCCGGGGCGCTTCGTGGGCGCAACGTACAGAGAATCATTGCAACGGGCTACCACGAACCTAATGAGCAATTTGAATACGTGTTGCGCGAGATCCCCGCCGGTATTCCACAATCAGAAGTGAGCGCGGGTCAGCAGTACTCACTAGGTGGCATGAGCCTGAAGGTGCTCTGGCCTGCCCGCTACATCCGGGCGGGATCGATGCCAAATAACGCCAGTGTTGTGGTCCTGGCATCACTCGAGGGGCGTGGGATTTTACTCACAGGTGATATCGAGCGCGAAGCACAATCAGAGATCATGCGCGAAGTGACATCAGTTGACGTTGATGTGGTGAAGGTGCCGCACCATGGTTCGGCAAACCTAGATCCGGGTTTCTCCGAGTGGGCAGGAGCCGAAATTGCTTTGATCAGCGTGGGTGAAGATAACGACTATGGCCACCCGGCTCGTGCAGCCATTGACCAGTGGAGTGGGGCGCGGATCTACCGCACCGACCAAGATGGCGCGGTAGCGCTCTCACTTTCTCTTGACGGCGCGTGGAGCGCTGTTACCCGAGACTGAGGCGCTTATGCCATGCTTGGGTGTGCCTAATCGGATCACCATCGCGGTCGGAAGCGAAACGGCGCTCGTTGACCGTGTAAAAGCCAGCACCCTCGCTTCGGTCACCAAGGAAGTTCCCGATATCACCCGGATTGTCGTTGACCCATCAAATGATGAAGCCGCGGCTAATATTGCCCAAGCATGTGCACCGACGTTATTCGGAGAAGACGTCCTGGTGGTGATTGGGGGAATAGATGCCCTTGACGACGATGGGGCCGATTCCCTCAAAGAGGTCTTTGCTGATTTACCCGAAAACGTATGGCTGTTGCTCACCCATCCGGGTGGCAATAAGCGTAAGCCCCTAATTGATGCAGCGGTTAAAGCCGGCGCTGAAAAAATAGAATGCAAAGAAATCAAACGCGGGAAAGAGACGATCGCTTTCCTGACCAAAGAAGTCACCCGACGCAAACGCAAGATGACCCCGTCGGCACTTAATCTTTTAGTGGAGTCATTCGGGCAAGATTTTCCTGCGCTGATCAACGCAATTGGCCAACTCTGCAGTGATGTTGAGGTCGACCCAATTGATGAAGTCCACGTGCGTACATATTTTGAGGGAACCGCGCCGATCAGTGGGTATGCGATCTCTGATGCGATCTGGGAAAAACGAACAGTCGATGCTATGAAACTACTGCGGCAAAGTGTAGTGGAATCAGACCCAGGTCGAGTGGGAGTGACCACGGTCACCGCTATGGCGAGTGGCTTGCGATCTATGATTTTGGTGGGTGGTTCTGCACCGGGCGCGAGCGATAATGAGGTGGCGCGTGAGGCCGGGGTTCCCCCATGGAAAGTAAAGACTCTTCGCACACAGTGGTCCCGCTGGAGCGGAGACCAACGCAAGTTGGCATCACTTGTGGTCGCGATTGCGGAGGCTGATCCCGCAATGAAAGGCGGGATTGAGATCGGGGCAGCACTTGACCCAGAACAGAAACTATTTGAGCTAGAAAAACTTGTGACCCGCACTCGCTAGTGCGGGTCACAAAAAGTTAGGTGCTGATTTAGAGGGCTGCGGTTTGCTTTGAGATTGAACTCTTGCGGTTTGCGGCCTGGTTCTCGTGAATGACACCCTTACGAACTGCCAGGTCAAGCTCGCGGTTGGCTGCACGTGCAGCTTCAACGGTTGCGGCTTTGTCACCGGTTGCCAGAGTCTCGCGAAACTTACGCACGGCCGACTTGAGGGTGGACTTGACCGACTTATTGCGAAGACGGGCCTTCTCGTTCGTGAGAACGCGCTTCTTCTGCGACTTAATATTTGCCATAGTAGTTCTATGCTCTCAGTTCTGGTTTTGATCGCCTAGCTTTGATTACCGGACGATCTGGTTAGTACAGCCGTTAAAGACTACCCCTAGGCTAGGGTCCCTTGGCCACTGGCCCTGACTCCGCCGGATAATTGATCGAGAACTTTGTCCCACCCATTTTTTCGCCCGTCCCATTTATTGTGAGGAAAAACGTGAGCAGTCCGCGCCCAGGATCCACCGATCCCGCGGTAGTGCGTAATTTCTGCATTATTGCCCATATTGACCACGGCAAATCCACCCTCGCAGACCGGATGTTGCAGCACACGGGCCTGGTGGACGCCCGATCCATGCGGGCCCAATACCTCGACCGCATGGATATTGAGCGGGAACGGGGGATCACTATCAAGTCACAAGCGGTCCGGTTGCCCTATCGGGCTCCCGACGGCAACGAATATGTGCTGAACCTGATTGACACTCCAGGTCACGTTGACTTCACCTATGAAGTTTCTCGGTCGTTGGCCGCCTGTGAAGGTGCCGTCCTATTGGTGGATGCGGCTCAAGGGATTGAGGCCCAAACCTTGGCGAACCTGTACCTCGCCATGGAGAACGACCTGGAGATCATCCCCGTGCTCAACAAGATAGACCTCCCGGCCGCACAACCCGAGAAATATGCAGCCGAGCTCGCGCACATTATCGGCTGTGACCCGGCTGATATTTTGAAAGTGTCTGCCAAAACGGGTGCGGGCGTATCCGAGCTTCTGGAACGGGTCGTTGAAAGAATCCCGGCGCCAAAAGGTGATGCATCGGCTCCAGCGCGGGCCCTGATTTTTGACTCGGTCTATGACACCTATCGCGGAGTGGTCACCTATGTTCGCGTGGTGGACGGTCGAATTGGAACGCGAGACAAGATCGAAATGATGTCGCTGGGAACTACCCATGAGCTCTTGGAAGTAGGAGTGACCTCCCCTGAGCCGATGGCGACCGACGGAATCGGGGTCGGTGAAGTCGGATACCTCATCACCGGCGTGAAAGACGTACGGCAGTCGCGGGTGGGAGACACGGTCACCAGTGCGGTGCGGGGTGCAACCGAGTCTTTGGGCGGGTACAAGGACCCGAAGCCCATGGTGTTCTCAGGCCTCTATCCACTTGATGGCTCGGACTACCCAGAACTGCGCGATGCACTGGACAAGTTGAAGCTCAATGATGCTTCACTGACTTACGAGCCGGAAACTTCACTGGCACTCGGATTCGGATTCCGCTGTGGATTCCTGGGCCTGTTGCACTTGGAGATCGTGCGCGAGCGTCTTGAACGCGAGTTCAACCTAGAATTAATCTCGACTGCGCCGAATGTGGTGTACCGAGTGATCACTGACGCTGGCGTGGAAATTGTTGTCACTAATCCAAGTGAATTCCCTGAATCTAAGCTCGCGCAAATTTTCGAACCGGTCGTTCGGGCTACAGTTCTTTTGCCCACCGAATTCGTGGGAGCAGTCATGGAGCTTTGTCAGCAACGCCGTGGCGTACTCCTGGGCATGGACTACCTCTCCGAGGAACGCGTTGAATTGCGGTACACACTTCCACTGGCGGAAATCGTCTTCGATTTCTTTGATCAACTTAAATCACGAACCCGGGGGTACGCATCCTTGGATTACGAGCCGACAAGCGAGCAGGAAGCTGATCTGGTGAAAGTTGACATTCTTTTGCACGGAGATGCGGTTGACGCTTTCAGTGCTGTTGTTCACCGCGATAAGTCCTATGCCTATGGCGTTCTGATGGTGCAAAAGCTCAAGGAACTGATCCCGCGCCAGCAATTCGAAGTTCCGATTCAGGCCGCCATTGGGTCGCGCATTATTACTCGCGAAACTATCCGGGCAATTCGCAAAGATGTGTTGGCGAAGTGTTACGGCGGTGACATTTCACGCAAGCGTAAACTGCTTGAAAAGCAAAAAGAAGGTAAGAAGCGAATGAAAATGGTTGGCCGCGTTGAGGTTCCACAGGAGGCATTCATCGCTGCTCTGTCTACATCTGATGCACCCCCGAAGAAATGATCAAGAATAGCCACGCACCTTTTTCACTGTATGTTCACATTCCCTTTTGCGCTAGCCGCTGCGGCTATTGCGACTTCAACACTTACACCGCCCAAGAATTAGGCGGTGGGGTTTCCCAAGCTAGTTTCCATGAATTATTGATCTGCGAGCTCGCACTTGCATCGAGTGAACTCGGTGCACCCACCGTCTCGAGCGTGTTCGTTGGCGGGGGAACGCCGACGCTGATTGGTTCCCACGCGCTGACCCAAATTCTTGCCGGGGTTAAAGAACATTTTCCGATGGCAGAAGATGTGGAAATCACAACTGAGGCAAACCCGGATTCAGTTGATGCACGGATGCTTGCCGAGTTGCGCGAAGGAGGGTTCAACCGAATTTCATTTGGCATGCAAAGTGTGGCCCCGGGCGTGCTTGCCACTCTGCAACGGACTCATACTGCGGGTGCCAGCGAGGAGGCGGCGAAACTCGCGCGCCAAGCTGGATTTGATCACGTGAATTTGGATCTGATTTATGGCACTCCTGGCGAAACGGATTCTGATGTTCGTGATTCGGTGAATGCGTGTATTGACTCCGGTGCTGATCACGTTTCCGCGTACTCGCTCATTGTCGAACCTGGAACTCCCATGTCGAGGGCGGTTAAATCAGGTGCGCTGCCCCCGCCGGACGAGGACGAATGCGCCGATCGCTACAACATCATTGACTCGATGCTGCAGGGCGCGGATTTCAATTGGTATGAAGTTTCTAATTGGGCGAAGCCTGGTGGTGAATGCGAACACAACCAGGCCTACTGGACGAATGCGAATTGGTGGGGAATTGGGCCGGGTGCCCACAGTCACCTCAATGGTCGGCGTTGGGTAAACCACAAGCACCCGGCAACGTATGCCCAAGCACTGTCAGCAGGTGAGAGTCTGCAGGCTGATTCTGAGGAACTGACCCCGGAACAAATCCATGTGGAAACTGTGATGTTGGCCCTGCGGACTCGATCGGGGCTGGACATAGGTGAACTCAATTCTGAGGAAGTCAATCGAGCCAAGGCTTTGGCAGGACAGGGAATGATCCACGCGCAGGGCCTAGAGCAAGGGGTGATTCAGATCACTGATGCAGGGAGATTATTCGCGGATCGGGTGATTCGCGAACTCCTCGGCTGACGGATTCACGGTTCTGGCGTAGACTGGCACTCTAAATGCCAGAGTGCTAGAAAATACCAGAATGCTCAGGCAACGTGGTCCAAGAACCGTCGAATACGTGGAGGCGCACATGCTGGAGGATCGCAGACTTGCCGTGCTCCAAGCGATCGTGTCGGACTACGTCGCGACCCATGAGCCAGTGGGTTCAAAAGCTCTAGTGGATCGGCACCAGCTCGGTGTTTCCCCCGCCACGATTCGTAATGACATGGCGGCACTGGAAGAAGAGGGTTACATCACGGCCCCGCACACTTCTGCAGGGCGCATTCCCACGGATCTTGGTTACCGCATGTTCGTTGACCAAATCTCACAGGTGAAACCATTAAGTGCTGCTGAGCGCAAAGGAATCGACCGTTTTCTCTCCGACGCGGTAGATCTCGACGACATTATGGCCCGAACGGTTCGGCTGCTTGCCCAGCTAACCAAGCAGGTCGCAGTGGTTCAATACCCGTCGCTCTCACGCAGCCAGGTACGACGGATTGAACTTATTCCCCTCAATGAACACCGACTCATGATCATGTTGATTGTGGACAGTGGCCGGGTGGAACAACGCATTGTGGAGTGCTCGGTACCCATCGACGAAGTTCTGCTGGCCGATCTTCGAGCCCGGCTCTCCGTCGCGATTTCTGATCAACCTTTTTCATCGGTCCCGCAACGCGTGGAGGACCTCGAACAATCATTCAACACCGATAACCACCCGCTCGTGAGAGCGGTAATTGTGGAAATTCTGGAAACCGTGACCGCAAAGTTAGATGAACGGGTGGTGTTGGGTGGGGCGTCTAATTTGGCCCGCTACAACGAAGATTTTCCCATGACAATTCAACCGGTGCTCGAGGCGCTCGAAGAGCAGGTGGTACTCCTTCGGCTGCTGGGGGAAGTCGGGGCCGAAACAAAGCTTTCGGTCCGGATTGGTCACGAAAACCAAGTGGAAGGCTTTACTTCGACGTCAATCGTCACTTCACCCTACGCGAAGGAAAGCACGACGGTGGCTTCACTCGGAGTGATCGGACCGACCAACATGGATTACGTAAATTCAATGAGCGCAGTTCAAGCAGTAGCCCAATACGTGAGTCGATTCCTTTCTGACGATTAGAAAACGAAAATTTCGTCTACCTAAACCCTGTCCGCCTAAAACGTTAGCGAGTTAAGTGAGCTAGATGAGTACAGCTGCAACTGATTACTACGAACTCCTTGGAGTGGGCCGTACCGCGTCCCCCGAGGAGATTAAAAAGGCGTATCGCAGGCTTGCCCGCGAACTGCACCCCGACGTTAACCCTGACTTGGAACACCAAGAGAAGTTCAAAATGGTGACGGCAGCCTACGAAGTGTTGAGCGATCCGGAGAAGCGGCAAATGTATGACTTGGGTGGGGATCCACTGAGCAATCGGGGCGGAGGTTCGCCCGGCGGTTTTGATTTCGGTGACGTGATGGATGCATTCTTTGGTGGCCGGGGTCAGCGTCGTGGGCCGCGCGGTCGGGCTCGTAGAGGCCAGGATGCGCTCATCAGTATCACCATTGATTTATCGGCGGCAGTTTTCGGTGAGGAAAAAGAAATCGCCGTGGACACAGCAATTTCCTGCGAAAAGTGCACTGGAACTGGCATGACCGAAGGCACCGAGGCTGCGACCTGCGTGATGTGCAAAGGGCACGGCGAGATTCAATCGGTGCAGCAAAGTTTCTTGGGTCAAGTCATGACCTCACGCCCCTGCCCCACTTGCCAGGGGCACGGGAGCACCATCCCGCACCCGTGCGTTGAGTGCTCCGGACAGGGACGGGTTCGTCACCGCCGAAACCTCACAATTGAAATTCCACCCGGCGTTGACACGGGAACCAGAATTCAATTGCAGGGTCAAGGTGAAGCTGGCCCCAACGCGGGTCCGGCTGGCGACCTCTACATTGAGATTGTGGTGCGCGGCCACGACCTCTTCGAGCGTCAAGGCGATCAACTGCATTGTGTAGTCACAATCCCCATGACTTCAGCCGCGTTGGGAACATCGATCAACATTGACACTCTGGATGGTCCCGAAGACATTACGATTGCCGCCGGAACGCAATCAGGTGCGGTAGTAACTGTGAAGCAAAAAGGAGCGGCCCGACTTCGAAGCAATGCCCGCGGCGACTTGTCTGTCCACATAAATGTTGAGACCCCTCGCAAACTCACGAGTGAACAGCAGGAACTACTCGAGACACTTGCGCAAATGCGTGATGAAAAACCCAACACGATTGTGACTCGATCTGATTCAGCCGGTGTCTTCTCCCGACTCAAAGAGGCGTTCACCAACAAGTGAGCGCATCAGTTTTCTTAGTTGACCCGCAATTCGTGAGTGACGCTGCCCCCGAGTCAATTTTGGAACTGCCCAACGCGGTGTCCCATCACATGTCGGTCATGCGGATCCAACCGAATGAAGTGTGTGAGTTAGTTGACGGTCAGGGAAAACGCATCACGGGGAACTTAAATACCGCAGGCGAATTCGTCGTCAGAAATATTGCGGTCGAGGCGCTCCCCAGCCTGCGCATCGATGTTGCCCAGGCGCTCATCAAGGGCGAGCGACTTGAGAACTCACTGGACATGCTGACCCAGGTTGGTGTGACCGGGCTGATCCCGTGGATGGCTGACCACAGCGTGGTCAAGTGGCAGGGGGATAAACTCGCTAAGCAGTTCACCAAGTGGACCAACATCACACGGGCTGCCACCGAGCAGTCCCGCAGGTCCTGGACTCCTGAAATCCACGACCCGATGACATCTTCTGAATTGGCAAACCGATTTTCGACGTACGACCACGTAATCCTACTTGTCGAGGCCAGCGGGGACAGATATTCCGGGGTCGCCTCCGGGTCGGTGTTACTCATTGTCGGGCCGGAAGGTGGCTTAAGTGCGCGTGAGCGTGAATCCTTCGGCGAAGCCCAGTCCCTCACGTTAGGGGCAAGTGTTTTTCGCTCAGAAACAGCAGGGGTGGTGGGCGCTGCATACCTATTCACGAAGTCAGGGGAGTGGGATAGCCAAAGTGGAGACGCCATGCAAGGATTGAGCAATGCCTGATTGCATCTTTTGTTCGATTGTTTCCGGAAAGATCCCGGCGAATATTGTGCTGCGCACCCCGCAGGTAGTTGCCTTCACCGACCTAGATCCGAAAGCTCCCACCCACATCTTGGTAATTCCTACTGAGCACCACGAAAATGCTGCGTCGCTAGCACGCGCCAATCCGGTTCAAGCGGCTGCTGTTCTCGCAGCGACAGAACAGGTTGCGGCAGAGTCAGGGTTGAGCGACTACCGAACCGTTTTTAATACCGGAGCAGAAGCTGGGCAAACTGTCTTCCACGCGCACGCTCATGTTTTGGGTGGCCGCGACTTGGGGTGGCCCCCCGGATGACCAAAACACTAGTTGAGGTTCCCGCATCACAACCAATGGTCGCACTATTAGGTGTAGCAGATGAGTACCTGCAATTGATTGAGGGCGCATTCCCTGAGGTCGATATTTTGGTCCGTGGTAACCAAATCACTCTCGAAGGTGAAGGGAAATCCGTTGACACAATCGACACGTTGGTCACTGAGATGCTCGCCATGATTCGTACCGGGCAAGGCCTTAACGCCGATTCCGTTCAACGTTCAATTTCACTCATGAAATCGGGAACGCGGCCAAGCGAGTTAATGACCGCCAATATCCTGAGTAGTCGCGGTAAAACAATTAGACCCAAGACATTGAACCAAAAGAAATACGTTGAGGCAATTGACAACAATACAATTGTTTTTGGAATTGGCCCGGCGGGAACGGGGAAAACTTACCTAGCGGTTGCAAAAGCAATTCAAGCCCTGCAAGCAAAGCAGGTGACCCGCATTGTGCTAACACGCCCGGCCGTCGAGGCAGGCGAAAAGCTGGGCTTTCTTCCCGGAACGCTGTCGGAAAAAATTGATCCATATTTGCGACCCCTCTACGATGCACTGCACGACATGATAGATCCTGACTCAATCCCGCGATTGATTACCAGCGGAACAATTGAAATTGCGCCACTGGCTTATATGCGCGGCAGGACGCTCAATGACGCATTCATTATTCTCGATGAAGCCCAAAATACGTCGGCTGCGCAAATGAAAATGTTCCTCACGCGATTGGGTTTTGGTTCCACCATGGTGGTCACCGGTGACGTCACGCAGGTGGACTTGCCCTCGGGGACCATGAGTGGATTGCGAGTGGTTTCTGAGATTCTGAATAACGTGGGTGACGTTGAGTTTTGTCGGTTGACTGCAAGCGATGTGGTTCGACACCGATTGGTAGGCGAGATCGTCTCCGCCTACGACCAATACGACCAAGTACAACAGAGCAAGGCCGCGGGGGCTCGGTCTACTTCATGAGCCGCCAACTGATTGAAATTGATAATGAAACCGCGGCAATAATCGACTTGGCCGCGATTGATCAACTTGTCACCCACCACCTTGAATTTTTGGGCATTCACCCCGAGGCACGAGGCGGCGTCACCTTTATTGATCCCGAACGCATGGCCACGCTTCATGAAGATTGGATGCAAGAACCTGGCCCCACGGACGTGCTTTCGTTTCCTATTGATCAAATTACTTTGCCCAAAGCAGGTTCGGTGAGCGATAGTGGTTTCCTGGGTGACATTGTTATTTGCCCAGATTTTCTGCCGCCTCAAATGCTCGAGGCGGGCCGCACGCTGCAGGAGGAGTGCGAATATTTGGTTACCCACGGTATTCTGCATTTACTCGGGCTTGATCATCAGGAACCAGAAGCGCACGCCGAAATGTTCACTCTCACTGACACCCTCCTGCGCGATTGGCACACAGAGTGATCGTCATCCTTGCAATTTCTCTGATCTTGGTAGTGGTGGCAGGCCTGCTGATCAGTGCCGAAACCGCAATCAGTCGGATCTCGCGATCGCGAGTGGATGACCTCGAGGACACCAAAGCGAGCCTTCGACTATTGAGCGTGCTAGATGACCGCCCGCGTTTTGTAAACGTGTTGCTGTTCGTATCGACCGTCGCAAGCATTACGGCATTTGTTCTGGTGAGTTACCACGGAATGAATTGGCTGGTTGGTGGAACTAATCTGCCAGTAGTGGCTGCGTTTGCGATTTTGGCTTCGATTTTGGTTGTGATTTCTTATATTGGTCTTGGGGTAGCTCCCAGAACACTCGGCCGGATGCATTCCGAAAGGATCGCACTAGCAAGCGCAGGACCGGCTAGATTCTTGGCTGCAATTCTTGGCCCGATCGCAACCTTGCTGATTCATATTGGCAATGCCCTCACTCCCGGCAGAGGGTTTCGCCAAGGTCCATTCGATTCCCAAGCCGAACTGCGGGACCTAGTTGACCTAGCGTCAAGCGATTCACTGATCGAAGATGACGAACGAGCCATGATCCATTCGGTCTTTGAGCTCAGTGACACATTCGCGCGGGAAGTCATGGTCCCGCGTACGGAAATGGTCTTTATTGAGCGCAACAAATCATTGCGCCAAGCCTTGTCGCTCGGTCTGCGCTCATGGTTCTCTCGGATCCCCGTAATCGGCGAAAACGCTGACGATATTGTCGGGGTGATTTACCTTAAGGACATCGTTAAAAGGATTTTTGAGTATCGAGATGCTGAGCACACGGAAAAAGTAGAGGATCTCATGCGGTCTCCCTATTTCGTGCCCGATAGCAAGCAAGCCGATGACCTATTGAGGGACATGCAATCTGCCAGAGTGCACATGGCGATTGTGGTGGATGAGTACGGCGGCACGGCCGGCATTGTCACGATTGAAGACATTCTCGAAGAAATCGTAGGCGAGATCGCCGACGAATACGATACGGCAGCCCCCGAAGTCGAAGAGTTGGAAGGCGGAGGTTTCCGGGTCATGGCTCGCATGAATATTGGTGACTTGGCGGAGCTAATCGACATTGATATTGACCCCGAAGAGGAAGGGGTCGACTCAGTTTTAGGCCTGATGGCGAAAAAACTCGGTCGGGTTCCAATTGCCGAGTCACACATTCACGTGCAGGGATGGGATTTCACCGCCGAGGCGGGTAGCGGCCGGCGCAACCGGATTGGTTTTGTCCAAGCGGTGCCGGCCGAGCGAGTTGAGGAAAGTACGCCGAAAGAGGCAGACTCAGCACGTGACACGGATTAGTTCCGGTCAAGCACGATTCTGATCCGCCTAGCTTCACCGCTTTTTGCACTACCGCTGCTAGCGTGATTGTTCGATGAGAGAACGGACGTAGGTATTACATGACGAACACGGAGTTCAAGAGTGGATTCGCAGCAATTGTTGGACGCCCAAATACGGGAAAGTCCACGTTGCTCAACGCGGCTATGGGAAGCAAAGTTGCGATTACCTCAGATCGCCCACAAACGACCCGCCGGGTGATTCGTGCAATTATTACGCGGCCGGACGGCCAGTTGATCTTGGTTGACACGCCTGGAATTCATCGCCCACGGACCTTGTTGGGGGAGAGACTCAATGATGAAGTGAAAGACACATATTCAACAGTCGATGCTGTCGCACTGTGTATTCCAGCTAATGAACCGATCGGACCCGGTGATCGATTTATTGCCAAGTCGATTGCTGGTTTATCGAAGAGTATTAACTTTGCGCTGGTAACCAAAACCGATCTAGGCAATCCCGAGCAGATTGCAAAGCAACTTCTGGCAGTGGAGAAACTTGGGCAAGAAGTTGGGTTGACTTGGAGCGCGATCATCCCTGTATCCGCCAAATCAGACGATCAAGTTGATGTTGTAGTTAATGAACTCATGAACGCGATGCCACCTGGTCCTCAGTTTTTCCCAGGAGACACGGTGACCGACGAGCCCGAGGAGATTTTCGTCGCTGAATTGATTCGGGAGGCAGCCCTTAAGGGTGTCCAAGACGAGTTGCCGCACTCGATTGCGATCACGATTGAAGACATGTCCTTGCGGGAGATAGAAAAAGCCGACATGTGCCGCAGCCGATAAAGTTGCAAGGGCCAGCTTGGAAATGAGGAATCCACCGGCTTTTCGTACTGCGATATCCCACACATTGATAAATACGATCTGCCGGTTGTGGGGGAGCCAGCTAGCCACGAAACGCTTAATCCTCGGTGAGTCTGCCGAAAAGTAGAAGCTGAAAACTAAAACAGTGAGGAAGCTGAAAGCAACGCCTAAAACGCTAAATACGACACCGAATATTCCTCCCGCGAGTGAAGATGCGATCGAAGTTATTTGATCGGCGGTGAGGTTGAGGTTTGAGGTAATTTCAACTGGATCGATGTTTGCATCAAACGTTGAATTAAACCACCGAACCAGGTCCAATATCAGCCCCGGCATCGCTGTAATAAGTTCGGTAATTTGGGTTGCGAGCGCCCCGCCAAAGAGAGCAATGAAGCCGCCAACTAAGGCAACCCCCGCGATCGCGACAATGCTCGTCGCCAAACCACGCCGCATGCCACGCTCGGCGAGGCCCGTGACAATCGGGTCAATTGAGATCGCCAAGAGCCATGCCAGGAGCAGATTGAAGAAAAAACCGGCGAGAAGAGAGAAAGACCAGGTCACCATCTGAAAGATCAAAACCCCGATCAGGACTAAGAAAATTGACCTTCTCAGAAATCGTGGTTCTAGAGCAATGAACGCGATATTGCGCTTGGGGCGGGCTGTTTCGTCCGGAACAGGTTCGCTGTGATCAAACATGCCGCTCCTATCCGGAAAATTGGTCCGCAAATATCCTGCGTTGGCGCTTAGAATGTAGTGTGCCAGTTTATCGCGATGAAGCAGTAGTGCTTCGGGCTCAAAAACTTGGCGAGTCTGATCGAATTGTCACCTTGTTGACTCGAGGCCACGGCCGAGTCCGGGCGGTCGCTCGGGGAGTTCGCAAAACATCGAGTCGAATTGGCGGGCGTCTTGAGCCATTTGCCCACGTAGACATCCAGTTGTACACGGGTAAATCGCTCGAAAATGTTACCCAGGTGGAGAGTATTTCAGCGATGGGTGGTCAGCTCTCATCAGACTACGTTGCGTGGACTTGCGGTACAGCAATGCTCGAAACAGCGGAGCGGCTCACCCCACACGAAGGCGAGCCGGCGGTTCCGCAGTTCGCGCTGTTGATTTCGGGACTGCGATCCATGACCGCACAAGAGCATGACCCAAGACTTATTTTGGACAGTTACCTGCTTCGATCCCTCGCCGTGGCTGGTTGGTCACCTTCATTCCACGACTGTGCGCAGTGCGGCAGCTCAGGCCCGCACCGAGCTTTTGCCATCGCGGCGGGCGGGATTGTGTGTGATGGATGCCGACCCCCTGGTTCAGCGGCTCCCACGCCGGAAGCGATTTCCCTGTTGGGAGCATTGTTGTCGGGGGAGTGGGATCGAGCGGAAACAAGTGAGTTACGTGCGCGGTCCGAAGCGAGTGGACTTATTGCAGCGTTTCTGCAGTGGCATCTTGACCGGGGCCTCAAGTCGCTGCCACTCGTTGACCGCAAAACTGTGGGGGGTGTGGCGTGAAAAAATCATTTCCACCGCCACCGACACACCCCAGTGGGGTGCAACCGCCCAAGTTGCCAAAAAATTTGATCCCCAAGCACGTTGCTTTAGTGATGGATGGCAATGGGCGCTGGGCTCAGGAGCGAGGCTTACCCAGAACTGCAGGACACGAGGCGGGTGAGGCGAGCCTGCTCGATTGCGTGCACGGGGCGCTTGAACTGGGCATCGGCGCGATTTCGGCTTATGCTTTCTCAACCGAAAACTGGCGCAGGTCCCCGGAAGAAGTTCGATTTCTTATGGGATTTAATCGTGATGTAATCCGGCGCCGCCGAGATGAAATGAATGAACTTGGGGTGCGAATTCGTTGGGCGGGCCGCAGGCCCAAACTGTGGCGCAGTGTGATCAAAGAACTTGAGGAAGCCGAAAAACTTACCGCAAAGAATTCTCAATTGACGCTCACCATGTGCGTTAATTACGGTGGCAGGGCCGAGATCACTGATGCGGTTCAGGCAATTTCCGCTAAAGTCGCGAGTGGTCAGATACAGCCGAGTAAAATCACCGAGCGCATGATTTCGGCGCATCTTGATGAACCCGATATGCCCGATGTGGATCTATTCGTGCGCAGCTCCGGTGAGCAGCGCATGAGTAATTTTTTGCTATGGCAGTCGGCTTATGCTGAATTTGTCTTTCTTGACACACTTTGGCCAGACTTTGACCGCAGGCAGTTATGGGAGGCGTGTGAAATCTACGCTGCTCGGAACAGGCGGTATGGCGGAGCCAGTTAGCTGCAGTTCGGGCACAGCCCAAAGATTTCCAGGGTGTGACTAACATTGGTGAAACCGTGAGTGTGAGATACCGACTCGGTCCAACGCTCCACTGCCGGGCCTTCTACTTCCACGGTGAACCTGCATTCGCGACACACCAGATGGTGGTGGTGTGCATCACTACACATGCGGTACACGGCTTCGCCATCTTCGCGGAGGATCACATCAACGTCTCCCGCGGCGCTAAGTGTCTGCAAAGTGCGATACACCGTGGCAAGCCCAACGCTGTCGCCCCGCCCTTTCAAGTATTCATGGATCTCTTGGGTGGATCGGAAGTCGTCTAACTCGGTTAAAGCTTCGGCAACCGCCGTGCGCTGTCGTGTGGTTCTAATTCCAAGAGATGCCATGGGTCAGACCTTAATGTGGATGATCGTCGAGGTGGTGTTCTGTGGGCAAAATCAGGTCCGTGGTTTCATGTTCGTGTAAAGATCCCAGGCCGTATGCGTTGGTCAAATTTTCGGTGGTGAGCACATCTGCCGGCTTTCCACAGCCGACAACGCGCCCAGCGGTCAGAATCACGTGGTCAGCGGCCCGGGCTTCCTCGAGGTCATGGGTGGTGAGGACAACCGAGCATCCGCGCACAGGTTCATCGTGAATAATCGAGTCAATTGCTTTGGCTGAATTAATGTCCAAACCGGTGAGTGGCTCATCTAGTAAAAGCATCGCGTGGTCCTGTGCGATTCCTTGGGCAACATAAACCCTTTGCCTTTGACCGCCAGAGAGCTCGGTGAGATGCCGCTTGGCGAGGTGTGAAATTTCTAGTCGCGCCATCGCCGAGAGCACTCGATTCTTATCTTCCTTGGAAGGCCGACCGAAAAGTCCCAGTCCCGGATACCGAGCCATTGCAACAGCCTCCATCACGGTGAGCGGGGTACCAGCGGGCACGGTCGTGTATTGCAGAACATATGAAATTTGGGACTGACTCAAAAGTGGCGTGTTATTAAACACACTGAGGTTCCCGCTACTAATCGAAAGTAAGCCCGCAATTGCATGCAAGATTGTTGATTTGCCGCTTCCATTGGGCCCGATAATCGCCGTGATTTTCCCGGCTGGGATGGAGAAATCAGAGGCAGAAATTGCCACTCGCGATCCACGGGTGATCACGACTCCTTCGGCGGTAACAACGTCAGCCACGCGATTCCACCATTTCCCTTCGCTTTGATCTCAATTTAGTAATTGTTAGCACAATGAAAAAGAGCACCACCGGGACAATCGCCATAGTGGCGGAGCCGGCAGTATTGAAGTGGAAACTCAGAGTAAGCCCAGCCCACACAGAGAACACTGCAATAAGTGCGGCGGTGAGCATCATGCGGGGGACTGTGCGTGAAATTAGTGCAGCGGTTGCTGGCGGGCCAACAAGCAAACCGAATACGAGCAGTGTCCCAACTGATTGGTAGCTACCAATTACGGCAGCAGCAATAAGAACCAACAAGGCCGCATGTGCGCGCTGTGGTTTGAGCCCCCAGAGTTGCGCTTTTTCTTGGTTAAAGGACAAGGCGAGCAGGGGTCGGTAGAGCAACGTTGCCGCAGAGATCACAATAAGTGCCAGGATTGCTTGTGTGATCAGATCTTGTGCAGTTACTCCCAGGGCATCGCCAAATAAGATCGTGGTCAGACTCCCGGAATAGGAATCAAGTCGAGAAATAATCACCACACCCAATGCCAACATGCCCACAAAAAGCAAGCCAATAGAGGTATCTTCGCTGAGGACAGTTTGTCTATTCACCAATTCAATGGCGAGCACCATGACAAGTGCCGCGGCTGCTGCTCCGATGAGTGGATTGATATCGAATACCACAGCAGCCGCGACGCCCGGGACAATTCCATGGACAAAAGCGTCTCCGAAGAAACTCATGCCTCGTAGAACCAACCAAGTTCCCACAACGGCGGTCATTACACCCGCAAGGATTCCGCCCGCTAACGCCCGCTGTTGAAATCCAAGCGCAAACGGGTCAAGAAACCATTCCATCAGGTCAGCCTTGCAGACCCTGTGCGATTAGTTGCGCATCGGTGCGCATCATGTCGATATAAGTTGCAGCTGGCGAGTCGGGCGCCCCAAGGCTTCCCACGTAGAGGGGGATCACTGAGATGTCCGCACCTGTCTCTGTGGCGACAGCTTCGGCCAGGGCAGAGGGCTCTGCGGTGTTCGCAAAAATTGCGGTTACGCCTTCAGCGTCGATGGTCGCAACCAGTTCAGCGAGATCAGCCGAACTTGGTGAAGCCAAGGTCGTACCGGCGGGAATTACGGTCCCGGCAATCTCGTATCCATAAAGATCGGCCAAGTAGCCGAGTGCGTCATGGTCGGTAACCAAGATGCGGTTTTCTACCGGCACGGACTCCAAGATTTCCCGTACATCACTTTCCGCGGCCTGGATCTGGGTAGCGGTTGTATCCGCGCAGGTGGTGTAAGCCAAGTCGCCGGTTATCTGAGTGAGCTCGGCTCCCATCAGTTGGGCGGCATCTGCCATTCGATTCATGTCAAACCAAAAGTGTGGGTCTAAGTCTCCATGGTCGTGCGCGTCGCCTTCCTCGTCTGAGTGCGCGTCGCCTTCCTCGTC
>FLOH01000457.1_pt1 | contig 88348 bp, 74 predicted proteins | sample 756751 | NCBI WGS metagenome assembly FLOH01 (sample SAMEA4026879, study PRJEB14308) | marine metagenome | biome: coastal water; material: water | depth 74 m
GCCGTCCCCCGCCATTTTCTCCAATTTCAGAAGATACCCCTTGAAAGGTTTTTGATCGGCACGACACCAAATCAAGCTACTCATGAGTAGTCGTCACCTTGGCTATCGTTCGCAACTTTGACCGAGGTTTCTCACCTTGTTTTTGAGATCCAAAACCTGTCCCTACCATGACCTCTCGAGAACGCATGCGCGCCGCCTTTTCGGGTGTCAAAACCGACCGAACGCCTTTTTTTCCCTGCATCTTTACCGACCACGCGTGCATTGCTTTAGGTCACACGTTTGAAGCGGCTTTGGAAGACCCGCGACTTGGGGCCCGACTGATGGTCAAGGCGGGTTTCTATTACGGCTGCGATGCGGTGCGCGTTACTTTCACCCCGGAGTCATCATGGTATGAAGAAAAGGTAGTGAAACTCCATGAAGGCCAGCTCGCTCAGATTGACCGGCAGACAGGAAAGGTTGATGGATATATCGACGTGCAAGGTGGCGGGCGAATGGTGCCGTTCAATCCAGTCGCACCCGTCAGCACAGTGGAGCAAATCGAAGCCATCCCCTATCCCAACGCGGATCATCTGCTGACCTCCGGTGCCCTCGACACGGCACGTGCCATGACAGAGGAAGCTCACCAACGCGACGTCTTCGTGGTCGGCATGGCCAGTGGTCAGACCATCAACACTTTGGTGGCCCATGTCGGCAGCAGCGAGGATGCCCTGCTCTTGATGGCCACCGAGCCGGAGTTCGTTCACCGCATGTTTCAGTTGGGTACTGACGCTTCCATCGAGCGGATCAAAGCACTCGCACGGATCGGAGTGGATGGAGTCTACATCGGAGATTCCTATGCTTCCGGCAGTGTTATTTCGCCCGCCATGTATCGGGAGTTCTGCATCCCCGCCTACCAACGTGCAGCCGACGCAGCCCACGCCCTCGGTCTGCTGGTCTACAAACATTGTTGCGGAAACTATAACCATTTCCTGCCGTTCATGAAGGACAACCATCTTGACGCCATGGAAGGGCTCGATCCGACCAGCGGCATGAGCGTGGCTCATACGCGGGAAGTGCTCGGAGATCAGCTATGCCTGATCGGTGGGGTCAGTTGCTTGAGCCTGCTGCAGGCGAGCCCTGAGGAAGTCCACGCCGAAGCGATGGCCTGCATCGCAGCCGGAGGCACGGAAGGTCGTTATGTCCTCGGCAGTGCCTGTGCCGTGCCCCGCTACACCCCGGTCGAAAACCTGCACGCCTTGGCCCGGGCCGCTAAGGGTTAGAACTGAAGGACTGACTGCACTTTGGTTTGATTTTCAAAAACATGACGGCAGATTGTGACTCCCGTTATCTGTTGCCGCTCACTCGCGCCCTTTGATCCTCCGATGAAATCGTTTCCGAAATTTCCCCATCGCATGCTGATCGCATTGATGGTCGGACTGTTTTTGGCCCCGGCTGCCAATGCGTTGATCATCTATGGTGGGGCAACCGGGCAGACTACCGATCCGGGTGGCGGTCTCCCCTGGGCCAATGTGGGCAATACCGGCGTCTTCCTCGGCAACTATGATTCGGGTTACTGGGTCATCACCGCCAACCACGTCGGCTACGTTTCAGGAATAACCCTCGACGGCACGCACTATTCCGCGGTGGGCGGCACCAATCAGCGTGTCGGCACGACCGACCTGCTGCTCTATCGCATCGATGTGTCAGGCGGGGCTCCATCCTTGAGCAACCTGACGATTTCCCATCTCAGCCCAAGCATCGGCCAGGCGATAACGATGGTGGCCGACGGCAGTGGCACGATGACCTGGGGTGACAACACGGTAGACGGCTACGGGAATTACACTTTGGTGTCGGAGGGGCCGACTACCTTTGGCTTGGTCACAGATTATGACGCGGTTGCCGGCGAAACCCAGGCACAGGGTGGCGATTCCGGTGGCGCATTGTTTTATGAAGTTTCCACCGGCAATTGGTGGCTTAGTGGCATCATCAGCGGGGTGGATACCGTATCGAATCCAGACATCACGGTTTCAGTGGCTCTTGGTTACTACTACAATGATATCGTGGGCATTGTCGGCTCGCCACTCACGGCCGTGCCGGAACCCGCCACTTGGGCCGCACTACTCGGGGCTTTTGCATTGATCGGCACCCTCGTAGTGCGACGTCGTCGGCGTTTACCCAACTGATTATTAAAGGGGTTTCGCTTCTCAAAGGTAGGGGCAGTTGTCCCAAACCGCCCTGAGTCCACGGACTCTAACCACGGATTGGATCACCAACTTTCAGCAAGCGTGACTCATTGAAGCATACCAACACTCCGAGATTGATTTGCTTTCTGAGAAGTCGGTTGGGGACAACCGACCCTACCCTCAATCCATTCAATCTGAGGTTCGAATCCGTGTTCATCTGTGGTTAACCGGCATGACATTTTCGCTTCATATTCGTGTCCATTCGTGGTTATGCGACCTTCCAGTTCTCCGGCACACGCCAAACCATCGTGCAGAATAATGGCACGCGTCGATTGGTGCTGAACAAATCAGGCGCGGCGGGAATGTGCGCCTTGGGCACGGGTTCATCGAATTGCTCCAGCACAAAACCTGCCTGCAGAAATGCCGTCAGGTAGGCCGACATCGGCCGGTGCCAATTGATCACGGAAATTCCCGCCCACTCGGCCTTGCAAGGACGTTCGGTCGAATAGTTGTCCATCGTCCAGTGCAGTTTGTTGTTATCCTCGTCGCGCGCCCAATACTTGGTGGAGGCCGTGGCAAATCCGTTCTGGTTGGCCACCACGCATCGGCCCCCATGCCGCAGCACGCGCTTCATCTCACCAATCGCGGTCTTGTAGTCCGGGATGTCCAAGAGCGACAAATAACTCACTGCCACATCCATACTCGAGTCGGCCACCGGCAAGGCCTCGCCTTTGGCTTCATGAAAAACCGCGTCGGGCTGACGTCGGCGGGCCTCTTCAATTAACTTCGTGGTCGGATCAATGCCGGTCAGGCGAGCGCCGCGCTTTGCCAGCATTCGACAGAAACGGCCTTCTCCGCAGCCCACATCGATCACATCCAAATCTTTCACTTCACCGCACAGATCGAGCATAACTGCATCCAACAGGAAGACGCGATTGGGGTCGCCCTTGGCCATCAACCGGATCCAAGGATCGGCAGATTGATCCCAGCCATCACCCGGTTGTTCAGCAGTGCTCATGGGTGGAGAAGAAAGGTGGTGAAACAACCCAATGCAACCCGAACTCGCACCGCCCTGTTATTGCGACGATGCCGCGTCGGTTGTAGTGGGGCGTTTCAGAATCCACTGCACCAGTGGCTTGAGGGTGAGTCCTTGGAACAGGATCGAAAAGACCACGATCACATAGGTGATGGCGAGGACGACTTCGCGCTCACGACTCGGCGGTAATGACAACGCCAGTGCCACGGATATGCCGCCGCGAAGCCCTCCCCACGTCATGATGCTCACGACCCCCGGGCTGAACTCACGCCAACGGCGCAACACCGTAATGGGCAGGACCACACACAACCATCGGGCCAGCAGGATCACGGGTATAGCCAACAATCCTGCGAAGAGAAAACTTCGGGTGAAGGTGAGCACCAACACTTCCAACCCGATCAACACAAATAGCAGCGCATTGAGAATTTCATCCACCAATTCCCAAAAGGTATCGAGGTGATGCCGGGTCTTTTCGCTCATGGCAAAACTGCGACCGTGATTGCCGATCAGCAATCCGGCGCAGACGATGGCGATCGGTCCGCTCGTATGAATGGCACTGGCAAAGGCGTATCCACCCATCACGAGAGCGAGCGTGAGCAGCACCTCCACCTGATAATTATTCACGCTCTTCAACATCCGGTAGGTCACCCACCCCAGCGCGAGCCCCACCAACGCGCCGCCCACGGCTTCTTCGAGAAAGATCAAACCAATATGACCCGCGGTGGGGGTTTCTCCACCTATCACAATTTCGTGCAACACAATGAAGAGCACGACACCGATGCCGTCATTGAAGAGGGATTCACCGGCGATCTTCGTTTCGAGACTCTTGGGCACGTTGACGCTCTTCAGGATACTCAGCACCGCGATCGGGTCAGTCGGTGAGATCAATGCACCAAACAACAAACACCATAAATAACTCAACGGGTGACCCGCCAAGCCGAGCACGTAATACATGCCCGTTCCAAACACGATGGTCGAGACCAGCACGCCGACCAAAGAGAGGGTGCCGACCGTGCCTTTCTGTCCGCCCAAATCGTTCAGGTTGATCTGCAAGGCCCCGGCAAAGAGCAGAAAACTCAACATGCCCTGCAACAACGTGGCATCGAAATCAATCTGTCCGAGCACTTCGGCCGTGAACGCATCAACCGCAAACCCCACTTGCTTCAATCCCATCATCCCGAGGGAAAACACCAATGCGATCAGCATTACCCCGATGGTCGTGGGCAGCTTGAACACGCGATGATTCAGGTAGCTGAAAAGCGCCGTCAGGGTGATCAATAACGCGGAGACTTGAAAGAGGGTCATGGGGTTGTCGGGGGAATCAGGGCACCAATTGACAAGCGCTTACTCGAATCGATTACCCAAAGATGGCAACCCAACCTTTTGCTCCGGAGTAACGATTCTCTGAACCCAAGCATAAAATAAATCAGCCGGGAATTGGGTTAATTATTTGTGGGTTTATGCCAACGCGCTCTTACTCACCCTCCCATGACCTCGATCAAGAACCTCGGCTACCGCACGGATGCCATCTTCCACCTCAGGGACGGGTTCATCGAAGAACATGCCGATTATTGGTCGATCAGGACACCCACCAATCCCAGCTTCTGGTTCGGTAATTTCATCCTGTTCAAGCAAGCACCGGGCCCGGGTGACCTGAACCGCTGGCTACAGATTCACGATCAAGTCTTCGGTAAAACGCTCAACCACGTCACTCTGGGGTGGGATGAAGCCAATCCCGGTTCGACCGAAGAATTCCTCGCTGATGGCTTCAAATCTTCTGACGGTATGGTGCTGTCTCTTTCCGAGTATTCCGGTGAGACCACCATCAATCCGAAGCTTGAGGTGCGAAAGCTGACCAGCGAATCCGAGTGGAAAGAGATGACCGATCTGCAAATCGAAATCGATCGGGACTATTTCAAGTTACCCCAGGATAACGGCGTATTCAGAAACAACCAAATGGTCGCCTTGAAAAAGATGGCCGATGAGGGACAGGGCGATTGGTGGGGCGCATTCGACCAAGGTGAATTGGTCGGAGGTATGGGACTCTATTTTGATGAAGATCGAACCATCGGTCGGTTCCAATACGTCACCACGCGCGAGAGCCATCGTCGCCAAAGGGTTTGTACCACTTTGCTCGATCAAGTTGTGCGCCATGCATTCGCCACAGTCCGACCGGAATCACTGGTCATCAACACCGGAGCAGATGACGACAATCCGGCCTTAGTGGTGTACAAAAAATTTGGCTTCCGTGAAGCGATGCTCAGCCATGCCCTGACCCGGCACGATTGAGCCATTCCGCCGTAGCCGTAGGGGTTTTTAAACTTGAAACCAAGAGGAGAAGAGAACATCGCTGCTTACGCACACAGGGAGCATCCGGGTCCGCGGAAAGGGTTTAACCCGCCTGACAGTTCACTCCATCAGAACCGTTTCTTGCCTGAACATGCGGACCACAGGCACCAAAGAAAAGGTTCCCTATGAGTAACAAATCCCCGCGCCTAAGGCTGCCCGTCAATCCCAGCCTCGAGCATCTGCAAAAGCAGGCCAAGCGCCTCGTCCGTCAGGACCCCACCCTCAAGCTCGCCGACGCGCAGCTTGGACTCGCCCGCGACTACGGCTGCAAAAACTGGGCCGAACTCGCCCGGATAGTCGAGACCATGTCGGTTGGATCCGACCAACGCTATAATGTCAAACGCGCACCCAGCCCTTTGGCTCAAGCCGCCCGCGAAGCCAACTTGGAGGTGGTGCGGGAAATCCTGCAGGAGGGCAACTACACCCCACACGATCTCGATCGGGCACTGGGCAGTGCCTGCTGGTATGGCGACACAACCTCGTGGCGGGTGCAACGGGTCATCGCTGATAGGTTACTCGAACATGGTGCTGACCCTGACGGCCAAAGTGGGGGCGCCTACGGCCCCATTGTACTCGGCACGGGAGAATGCATTCGCCTCGATGGTTTGCAGTACCTGATCGAAGCCGGAGCCGATGTTACCTTCTCGTCGGTACAAACCAAGTACGGATCGGCCTGCCCCATGGGCTCGATCCTCAGCACTTACATGCGCGGCAAGAATGATGAGAAGCATCGCTACATCGATCTGTTGGTTGAGCACGGGGCTTATATTCCACCGGTGGCCACGCCACCGATCTTCGCCATTCATCGCGGCGATGCCAAGCAACTCGGTGAATTGATCGCACAAGAACCTGGGCTGGTGCATCAGCGATTTCGCGACCTGCCCTACGGCAATATGCTTTTGCGCGGAGCCACCCTGCTGCATTGCGCGGTTGATTTTGGGGAGCAGGAGTGCATCGCCGAACTGCTCAAGCGTGGCGCCGATATCAATGCGCCGGCGGAGATCATCGACGGCATCGGTGGACAGACCCCGATCTTTCACGCCATCGCCACCAACCAAGGCAACAATTCCAGCACCCTGGAATATCTGGTGCAGCAACACGGCAAGGCCATCGACCTGTCGATAAGCGCCACCTGGCAACGCCCGGGTGAAGTTCAAGCCGTGCCCATGACGCCACTCGAATACGTGGTGTATGCTTCGCGCGAGGAGGAGCCCCCATGGAAACGTGCCACGGCCAAGGAAGTAGCCCTGCTGCGTGAGCTGGCGTCACGCGAATAGACTGCTATGCGCAAACTTCAGCGTCTGCCGACCAGCGATTGAAAAAGGTTTCCTCACCAGCGCTGGCAATCCGGTGCCGGGTCTCGAGCCACGATTGCGCCCATTGGGCGCTGTCGTGCAACTCGGAGGCTGGATTCGTACGGCTGCGCGCCACAAAGCCGGGAAATGATTTCCGGCCCGTGTCCTGGCCGATCGGGTTGTAGCGCAGATCAAAACTCCAACGCACCCGGTCGCTCACATTGGACAATGAACCATGACAGGTTCGCCGGTGCAGAAACAACACGTCGCCCCTTTTCATCGGCACCGGGATCGCCTTCTTTTGCTCAATCAATTTCGCCGGGATGCCCGCGCCCGCCGCACCCAAGGGACAATGCGTCACCAATCCATCTTTGTGGCTGCGCGGTATCAGTTCCAAACAGCCTGATTCGATCGGGGCATCCCAAAGTGAAAACCATACCGTGATCATGTCGGTCTCGTCAGCTTCGGACAGCACCACACCGTTGTCCTGATGCCATGGCGTCGCGCCTTGAACCAATTGTCCGGCCTCATCCTGAATGGCGCGCTTTTCCGGCAGCTTGAGTCGAACATGCTGCACCGGGTTGGAATAGATTTCCGGACCGATCAAACTTTCAATCGCATCGAGAATGCAAGGATGCCTCAGGACATTGAAGACCGCCGGTCCGTTCCAGATCGGGGTATCGGCTTTGATGTTTTTCTGCGGCAGGGAAAAGTCGAAATGCTGCGCCAGCACCTTGCCGCTCTCCTGACATACGTGGATCAGGCGTTCGCTGAAGTCCTTGTCCGCGTGGGTGGACTTGATGACGCCCTGCGCGAACAATCCCTCTGCCAAACGATCAAGCACGCCTTCGTATTCCTGGATAACGGGATCCAGATCGGCGGCCGGATCAAAGAAATCCTTCACCACCAAGTAACCCTCGGCGTTGAATTCTGCAACCTGATCAGTGGAGAGATGCGGCATGGGTAAGAAGCGGGGATCTATACTTAACGGGCGGGGCGAAGCTCCATGACTGGAACATGCGGTCGGAATCATCAAGTTTTCATTTATGATCGGGCCGAGTTCCGAACCTAAGTCTGGCCTCGAAGACGCACCCTTTGGAGGATAATATTCTGGCCTCGATGCGTCATTGATTCATCACTCGCAAAACACATTTACCTGATGAAACCAAACCACGGGCATCGCAGGGACCAGTCATTATCAACGCCGGAAGCCAACGGCTCTACCGGCGATACGCCGCCAATCCCCCTCAACGCGCAACTGACAGGCGTGCATGGCGTCATCATTCTACCGGAATGGGCGGCGGATATTGGCCGGCACTATGATGCGACCAAACTGATCCAAACCCTGGCCGCTGCGCCGACCCAAGTGGTTGAGTTCTGCGTAAAACCCGCCTTGGGCTACGCGTTGTTTCCCTTGAGTGACCGGCCCTGCCCCAAGGACTGGGCCACGGAGACCCGTCAGCTCGCAGCCAAGGCCGGCCAACGCTTTATCGCCTACTACAATATCGGTTTGGACAACTGGATGGCGGAGCAACAGCCCGACTGGATCTCCTGCGATGCAGACGGCAAACCATGGCTTTTCGACGACACCTTTTCCTGGCTTTGTGTGCGTTCTCCTTGGCGCGATCGCATTCTCGCAGAAGTCGAGGAGATGGTGGAGGGGCTGCAGCCGGACGGCGTCTTTCTTGATATCGCCGGTATGCCCAATGCCTATGGTCCGGGCCACATGGATCCGGCCCGTGCATGTCATTGCTCACATTGCCAAGCCGCCTTCCGCGCGCAACACGGGCGCGAACTCCCCCGGCAAACCGATGATGCGGCACTGCGGGAAGAAGTCTTTCGTTTCGGGCATGATGGCCGGGTGGCGATCCTGCACGATGTCTTTGCGTTGGTGCGGCGGCTCAATCCCAACCTGATCATCGGATCCAACGGCTCGGGGTATTACGATGGTCTCATCGACACGCCCGAATCGTTAAACGCGTTTGCCACTTACTATTCCTCCGAGGCCAAGTCCCCCCATTACCAGAGCTACAAGGCGAAGCTCATGTGGTCGCTGGACAAGCCCTACCAGATGCACACCTACGGGAGTTACCAGACCATGCAGCCGGGCAATGCCATCGGCACCTGGGTGGACTGGAACCTTATCCCGGCACGTTACATGGAAATATCCGCCGCCATGCTCAGTGCGCACGCCGGCCGTCTCGTGATCGGCACCAACCTGACCCCGGACGGCACCCTGTTCGACGGGCAGATCGAGGCGATGCGACCCGCGCTCGCGGCAGTGCGTGATCGTGAGCCGTGGCTGGCCGGCTTGCAGAGTGTCCCCAACATTGCCCTCGTTTACGATTCGGCTTCGGAGCACGTGCTGCGGGTGAAAAACCAAAGCGACGATCTCGGCATCCAGACCGAGACCCGTGGGCTGCATGACGCGCTCTTCGACGGCAGTTTCCATTTCGACATTGTCGATGGAGCCAACCTCAAGACCACCGGTCATCGCGCCGTCATCATCGGTGATGCCATGTGCGCCGATGAGTCGCAGGTTCCCGCTCTACGCGACTTCGTGACCGACGGTGGACTCTTGGTGGTGACACACGAAACTTCACTGCGTGACCAGCAAGGTGGTGAACGCACTGACTTCGCTTGGGCCGAATTGCTCGGGGTGCGTTACGAAGGCCGTTCCCCAATCAAACAAGCAAACTACGGTTTGCTGGGCGACGAGTTGCGCGGGCCACTGCTGAACTACCCGATCTTGCTCACTGCAGAAGCGCTGCACGTATCCTGCACGACCGCCAAGCCTCTGGCTGAGCTCGTGCATCCGGAAGCAGAACGCACCGACGAGGCGTTTCTCTGGCAGACAACTTACAACCATTTCAAGTATTTCACCGGCAAGCCATTGATCACCCTCAATCGGATTGGACAAGGCGCGGTTGTTTACATAGCTGCCCCCCTCGGTCGCCAGATTGCCGAACGCAACGATCCAAATCTGAAAGCGGTGCTGACTCGAATCATTCGTCTCTACACGAGTGATCTCGCCATCACGATCAAGGCACCGGCGGGAATCGCCGTGGTCTTCGGTCAACGTGAAGAGGGCCCATTGGGTCAGGCCATCCGTTCAATATCCCTGATCAATACCTATGCTTCAATGGTGCTCAACTCGCCCGACGATGTGATTCCTCTGGTCGGGCCCGTGAGTCTTCGCGTGCCCCTGCGCACCCTGCCCCAACCGCCGCAAAGCGTCGAAAGCATCGACGCTCACGGACTGACCTGGAAAGTCACCGACGATGAATTGCAGATCGAGATCGCACAGATTAGCCTGCACGCCGTGATCGCCATCAAGTGATTTTACCATGAACCCGGACAACCCAATCGCAGGCCCTTCCTGCATGGAGTATTGCGACGTGAAATCGCAACTCTCCCGGTATATCCAAGCGCGTTCGGAGGAGGCTTTCACGAGAGGTGAGGCCACGCGTGATGCGTTGCAGTCGATCACCGCGCTGGAGACTTATCGCACCGACGTGCGGGAGCGATTTATCGCGGCCATGGGCGGACTCCCCGAATCGACCGCCGAATTAAACGCGCAAGTCACCGGTCGGGTCGATGCCGATGGTTACCAGGTGGAAAACGTGGTGTTCACTCCACGATCCGGCATTTACGTGACGGCCAATCTTTGGCTGCCCAACGAGCGAAAAACTCCGGGCGGTGCGGTGCTGTTTCTATGTGGTCATGATGCCACCTCCAAACTCTACCCGGATTATCAAGCCGTGTGCCTGCAATTGGTGAGCGCCGGATTGATCGTGCTGGCCATGGATCCAACCGGTCAGGGCGAACGGCAGAGTTATCCCGAGCCGGTCGGCCGGGATCAATCCACCAACCATCCCGTTTGGGAACACAGCTACATTGGCTGCCGCTGCCTGCCGCTCGGGCAATCGTTAATCCGTTACTTTGTGCACGATGCCATGTGCGCGATCGATTATCTCTGCACCCGACCCGAGGTTGATTCTGCCTGCATCGGGGTAACCGGCAGTTCGGGCGGCGGCACGCAAACCTGCGCGTTGATGCTCACGGAGTCCCGCCTCGCCGCGGCGGCACCGGTTAACTTCCTCATGAACCGGCGCTCCTATCTTTACACCGGTGGGGCGCAGGATGCCGAACAGATCTGGCGCGGGTTTACGGCCAATGGTTTCGACCACGAAGATTTTCTCGCGGCCATGGCCCCTCGACCGGTGCTCGTCGGTGCGTCCGACTCGGACTTTTTCCCCATCGAAGGCACGCGCGCGAGTGTCGCTCGGAGCACTCATTTCTGGCAATTGTATGAAGCGGAGGATCGCCTGCAATTACTCGTCGACCAAGCACCTCACCGCTACACGGAAAAGCATGCCCGTGCCGTTGCGGCATTCTTCGCGCACCACCTCAACGGCATGACGGTCGACCAGAACTTGGCTTTACCCAGCCCGCCTGACATCGCCGCTCTGCGTGTCACCAAAACCGGACAGGTTATGACAACCTTCGCCGACGCGTGCAGCGCCCACGACGCCAATATCCAGTGCAGTGATGAACTTGCCGCACATCGCAAATCCTTCAATGACGCTGCCCTGCGTGATCGCGCGCTGACCTGGTTGCGCCAGGTGGTGACCGGCCCTCGCCAGCCATGTGAACCCAACCCGCGTTGTATTTTCAGTGGCAAGTATCAGGAACTCAGCGCGGCCAAATATCTATGGTGGTCGCAGCCGGGACTCATGAACCACGCGTTGCGTTTTCAAGACCGAAGCCTCCCCACGCCGACCGAGGGTTGCCCGGTTACATTGGCCGTTTGGGACGGCGGCACGACTGCCGTAGAAAGCCATTTGGATTGGATACGGAAAACCTGTGCGCAAGGCCGCAACGTCTGGGTCTTAGACGTCAGCGGCATGGGCGAACTTGAACCGAACCCCATCAACGCCCACCCCATGCGCGGTCTTTATGGCACGATCTACCGATTGGCAGACGATCTCATCTGGTTGGACGACAGCTTAGTCGCCCTGCGGGTGCATGATGTCCTGCGGGCCGTGGATGTAATCAGTAGCTTGGATGACTGTGCCTCCACTGATTTCCATGCCTACTCTTCCGACCGCCACGGCCTGTATGTTCACTTGGCCACCGCATTGGAACCGCGCGTGCAACAGGTCGAGCTTGAAGGTCGACTAAAGAGTTTCGACGACTGGATCAGACCACACGTCTACGACGATCATAAGGTCAAGGAATTCATCCTGCCCGATGTACTGGAATATTTCGACCTGCCGGATCTCGATCGCTGGTTGGGCGCGAGGATGATCCATTGAAAACTGCAAACGGACGCAACCTTATCCACGGTAGGGCGAACCCTCCGGGTGAGCCGCAGCTTCACAACGTATCGGCAGTGACCAGCCATCGCACTAGTGCTATGACTGGCAAGCTGCTTCGACCTACAAATGAATTCTCCAACGCGCGCTCAGAAAAGTGTCACGTAATACGTGACACTTTCCTCGAGAGACATCTGAGTGTGGCTTAAGAAGGCAGGGTAATATATCCCGAACGAATCATGAACCTTGGCACCGGTAGTTTCGCTCTGAACACAACGGCTCCTTTCCCCGACGATCTTTCGATCATTTTCGCGGGTGACTTTTGTCCCGTCGGGCGCACGGATGGCGCCATCGTCGCAGGCCAAGCCGCCGCCATGGCCGCACCTCTGCGCGAAGTACTGGCCGCCAAGGATCTCGCCATCGTCAACCTGGAGGCGCCGTTGACCACGCTCGCGAGTCCCATCGCGAAGACCGGTCCCAACCTGAAGGGTGATCCCCGCGCGATCGAGTTTCTGCAGGCCACTGGTTTCGATGTCGCCAATCTGGCCAACAATCACATTCGCGACCACGACGACGACGCCATCCGCAACACCCTGTCGGTGCTCGAAAGCGGACAAGTGGCACCCGTGGGCGCAGGAATCGACGCCACGCGGGCCGCCCGTCCATTATTCATCGAACGCAAGGGACGTCGCATCGGTATGCTCGCCTTCGCCGAAAACGAATTCAGCATCGCCGGGCCGCAACATGCCGGAGCCGCCCCCCTCGATCCGCTGGTCAACATTGAGCAGATTCGTGCGGTCGCGGCCGAAGCAGATGTAACCATTGTGCTCGTGCATGGGGGCAACGAATACTGTCCGGTGCCCAACCCACGCACGGTGATCAATTACCGGGCCTTCGCCCGGGCCGGTGCCTCGGCGGTCATCGCCACCCACACGCATTGCCCTCAGGGCATCGAGATCGTGGATGGCGTCCCCATCGCCTACAGTCTCGGCAATTTTCTCTTCGATACACCATTCACCGACCGACCCTACCGCACCGATGATCAATGGTGGCAGGGTCTGGTGCTCCAGTTGGATTTCAATGGTCGCTCCGCCGTCAGGCTCAAGGTCACGCCCGTCGATTCCGGTCCGGATGGGACGGTCGTCAGACCGCTGATCGATTCTGCCCGCACCGCCGCGCTATCTTATCTGGATCACCTTTCCGCTTTGCTCGGCGACGACAACGCGCGGCAGCAATTATGGCAGGCATGGTGTTTCGAACAGGGTCCATGGTGGCACGACTACTTCAAGAGCTTGGGCACACCGGATGAAGTACTCAAATGCACCGACCCCACCAATCTGATGGCCCTGCGAAACGGCTTCACCTGCGAAGCGCATTACGAGGTCTTGAAAACCTATTTCTCCATGCTGTGGGAGGGCGTGCCTGCCCCAAGTGCGGATGTAATCGAGCGGCTGCATAATTTGCAGAACGGCCGCATCAATTCTTAGGTAAGCTTCGGCCGTTGCATACTGAGGTTGAACTTTTCATCCATCTGGATAAACTACTGAGGTCGTGAAAATGTTCGGGTTCAAATATGTCCTGGCCTCGTTTGCCGCATTCGGATTTGGCGGCGACGCCGAAGCAAGTGAAAACAAAGACCCCTACGCTACGGCTCGCTCGCGCATGGTACGGGAACAATTGCAGGGCTATGGTCGTAACATCACCGATCCCCGGGTACTCGACGCCATGGGTCAAGTGCCCCGACACGAATTGGTCCCCGCTGTTAATCGCTCTCAAGCCTACGACGATCATCCGTTGCCCATCGGTTATGGTCAGACCATTTCCCAACCCTACATTGTCGCATTCATGACCGAGCAACTGCATCCGGCGTCAACCGACCGGGTGTTGGAGATCGGCACCGGCTCCGGATATCAGGCGGCAGTCCTCTCCCGGCTCGTGGCTGAAGTGTATACCATCGAGATCGTAGCGCCACTGGCCCAACGTGCGACCGATGATCTTAGGCGACTCGGTTGCACCAATGTGCGGGTGCGGGCCGGCGATGGTTATCTGGGCTGGCCCGAAGCCGCGCCCTTTGATGCGATCATCGTCACCTGTGCACCGGAGGCCGTGCCACAACCCTTGGTCGATCAACTCAAGGAAGGTGGACGCATGATCATCCCCATCGGTCCGACCGGCGGGGTGCAATCCCTCGTGTTGCTGCACAAGGAGGGAGTGAAGCTAAAACGCAGCGCCACTTTTGATGTCCGCTTCGTGCCCATGACCGGTCAAGCAGCGAAGACGCGATAATCAACTGGCGATCAGGATTCCGCCAATTCCTGCAGCAGCGCGGTCGCCCTAGCTTCAGAAAATACCCCGGCATCTGCGAGGTGGCGTGCGGTATCAGCGATGACGGGATCACGTGGTGATGGCATCTGTCGCACCCAGTCCTGCAACGACACCAAGAGATCTGGATGCGTAAATTCCCACAAAAACTCCGTGCCCTTTTCGCCCGAGAAAACATATCGGTGGATGCGCCACCAAGCCACCAGAGCAATCGTAGCTTGTGACAAACCCTGCGCAGATTTTTCGCCCGAAGTGGAACCGGTACACGTTTGTAATACGGTGATACGTGTCCGCACAAACGAAGCCAATATTCGCAAATAGCTTTCGACCCCACCCGGCAGCAATTGTGCTGCTGCGGTCGTCAAATGCGATTGCTCCAAACGCTCCGGCAGGTCGACGGGCAAAGCCTCCAGACCCAACCGCAAACACTGCCATGCGGGCAGCAGCAACGTCGCGTCGCCTCCGAGAAACTGCGCAAGATCGCGTAGCACCGCCTCGTCACTGCGATCCAAGTAAGCGGGATCATTGGTGGCGCGCGCGAAGAAAAACAAATTAGGCAACGCCAGGAGCGGTTGCTGGGCGTTACCCATCACTCCGCGCGATTTGGCAATGAGTGATGCTTCCTGCCGGAGCACCCGCCGGATGTCATCCAACTGCAGCACGACCGCCGGTGGCGTGGGTTCGTATTCGATGACTTCATAGCAGAGCATCACCGATTGTTCGATCAGCCCGGCTTGCTCAGTGAGTTCAAAAATAGTCCGACCATTGCCCCGCCCTTCCCGAATGTGACGACCCGGCAGCAGGGTCCATGGCTCCGGCAGGGTCTTCAATTCCTCCAATTGCGGACGCGCCAACGGTTCTATCGGCTGACCCCACACGCCATGTTTGCCCCAGTCCGCTCCCCAGCCCTCCCAGACCCACGGCACGACCTGCTGCTTTGGCGGGTGCGTGCCCCAACGATCCAGCACGGCGCGATCCGCCTCCAGCACTTCGGCAAACTGTCGTGGTATGGCATCGGGGTAACCGCCGGGATCACCATCAATCGTCACGTAGGCATCCGCATTGTTAAGAACCCGCAGGATCGTGGCGCGATGAGCCAGATATTTCGCCTTCGCCGCCGGATCGTCGAGACGCACTTCAACGCGAAAGGGATAGAGGTGACGCGACTTGAAGGGCAGGCGGGAAATTTCAGGTCGGGAGGTCGTGTTCGGGCAGAACGTCAGCCAAAAATCGAGCCCGCAGGCATGGGCCTCATCCACTAGCTCGCGCATCGCATTCAGTTCCCGACAGTCAGGGGCCGAGAGCGGTGCCGGCATCGCCTCTGTCAGCGGCCAGAACATCACCAGGTTGAAATCAAGCAACTGCAGTAACGTGAAGAAGCGTTTGAAATCATCCCCCGCCCAACTGCGCACCGCAAACGGATAGGCATACTCCCATGATGTGTGCAGGTAGAACCCGCGCTTGAATGTTGCGGAACGATCGGAAGTTTCCTCAGTAGGCGATTCCATGATTGATGACAATAATTGCGACGAACCGTTGCGCCCAAGGCTGAAGTTTTCAGCTAACAATCAATAAGCAGGCGCATGATTTAGTCTCTCAATAATTATCCATCACGACCCACATGATCCAGATCAGCATGATATTGAAAACGACCAAACCAGCCCCGGCGAAGACCGGCACAACGAACAATCCGCCGATGAGCAACAGATTGCCGCCGATCATGGTAATAAAGTAGTCGCGCGTGCGCTTTGATTTTCGTCGTGGCCGCGGTGCGATGTCGTGGAGTCCGGCTTCCTTTTCGCGCTGAACGTTCTCCCGCAGGATTACGTGAACTTCGTTGTCCGTCGGCGCTTGGGCGGTTTTAACGGTGGGGCCGGCGTTCGCACTCCGGTAAAGCTCCTGAACATCAATGGGCCCATTATTCGGATCGTCCGAATCGCTCGACGTATCGGCCAAGGATTTGTTTACCCGTTCAAATTCCTTGTCCTTAAACTGATAGTATTTTCTGGGTGGATCCGGTTCGTCTTTCATATGTGGCTTACGCGAGCCGGAAACGGATAGCACAGTCTGCCCGAAAAGCAATCACACCTCGGAAGTATCGGTGCCTCCAGCCGGATTGGCTGTGCTGCGGAGACAATCGTCATAAGCGGATTGCAGCGCGGCAATAGGATCATCTTTAGGGAGGAATTCATGAGAAACATAGCCCTGATATCCGGTGGCCACGATGGCCCGGTAGATCGCCGGATAATTCAACTCTTGAGATTCATCGGGTTGTCCCCTCCCCGGATTTCCCGCCGTATGATAATGCGCAAAATACGGATGATACTTTTCCACCGTGCGGATAACATCCCCCTCCATGACCTGCATGTGATAGATATCATAAAGCAGCTTCACTGCGGGTGAATGCACCTGATCGCACAGTCGAACCCCCCACGCCGTGTGGTCACATTGATAGTCGGGATGATCCACTTTGCTGTTGAGAAGTTCAACCGCCAGGGTCACCCCAGCATCCGCCGCCGCCGGCGCGACCCGCCCTAAAATTTCTGCACAAATCGCCAAGCCCGAATCATCATCGAGCCCTCCACGATTTCCGGAAAAACAGATCAGCACAGGTATATCAAATTTCACTGCATCAGCGATATTCGCCCTGAGTTCCGCTTCGACCCGCACCGCATTTTCGCGACGATTTAGCCCCTCTTCAATCGAGCGGTGACCCTCGACTGCGGCGATCTTCAGACCGTGCTTATGCGCCAACGGCCAGAGCGGCTTTGCGACTAAGTCGACGGCCTCATAACCAATCTCGCGGGTCCGTTTCAGCAACGCTTCATCTGCGACTCCACGATCAGCGTAGCACCACCATGAGAACCCTTGACGCAATGCACTCATTGCGAGCTCCCTCCACCACTCACCCAATCAAAGACAACCCCCATAGTCTTTTCCCGTTCGCGATTTGCCACGCCATATGCCTCGGCGCAGTCGGTCGGCTTGAAGTGATGAGAAATCAAACCATCCACTGAAAACCGTCCACTCGAAGTGAGATCAAAGAATAACTTGGCGATGGTCGCGTCGTTCCACTCCTCATCGTTGTGACCATCGTGCGCGCCGACTTCGGTCAATCCTCGGATGATCAAATCACTGCTCATGCTCTGTTGAGCCGGTCGACCCGTATCACCCATCACCACAATTTTCCCAAAATCGGCGGCGAGACTGAGCGCGGATTTAAAGACTTCGGCATTTCCCGTCGAGTCGATGACCACACGCGGTAACTTGCCGCCATTGGCCGCCATGATTTGCTCGCGAGCATCGCCAACGGAAGTGGATATGCAGGCAGTCGCGCCACCCTGCTTGGCCAAGGCCAAACGTGCTGGCAAACGATCAACCGCAATGATGGTGGATGCCCCATTAGCCACCGCCCAGCGAATCGACATCTGCCCGATGGGACCAGCCCCAATAATTAAGACACTGTCGCCCAAAGTATAATTGGCCGCTTTGGCCCCATGAAAGGCAATCTTAGCGAGAGCAAACCAGACCGCGTTTTCAAAAGAAGTCTGCTCCGGAATCTTGGTGCAGGCATCTGCCTTCACGATTTCATGGGATTGATGGGGCACCCGGTAGGCCACCCGGTCACCCGGTTGCAGATGGCTCACCGCATCCCCGGTTTTCAGGATAACTCCCACACAAGCATAACCGGGATAAAAAGGATATTTCACCCAATTATCCCAATGGGTTCCGACATCGAACAGCCGATTGAATACGATGTTCTCCGTGCCTGTGCTCATCAGCGAAAGTCGCGTTTCAACCAGCACTTCTTCGGCCCCGGCAACTCCAACTTCAAAGGTCTCGAGTTCCACTTGCTGTTTATCAGGGAAACTCAAACGGGATGCCGGTATGAGATTAGCAGAAGGCATGATTGTCATGTTGGATTGAGGGTCAGATTTCATACCTCGGCGACATCGACGCCGCTCTGAGCATCAGGCGGGACATAGCGACGGTTCACTTTGGGAAAGAGCGCTTCGATCTCGTGCTGCCACGCGTGGAGCTTTGCGGAGAGTTCGCGTAGCCGTTCAGGTTCCGTCGCCGTGCGATCGTTCGTCTCCCCAATATCTTCGCGCAAATTGTAGAGCTCTTGATGCCCGTCTTCAAAAAACTCGATGAGCTTCCAATCGCCCTCGCGCACGGCGGCAGCCGGAGTGCCCCCTTGATTCGAATAATGGGGGTAGTGCCAAAAGATCGCCCCGCGGGAATCACTTTCGCCGCGCAAAAGCGGGAGCAAACTTTTACCATCGACGTGCTGTTCGGGATCGAACGGCAGACCGGCTGCTTCAAGCAGGGTCGGATACCAATCGGGCGTGGTGGTCGGTTCACTGGAGAGGGTTCCCGCCGGCACCACATTCGGCCAGCGAGCAATCTGACACACCCGCGTGCCGCCTTCATACATCCAGCCCTTGCCTTCGGACAAGGGGGCATTGCAGGTGGGTGAACTCTCGGAAGTGGCGAGTCCGCCATTGTCGCTCTTGAATACCACCAAAGTGTCGTCCGCGATGCCCTCATCCGCCAACGTATCGAGCACACGTCCGATCGAAGTATCCAGGTATTCGATCATGGCTGCGTAAACCGGATCACTTTGAATACGACGACGCATCACCCGATTGGGCTGCAGATGCAGACAAGGCAGGTATTCGCCCTCCTCGATCGCATCCTCTGCCTTCAATCCAAGTCGCGCCGCCTTTTGCCGATACTTCTCCACCAAAGCTTCCGGCGCTTGAATTGGAGTATGCACGGCGTAATGCCATAGGTTCAGGAAGAAAGGTTTGGTTTGATCACGTCCGCGTATTTGTTGCACCGCGGCATCCGTGATGGCTTCGGTCAGATATTGCCCTTCGGGACCGTCCGGCAGGTTTTCTATGCCCCAAGGGCTGAAATAGCCCTGCTGGGGAGCACCCCAACCGCAGCCGCCGATATTAACGTCGAAACCATGCTTATCGGGGTAGGTGAGTTTACTGCCCAAGTGCCACTTGCCCACGTGCAAGGTCTGATAACCCCCGTCACGCAACGCGGTGGCCAAGCTACGCTCGCTCGATGGCAGAAAATGCAAGTAAGGCACATCGCACAATTTGCCCACGCCATGACCGCCGATGTATTGAGTGACACCCACTCGGGCCGGGTATTTGCCCGACATCAAACTGGCCCGGGTCGGTGAGCAAACCGGACAGGCCGCATAGGCATCGGTGAATCTCATCCCCTCACTCGCCAGACGATCGAGATTGGGTGTCTCGTAAAACGAACTGCCGTAACAAGACAGATCGCGCCAGCCGAGATCATCAATCAGGATGAAGATAATATTGGGTTTCATGGGGTTGCAGACCGACCGGTAAGAATTTACGCAGTCACTCCCCTAGGTTCCAAGCCGCATTGCAGATTAATTTTTAAGCAATAACACCTGAGCCCACCAAAGTGCAGTGTCACTGCCCCCCTCGTTCAGACTCCCACCGTCTGCAGATATCTATCAATGCCCTGCGCAGCGCGACGCCCATCACGGACGGCATGCACCACCAAGCTGGGACCTCGCACCGAGTCGCCACCAGAAAAGACACCGGCCAGGTTGGTCATCTGATTGGCGTCGCACTTGATGGTGCCCCATTTCTCAAGAGCCAGCGCTGAAAAATCGCTATGATCCGGGAAAGGAACGAAATCAAAACCATAGGCGACCAGGATCAGATCCGCCGGCACAAGATGTTCCGAGCCGGGTATCGCTTGAGGCCGACTCCGTCCGGAAGCATCGGGCTCACCAAGCACCATATGTTCGCAGCGCACGCCTTTCACCCGACCATCTGCGTCAGCCAGCACTTCCACCGGATTGGTCAAGAATTCGAAGCGCGCCCCTTCTTCCAAGGCATTGGCGTATTCCTTTTGACTGCCCGGCATGTTGGCCAAATCGCGTCGGTAAAGACAGACGGTGTCCGAAGCCCCACAGCGCAATGCGGTGCGCAGACAATCCATCGCCGTGTCGCCACCACCAAGAACCGCGACCTGCAAACCCGTAACCGGCACATCCGGCAACTCCAGCAAGGGCGACTCCACATTCTTTTGAATCAGGAATGGCAGGGCTTCCACCACGCCCGGCAAGTTACCGCCGGGAATATCGAGGGTCTTGGAATGCTGGGCACCGAACGCGAGAAATACGGCGTCATAATCCTCGCGCAATTTGGCCAGGGTGATGTCCCAACCGACCTTGATCCCAAGTTTAAATTGCACCCCACGCTTGGCCAGGAGAGCCACGCGGCGTTCCACCAAGTGCTTCTCCAACTTGAAAGCCGGGATGCCGTTAACCAGCAGACCTCCGGGTATGAGACTGGATTCCAAAATCGTTACGGCGTAACCGCGTTGAATGAGCTCATCGGCACAGGAGAGACCACTCGGACCGGAACCGATGATGGCTACTTTGCGTCCGTTGGGCGGCACCTGAACCGCATCCACAGCCCCGTGGTCCAAGGCGTAATCATTGATAAACCGTTCGATGGCCCCGATGGCGACGGCTTCCTCACCCTTGGCACCCAGGATGCATGCTCCCTCACATAGTTTTTCTTGCGGGCAGATGCGTGAACAAATTTCAGGCAGATTGCTGGTGGCGCGCGAAATCTCCGCGGCCTCTAGAAACCGACCTTCTGCCGTGAGGGCCATCCACTCGGGAATACGGTTTTGGAGGCCACATCCTTGGACACAAAGGGCATCAGGACATTGAATGCAGCGGCTCGCCTGAGCCTGCACCGCTTCCGCGTCGAATTCTCCGTAGATTTCGTTAAAATCCGCCGAGCGATCGCTGGCCTTCCGCTTGGGAGGTCCATCAGCAGGGATGGTCGCCCAGTTATATTTTTCATCTGGCGGTGTCATTCGATCATGGGGTTGGTGCGAACGGGTCGCATGATGCTCCGAGACTTGTGTATATTCATATGTGCGCAAGTTTCGATGCTCCGATCTCGGCATCAGATAAGCACTTAGAAGCTTGGGTGAGCAGGTGACTTAATTCCCTAATACCCCGAAAACCGGAGAAATCGGACTCACTACGTCTAATTCGCCCGGTTATCGATCAATCCGCGCGACTCCAGAAATACTCCGTGTCTTCCAAGGCTTCCACGCTGCAGTGCCATTGATGCGCGGGAAACCTGACCACGTCTCCGGCTTCATACTCAGCATTCACCCCGGCATTGTGTATCACGATCCGGCCCTTCCAAATCACAGCGTATTCATCGTAGTCATGCTGGTGAGGCTTGAAGGACTCGGGTTTCCAGCCCTTGGGCAGGTTCTGAATCCCCCAATGTCCGGAAGCCGGCGAAGGAATATCGGTGAGTTTGATCTTTTGGCTCATAGCATGTGCCCCGGAATTATTATCCCGACCAACCCCCAAATAAGTCATCCCAACAATGGGCGACTTGTAGGTGTTCTTCTGCCGGGACGGTGAGTGCAAACGGCAGCGACTCCACGGTCGCCGTATCCGCCGTAAACGCCGCCACGGCATTGAGCGATGCCGTCATGACATCAAAGTCCAATCGACTCATATCATCGTCGGCCCGATGATGGAAAAAACGTCCACTCGCACAATTCAAGCGCATCAAGGTCAAGCCCGGCACGCCGGCTGCATTAAAAGCAAAATGATCCGCATAGGGCTGCACGCCGTATTCGCGTCGGAAATATTGTCCCTGCCGCGCGAAATATTTGGCCAATTGGGTATCGAGTTCCGCCGGACCACTGCCGGACAGGGTGTTCCAGCCGAACAACGAGCCAAAACTATCAAAATTGAATATCACCCCGCCCTCGCGTTGCAGTTCATCACGATGCCTGCGCACATACGCCGAACTCCCCACCGATAGCTGCTCTTCCGCCCCGAATGAGATCAACTTGATCGTGCGACGACGTGGCAGCGGGGCCAGAACGCGCGCCAGTTCGAGCACACCTGCCACCGCAGTGGCATTGTCATCCGCTCCGACGGAATCCGCCTGGGTGTCATGATGCGCACCGAGATAAATGACTCCGGCCTGTGGGTCGCTGCCTGGTAATTCGGCGATGATGTTGGCCGATTCAGAAAGACGGGCGCCCCCCACCACGCGGAACCGTGCTCGGGTTGCCCCGCGTTCTTTCCAATGCCAAGCATCGAGAAATGCCACGTTGAGCGAAGTCACCACGCCACAGGCCGCGGCGTAGGCGGGAAAGATGGCGTCAGCCAAAGGTGATGCGCCCGGATATCGCACATCGGCCATGAGCAGACCCACGGGCTTGGCTCCCACCAACCGGCCATAGTTTTCCCGCGATTCAATGTGACAACCGAGGTGCATAACGATCCGACCACTCATTAACGTGGTCAGATCCGGGTTCTGATAACCGGTAGGCCCATCAAAAAAGACCAGCGGAGCCTCCACCCATTCACCGTTGGTGCCGGGGGTATTGGCAAAAAGTGAACAACCCGCATCGTGCCACGCTTCATCATAGAAAATCTCCAATTGCTGCTCCTGCACGTCGCGATACTTCACCGGAAAAACTTCCCGGCCCACGACCGCACCCACCCGTTCAAATTCGTGCGACACATAATCGGCCGCCGCCGCTTCACCCATTGATCCCGCCAGACGCACACCGATCTTTTGGGTCAGAAACTGCAAATGCCTTGTGAGTGCGTCAGGATTTATGAGCTGCATCTTCCTAAGACGGATATCCCGCTCATCGCCGGCGGCAAACCCGGAATCGATGGGATTTTGCTTCGCCTGTTCCGGTAATATCACTGGCGAAGGGTAATCTTTCCTCAAAAACTGATTTCCAAATTCGCCGACATGCTCGTAGCCTCCTACTTTTGGCGGACGCCATCCTTTACCCTAACACTCAACACCCTGCTCATCCATGTCCCTCACCCACCGTCAGCTCGGTCGCACCGGTTGCAAAGTATCCCCACTCTGTCTCGGCACCATGAATTTTGGTCCGCAAACAACCGAACCTGATGCCTTTGCCATCATGGATCGGGCGCTGGAACATGGCATCAATTTCTGGGACACCGCCGATGCTTACGGACAGCAACGTGGGCTGGGGATCACCGAGTCCATTCTCGGTCGCTATTTCGCCCTAGGTGGAGGGCGGCGCGAACAGGTGGTACTCGCCACCAAGGTATTCAGCGCGATGGACGTGGAGGGAACGCCAGACCCCAACCTCGCCCGCGGTCTTTCCGCCCGCAAGATCATCGCCGGCTGCGAGGCTTCCCTGCGTCGAATGCAGACTAGCTATCTTGATCTCTACCAAATGCACCATGTTGACCGGGATTGTCCGGTCGAAGAATTGCTCACGGCCTTTTCCACGCTGATCCGTCAGGGAAAAGTCATTTATGTCGGCTCGTCCAATTTCGCGGGCTGGGACATTGCCACCTTCAATTCCGCGGCCCTGCACCAACACCAGTTGGGCCTCGTGAGCGAACAAAGCCTTTACAATCTGGACAACCGCACGATCGAACTCGAAGTCATTCCCGCCTGCCGTCATTTCGGGCTGGGCCTTATTCCGTGGTCACCGCTCGGTGGTGGTCTCCTCGGTGGCGCATTGAAAAAATCGACCACCGGACGGCGATCCAATGAAGCTTTTCTAAAACGGGTGGAAGAGAAACGGCCGAAGCTCGAGGCCTTTGAATCCCTCGCCCTTGAATTGGGCGAATCACCCGCGAATATTGCGCTGGCTTGGCTGCTGCACAACCCCGCGGTCACCGCTCCCATCATCGGCCCACGCACGCTCGATCAGCTCAACGACTCCATCCGCGCCACGGAAATCAAGCTATCGGACGAGACCCTCAAACAACTGGACGCTATTTTCCCGGGTCCGGGCGGAGAAGCCCCCAGCGCCTACGCGTGGTAAATCCTTTAACCCGGCCAGCAACATGAAATCCGACATCGTTCTTCCGCTACCATCCAAGCCGGGCAATCCACGCAACTCCGAGGGTTCTTTTATTACCCTGAACGATGGGCGCATCCTTTTCGCCTACTCCCGCTACACGGGTGACAGTTGGAGTGACCATGCGAAGGCCGACATCGCGGCCCGTGTATCCACGGACAACGGCATCACCTGGTCCGAGGATGACCGCATCATCGTCGCCAATGAAGGTGATTGTAACGTCATGAGTGTTTCCTTCCTCCGCTTGCAGGATGGTCGGATCGCTTTGTTCTACATGCAGAAGAATTCGACGCTCGATTGCCGCATGCGGTTGCGCACTTCCACGGATGAAGGCGAGACTTGGAGCAATGCCACCTTGTGCAATCCGACCATGGGTTATTTCGTCACCAATAATGATCGGATCGTGCAACTTGCCTCCGGTCGTTTGATCGCACCCGCTGCCTATCACCGGCCCAAATCTCCCGATGGCGACATCGAGGCAGGTATTATCATGCATGGCACGGCGGTCTTCTTTATCTCTGATGATGCCGGTGCCACCTGGCGGGAAGGCGCACAACGTTTGCGCATCACGGAAGATATCAGCACCGGTCTGCAGGAACCCGGTGTAATCGAGCGAAATAACGGCAGCCTCTATGCTTGGGCCCGCACTTCAGCCGGACAGCAATGGGATTTTTCCTCCACCGACCAAGGCGAAACCTGGACCACGCCGCAGCCCTCACGCTTCAAGTCTCCCGCCAGTCCCCTTTCACTCAAAGCCATCACGGCCGACCCGCTCTGGCTCGCCGTGTGGAACGACATTCCCCAGCCAATCGAGGAAGAAAACGGTTTCGCCAAGAATTCCAGTTGGGGGCGCACCCCACTGGCTCTCGCTACCAGTCATGATGAAGGCACCACTTGGTCTGATCCCATCTTGGTGGAAGACGATCCGGAACGCGGATTTTGCTACATTGCGATCCACCCCACGGATGATGCGGTGCTGCTGGCCTATTGCTGTGGCGGTCGGGGCACGGCGGTGCTGCAGGACCTGTGTATACGGCGCATTTCCCGGTCAAATCTGCCGACATGATCGTTCCTTAATCACTCCGATTACATCCAGTAATCAATTTTCTTCAATTAAGTGACACCTAGCCTTGCCGCCCATGGACTAGCCTGTTCATGGTCACTCGCTAACAACCAATCATGATCGGAACGACACTCACGATTCTCGGTAGCCTTGGTCTCTTCCTCTTCGGTATGAAGGTGATGAGCGAATCCCTGCAAAAGCTCTCGGGAGAAAAGTTGCGCGGCATGATGCGCACCATGACCAGCAATCGGTTTCTGGGCCTGGGCACGGGATTTGGGATCACCTGTCTGGTGCAATCCTCATCGGCGACGACCGTGATGATTGTGAGCTTCGTGAATGCGAGCCTCCTCACCGTGACCGAAGCTATCGGCATGATCATGGGGGCCAATCTTGGCACCACCACCACGTTCTGGATCGTCTCGTTTCTCGGCTTCAAATTCAGCATTTCCGCGGTGGCCTTGCCGATGATCGGTCTGGCCCTGCCGTTGATCTTTTCCCGTCGCCCCAAACTGCGCGACACCGGTGAGTTCATCATGGGGTTTGGCATCCTCTTTCTCGGACTGATGTTCCTGAAGAATTCCGTGCCGGACATTAAGAATAATCCCGAGATCCTCGAGTTTGTTTCCAACTACACCGGGCGCGGCATCCTTTCCGTGCTCTTCTTCTTCACCTTCGGCACTATCCTGACCGTGATCGTGCAATCCTCGTCGGTCGCCGGTGCGATCACGCTGACCATGGCCTACAAAGGTTGGATCGATTACCCGAGTGCCTGCGCGATCATTCTGGGAGAAAACGTCGGCACCACCATCACTGCCAACATCGCCGCCATGGGTGGCAATACCAACGCCAAGCGGGCCGCCTTCGCCCATTTCGTATTTAATATCATCGGTGTGATCTGGGCGGTCGCCCTGTTTAAGTATGCCACCCAGCTGGTCGATGCAATCATGCCAGGTGATTCCAGTGATTCGAGAAACATCCCGCTGCACATGGCGGCATTCCATACCCTCTTCAATCTCGCCAACATCGGTCTGCTGATTGGATTTGTACCCCATTTGGGCAGGTTGGTTGAACGCATATTCACCGCCCGCACCCGCAAGCCGGCCGATCATGTGTTTCACACCTCCGCCTTCCTGCCTCAGACCGGTGAGCTCAATATCGCCGAGGCGGAACGCGACGTGCAACGCATGGGCCAACTCACGCGCGACCTGATGACCGGATTCGTCGAGTTGTTTCTCAATCCGCATGAGGATCTGAGCAAACGCGTGAAAGAATTGAAAAAGATGGAGAAGGAAAGTGATCGGCTCGCCCACGAGACCACCACTTACCTCCTGCAATGCTCCGCGCACGGCGTGAGTAATGCCTCCATGCTGAAAGTCACCGCGATGCTACGGGTGGTGGCCGAATTGGAAGACATCTGCGATTGCGGGTATCGATTGGTGATGTTGGCCGAGCGCAAATATCGCAAACAACGCGCCTTGCCGCCTGAGACCAATAATCAGGTGAAGCAGTTTTCCCAAATCGTGCTCCAGTTTATGGATTTCTACTCCATGCGCATCATTCGTGGAGTCGAAACCCAAGATATGGAAACCGCCTATCAATTGGAGAACACCATCGACCGTTTCCGCAAAGAACTGCGCAAAGAATCCTTGGCCCGCATGACCTCCAGTGGTGAGACCGTGAAAGCCGAAATGATCTACATCGATATGCTCAACAACATGGAGAACATCGGTAATCATTCGCTCAACGTCCTGCAGGCGCTGCGCCACCGCGATTGAGATCTCGCATCTTCGATTTGGTTGCACGCATCGGCCACCCCATGCGATTGCAGCTGTGAAAGGAATTTGATCCGACCGCAGATCACGCTTACGAATTATATCTACTCATGTCTGCGCCGTCCGAACCCCAGGATAGTCCCACTGCCCAAATTCGACAGGGAGTTGCCCAACCCACCCAATACGGTTTGCGCCAAAGGATGGGTGCCATACTGGGGCCCCTATGTTTGATTGCCACCCTGATCCTACCGGCCCCCACCGGACTCTCCATTGACGGTTGGCACACGGCGGGGGTCGCCGCCTTGATGGCCGTATTATGGATTAGTGAATCGGTGCCCATTCCCGTCACCGCGCTACTGCCAATGGTGCTGTTTCCCGTGCTGAAACTGGCCGACATCAAAACCGCCGCGGCCCCCTACGCCAATCCGCTGATCTTTTTGTTTCTCGGCGGCTTCATCATTGCGCTCGCGATGCAACGTTCGAATCTGCATCGCCGCGTCGCCATCAATTTGATTGCCGTGATGGGCACGCAACCCGACCGAATCATCGCCGGTTTTCTCCTCGCCTCCGCATTGGTCAGCATGTGGGTCAGCAATACCGCCACCACGTTGATGATGCTGCCGATCGCCATATCCGTGGTGCTGCTCATCCCCAAAGGCAACGATGTCCAACCCGGCTTGAAAAACTTCGGCACCGCATTGCTGCTCGCGGTGGCCTATGGCGCCACCTCTGGCGGGATGGGCACCCTGATCGGGACCCCGCCCAATGCCCTGCTCGCGGGTTATGTGAACTCGGTCTACCATCTCAATATTGGATTCGGCCAATGGATGTTGATCGGTCTGCCGGTAACCTTGGTGACACTGCCCATTGTGTATTGGGTGCTCACCCGGATCGCCTTTCAGCTGCCGCGCGGCGAAGTGCGGGGCATGGCCGAATTGATCCAATCCGAGCGCACTTCACTCGGCCGGTTCAGCCGCGCCGAGACCATTGTCACCGTGGTGTTTCTGCTCACCGCCCTCAGTTGGATATTTCGGCCATTGTTGGCCAAAATCATTCCGATGCTTTCAGACACCACCATCGCCGTGGCTGGCGCCATTCTGCTATTTGCCATTCCACTAAACCTGAAGCGTGGTGAATTCGTCATGACATGGGGCGACACAAAAAAACTACCCTGGGATGTGCTTCTCCTCTTCGGTGGCGGTCTGAGTCTCGCTGCCAACATCCAACAGCATGGACTCGCCCATTACCTGGGAGAGCTGAGTCAGAGTCTTCATGGCCTGCCGATCATCCTCACGGTCGCCATCGTCTGCTTCGGCATTCTGATGCTCACCGAACTCACGAGCAATACGGCCACCGCCGCCACCTTCCTGCCCATCATTGGCGCCATTGCCGTGAGTCTCGGCCAAAACCCTTTGCTCTTTCTCATCCCCACGGCACTCGCCGCCAATTGCTCCTTCATGATGCCGGTCGGCACGCCTCCCAATGCCATCGTTTTCGGCAGCGGCTTGATCACCTTGCCGCAAATGGCCCGCGCCGGATTTTTGCTCAACTTGCTGCTGATCCCAATCATCGTAGGGATGGTTTGGCTGCTGGGCCCGCTGGTCTTCGGTATCGAGTTTAATCAACTGCCCGCTTGGGCGAATCTATCGCAGTAATATTTTGTAGGGCGCGACTTCTTGCTTTGCCCGCCATAGCCTTGGCGAAGTAGGCTGGTCGTCGCCTCGGAGATCGTCCTGTAGGGCGCGACCTTGGTCGTCGCCTAGATCCTGAACTGTCGAAGGAGTCACTCTGGCTGCACCAAGGTGCAGCCCTACTGGTCGAGCAAATCGCAACGCTTGGCTGACTGCAAACCCAGCCAATCCGGAATAAAAATAATCCCCGGAGTTGCGCCCATTCACAGACGTTCGCTATTCCTTCCAACACCTCATGAAAATCGACGTCGCCATCATCGGCTCAGGCCACAACGGCCTGGTCGCCGCCACCTATCTCGCCCGCGCCGGGCTCAACGTTCACATCTATGAACGTGAAGACAAAATCGGCGGCGCGACCCGCAACGAAGAGCTCTGGCCCGGCTACACCTTCTCCACCTGCGCCCATCTGCTGCATGGCTTTCCCGCTCGAATCATCAAAGACCTCGGCCTGTGGGAACGCGGCCTCGAAGTCGTCCATCGCGACGAGGTGATCTTTCTGAATCGCGATGGCACCTATCACTCGAACCTCGATTTCGATTATCCCAATAACCTGACCTCGCGCGCCAAACTTACCGACGTTGAGATAAAATCTTGGGATAGCTACGTGGCATTCAAGCAATCGCTCACCACTCTCGTCCGGCCTGACTTGATGAAGCTCCCGCCCACCATGGAGGAGTTAAAGGCGCGAGCTGCCGGCACCCCCGCCGAACAAGCCCTGCAACTCGCCAGCACCATGAGTCTTTGGGAAGTACAGGATCACTTTCTGCCGACGCAGCGGCTGCGCGATCGCGCTGCCCAGGAGTTTTCCGCCGTTTCGAGCGATCCCTCTGCTCTGGTCATCACCTATGCGGCCATCACCGAACCCGATCCGGAAACCGGAGAACGCGGACCATGGGGTTTCGTGAAAGGCGGCATGGGTTGCCTCGCCGCGATGCTTGCCGATGCCGCCCGTGAAGCAGGCGCGACCATTCATACCGATTGCCCGGTCCAGGAAATCCTCACAGAGCAAGGTCGCGTCACCGGCTTACTACTAGCCAACGGCGAACGTGTCGAAACAACCACCGTCCTTTCCTGTGCCGATCCCAAAACCACGCTCCTTCGTTTACTCAAGGAAGAAGCCACCGGTCCTGAATTTCGTGCGCGCGTGGAAAGCATCAACACCCGCGTGAGCTGCTGCAAGTTGGTCGCGGCCGTCAGCGAGCTTCCTCAATGGAACGGCTGGGATGGCGATCCCGATCTCCCCCATCGCGGCTCAGTCCAGCTCGAGATGAATCGCGAGGCCATCCGCACAAACTACGCCGAGGTCGACGCCAGTCTCCCGCCCTCGCGCCCGATGATGAGCATCAATGTGCCTTCCATGCTGGATGACACCATTGTGCCTACCGGCAAACACACCGTCTCCATCTACGTCTATTCCGCGGCAGGCCAACTCGCCGATGGCACTTGGGACGATCAACGCGAAGCCGTCGCCAATCGCCTCATCGATCAGATCACCGAATACGCCCCGAACTTCCGAGATTCCATCATCAACTACGAGCTGCGCACTCCCCTCGATCTGGAACGAAAAGTCGCCTTGACCGATGGCAACATTTGGCACGCTCATCACGATGCCCACCAACTTCTCGGCAACCGCCCCTTGCCCGAGCTCTCGCATTACCGCGCTCCGATCCATGGCCTCTATCTTGGCGGTGCCGGTCAACACGGCGGCGGCGAAGTCACCGGCATCCCCGGCCACAACGCTGCGCAGGAGATCCTCAAGGATCTGAAGATTTCGTGACCCTACCATCAGTAGCTTAAGAGCCTAAAACTCCCCCAAAGAGCAAACGCCACAGCCACGATTCGTCCCGCATTGGGCATTACCCGGTGGTGAATAATGGTTCGATGTTGGCGCCCCAATTACACCAACGCAGACTTCGCTCGCGCTAGAGTTTCAGTTTGAGCTGAGTAGTCAGAGCACCCTGATGTTTCGATGAGCCGAAGCGCGGTAAACTGTCGCGCATCCAGAAATAGCTGGTGCCCAATGAAAGATTCTCGGTGAGCGAAAAGTCCACCGACAATATCAGCCGCGCGAGCAGCTTCTCCTGATCATCGAGGCTTTGCGCGATCAAGACCGAGGAGCTGAATTTCATTCGAGGCAGGAGCGCATAGTTCAGCGATTGATAGAGGACCAAGGCCGGATCGCCGAGCGAGGGAGATCCCGGAGCAAGGTATTCCTGCCAGATGTAACTCGGGCCAATGACGGTAACCATTTCCGCAACCTTTGTCTTCACCAGATTATAACCCGCGCCCAGAAAGAAGACCTCTTCCCGGTCAATCGCCATGGCTGTATCCTGCCGGTAAAAGCTGGCGGCCATCCAAAATCGCTTGGGGCTCAGGTTGTGCTGTAACTGGAGGTCCCACTGCAATGCGTCATCAACGACCTTGCCGTTCACTGACTGCCGGTGAGCCGACAGTGAGGATTGGAGGGTGTTTGCATCCACCGTCCACCTAACATTCGCAGAATACGACAATGTCGTTTGTTCAAATGCACCTGATTGCGCCATGAGACCCAGGCCCAGCGATGCGTCGAATTGACCCGGGATGTCCAGCCGTGACTGGATGAATCCCTCTTTCGGTGCGGCGGGTGGTTTGACCGCAGCGACAACCTTCGGCGCGGGAGCAGGCGCGTGAGCCTCCGCCGGAACTGGCGTCTGGGTGTGAATGGAAGACCGGGGAATCCGGATCTCTCCCAAAGTCTGCGATACGAGGGTCACATAGCCCGGTTCATCCGCGCCCGGCGTGCCGATGAAGCGCTCGCCGGAAATAGTCGAGATGACCACCGGCTCGGCGGCGGCGATTGCGGTGGTAACTTGGGCTGAAGCGAGCAGCAGTGCCACGGCCAGCCCGTGAAGTGATTTAGGGTTTGTAATCATTGCTTTCGAGAAAAGTGCGATCGAAGCCCAGCTCGCGATCAATCACCGGCACCACCTGGTCCTGATAATAGGCCATGAGATCCGACCAGGCCGCCTGATAGAGCGCTTCAGCCTCACCGAGGTCCTGAAGGTAGTAGAATTGTTTTCCCGTGGGGAAAGCAAACGCGGGTCCATGATACAACTGTGGATCGAAATACGCCGTCGCCGCCTCGTTCGTGGTGGCGAATCCTGATACATTCGTAAGCAAGGCGGAGATGCGGGGCTGCAGCAGGAAGTTGATGGTGGCTTCAGCCATGATCCGGTTCTGAGTGTTCCGAGGAATGACAAGGGCATCGATACAGAGCAAAGTGCCATCGACGGGGCTGGAGAAGCGCAGCCCGGGATTCGCAACCATCGCCCGCGAAATCGCGGCAGAAGTGATCATGGTGAGGAATATTTTCTGGCGCGCAGTTTCCTGGGCGAGAAACTCGGCTCCGCCATGCACGGATTCAGCCGATCGATCCATGGCGGGTATCAATGACAAGAACTGTTTGACGTGCTCGGCTGCCTGTTTGATTTCGCCGGGATGCGTCGTGTTGGGCGACAGGCCGAGGGCTATCAGTGCAATACCCAGACATCGGCGAGGCTCGTTGAGCAGGCCAAGATGCCCACGCATAAACCCGGCATTCGCCGGTTGGAACAAGGCTTTCCAAGTCATGGGAATGGAGCCGACAAATCTGGTATCGTAGCCAATACCCACCGCGGTAAAGAAGAGCGGAACCGAGCAACGCAACAGCGAACCCATTTCTGATTGTGCAGGCAGACTGACCATCAAATTATGGTGATTGGGGATCCGTTCGTAATTGATGTCATAGGTGCGTTTCAGATGATCGAGGCGTAGGGCGATCCGGTCCGGCACCAACATCAGATCCCATGACTCATCGCTTTCGAGCAGACTCCAGCACTGGTCTTCACTGAAGTAATATGAAATCTTGAAGGCTACGCCCAGGCGGGCCTCGGCTTCCTCCTTGAACTCAGGGCTGAAGTAGCCGTGGCGCACGAGGACACGCAATTCGGTCGGTGCCCATTCAGACCCATCGCCCAAAGGTTCGACCGCCATGATGGTTGGGAGGGCTCGGAACTCCTGCCGGATTCCATAGAATACCAGGAGTCCCACGAAGCCGATCAGAATGAATTTGAGCTTTTTCATACGCACGAATCCAACAGATCAGGGTTTCTTTGCCGGCGCTGTTGGGGGCGGGGGGTTGATTTTCGGGGCCGTTTTCGGAATGGACGGCGGAACCGCTGGCTCAACCGCATCCAGCAAATCGTTTGGCTTGGCGCCCGATGGATCGGCCGGGTTTGCAACATTAAGAATGAGTGGCAGTCCCCCTGCCCCGCTGCCAAAAACAACCACCTTCGCATTGGGCGATTTGGCCAGCGCGAGCGAGGCCTCGATCCCGCGCAGCTTGAGATATTTTTCCGTGAGATCCTTCGCTACCGTCTGTTGGAAATGCAGGATACCCTCGGCTTCAATCTGCTTGCGGGTGGCTTCCTTGCGCTCCTTCAAGAGGATAAAGTCATATTGCATGGCGATCTGTTCCTGCTCCAATTTATTTTCGATGGCTGCCGTCATTTTCGGCGGCAGGCGAATTTCCCGGAGGAGTAGATCGTCGAGTTCAATATGGCGGGCTTGCAGCTCAGCGAGCGCGGTGAACACCACGTTCTGCACAATGTTATCCTGGCTGCCATAGATCTGATCGGGCGTATAGGCACCAATCACTTTACGGATGACCGACTGAGTCTGGGATATCACCACTCGCTCGATATAATCTGGACCCACTTGCTCTTGCAGGAGCGGCAGGTCTTTGATGATGGGCCGAAACCGCACCGCCGCGCGGATGGTAAGCGTCAGCCCATTGGAGCTCAGGGCGGTGAACTCCGTCTCACGCTGTTGGAGTCGGGTCTCATAGATGTAGAATCGGTTCACCGGATTGATAATCCAAAGCCCACCCCCGTAAACGTGTTCCATATCCGTGCCCCCGGAAAAACGACGCCAAAGGACGCCGGCATGACCCGGTAGAACGTTCATGAAAATCGAGTTGAACAGCCAACCGGTCAGAAACAGTCCTAGCATCAGGACCACCCAAAACGGGCCGCTGATTTTACGCCAAATTGGGATCCACCAACGGTAGACCACTTCGTCCCAGGAGCGTCTGGCAGGTTTGGGCGGGGCAGCGACTTCAACTACGTTTGGATCTTGATTCATGGTGGTCTCCTATGGTTGCACAAAATTTCCCAAATCCATTTTCACTATGCGATCGGCGTGGGCAAAATACCGGTCGTCATGAGTCGCGGCCAGGACCGTGGTGCCGCGACGTTTCATTTCCGGCAAGATGACTTCGTAAAAGTGTCGGCGGAATTCCGGATCCTGATCCGCGGCCCATTCGTCAAAAACGTAAACCGGCTTGTCCTCGAGCAGGGACACGACCAAGGCGAGACGCTTGCGTTGACCGCCGGAGAGTTTGGTATTGGTGATCCGTCCGTCTACAATCTGGGTCACACCGCTCAAGTGCATGCGGTCGAGTAGTTGCTCGGTCCGGGACACATCCACTACCTCCAATCCGTAAAGCCGGTCGAACAAATGGTAGTCGGAGAGCACGATCGAAAATAAGTCCCGGTAACGTTCCGCGTTCACGTTGCTCACCCGGGTGCCGTTCCAATGGAGCTCGCCCCCGGCTGGCTGGTAAAGATTCAGAAAGAGTTTCAGCAGGGTGGATTTACCGCTGCCGTTTCCGCCCACCAGAAAAACCGTCTCACCCCGGGTGATTGAAAAATCGACGGGACCAAGCGTGAACCCCTGCTCTCCCGAGGGGTGCTGATAGGTGTAGGTGATCCCGCGCAGCTCGATATTTTCGAACCCGGCAGACTCTTTCTCAGCGCGCACAGGGAACTTCGGGTCGGCTGGCTGGCGGAGGTCGTCTTCCAGTTGCTGAATATTGCGGACGGCATTGTTGCATTGGGCGAGCAGGGGCGCGCAGCCCACCACCTCACCGATCGGACCGAGGACAAAAAGGATAATCGCCACGACCTGTGGAATGACCGACGTCTGATCAGGGCTGATAGTGGGAATGATGAACAAAATCGTTCCCAACAGGATAAAGGCAAAACACTGGGCGAAAAGATAGAGTTTATTGAAATCACGTCCCGTGCTGAACTTCAGATCCCGCATTTCCTCGGAAAGGACGCAGAGGCGGTTCTGGAAGAAATCCTCGTTCTTCGCCTGGTTGATCCTCAGCTCCTTGAAGCCGCCCAACAGCGCGCCCAAGCCTTCGAAGTATTCTGTCTGCTTGGCGGAGGTTTGCTCGATGCGCACCTTTAGCTCCCGATGCAGCACAAAATAATAAATGAGTGAGATGATCAACACCACCATCGTCAGGACCAGCGCCAGCTTCGACATGAACCAGACAAAGAAGAATGCCACGACGATCATCACCAGTGCACTCGCCGCGTTGATAAGAAACGGCGTGTATTGCGACAGGGTCACGGCATCCGTGCTGATCACATTGGTGATACGGGCGGCGCCCACCTGCTCAAACTTTTCGAGATCGCTCTTCCGAATGGCGTTAGTGACGCGGTGCCGGATGCGCGCAAGTGCCATCTCCACAAGCTCCGTGTTCCGCGACAGCGAGTAACGTTTCGCATACCAATAGAGGCCCAGCGCCGCAGCGAAAAGCAGGAGATATTTGAAGTTTTTCTCACCAGGTTGAATGTGCTGGGCGGTGATTATGACCAAGCCAGCCAGCAGGCCGTTGAAAACACCCGCGGCCACTGTCGCGAGGACGGCATAATATCCTGTTTTGGAATGCTCTTGGCGAAGAAATTTAAAAAAATCCATGGTGCGCAGAGTTAAGACGACCGGTCATTTTTCCCGCCGATCAAAGTGGATAAAGCAGAAGCCGACCGCTGACGACCACACTCATCGGTGGCCGCAACGGTCGGCTTTAATTTTCCAAGCCAAACGCCAGCGTTCCCATTTAGGGCCGGACTGGCGCATGTGATAACTTGAGGTATCAGATGGCCTTCTCGGCTTCTGGTGCCTTGGCGTCGGATTGCACGAGACAGATGATCAACCCGATTACCGGGGAGAGGATAAGGGCAATCAGTGAATTGCCGATAAAGCCGAATTTCTTTTCGCGGCCAATATAGCCGACGATGAGACAGAGTCCGATATAGGTGATAGCGCCGATTAATGTCATGATGGTATGTATTGGTTAGGGTTAATTTGAACTGCGTGAGGTGGTCTTTTCCCAGACCTCTTTGGCCACTTTCTGGCCTTCCTTGTATTTTGTTTCGAAGAAAGTGCGCATGGGTTTGGGATTGAAATCGAGCAAGGTGCCGCCGTGCTCGAAGTGTTCGATGAACACTTGACCGAGCGCATAAGTGGCTGCACCGGCTACGATGGGCACGGAGATCAGGCCGCCAATGGTTCCGATCACCGGCACCGCCTTGAGGAGGCTGCAGAAGATCCCACGACCAGCGGCGGCCGAGCCGACCCCGCCAACGAGCGAGGCCACGACATTCCGTCCCAAATGATCCTTGAAAGGCACGCCATACAACGCGGAGAGTTCGCGCACCAATTGAATTTGGGCGGCGGTGATCGCCGCGATATCCATTAAAGGCAAAGGCACCAGACCGCCTGCACATGACCAGCCCATGTACTGCTGGATGAGGCGGTCGGCCTGGGATTTCCTGCTCGGCGGCGAGGCCGACCCCGCTCCAGTCGACGAGACCAATTCGGCCTCTATCGGGGTTGCCGATGATTTTTTTGCTTTGGTTTGTTTTGGAGGTGACATGAGATATCTTTCTGCTGCTGATTGAAGGCCAAATTCCGGTCCACACAAGCGAGAGAGCATCGGCAAACCGGTGAATCGTCTTGGATCCAACACTCGCGGACGAGTCCGGGCAGATGCTCATGCCATACGTGGCGACAACGCCCGGATAAATTCGACATGCAGGTTGGTTTTGCGCGCTCATCATGATTCCCGTTGCTCACTCAGCCCAAAGCCGCCCCCTGCCGCCGGCGGGTAAAAGGCAACCTGTTTGCCGTCGTCGGTTTCATATCTGATTTCTCGATACGGATGCAGCATCAGACGTTCGAGCAAGGTGCGCTCCGCCGTTACGGGGTCGGAACTGCCGGGCTGGATCACGGTCAAGGATTCCCCCGAGGCCAATGTCGCCTCGAGGCTTTTTAGTCGGCCTTCACGCAGCAAGGCGAGCGTCTCGGCTTCGGGCCCTGACAGCAGTGGAATGCGCGGCACGATGAAATTGATCGAGTTCCGGCGGACCATCTCTCCGAGCATACCGGTGAGCGGCACGCACAGATGTGGCGCGGTGCGGAAGAGTTCGAGTTCGGATCCATACGCGTCCGCTTGGCTCTCGTTGTAGAGCAATGTCTCGCCGTCGGCGCGGACGAGCAGATTGATGGGAGCCTTCGTCACCACCGCTTCGGCGATCAAGAGCAGGAGAACATTGTAGGCGGAGTGTTGTGGCGTCTTGCGCAGGGCCAGTTGTGGTTCCACCGGTAGGGGTGCCGCCAGAATATCCTTCACGCATCGGATAGCAGGCAGCGCGAGACCGAAGGCGCGCAACTCGCAGACGATCTTGAGCCAAACGTAGTCGATGAAGCTGAACTTTCTCCACCCGGTCCCCTCGCGCTCGACATCCATGAGGATGCCCGCCCGATCCCAATGGCTGATCCAACGCGACGGCACCCCGACATCACTCACACTCCATCGCCGGTCCGTCACTTGCGCACATATACCGAAAACCCGTTCAACATTGTGCACCCCGAAGCGTGCCCCGAGATCCATCCCTGGATCGGCACTGGCCGGTTCTGGCGGCACCGCGGTCGGTGGGACCTTGGATTGTGCGCGGGACTTGCGTTTCGGGCGGGATTTCATGTGGGAACCTTCAGGTGACAATTGCTTCCACCAATTCATCAGTGGGGAGAGGCCGGGACGCGATATGACTGGCCCGCACGGTCTTCGCCACAAAGACCAGCAACAGAATTTGCAGGACGACACTGATCAGATACAGATTGGTATAGCCCAGCTGTTGAGCGACAATGCCGCTGGCGAACCCGGCCAGTCCCGCACCCACCCCGAATACCGTGGCCTGGATGGTGAAATCTGTCGCCGCCGAACTGGGCTCCGACTTATCGATCGCGATCGTATAAATAATGATCCCGGCATAGCCCTGCAGGAACCCCACCCCGATCAGCAGGGTGTAGATCCCCATCTTCGGGATCGTGTAAATATCGATGGCGAGGTAGCCAAGGATCATGAAGAGCTGGGTAATGCTGGCGATGACCAACGCCCGGTGCCGACCGGCCCAGAGAATGATTTTCGGGGCAATGATACAGCCCGCGATGCTCGCGAGCGGAGAAAAAATGCCCAGCACCAGACCGAGGGATTCCATGGTGAAACCACAGTCCACCAACATGGGGCGCAACATTCCACCCGCCATGATCGAGGGCGCGTTCAAGCAGAGGAGGAGCACATACCACATTCGCATGTCCTTGCGCGCACAAACCGCCCATAAGTTGCGCAAAGAAACCTGCTTGGATTCCGGCGGTGACGGCGGCTCTCGATAGAATCGCAACAGTAAAATGGGCACCGCGATCACCACGAGCAGAATGGTAATATTACCCTCGAATGTGATCGTATCATAAAGCATCAGCATCGCCCCTGCGCCCACGACGGTGCCCAGATAGATGCCGGCGACCGAATACGCATTGCCAATCGGGCGTTCATTGGGTGCGAGTGCTCGGACGGCAAGGCCATCAACCCCAATGTCCTGCGTGCCACTCGCCAACGTATACAGAACGGCAATGAAATAGAGCAACCCGAACTGGGCTATCCAATCGATGTGCCCCAGCCAAAACATCAGCACAAAGCAGATCAATTGCATCGGCACGATCCACATCTTGTAAGATTTACTCCGATCGATCAAGGGAGCCCAGAGGAACCGGAACGCCATCGGAAGGATGAGCAGACTAAGTAAACCGATCGATTGCAGCGAGGCACCGGATTTGCGCAGCATCACGGGGAATGCTGCGCCGAAAAAGTTCCCGGGGATCGACTGCGATATATACAGAAAAAATAGAACTGCGTAGGTATACTTAAATTTCATAACGTGCCGTTAGCAGGTGATTCAAAACGCGTAACTTAATCTCAAGTCAGCGGACAACCCCGAGCCAGGGATGAGCGTCTGCACCGATGAGTTATAGTTGGCGGCAGAATAGGCTGGGTCATTGTAGCCGTTGCCAGCCGGGAAATAGTAGTGGTGATCAAACAGATTGTGGATGTTCAGTTGTGCGCTCCACCGATTATGGACATAGCCAATCATGGCGTCGCACAAAGTGCGTCCGGCAATTTCGATCGTGTTATAATCCTCCAGGTATTGTGGACCGCTATGGAAAGCACCGAAGCCCAGGCGCAAGCCCTTGAAGGACTCTGTTTGCACTGCATAGGTGGCCCACAGACTGGCGGTCACCTTCGATAAAGCGTGGCGACGTCGATCGATTTTTCTAATGACGTCCGTGCCGGTAACCTTGTTGTCGAGATAACCAAAGTGGCCCACAAGGTTCAGGCCCTTCGCTACCGTGCCCGTAAGTTCCATTTCAAAGCCGGAACTTTCCTCAGTATCGCTGGCTTTCCAGTAAGTGGCAAATGTCGTGAGATCTTGATAAAAAGTGGCGATGGCCTTGCGCCGAATTTTGAAGACGGAGGCCGTGGCAAAGAGGCGATTGGGCACCAGCTCATATTTCACTCCCGTCTCAAACTGATCCCCGGTTTCAGGGGGGATGAGCCCATTTTTGCCAATCTGGGTCGGACCAGCGGGAATGAAACTCGTGAGATAATTGAAGAACAGGGCAATTTGCGGCCGGGCCAAGAACAGGAGTCCGACTCTGGGCAAGAGACGTCCCTCGGTGGCTTCGCTGCGGATATGCGTCTCAATGGGCGCTGGAGTGGAGCCGATCACGAAATTCTCCCGGTCGCTCTTAAGTTCCGCGTGGTTCTCCTCGTAGCGCAACCCGAGGAGCAGCCGCCACGACTCCGACAGCCGGATATTATCCTGGATGGCAAAAGAGGTTTCGCGATGCGTCGACCCATCAGTGCCCCGGTCGTAGATTAGTTGACCGTCCTTCGTCGTGCCCAGAAAGGGCGAAAAATACTGCCAGACCGGCGTAGCCAGACGGGTGTTAAAATCAACAATTTCGTGATCCTGCATCGACGTCGTCATGTCGGTGTCGGTCTCCCCGTATTCCAGGGAAAACAACAGCTGATGCTCCAATTGGGCTGATCCCAACTGGTGGTCCCAATCGAGCAGATTCTCCACCCGTAGGACAGAAACTTCACGTGTGCCATATTTTGAGTTCCAGACCCGCAACAACTGATCGGGTCCCAGAAAGCCCGGCACACCACTCGCCGCCGAATCGAGCATGTTATTGGCCATCTCTGAGCCTTTGTGATCAAAGTTCATTTGCGAGGCCACGACCCTGAATTCGTAGTTTGGCCTCACCTTGATGGAGAGTTCCGCCAGATAGCGGGTGCTGGCATAGTCGACCAGCGTGGTCCGAGGGGTCGTGGTGTTGAATGACGTGGAAACATTCGTGGCGTTGGTTGCCCAAACGGGCAGGCTGCCATCGGGCCGGGTCGGAATCCCTCCGTCGGGCACGAGTTCCTGCTTCGCATAATCGATCATCACGAACAATTGGCTGTTGGTTCCGATCTTAACTATCGCCGACGGATTGAGGTAGGTGGTGGTGTTCGAAACGCTGTCGCGATAGCTTTTGGCATCATCCCATGATCCGATCAGCCGGTAGGCAAATTGCTCGGTCGCTGACCCGGTGATATCCAGATCACCCCGAACATGGCTGTTACTCCCCGCCGTCACCTGCCAGCTCTGCGAATTTTGGAACAGCGGTCGTTTGGAATTGAAATTAACGATGCCTCCCGGCGTGCCCATACCATACAGAATGGACGACGGTCCCTTAAGCACCTCGATATTTTCGATGCTGGTGATGTTTGGCGTGATGTTGCCACCGGCGAGTTCCATGCGGAAGCCGTCCCGGTAGTAGAAATTTGGCATGCCGCGCGTGAAATAATAATTCTGAAACTCGCTTCCACCCTGCACGTGCTGCGCCCCGGAAATATTTCGCATAGCCGAGTTCACATCCGTAACCCCTTGGTCGAGCATCAATCCATTAGTAATGACCGAGGTGCTGAGGGGGATTTCCAATAACGATGCATTGACCCGGAGCGCGGTGAACGAGTCTCCGGTGGCGTAATTCTCCAGATAACTTTTCACCTCATACGGATCAAGCATCACCAGAGAATCGTCGCTGGTGGCGTGAAGCATTAATGGCAAGACGGCGGCAAAGATAAAGACGACGAAGTAACGGCAACAGGTCATGGCATTTTGGGTTTTATGGATTTCTCTTCGGTTTGGGCTGCCACCCAAGGGCCGTGATGCACGACCATAGCACTGTGGAGTGCGTTTACATCTTGTCCGGCAGCTTGCTCAAATGCAGGGGTTGTGGGGAACGTGACATGTCCGGCGCTTCAGGGCTGTTGCGACAAGCAGAGCCAGCGACCAATGGCATGGAGGCAGAAAAAGATGCACCAACGCGGAAGACAAAATCCTTCATGAGACTACGCGACGCTGCATGATGCTTCCAGCGTCAATAAAATCGCAAGTGCAACCCACATGCATAGTTACAAAATTCATGTTTAGTAGTATAATTCACTGAGAGTATTAGTGATAGACCCCATCTGAGGACTCACCGCCTGAATCGTTTTTCAGCCCGAACAACGGGTTAAAGACCGGAGCAAAATCATGGAAATAGCCCAGAGAAAAGCCGCCGTGGTTGGCGGCATGGATCCTGGTTCATGCATCGGGGTGAAGATGCAGGTTTAGATGAGTTAATGCGTTTCATTGCAGACCCCGCACCTGATTTCCGGTTGGGCCTGAAGATAGGATTCATGCATTCTTAGCCTTGAGGGCTATAGGATCGAGGTGATCCTTTAGCTCAACCTGAATTGGGCATTGCCCGGTCGTGATTAATGGTTCGAGGTTGGCACCTCGATATGTCGACCGCACCTGCCGAATGTCTTGCCCTATTATTCGATGCCACCGAGCTGCCGCGCATTCGCGCGACGCTGGAGCGTCCCGAGTTTGCCGCTTATTGGAAAAGCTCAAGCGAGGCTGACCTCGCAGATGACGAGCGTTTCCTGCGCGATGAAATCAAACTCGACCACGTCAATGCCGACCTCGCCCGCGCGGCCAACATCTTGCAGCGCTCTGCCTTTGTACATGCGGTGGCACCCGATGCCCGGCACCTCGCGGTGGCCAAGCTCGCCCTCAGTCGCGTCCTCTCCTTCCGCCGCTGGGATTGGGTTCTCGAAGCGGGCAAGGACACGGTGGGTGTCATGCGCAACGGCAGCACGAGCGTTTCCGTCGTGCTCGCCGCGGACTGGTTGGCCGCCGATCTGACCGCAGCCGAGCACGAAGCCGTGATTCAGTTCATTGCCAACGAAGCAGCGCCTGCCGCGGAACGGGCCGTCTTCGGCATGACGCATCAGGACCAGGTAGTAGGTTGGACCATGGACCCGGCCGCAGCTGGTTTCGACCAAGCCTATCGGGATATCGATTTCAGCCGTTGGCCGACTATCCTCGATCATACGAATCTTCGGATCATCGCCACTTCAGCTTTGGCTGCGGGAGCGAGTTTCCTGCATGGCCGCCACCCGCGCGCCGCACATTGGGCCGAGATGGCGGAAGCCAGCATGCGCTTGTTTCTCTCGCGTCTACCGGCCGACGGGGCATTTCCCGAAGGCCCCGACTACTGGCACTTCACTTTCAACTATTATTTCGTTTCCGCGGAATTGTTGCGTCGCCGCTGCGGCATCGATCTGCGCGATGCCTTCGATTTTCCGGCCATGGCTCACTATGTGCAGATGGTCAACATGCCCACCCGTGAAGTCCCGGGCGGTTGCATCAATATCGGCGACGCCTTCACGACGGCGGGGGCCGAACCCCTGGCTTGGATCGGTCGGCACTTCCGAGACTCCACCGCCAACCAACTTGTGCTCCAACCCGGCACGATCCGTGAATTGACCAACTCCGCTTGGGCCGTGATCTGGTTCGATCCGTCCGTGCCCGCACGGCGGAGTGCCTCCCTGCCTCTGGATCGTGTGCTCTTCCCCGGTATCGTGGTTTCACGTTCCGGTTGGACGGCGGAGGACTCCGGGCTTTCGCTGCGCAGCGGTGAACCGGAAAACCATGAGCATGCCGACCGCAACAGTCTCATTTTCACGGCCTGCGGGGAACGCCTGTTCAACGACCACTACAGGGCAAGTTACATGCCCACTGATCCCAAGTGGCATCTCCGCCTCACTGCCGCGCACACGGCCGTTCTGATCGACGGTAAGGGGCATCAGTATCATAATGGCGAAGAAGGCACCAACGCCTCCAAAGCGCACGCTACATTACAGGATTATCGCACGGGCCGGGATTGGATGATGGCGGTGAGCGATGCGGCCGATGCTTATCAAGGCGCTGACCTGCCCCCCGAAAAGGTGCAACGCAGCGTGGTCTTTCTGAAGCCCGATATTCTGATCGTGCTTGATCGCATCCAACTTTCGGAACCGCGCTCGGCGCAAGTGAGATTCCAAGTCTTCAATGCTGACGACAAGGGCTCAGCCACCACCGACAAGTTTGGCTTCTGCATCAACCGTCCCCATGCCTCGCTCCATGCGCAGGTTGCCACGCGGCAAACTCGCACCATCGAGGTGAAACATCTCCCGATTGGCGACGACTCCGCGCACTACCCTTTTGTTGAAATTGCGTGTCCCGAATCCAACACGCACGAAATCCTGACCGTCTGCACGGCAGCACCGCAGGGTATCGAGCATGGCCAGCTCACCGTGAGTCATGATGAGGATACCTGGACCATCACCGGAGCGCACCTCAAACAATCCGTGAATGTTTCCCTGACCACTGCGGGGAATAGCATTCCCCGTATTGTGCTCTAAACAGTTAAGCGGATATTTGCATCCGCGGTTTGATAAACATTCATCCTACCTCATCGTGTTGCGCCATATGACTAAGAAATTCACCTCCCTACTCTTCACGCTCGGGCTCACCGCCTTCGCCTTCAGCGCTCAGCCTCTTTTGGCCGGAGCCAAAACCAAGTCTGATCACCCCGAACGGATCGCCTACGGTCAGGAAGTGGACATCGCCAGCTATCTCGTGCCCGGCAAAACCGTGGTCTTCGATTTCACGAGTGAATATTGCCCGCCCTGTCGCGCCATTTCGCCCTCCCTCGACAAACTGCACGCCAACCGTGACGACGTCGTGGTCGTAAAGGTGGACATCAACCGGGCTGGCCACAAAGGCATCGATTGGAAATCACCTGTCGCCGTCCAATACGGCATGCGCAGCATCCCCCATTTTAAAGTCTACGGTCCGGATGGGAAATTGGTGTCTGAAGGCAGACCCGCGCGAGCCATGGTGACCGCTTGGTTCGAATAAAGCCAACGAGCTTTGAGTGGCCTTCGACGCGGACAGAATCCTGTCCGCGTTTTTTATGTCTCAGGTGGTCGATCCAACCTCGCAGTGGATCGATCACATGCCTTATGTAGTTACGCCCCGTTCTGATGATGCCAATGCGAGTGCCACTCCCCGCCACTCTGATCGCCGGACTTTTGTTCGGCGGCATCACCGTCGCTGGATCCACGGATCCGACCCAGAACGGTTGGCAGAAACTGACGGTGCTGGATCCGATCGCCGCACGGGACATTTTCGCCCAAAGCATTGATCGCGAATCCCATTTAGGAAAGGCGCTCGCTCTTTTCACCATTGAGCCCCGCACCAAGGCCAATCTCACCGAGGCCAGGCAATTATTGGCCGCATTAACCCATGAAGATCCGGATGATAATTACGGTATCGCGGCCACCTACTATCTGGCACGGTTGAACGAAGCCCATGCCGATAAACCAGACCACCACGCTGCGATCACGACCTATCGACACTTGCTGGTTGAACATCGGGGACATCCGCTGGCTGAACTGGCCGCGCCTAAACTCGCCATTCTACTGCTCTATGAAGACGTATCGCCGGAAACGTGGGAAAAGCACTACGCAGAAATCGATACCCTGCTACCGACCCTTCAAACCGCCGCCGCCCAACGCGACACGCGGCTGGTGATGGCAGATGCCCTCTTCAAATTGCGCCAGGATCACGCCCGCGCCTTTCCCCTGTTGAAATTCTGTGAAGAAGCCGACCTCGTATATCGGATCACCCGCCAGAGTGTGCTGCTGCAACAATTGGCCGAATCGGCACGGGTGCTGGGTCTTATCCCGGAAGCACGCCAATACTACACCCGCTATCTCAAGGAATTCCCACGTGAGGCCGCTTCCGAAGAAATCCAGCGGCGCTTGACGGCGCTCGAAGTGGAGGCGACGCCATGAAACTGCGGTTCATACGCATCGGCTTGCCCATCGTGCTGGGTGCATTTGCCCTCGGGTTCAGCATCTGGCATGTCACGCGATCTTCCCTGGCCAAGCATGACTCAAAGCGCACCACAATCAGGTTCTCCCATTGGCAATTGGAAGCGGGGGTGCGCAATGCATTTGATGCCTTGGCGCGGGACTATGAGGCCCTGCATCCCGAGATTCGCATCGAGCAACTGCCCATTCCCGGTCGTATTTACCGACAATGGACATCGAGCCAATTGATCGGTGGTTCGGCACCCGATCTGGTGGAAATCGGGTTGGGCATCGGCGGTGAATTTTTTGAATATTTTCGTCCTATTACCGCTGAGGTTAATTACCCCAATCCCTACAATCGAGGCACCGCATTGGAAGGCATCCCATGGCGAAACACGTTCAACGATGGCATGGTAACCAGTTTTAGTCGGGATACTTTCGAGTGCATCGGAGCTTCGCTCTTCACGGGCACGATCCGGTTCTACTGCAACATGGATCTGCTGCGCAAAGTCACCGGCAGCGACCTTTTGCCGGCTAACTTTGCGGAGCTGCAGGCGCTGTGTTCCGCGGTCAATGACTACTCCTTGAGAACCGGTGAGAAAATTGAACCCATCGCCAGCTCCAAATTGACGTCTGCATTGATGCTCGACGATTTGATGAAGGCCCAGACCCAGAAACTGGCGTCCCGACTCAACCCCTCCACCGGGCTGCCCGCGGGCACCTACGACTTCTATCTGGCCTATCTCAATGGCACCTGGACGGTGGACGATCCTGCCATGCAGTCCGTCGCCCAGCTATGGCTGGAGGTCGGCAAGCTGCTCACCCCCGGTTTCGCTCAGATCGAAAATGATCAGGCCCATTTTCGGTTCGTGCAGGAAAAGGCCATCTTGCTCATGGGATTCAGTGGACAGGCCACGAGTATTTTCGATCAAGTCTCCTTTCCCATCGGGGTGTTCCGCAGCCCGCAACCCGATCCGGCCGATCCGCAATTCGGCGCCCAAATGATTGCCCGTAGCTCAGAGGGCAGTCTGCGTACGTGGGGTCCCTTTGGTATCACCAATGCCTCCCGGCATCCTAAACTCGTGCTTAATTTTCTGCACTTCCTGACCAGCGAGGAGGCGTCCCGCAAGTTCACCCGGATCAGTCGTTTTCTTCCCACCATTGTCGGCGTTGATCCTCCGGCCGACATGAAACCCTTCATGCCAGACTTGCATGGTTATCCCGCCGGGCCGGCTCTGGCACATGCCCCGGACACCAAGACTCTGGTGCTCAATACGCAACATCTCCTATTTGGACCCAAGGGCAGCACCGAGCGATTCCTTGCTACGCTGAGAGAATTGCTCGGACCGGCGATGCGCCGTGATGTCGAGCGAAGCACGAAAACCCGACTCAACAGTATGCGCCAAACCGATACCACGATTGCGGGCACCCAGCAATTGGTGGCCCAAAGTCCGGATGACCCCATTCTGATGCAGAAACTGCAAACCCTATTGGAAACCCAGAATGAGATGGAAGCCGCGGTGCACTACAATAGGTTGCGCTTGGCCCAGGCGGACCGCCGCACTCAAGCACCCTGAACCAATGAGTTTGGATCAACGTCCGGTTGAACCGTCTATTAGTGGCAAATGGGGAGCCCGCTATTTCACTCGCTCGAAGTCGATGAAACCCCGGTTCACGTTGGTGTGCATTAATCTCACGCGGAGATTTTGACCGACCTTCAAGCCGGAGTTTCCTTGGACCAATTTGCCTTCGACCGGTGGATGAACCAGTCGCACCCAAGTGCCCTTGCTCGAGGCCCCGGTAACAAAAGCGGCAAAGGTCTGGCCGACGCGCGGAGCGAGCAGCATGGCAGCGGCTGATTTCTCGACCTGTCGCTCCACTTTTTTCGCCGCGTTTTCCTGCTCGGTGCAATGGAGAGCCAAGGCGGAAAGCTCTTCGTTGCCATAGGGGGGTGACTGGCCGGCCAAAGCCGCCTTCAACAACCGCTGTGTAATGACGTCGGGATAACGGCGATTGGGTGCGGTCGAATGCGAATAGTGTCGCACCGCCAGTCCGAAGTGTCCGGGCGCATGCCCACCGGGCAATTCAAGCACGTATTCCCCAGCACCCATCAACTTGATCACACTGAGCGACAGGTCAGGAAAGCTGGCCGGATCGGCTGCCTTAGCCGCGTTCAAAAACGCTTCCAACGCAGGCCCGTCGGGAGTCGAGGGCAGTTCCGTGCCGTGTTCCGCCGCCAGGTCCACAATGAGATCCCAATGCTTCGGCGTGCGCACCACGCGGCGCACACTGGGAAAGTTTTTGTCGGCCAGAAACCGGGCCACCACCCCATTGGTCGCTATCATCAGATCTTCGATCAATTCCTTCGCCACGTTCTTTGTGTCCGGCGTCATATCCTTCAACACCTCCCCTTCAAAAACGGGCCGGGCGCGGATCGTTTCGAACGACAGCGCCCCGCGCGTGTGCCGCTGCGCTTTCAATTGCCGGGCCACTTTTACCTGCAAACGAATATTCTCATCGAGCCCGGGCAATGCCGCCAGGGCCGAGGGCATGGCGGCGGTGCCGTCGAGCCATGCCGCCACACTGTCGTAAGCCAATTGGGCATGGTTGTGCACCAGTGCCTCTCGCACTCCGGAAGAAACCGGATCGCCATCCCGGTCGAAAACCATGTCCACCACCATGGCCCGCCGGTCAACGTGGGGGTTGAGTGAGGTCAAATCGGTGGAAAGCTTTTCCGGCAACATCGGGAAGATCCGGGCGGCGGTGTAAACCGAAGTGGTGTTGTGTTGGGCATGGCGATCGATCGCCGTGTGTTGAAGGACCAGCGCAGTCACATCCGCCACCCCGACCATCAATCGCACCGCCCCATCGGGCAGAACCTCGGCGACGGAAATTTGATCGATGTCGCGGGTATCATCGTTGTCGATCGAACACCAAGGCAAAGCTCGCAGATCAACCACTGTCCCTCCGGCGTCCAATACCGGGCTCTGGATCCGGGCGAGTTCTTCTTGGGCCGCCAATGAAAAAACGGGTTCCAAACCCCGCTCGATCATCACGCGATGCGCGATCTGTTGTAATATGGTGCCGTGTTTTCCGCCAGTGGGAGTTATCATGGTGCGTCAAAACCATATCCCGGCCTGCGGTGAATTCGCAAGCAGAACGGAACGGTGACCAGCGGCCACCGCCAATGGTTCGAGCTGCATGCAATGCTCCCGGCCAAGGGTGAACATTCCTTAATGCCGTGAGGCGCTCACAAAATCTGTTGCTCACGAACGGTGAAAAGAAACACAATCGCGTGTAGATTTACGGTGGTGGACTAGCCGTAACATCCCGAACCCCAAAGAAGCCAATATCATGCAAGCCCCGGCAGAAATCAAAACCCCCACAGCCTACCTCGCCTCCCTACCCGAACCGCGCAAGGCGGCCTTATCGGTCATCCACAAGGCGATCCGCCAAGCCGTACCCCAGCTCAAGCCGCTCATCATTTATGGCATGTTAGGCTATGGAAAATTTCATTACAAATACGCCAGTGGTCGCGAAGGCGACACCTCGGTGATCGGCCTCGCCAGTCAGAAGAACTACATCAGCCTCTACATTCTTGCGGAGAAAGACGGCGTCTATCTGGCCGAGGCCAACAAGGAAAAGCTGGGCAAGGTTTCCGTCGGGAAAAGCTGCATCCGTTTCAAAAAACTCGAGGACTTGAATCTCAAGGTTGCGATGCAGTTGGCCAAGACCGCCGCCAAATTGCGGCAATCCGATCTGACCGGTTGACCAACCGGTTCTGCGTCGTGGCGTGGTTTTCTATTCCGACCGCCACTTTCCGTTCGCATCCTGCCCCAGCACTGTTTGGCTTCGCGCGTTTTCATGAACACCTACCATCTCGCACCGAGTGGCCGTGATCGCGCCGCCGGCACATCCAAACAGCCGTGGCGCACCCTCGCCGGTGCCCGGGACAACCTCCGCGCTTTGCGCAAGAAGGGCACAATAGTCGGACCCGCCACGGTGCTCGTGCACCATGGTCACTACGAACTAAGTGAAATGGTCAAATTCACGCCCGAGGATTCCCACACCTCCTATCGCGCTGCACCCAAGGCCACGCCGGTATTCGACGGCGGCAAACCACTCACCGGATGGAAAGTCGGTCAGCGCAATGGTCGCACCGAATGGACGCTCGATCTGCCGGAAGTCGCCGCCGACAAATGGAATTTTCGTTCCCTCTTCGTCAACGGTCAGCGCGCGCCCCGAGCGCGTTTTCCCAAATTCACCCCCGATATCAAGGGAGCAAAAAACGTGCTGCGTATCGGGGAAATCAAACACCCCGGACAGACCGATTTCTTCGCCGGCAGCAATACGTTCAAACCCATGAAGGGTGACGTGCAAAACTGGGATTCTCTAAGAGATGCCGAATATGTCATTCTACATTACTGGGTGGAAGAACGCCTGCCCCGTCCACAACTCAATCCCCGTACCGGTTGGTTGAGTTTCGCCCGACGTTCCGCGATGTGTCTCTACGAATCGCATGAAGACACGTTCGGGAATATGGCCCTCGCGCGTTACTACATCGACAACCTTTTTGAAGCACTGACCGAACCTGGCGAGTGGTACCTCAATCGCGAAACAGGTCGGGTCTATTATCTGCCCCGGCCCGGCGAAACCCCGGCCAACACCACGATCCATGCACCGCGCGTGTACGCTTTCATGCAGGCCAGCGGACAGTTCTTCAACGATGCCGGGACTCCGGTCGATCCCCACGCCACCATTTTAGTGACGGGACTGAAATTTGAGGGCCTAACTTTCCGCCACGCTGATTGGTTTTCACCCCTCGCCAACATGCCGGCGCATCACAAATCCTTTGGTCAAGACATGCCGATCGGCGGCAGCGCCCAAGCGGCCCATGCCGTGCCGGGGGCCGTGAATTTTCGCGCGGCGCGCGATTGCGCATTCGACGAGTGCACCATTGAGCACGTCGGACTTTACGGGCTCGAATTCGATGAAGGCTGTCGTGATTGCTCCGCGGTCGGCAATCACCTGCATGACCTTGGGGCCGGAGGTATTCGCGGCGGCGGCACCGATCTCGACGGACACATTGATGGTCGCACCGGACACCTGCGCATCACCGACAATCATATCCACAACATCGGGCGTATCTTCCATCAAGGCGTCGGCGTATTTCTCCGGCACGCTTTCGACTGCCACGTCGCGCACAACCACATTCACCATTCCTGTTACACCGGTATCTCGACGGGCTGGACGTGGGGTTTCCGCGAAACGCCATCGCGCAACAATATCATCGAGCACAATCTGATCCACGATATCGGGGCCGGTATTCTCAGCGACATGGGCGGGATCTACACCCTTGGGGTGCAACCCGGCACCCTCGTGCGCGGCAACCACATCCACCACATCTGGTCACATGACTACGGCGGCTGGGGGGTCTACCTCGACGAGGGCACCGCGCACCTGATCATCGAGCACAATCTGGTGCATGATACGAAGGATGCTCCGTTCAACATCCACTACGCCCGCGAGAACGTGGTTCGCTTCAACATTTTTGCCCGCGGACAGAATGCCCTCGCCTCGGTTTCCCGCGTCGAACCCGAGCACATCAGCGCCACGTTCTTCAACAACATCCTGCTCGGCCCGAGCCACCGCCTCTATTCCGGAGGCTACAAAGGCGACATCTCCAAGGGTGCACTTGTAGCCAACGCCAATTGTCTTTGGAGTCCCGGGGGCAAGCTCCCCCCCAGCGGACATCCCAAAACCCACAAGGAAAAGGCGCCGTTCAAGATCAGCTACACCCAATGGAAGAAGGCCGGACACGATGAATTGAGTGTGGTGGCCGACCCGAAGCTCACCGAAGGCAGGAAGACCTGGCGCCTCGCACCCAACTCTCCCGCCCTCAAACTCGGTTTCAAACCGTGGGACTGGTCGAAGTGCGGCGTGCGGGCGAAAGGAAAGCGCAGCTGAAGTTAACCGCTATTTTGCGTTAATGCTGCTGATCAAATGGTAACATGAATATGAGCAAAAAATCAGGACTCGTGCTGGTGGGCTTTCTACTGGCTTCATTTTCCGCTGCGGCGATCGGCGGTTACGCCACGGCCGAAAGTGTGCGCACGTGGTATCCGCTGCTTAACAAGCCGGCGTGGAATCCACCCGCCTGGGTCTTTGGCCCGGCCTGGACCCTCCTTTATACCTTGATGAGTATTGCCGCATGGCGGGTCTGGCAGCGGCGGGAACGGGTCGAGACCGGCAAGGCCCTCAGGCTCTTTTTTGCCCAACTGGGTCTTAACGCTTTCTGGTCGGTTTTGTTTTTCGGTCTGCATAAACCGCACTGGGCCTTCGTCGAAATCATCGTCCTGTGGTTGGTGCTCGCGATCATCCAGCGCGCCTTTTGGCGGATTGACCGCATCGCCGGGATCCTGTGGATCCCCTACCTCGCCTGGGTGAGTTTCGCGGCCACGCTCAATGCCGCGATCTGGTGGCTCAATCGCTAAACGTCAGCGATCAAAGTCCCATCCGCGCCCAACCTCGGTGTGACGGGTCGCGCGGGGGCAGACCGAGGATTTCACGCCCCAAGTCCACATAGTAACGGTAGTTCTCCAGTGGCGTGCCGTTGGGAATTTGGTGGTCCAAGCCAAAGACGCAACCACCCTCGCGCATCAATGGTTGCAGCTTGTATTCCAACTCCCGTCTAATCGCCGCCTTGTCCTGCCGGAGCACGTGTTTGTCGATGCCGCCAAGCATCATCAGCTTCCGATCGTATTGCTTGCGCACCGCTACTATATCCATACCTGCAGCCGGTTCCATGGGGTAGATACAGGTCACTCCACAATCGAGCAGGGTTGACAGCACAGGGTTGATGTTGCCGTCGGTATCCAATTGGAAAATCTTCGCGCCCTGCTCCGCGAGTGGTTCCCAAATGGCGCGATAATAGGGTTGGAAGTGCTCTCTGATCTGCCTCGGACCCGCCAAAGGTCCGGACTTGCCCGCAAAATCCTCGTGCACGGAAAGTTGGTCGATCGTCAGCTCCGCACTGATGGGTTCCAACACCCGGCGGGTGGTGTCGGCCAAAGTCGCCATGATATCGGCCATCAGCTCCGGTTGCTCGTAGTAGGCCAAACAGGCGACTTCCTCGCCCATGAGATCCCGCGGCATGTCAAACGCCCCCGGCATGTAGGCCCGGATCAGCGCCCCCTCCTCGCGGGCTCGGCGCGCCGCCGCCACCTCTTCCCAATTGATGCGATCCGGGGTAAACTCGAAAAACGGTTTTACGCGCAGCCAGTCGTCCATGTTCTGCACCGGAAAATCCATCGGCAACGCATGAGTGGCGGTTTTTTTCAGCAAGAGCAGCGTGCGGCCGAGAAAATCGCGCTGCACCCGCTTCTCGGCTGTCTCTTCCAATGTCACCGGGGCATCTCCGCGCGGCAGAGGATGCCCACCAAAATCGACGATGGGCACGTAATCCCAATCAAAGGCCGTCAGGTTGAGTTCGTCCTCGGTTGCGCCTTGGGCCCGCCATTCGTCCTCCAGACCGATCAGGGGGCCAAACAATTCCACGAACATGGGATGCGCAGCCGCGCCGAAGGTCATGAGTTCAAGATACTCCTCGCGATGGAAACGCATGATGAGATTCGTGGCCCCATGCCGGGACCTTGATTGAACGTCGCTTACTTCGCCTGCACATTCCAGACTTCGTCGCTGATCGGTTCTGTCTTGTAGCGGGTTTTGTAGGTTTTCTTGCTCGCGGCGAGTTTAAGGAACGTATCCAGCGGCACGATTTCTGGTGACTCTCCCAGCTTGCCGATGATCTCCATCACTCGCTTGATACTGTTCGATTCGCGCACGTGCACCAACATGTAGTAGGGCCGCGTCGGGTTGAGTTTCATCAACTCATCCAGATCCGCCACTGCATATTCGATCGGACGTTTCTCGCTGAGGTAGTAATCATAGGACATGAAGGCCTGGCCGTTGCGCAGGTCGAAGGTGTGCGCCGCCGCATAACCATTGATGAACCCAATCGCGTCGGGCACGTTGGCATAGTATTCATCCACGGTTGCTTTCCGCAGATCAAAATAGCCGATGGGAATGCCATGATCCGTATGATCCATGATGGTGACCGTGTGCTCATCGAGCTTGGCCATCCGTTCATTCATCTCCTGCATCAGGCCCGGAAATTTGTCGTGCGGAATCAGCATTGGATACATGTAGCCGGACTGACCACCGATGAAGTAATCATTGGGCGATTTGTCCTGGGCAAACATCTGCATCACCGCCGGATACCATTGAGCGCCATCCACTCCGACCTCCCAATTATAGGGAATCTGCCCCCGCTCCGGTTCCGTCCACGCCCCGATGCCCATGCTGTCCGATTGCACCAGACAGAGATAAACCTTGTCCTCGGCCATCAACGTGCTCTCGCGCGTGACGTGATTATAGTTCGTGAATTTGAAGTCCGGGGAAAAATCGATCTGACTCATGAAAGTCGCATTGGGAAACGAATTCAGGCCCATGACTTTTATCCCGTAGCTGGAGGTGAGCGTCACCCACTGGGCCTCGGTGTCCTTGCCGTAGGAATGCCAGCCGATGATCCACGCCGTGGGCTTCAATTGTTCCAGAATACTCCGATGCAGGGCCAATTCCTCCACATGTGCGGGGTTGGCTGAGAGGTCGGTGACAAAGGCCTTGGTCGCAATCGCGAGGTCGGCCACCCCTGGTTCCATGATTCTGCCCACATGCCCGCCCATCCAGATAATGTAGTCACGACTGCACTGTTCCCAGTATTCGTCGTAGGCCCATTGGTAGATTTCAATATCACTCATCCCGGCGAATTTGTTGCGAAAATCGGCCAGCGGTTTCAGGCCGTGCTGCTCGACCAGCGGGATCAGACTTGCATCAATCACCACCCCACGCATCAAGCCGGCCGCCGTGAGCGCGACATTGATCGACGCACGTTCATTTTGATCCCAAATCACATAGCCCTCGGCAAACGAGCTGAGCGCTGCCAGCACCGCTTCAGGAGTCTCGAGTCGGGTAAACTTGATGCCATAATGGTTGGCGTAGAAATCCTTGACCGGAATGAAATCGTGAAAATGCCACTCCGGTGGGTATTCGATAAACACCCGGGGTGCATCGGTATTGGCGAGTCCCTGCAAACTGATATACATCAATTGCACGGGTAGCTTGCTTTTCAGCTCCCAATTGTTCTCGACCGGAATTATCCAGGCCTCCTTGGGGGCAGGTCCCGGCACGCCGGGCACGGCGTAGGCCAAAGTGACCGCGAACAGACTGAGTAAAAGCGAAAGACGAAATCTGGTTTTCATAATGAGAGAATTGAATTTGGTCGGACTCATTCCGGCTCGGTCAGATCGGCGATGACCTTGACGGCATTTTCGTTGGTGGGATCCAACGCCAGCGACTGTCGGTATTCCGCGAGGGCCTCTTCTTTCTGACCATTGGCCAGCAAGGCTTCACCCAGGCTGTCGTGCGTGTTGCCCGAGGTCGGGTGGAGTTCCACGTTCAGCTTAAATATCGCCAGGGCCTCCGGCAGCTTTTCCGTCATGAGATAACCGTAGCCGAGGCCGTTGAGTTGCCCCTCGCTCACAAAATATCCGGAGAATCCTGATGTTTTCAATTCAACGAACCGGAGCAGGCCGGCTTCCAGTCCATGCTCGTCGATCACTTCCTTCAGATTATCCGCCAAGGCATGCTCCTTGATGTCGACCAACTCGACCTCAAATTTAAGGGTCGAGTTGGGGGGTATGGGTTCTCGGTCCCGAGCCCCATAAGCCAGCTCGGGTGGAATGATGAGCGTGGCTTGATCACCCACTCGGAGCAGGGCAAATCCTTCGTCCCATCCCTTGATCACTTGCTTCCGGTCCAAGGTGAAAGCAAAGGGTTCATTCCGTGGTATTGAGCTATCAAATATGGTGCCATCGACCAGCGTGCCCGTGTAGTGAGCGATGACCACCTGCCCGGCTTTCGGTTGCGCGCCGTCGCCTTGATGAGTGATCGCATACTTCAAGCCCGAGGCCGTCGTAATCGTGCCCTCCGGTTCGGCAAATTTCAGCACGCGTTGATAAACGTAATTCAGCTGCTGGTCGCGGGTGGAACGCTGCTGGGTCAGCGTCAACGTGTTGCCATCTGCAGAGAGCCTGTACAAGTCGTCGATTTGCACCGGCACATCCCCTTGTTGGGCTTCGAGATTGAGGTTGGTCACCAGCTGCAAAGCCTGGCCCCCTTCGAGCCAATCACCCCGCACCTGCTTCTGGTGATCCGTGCCGATGTAGACGTTGTTATACCAGGTATCGAGCCAATGAGTCACCGGATTGGTGGTGACGGTGACTCCATCAGGTTTAACGCGAGTCACATCACTCACACTGCGATGCCGGCTCCAATGCATCTCCCGATCGAACCGAACGATCCCGTCGGTTATGGTTATCTCCAATAGCTGCTTATCCCAGGGGCTGATGGGAGAGCTGTTGGCAATATCCAGTTTCCAGGAGCCGACCAAATCCGTCTCCTCGGAAGCAGACAACACCGAGAGGCCCGTGATAAACAGGCCGACACTCAAGATCGTAGGTAATAGTTTTAATTTCATGGGACGAAAAGAACTGGGGTTAATCGTATGGTTGAAACGGAGCCCGATCAGGGCACCACATAATAAAACACTGCGATCCAGTGGCAGATACTGCCGCCGAGCACGAACAGGTGCCAGATCGCGTGATGATAGGGTAATCGCTTGGCGAGGTAGAATACCGTGCCGAAGGAGTAGCACGCCCCACCGGCCACCAACCAGACCAGTCCTGCCTTCGGCAAGGCCAGCAGCATCGGCTTGACGGCAATAATCACCAGCCAACCCATGCCCAAATAGATGAGGGTCGAGATCAGCCGAAAACGACCGGCGAACCAGAACTTCAATCCGATGCCAATGGCCGCCAATCCCCACACGACCCCGAACAAGCTCCAGCCCCAGGCTCCCCGCAACGTCACGAGGAGAAACGGCGTGTAGCTGCCGGCGATCAGCAGAAATATGGCCGCATGGTCAAATTTGCGCATCAGGTGTTTTAACTCAATGGAGTGAAAGCTGTGGTAGAGGGTGGATGCGGTATAGAGCGCGATCAGACTGGCCCCAAAAATCGCCGAGCTTGTCACGTGCCACGCGTCGCCATGCAACGCGGAATAGACCACCATCAACACCAGCCCCGCCACACTCAGCACCACCCCAATCCCATGCGTAAGCGCATTGGTCAATTCCTCACGAGGGGTATAAGTCGAGGCTGATGACATGCCTTCAAGAGGGACTTGAAGTCAGGGTTGGCGCAAACGTAAAGCACGTTGCGTCCGATGGAGACTTATCGGGGAATACACCTGAATCGGGTCTCCAATTCAAAGTGGGCGCAGGCCGATACTTTGCACTCCAAATGCCAGACCGGCTCCATCCGGTGATCGATGGAATTTTCCTGCTGACTCATCTCGTCGCACCAATCCGCCTGTATCTCCAATGTCCAACCATCCAACACCAGTTCGGCCCGGCGTGCCTCATGATCGATCTGCCAAGGCACCCGCGTGTGCAGATTGAAGATCAACGCATGGGGCTCCAAAAATTCGCCCCGGTCCCACACCGAAAACAACGAGGGCTCATCTGAAAGGATTTCACGTGAACAGGCCTTCATCACCTGTCGCCAGACATTGGCCAGATCGATCGCGGCGTGGAGTTGTCGTTCATCTCCATTACCCTGGGGAATGACCGCCAGCTCGGGTCCGGCTTGACCAATGGGCGTGCCATCCATGCTCACGGGACATACTACATTGTGCAATTCGGTCCGCTTCAGCGTGATACTGCGCAGATCGTCGTAGCGCATCATGCCACGATCGATCAACACGGGTTGATCATCAAGCTCGAGCGTGAACGCGCCCTTGTCGAAATGCGTGTGGCTGGCGCGAGCCTTGCATCCACTGAAATGGAGACGAACGCTGCGACCCGGAGATACTTCACGGCGACTTGTCAGATGACCGGTATGCGGGAGATGGCCAAAGACAGGCACAATGCACTCAGGCGCTGGGAGTTCTTTGGGCCCCGCGATGAATGAGAACGGACCGTCCAACATGTATACGCGGTAATAAGACGGACCGCGCAAATCCAACAGCGTTGAACCGGCAATCCGCGGATAAACATCACGAGGATACAACCCGGCGAGTAATGCGATCGCATCACCGGTAAACATATCCTTCCCATTATCCCCATCCAACAAAACACCTCCCGGACTCATCGAAGACATGACCGCTACAAAATTTCCACTCTGGGCCAAACGTGCGGGCAGAATCTCATGGATGGGTATGTCGCGCACTCGAGCGTATGACATCAACGCCGGCAACACCGCTTGGAGGGTAGCGCTGAAGTAGCCCACCCCCTCGTCCACGCCGCCATCGGGCAGGAGGTATTTGTCCATACCCTCCTGTAGGTCAGCCAGTGCTTGCTCCACGTAACTGTGAATCCGTGGCCAAACCGGCTCCAAAACGAGCCCGCCAAGAATACGCGCCCGGCAAAACCATGGCCCTTGGTTTATCTCATAGACATATTCCCATTTCACCATGTCGCGTTGGATGATACTGAGGCCCTTGTCCCAGATCGCCACCCGTACCAAATCCCGCGCCCGCTCGGTCAACGCATAATACAACCAATCGTAGATCAATGCGCAGGTGGTCGTGGTCATTTCCTCCAGGAAACAGCGTTGATCCCAAGTGGAACCACGCATCCGGCTCTCGGCGGACTGGCACCAATTTCGGGTGTGCACAAAGCACATCAGAAAGCGCAGAGCGTGTTGAATGAGCCCCGGGTCCTGGCGCACCAATCCAACCAAGGCACAAAGCACCGGATCCACTATCCAGGTTTCAAAGCCCCGTTCACGTTCCCGCAGGTAGCGGTAATCCGGCCAGGGGATATAGTCGCCGATCTCGGTTTCCGGCTCGCGGCCCAATGAAGCCCGGGCTCGATCTTCAAGCATTTTGAAGTGTCCACTCCAAGTGGCGCTCTCCGCCCGTTTCCGCAATGCCGGCAGGTCGGTCTCGGCCAACAACAGGCCACGCGCAAATTTCACGTCAGGCCATTCCTCCGGTGGCAGCACCAGCCCTGCCCACTGTGAATCATACTGTGGCCGGGCTTGGAACATTCGTTCCAACAACGAGGAATCAGCCACGCCCCACCATTGCAGGCTCACCAATTTTTCCCCCGACTGCTTCGCGGTAAAATCCGCCCGCAATGCCGTTGCCACTTCACCCTTGGGCAGGGTGATCTCCATGCGCATATCCGTGCCGTCCACGGGTGCACCCAACGAAAACCATTCAGCGTCCCGGCAGGCAAAAAACTCCACCCCCACATCCTTCGGCAACACCAGGCAGAAAACATATTGATCAAACCGCGCGGGAAGATCACCCAGCATCACGCTGATGGATCCAGCTGGTGCCCCGACCGGACAATTGTCCCAATGCACCTTGCTGCTATCCCAGCAATTTTCATAGCGATACCCTAGCGCCTGGGCCGGGTTCACCATAACGCGTAATTGCGGTGCAATGGCCTCGTCATGAAAAGGCGCAAATACCGACTCCGCCGGGTTCAGCTCAAACAGCGTCATGTTGGGCATGACTTCGCATGAAGCTCCCGGTGCTTCAGGTCGAACCCAAAACGAGTATTAAAAAATAAAGCCCACCCACATGAAGTGATCTGGCTGCGCCTGACCTGATGGGCAGATTACTTATCGGCCGTAATGCTCTCCGGCCAACGTCCATACGCCGTGAATGATGCCAGAGTTTTATCATACGTTTCGCGGCGCTTCACGTATTCCGCATAATCGGTCACGTCTTCAGGATGTTCCTTGCTGCTCACGAGGAAATCCGCTTCCGGTGGATAGCAGGCCACATTAATCTTCTCATAGAAGGCATCGTCCGCCTTGCCTGTCTCATCGATCGTCTCGGGCCACATGCCGACATTGCTCGGTGCATCGGCTGACTGGTAGCGCAGATCCAAACTCCAGCGAATATGATCCGAATAATTCGGCGTCGAACAATGAGGCGTGCGATTGGTCATGAACACCACCCCTCCACGAGGGCAAACTGCGGCAATGGATTTGCGGGGATCATCCGGCAGATCCTCGTCCTTGATCACCAATAGCCCCGCATTGCCGCCGGTGTAGTGTTTCACGATCTCACCTTGGTGCGTGCGGGGAAGAATCTGCATACATCCATTCTCGACCGTCGCATCCACCAGCGGGGTCCAACAGGTGATGATCATTTGCTTGTCGCAATGTTCGGAAAAGTAACCGCTGTCCTGATGCCAAGGGATCACTCCACGCCCGATGCTGGGCAGTTTGGGGCGAATCCGGTAGACGGAGGAACTGACGACCTCTTCCGTGCCCAACAAGGAGCTTACGGCGCTGATCATCTTCTCGTGCGCGATCACATCGAACATCTCCGGAGCATGATATCCCCCGCCCCGCAATCCTTCCAGATGGCGCATGAGGGTTTCACCGTTCTCCTTGGAATCCTGCTGAACCGCTGCCAATTGGCGGTCAAAATCCAGATCATCATGCAGATCTGAAACCTTACCTTCGGCCTGCATTTCCTTCAGCTTACGGTTGAGCTCGGCGTGTAATGCCTTGCGAAGTGGTTCCAGGTCGGCTGGATCAAAAACATCGGGCACAATCAAATAGCCTTCCTCGTGGAAGAAACTGACTTGCTGTGGGGTAAGGGTCTTAGGGGCATTCATTGAGGAGGTATCCTGCCATAATGTCGGCATTTGCGCAATAGGCTCCAATCACTTTCACTGGTATATTAACACCATCGCTCTTTTGAAGGTAGGGCGAGCCGTTCCGGTGAGACCTACCCCATACGATAGTCCTTCAATGCGTAACCAAAGAGCAGCCAGATATCAGCACGACAAGCTTGGTCTGGCCCCGTCCACATCCTAGGATTCTTCCCCATGGATTTCACCGATCAGGTCATCTGGGTCACCGGCGCCTCGTCGGGCATTGGTGAGGGCCTGGTCCGGGCTTTGGATCTGGTCGGCGCCAAACTCATTTTATCGAGCCGGAATGTCGATGAACTTGAACGGGTGCGCACAACCTGCACCCGGCCCCATGATCATATGGTCGTTCCACTCGATCTCTCAAAACAGACGGAATTTCCGGCTGCCGCCGCACAGGTGCTCGAGCATTATGAGCGGATCGACGTGTTGATCAACAACGGGGGCATCAGTCAGCGAGCCTATGCCGTCGATGCTACGGCCGAGAGTGAACGTTCCTTGATGGAAGTGGATTATTTCGGACCGGTGGCTTTGACCAAGACTGTGCTGCCTTCTATGCGCCATCATCGGGCCGGGCGCGTGGTGGTCATCAGCAGCGTGATGGGCTATGTCGGCACTCCGGCGCGATCGAGCTATGCCGCCGCCAAACATGCGTTGCACGGCTACTTCGATTCCCTCCGGGCCGAGCTATGGCAGGAAAACATCAAAGTTCTGATCGTTTGCCCGGGTTACGTGCAGACTGCCGTCAGTGCCAATGCCATCAACGCCGTGGGGGAAAAGCACGGACGCACCGATCTTACCCACCAACGGGGAATCACCGTCGAGCGTTGTGTTAGGGTGGTTCTACGAGGCATCGCCCGTGACCGTGAAGAGATCGCCGTTGGCGGCTTTGAAGTATTCGCCATTTACCTGAAGCGTTTCCTGCCGTGGCTCTATTCGCGAGTCGTGCGGCGCATGACCTTTATTGAGAAATAGTCCGTGGCCGGACTCGCGGCGTCGCCGAAAATCCACTCTCCCCAGTCAACCTTTTGCCAACTGCCGTTGGTAATCGGCGTTATCGAAATGGCCCATGGATTTGGCGACCAAGCCCTCGACCCCAAACAACCATTCTTCGTAACCACTGATGTTAACTTTGTTGCCCGTGCCTCCCGGACCGGTGTTCGTGCCCGTGAGCGTCCACTTGTAGATGAACTGATCCCCCACCGGGAAAATATCGTCCATGGTCAGCACCATATCGGGAAATGCGCTCATAAACTCCTGGGCCGCTTTGGTTATCTCACTTCGGCCGACCGATGGAGCGCCGCCATTTATGGACAGCGAACCATTGGGCATGAAAAAAGCGGCCACACTGGCGGCGTCCTGACTACACCAAGCCGCCGTATAGTGTTGAGCAAACCCCTGCACCAGATCCACCGGCTCGTCTCCATCTGGTGGGCCCAGAGGATGCTTGGTGCGGGAGCGAATATATTGCATCGAATGAGTGTAGCGAAGAGTTATCAGGCGAAACTGCCACCGCGCGTGATACCCATTTCCTTGCGCCGCTGATTACGATCCTTAGCGGCTTTCTTTTCGTAGCCACTACGACGGTGTTCGGCCATTGGGTCAACCGGGAGTTTGTTCAGCTTGCGGTAAGCCGCAATGGCGGGGGTCACATCGGTAAAGAAGGCCTTCTTCAGAACCAGCTCAGCATCAATGACGTTGTTTTTCGCCTGAGCGCGACGCAGGGCGTCGTGGTCGACGATCGCCGCCTTGGCGTATAGATCTTGGGCCATGGAAACCGTTTGCAGCATGGCCTCAACTTTGGGTTTCTCGTTGTGACATTGGTCCACCATGTAGGGGATTTTTGGCATCTTGCCCCGATCCGAAGCAAAGAGGTGGATTTCGTGGAAGACCCGGAAGATTTGATACGGGTCGATCGAACCCAAAGTAAGATCATCATCCGCGTAGCGACGGTCATTCAGATGCAAGCCGCCAAACATGTCTTCATCCAGCAACCACGCTACGATCTGCTCCACGTTGGTCGCGCTATAATGATGCCCGATATCAACGAGGATCTTGGAGCGGGGACCGGCCTTCTTTGAATACACATAAGCCATGCCCCAATCGGCGACATCCGTCTGATAAAATGCGGGTTCGAATGGTTTGTATTCGATGAGCATGTATTGCTTCGGACCGAGTTTCTTATGCAAGGCTTTGAAGCACTGCTCAAAATTCGCTTTGCGTTCACGCATGCTGTTTTGGCCGGGATAATTCGTGCCATCACCAAACCAGAGCGAGAGATACTCGCTTTTCACGGCCTTCATGATGTCGACCGAATACGAACAATGGTCGAGGGCCCGGGCGCGGATCTTCGGATCATTGTTCGCGAATGAGCCATACTTGTATTCCTGATCCTGAAAAACATTGGGATTCACCGCGCCGATTTTTACGCCATGTTTGCGTGCCATCCGGGCGGTGTTCTTGGGGTCCTCACCTTCGATGAAATCCCACAACACGTGCACTGCCACCGTCGGACAGCACCCGGTCAGTGCATGTACCTGACCGGCATCGGCCAGCTTGTCGTTGGTGTCGATCGCAGCGGCGTCCTGATAAAACTTTCCGAATCGCGTGCCCGTATCGGCATAGCCCCAACTGGGTGTTTCAATTTTGAAGGAAGCGAGCGCCTCGACGGCGCGACGAAGTGATTTTGGCGTCATGGTCTTCCTTGATGGCGTGATTAGGCGGCAAAGTCAGTTCCGAAATGCATGAACTTTCAGTCCGCCACCGGCTTGCACCCTGCGAGCAAGCCTGCCTAGGTGAAACCATGTGTGATGAATGTCTTCGCTTGGGTACCCCGTGGTTGCCGTCGCTGCATGGCGGCAAGCCGCGCCCTCGACCCAAAGTGCGCCGGTCGAAGCCGACTGCAGTAAAGTCCACCGCATCCCGGAATCGCAAATCCACCAAAGCCTGATTACAAGCCGATGGGTTCCAGCGGTACTTCCGGTGGGGGTTTAGGAGGGCGAACAATCTTGAGCATTAGACCGCTCAATAAGGTCATGACCGCGCATACCAGCACGAACCAATCGCCGTGTTGGGTGTAGAAACTCTGCCGACCCACCCAACGTTGATCACGACTGACTTTGGCCATCTGTGACCCGCGGAAAAAGATACTGCCTTCATGATTGGTGACGGTTTGTCGGATATTGCCAAATTCATCGATCCATCCGCTCCAACCGCCATTGCCCACCCGCACAATTGGTCGCCGGGTTTCCACGGCCCGCAAGACAGAATGGGCCGCATGCTGGTAAGCCGCCCCACCCTCGCCGAACCAACCGTTATTCGTGTGCACAGTCAAAACCTCAGCACCCGACCGGGCGCTGGATAAGGCCAATTGGGGATAGATATCCTCGTAGCAAATCAATGGTCCGACCACCAACACCCCGCCCCGCACAGGAACCAGTAGCGGATGTGAATCCGCACCGACCTGAAAATCATCTCCAATCGGCACGAATTTACTGAGCCATCCCAATATCGGTCTCATGGGCACATATTCGCCGAAGGGCACCAGGTGCTGCTTGGCATAATAACCCGACAAGACCCCGGCATCCGGAGTCACCACGAAGACACCATTGAACCAAGCTTCGTTCGACTGATCCAGATTTTCGACGGCCACTGAACCGAGCATCAATGGAATGTTGGCCCGGATTGAAAGCGCCTCGACAAAGCCCTTGGCCGAGGCATCGCCTCGCACGGCCCAGGGAGTCACCGCCTCGGGCCACAGAATAACATCCGGCCGGTCGAGGGCAGCGTTGAGCGTGACCTCCTCCAAGGCATTCAAAATATCCGGACCCTTGGCCGGGTCCCATTTCAACGACTGGGGCACATAGGGTTGCACCAAGGAGAAACGGGCCAGTGGCTGGCGATTCTGATTGAAGAGTTCAGTCAGTAACAGAAAGGAGGGAAACATAAGGACCAGCAACGCCGCCATGAACTCGGGACTGCGTTTTCTCAAGCCACTGTGTTTCTCGCGTATCAAGCGAAACCCATACGCCGCGAATCCCAGATTAAAGGTGATCAGCACGAACGACACCCCATAGGCCCCGGTGATCGATGCAATCTGCAGCATGATCGAGCGTTGCCATTGACTGGCCGCCAACGGCAACCAAGGGAATCCGCCCAATACCCATGTGCGGGTCCATTCGATAAATATCCACAGGGCGGCCAATCCCATCACCCCCAATACCCGTTGCATTGGGGACAAAGGTCTGATCAAGGGCATGGCCCACCACACGGCCAGATACCATAGCCCGACCCACGCGCCGGTAAACGGTCCGAGCAGCAGAAGCCCACCCCAGGTCACGTTGTGCAACCAACCGAGGATGATGGTCCACGCCACGGCCTGTGCCGCCAGCATCGTGCCGGCATAGACTTTGAAGGAGGGGCGCAGGTAAGCCCAAAAAATTGCCGGGGCCGCAAATGCGTAAGCAAACTCGGGGGTCGGAAAAGGAGGGAAAGACAACACCGTCAACACCACCGTGAGCACAAAGATGCCCACGGCCCATGTCCCCGTTTCATGCCGACTCCAGAACGAAGGCCGTTCGGCGTAAGGATCAAATACGGGATCTACAGGTTCTACGGCCAAACGAAGAATGAAGGTTACGCCCCGTGGCAGTGCTTATATTTCTTCCCGCTACCGCATGGACAAGGCTCGTTGCGGCCGACCTTGGGCGTATCGCGGCGCACCGCAATTTTCGGCAATTGAATCTCCTCATTTGCGCCACCCGGTGCCGGCAGACTTCCCGGCTGAGGCGCGGCGGGTTCATCGCCGGGGCCCACCGCTTTCACGGTCCGACCGAGAATCGCGAGCATGTTCTCGAACGATTCCAAATTGGTCGCACTGCGGAACAAGCCGGTGCAAATCTGCAGCCGCACATTGTTCATCAACTCCTCAAAATACGTATAGGCTTCGCCCTTGTATTCGACCAACGGGTCCTTCTGACCATAGCTGCGTAAACCGATGGAGCGGCGAAGTTCTTCCATTTCCGTCAGATGCTCCTGCCAGTGATGGTCGATGGCATTGATGATCACGTAACGTTCCAAAGAGGCGAGCGCCGAGGGAACCTCGACGGACTCCTTGACCGCATAGGCCTTGGTGATGCGCTCAATAATATGGGTGGCCAGTGCATCCAACTCTCCGGACTGAAGTTCCTCCGGCTTGAGACTGATCGGGAAATGCGTGTTCACCCAGCCGACCAAATGATCCACCTCATTCTGGCTGGGAGTAGTCTTACCCTCGTAACCGGCCACCTCGAGGCGACTAATGATCTCTTCTTCGACTTGTTCAAAGATGATGTCTTTCGGGCGTTCGGAATGGATGGCTGCATTGCGAATGCCATAGATCACTTCGCGCTGCTGGTTGAGCACATCGTCATATTGGAGCAGGCGCTTGCGGATGGAATAATTCTGCTGTTCCACCTTTTTCTGTGCACTCTCGATGGAGCGATTGAGCCAAGGGTGCTCCAACTCCTCGCCTTCCTTCATGGAACCTTCCATGAGGCGCGAAGCCAGATTCCCCTGCAGAAAGAGGCGCATCAAATTATCCTCCAAGGACAGAAAAAACTTCGTCTGACCGGGATCGCCCTGACGCGAACAACGTCCGCGCAGCTGACGGTCAATGCGGCGTGATTCATGACGCTCGGTGCCGACGACATACAGGCCGCCCGCTTCGCGAACGCCTTCGCCCAGTTTAATGTCGGTGCCACGACCCGCCATGTTGGTGGCAATGGTCACCGAGCCACGTTGGCCTGCCCGGGAAACAATCTCGGATTCCTGCTGGTGAAACTTTGCGTTCAACACCGTGTGAATGACACTCGCGCGCTTCAACATGCGGGAAAGCACTTCGGAGGATTCCACTGAAACGGTGCCGACCAAAACCGGCTGACCACGCTTGTGTGCTTCAACAATCTCGCGCACCACCGCATTGAATTTGTCGCGACGCGTCTTGAAAATGGAGTCGTTCTCATCCACCCGAATACAGGGCATGTTGGTGGGTATGACCTGTACCGTTAATTTGTAGATATCGCTGAATTCGGCCGCTTCCGTTTCCGCTGTGCCGGTCATACCGGCCAGTTTCTCATACATGCGGAAGTAATTCTGAATCGTGATCGTCGCATAGGTGCGGGTTTCACGTTCAATGGTCACGTTTTCCTTGGCTTCGATCGCTTGATGCAAGCCATCCGACCAACGACGACCCGGCATGACGCGACCGGTGTTTTCATCGACGATCATCACCTTGCCTTCCTGCACAACGTATTCGATATCCTTTTCGTAGAGGGAGTAGGCGCGCAGCAGCTGCGAGATGGCATGAATCTCCTCCGAGACCTCGGAAAATTTCTTTTGGGCTTCAACCTTGCTGGCCTCACGTTCCTCCGGTGTGCCCACGCCCTTGCCGTCGAGTTCGGAAAACTCGGTGGCCAGATCGGGCAGCACGAAAGCGTCGGGATTGTCGGGGCGGAGTTTTATCCGGCCGACCTCGGTCAAGTCCGCTTGTTGCTGGCGTTCATCAATCCCGAAGAAAAGTTCCTCTTTGATTTTGTAGAACTCGGCCTTGTTGAAATCCGAGCTCATCTCGGTTTCAAACTTGTCGAGCATCTTGCGCCATTCCGGCGTCTCCTGCAGTCGCAGCAATTGCTTGTTCTTCGGGTGGCCCAACTTGACCTGCAACATTTTTCGGGAAGCAACCAGGCGGTCCTCGTCGCTGATTTCAGGTTGATCCAGCAGCGCTTTCGCTTCGGAGATCATGTTATTGCAAAGGCGGGTCTGATCCCGGACCAACCGATCGATCTCCGGACGCAAACGGGTAAAGGGTTGTTCGCGTTCAATCGGCGCGGGCCCGGAAATGATCAGCGGGGTGCGAGCCTCGTCGACGAGGATCGAGTCGATTTCATCCACGATACAAAACCAGTAGTCGCGCTGCACCTGATCGGTCTTGCGCGTGGCCATGCCGTTGTCGCGCAGGTAGTCGAAACCAAACTCACTGGCGGTGCCGTAGGTGATATCGCGGCCATACATCTCGCGGCGATCCTCGGATGTCATCGCCTGTTGGATACAACCGACCGATACTCCGAGAAAATTGTAGAGATGTCCCATCCACTCGGAGTCGCGGCGGGCGAGGTAATCGTTGACCGTGACCAACTGAGTGTTGCGACCCACCAGAGAGTTGAGGTAGAGCGGCAGCGTGGAGACCAAGGTCTTGCCCTCACCTGTCGCCATTTCTGCGATCATGCCCTCGTGAATGGCCATGCCACCGATGAGCTGCACGTCAAAATGCACCATGTCCCAGGTCAGCTCCTGGTCACAGACCGAGATGCTTTGGTCCATCAGGCGCCGAGCGGCATTTTTTACCGTGGCAAAGGCTTCGGGCAGAACTTCGGCCAGGGCCGCGTTTTTATCCGTGGCGGCTGCGAGCCGAGTCCGGAACTCGTCGGTTTTGGCCCGTAATTGCTCATCGGTCAGGGACTGGTAGGACAGCTCCAGTTCATTGATGCGCGCGACGACCGGTCGGCATTTTTCCAAATACTTCTTATAGTGCCGTCCGGCAAACCGTTTGAACAGAGATGAGAACATGAAGGGCCAGAAGATAGCTCGACCGGTTGACTTGGCAAATGGCAAATGCTGTTCGATGGCGCGTATTCACCCGTGTATGGCTCATCTTACGCAGGGGCCTTCAAAAATGGGACCCCAACGATCCGCGATTTTCCTCAGACCGACCAAGCGACGGAACCATCGCGGCGGAGCGGAATATCATGCAAGGGAGCGGTCAACGGACTCAAACAGACGTCCTTGGCTTGGGGATTCAGGCTTACCCCCAGACCCGGTGTATCCGGCACCAGCATGTCACCACCCTCACGCTTGAGGTGACTGATATAGCCCTCCGCAGCAGGTCCCTCATCAATCGCAGAGAATTCCTGCACCACAAAATTTGGGATAGATGCCATCAGATGAACTGAAGTTGCGGTCAGCACCGGGCCGAGGAAATTATGGGTGACGACCGCCGAGTGGTGGCTTTCGCCAATGGCCGCGATCTTTTTACCATGGGTGATGCCACCGGCCAGTCCCGGGTCGGGTCTCAGGTATTGCGAACCACCTTGCGCCAAGAGTTCGCGATATTCCCAAATGGTGTGCAGGCGCTCACCATTGGCGATGGGCACCAGGCTTCTGGCCGCAATATCAGCCTGAGAGCTGATACTATCAATCTGGATCGGATCCTCGATGAACAGGCAGTTGAATTTCTGCAAAGCCGCGATCAACGGCAAGGCCACCACGGGCGTGAGGCGACGATGAAACTCCAAAACGATATCCACATCCGGGCCCGCGGCATCACGGGCTGACTCCACGCGCCCGGTGACTTCAGTCGTAAGTCGATCGACCGACATATCACCTGCACTGATCGGGATGGGATCAAATTTCACCGCCGTGAATCCTTGGGCGACGCCATCCCGCACTTTGCCCGCGATTTTGTCGGAACCGAAATCACCGAGCATGAGCCACATCAGGCGGAGACGGTCGCGACATTTTCCGCCCAGCAAATCCCAAATTGGCACTTCGAGATGTTGGCCCTTGATATCCCAAAGCGCTATGTCCACCGCACTCAATGCGCCACTCACCACCGAACCGCGAAACGGCCCCATCCGGTAAAGATGCTGCCAGTGGTGCTCAATGTTGCCGGGATCCTTGCCCACCAGATAGTCGGCAAAAACACCGACAACTTCGTGGACCGCGGCGGGATACGCCCAGCACGCCGATTGCCCCAGGCCTTTCAGCCCATTGTCCGTGGTGATCTCCACAAAGTGTGCGCCACCAATCAATCGGGATTCAACTTTTTCGATGCGCATGGGGCAGATCTCCAGGGGGTGGGTTGCGGCAGAATGGGTTCAGCGGTCAACTGACGACGTATAAACCGCCATTAACATGGATGGTCTCAGCGGTGATAAAACTCGCCAGATCCGAACATAAGTAAACGACGGCGCCCGCCACTTCATCGGGACGTCCCAGTCGTTTAAGAGGAGTGGCCTCCAATAATTTAGGGCCTTGTTTGACCATCAACGGCACCACCATTGGGGTATCAATCAACCCCGGGGATATGGCATTCACGCGAATACGTGGCGCGAGTTCCAACGCCAGGGTGCGGGTGAAGGCCAGCACCCCACCCTTCGCCGCTGCATAGTCCGAGTGCATGAACGAACCGCGATGGCCCGACATGGAGGAAATATTCACGATGGCCCCGCCATCCGCCAATAGGGGGATCGCTGCACGACAAGTGTAGAAGACTCCATCCATATTGATGCCCATGGCTTCACGCCAATGCTCATCCGTCATGTCATGGATCATCTGATCCCGATAAAGACCCACCGCCGTAACTAAAAAGTCCAGGCGGCCAAACTTCGCTTTCACCGCCTGCATGACCGACTCGGCATCGCCCGATTTGGATACATCCTGTTTCATGCCCACGCAACGTTCACCACTGGGATCCAATGATTGGGCATATTCAATGACCCCCTTTTCATTGATATCAGTGAGAAAACATTGAGCCCCCATGTCGTAGAACATCTTGGCTATTGATCGGGAAATACCTCCGTTGGCTCCGGTGAGGAGTAGCACGCGTCCACTGAAATCAAACATGCGCTCACGAAAACCGGCGCCGTCACAATCGCAAGTGCATTTGAGTAAGCCCATATAGACCTCTCGCATGAGATATCCCCAAGACTCGCGATGACATTTTCAATTGACCCTGAGATGGGTGGCGTCACTTCTCAGGGCAAGTTACCCCATGCAACGAACAGCAGTTATTTCTGGAGCAGCATCAGGTATTGGTGCAGCGACCGCCGAGCGGTTTTTGAGCAAAGGCATCAATGTTTTAGGCGTTGATTTGACCCCCTCATTTCGAGCGGATGACCGCCTGGCATGGGTGCAGGGCGACGTGGCTGATTCTAATACCTGGACTCAAGTGACCGCAGAGCTCAAGCGGCGACAATGGCAGCCCGAAATCTTGGTTACCGCCGCTGCATACCTGGCCGTAGGAAACGTGCTGGAGATCACCGACGAGCAATGGGCCAATACCATCAATGTAAACCAAATGGGATTGGTTAAAGCAGTCCGTGCCGTTCTGCCCCAAATGATTGCGCAAGGGCGCGGAGCAATTGTTACCGTGGGCAGTATTGATTCCTACATGGCCGAACAGGGCTTGATATCCTACTGCGTTTCAAAGGGTGGTATATTGCAGTTCACCAAGTCGCTCGCCCTCGATCATGCCCGTAATGGTATCCGGGCTAACTGCGTGTGTCCGGGAGTGACCGATACCCCGTTTTTCCGCCGCCATCTCGACACCGCGTCCGACCCGGAATCGTTTCTCAAGACTCGGGAACAACGAAACCCGTTGGGTCGACTGCTCCAACCGGACGAAATCGCCGCGACGATTGCTTTTCTGGCCAGTGATGAGGCCTCTGGAATTACCGGGGCGCAGATCGTGGTGGATGCCGGATTGACCGCTGGTTTCGATTTCCGCACCGGTGACGAAGGAGCCTGAGGAGTCCATTCCCATTCACGGCGGACAAAATATGTCCGACACGTTGAATCATGGATTGTAGATTCTATGGATGGTCATTGCGAGGAGCACAGTGACGCGGCAATCCACGAACTTCCTGTTTTGGTATTCTAAGATATTGAAGTCTTTTCTATTTGGTTTGGTGGATCCGGTTGGCTGCCAGCTCGCTGGCGGCACAGCCATCATGCGCGAGCCAGTGGCTGACTGTCGCTGCGCTCGAAACGCTGCCTACGTCGTCTGGATCAAAAATACTCCAGTGGATTGCCACGTCGGCCCACGGCCTCCTCGCAATGACCAGAGACTACAACATCACGAACGTTGGTAATACTGACCTGACCTACTTAACCGCCAAACATGGGTCGTGGTAAACCACACACTCCCGGCGATAAAGCGAAGACCCCACCAGCCTGCGGGTGTTTTTCAAGTTCACTCGGAGCCACATTCATCCGCGACGTGGTCACGTAGAGTTCGTCCAGGTTTTCCCCGCCAAAGGCGCAGCAAGTCACGCGACTGGCCGGGATTTTCATCACCCGATCGATTTCCCCGTCAGGAGAAAAACGGATCACGCAAGCGGCCTCCCAACGTGCATTCCAAACATAGCCTTCGGCATCCACGGTGGAGCCATCAGGATAACCGTAGCCTGTCGGGTTGGCGAAAATCCGCTTGTTACTGATCCCACCCGAGTCCAAATCGAGATCATACGCATAGATGGTTTCTGCCATGGTATCCGCAAAGTAGAGGGTATCACCATTTGGACTGAAACAGGTGCCGTTGGAAATACCCACCGGTCCATCCATCGGAATGACGCGCAAATCCGGTTCTACTCGGTAAAGCACACCCGTGGCAGAAGGTATCGGCAAATCACTGCCATCGGGCGCAATGTTATTGGTCATCGAACCATACCAGAATCGTCCCCGGCCATCAGGCGCACCGTCGTTGGCCCGATTAAGCGGTCGGCTGGCCTCCGGAGCCACAACCCGGCTCAGGACTCCAGTTTTAGGATCAAAGAAATTAAGGCCATGATGGGAAGTCACGAAGAGCGTGCCGTTCTTACGTTTGGCCAGGGCGGAGATCATCTCCGGCATCGCCCATTCATCGTGTTGCCCGGTGACCGGATTAAAACGATGCAAGGTCGAGGGCATGGCGATATCGACCCAATACAGGACCTGTTCATCCGGGCACCAGAAGATGCCTTCACCCAGTTTATCCTGACAGTCCAGAACGCAAACCGCTTCGTCACTGTTGTTGCTCATGATGGACCATAGATCAGCGGCCATCCCTCGAAATTGCAATTTTGTTACGCCCCAGAAATCAGGGAGAGAAAACTGATCCACGTCCCCCATCGCTTGACGTTTATTTTTCAGGGGTCATTGAGTCTCTCCCATGAGTGAAATAAGTGCTCCGGCAAATACCCCTGATTCTGCCTCGGAACCTGTCCATCCCCTGCGGATTGCCCATACTGAGAATTGGGCCGAAGCACGGCAAAGCGGCCGCTCGGTAGAATTGCTCCGGCACTACACGCGCATGCGGGCCATCCGTCAGTTTGAGATCAGATGCTCCGAGTTGAGCGGTGGCGCCGAACCCTTGGTTGCCGGGTCGGTGCATACTTGCCTGGGGCAGGAAGCGATTCCGGTGGGCTCCATGTCCTGTCTGAGGGCCGATGATTATGTGGTCAGCACCTATCGTGGGCATGGTTGGATTCTGGAATCCGGGGTGCCAATGGAATCGGTGATGGCCGAAGTGTGTCACCGTGCCACAGGTATCAATGGAGGTCGCGCAGGATCACCCATGATGATGGCCCAGGAGTATGGCTTTATCGGGGAAAACTCGATTGTCGGGGCCGGCGTTCCCATCGCCGATGGCGTCGCGATGGCGCTGCAAAAACAGGGTAAAGATGGCGTGGTGCTGGTTTCCTTCGGCGACGGGGCCATGAGTCAGGGCGCGTTGCATGAAGGCATGGTTTTCGCCGCGGCGGAGAAACTGCCCGTAATATTAATCTGTGAGAATAACGGTTGGTCCGAATTAACCCGCACTTCGAAACTGCTACAAATCGAACACCTGAGTGAGCGGGCCACCGGATGTGGTATTCCCAGTGTTATCGTAGACGGATGCGATCCCGTGGCGGTCGCCCATGCGGTGGCCGATGCCGCGAAACTGGCGAGAGCTGGAGGTGGCCCGACCTTTATTGAATGCAATGTGATCCGCCTGGGCGGGCATTATAATGGCGATATTCAGCACTACCGTCCGAAAGACGACATCAAGGCAGCGGCCGCCCGTGACCCACTGGTATTGTTGGGTGATGTTCTGACCAAAGAAGGTCTGGCTACCGCTGAACAATTGGCCGAGTTGGATGCGAAAATCATCAAAGACGTCGAGCAGGTGATCGATCAAGTCAGGCTTGCCCCAAAACCAGATCCGGCAACAGCCGGACATCATGTCGTCGCCGCGGCCAGCTTCACTTCGAGCAACGAAGTTCGGGTACCCAGCGGTGAATCCATGATGTTCGGGCGGGCGGTAAATGAAGCGCTACGCGTCGAGTTGGATACTCGTCCCGAGCTACTCGCCTACGGTGAAGATGTCGGGCATAGCGGCGGTATTTTCGGGCTCCACCGTAAGCTGCAAGTGGATTTCGGCGCCCATCGCGTGTTTGATACCCCTATCGCAGAAGCGGCGATTCTCGGATCAGCCTTGGGTGCATCCCTCCTCGGCATGAAGCCCGTAGTCGAAATCATGTGGGCCGATTTCATGTTGGTTGCGCTCGATCAATTGATCAACCAAGCGGCCAATATTCGTTATGTCACCGAGGGTAAGCACACCGCATCTATTGTCGTGCGGACCCAGCAAGGCGCCACCCCGGGATCATGCCCGCAACACTCGCAATGCCTCGAGGCCTTGGTAGCACACATCCCCGGCCTCAAAGTGGGTATCCCGGCCACGCCGGCAGATGCGCACGCCATGCTGCGCTCCGCAGTCGCAGATCCGGATCCATGTATTCTGTTTGAATGTCGTGGCCTCTATAAATTGGAAGGTCCGGTCGATCTTGATCTGCCGGTCGAACCCGTCGGTGGCGCGCACCTGACGAAGGAAGGTCAAGATATTGTCATCATTTCATGGGGCCGCACCGCCTTGTATGCTCAGGAAGCCGCCAGTCAGCTTGCGCAGGAAAATATTTCTGCCGCCGTGCTGAATCTACGTTGGCTTTCGCCCTTGGATACCAACGCGATTGACGCCGTCGTGCGTAGTTGTGGCGGCAAGGCATTGATTGTGCATGAAGCCAATCTGACTGGCGGATTTGGCGCCGAGGTTTCCGCCGGGATTAATGAGCGTGTGCCAGGTTCACAGGTCAGCCGACTTGGCACTCCGGACACACGGATACCCGCCTCTCCTATTCTATCCGCTGCATTACTTCCCGATACGAAAGCGATCGCTGAAAAAGTGCACCAGCTAATGGTTTCATGACCATTACCGGCATAGATGTCTTGCTGTGCCCCATCGGGTTGCCCCAGGCGATTCGATTCGGCGAAGTTGAGATACGTGCCCGCGATTATGTAGTAGTCAGAATCAGAACCGATGTTGGCACGGTAGGCTACAGTGTGAGCTATGCTCGCGGCACCCCTTTGGTCGAAGCTGTGGCTATCCTAGCCCGCAAGGTAGTGAACCAGGACCCCCTCACGCGCAGTAAGATCGTCCACTCATTGCAGCAGCATTACATCCCCGGGCAGGCCTCGTTTGTTCGAGCCATCAGTGCCATCGATATTGCACTGTGGGACATCGAGGCAAAAACGGCCAACGTGCCGCTCTATGGGCTATTGGGAGGAACCAAGGTTGAAATACCGCTTGCCGCGGTAGCGGGTTATTTTCCCGAGACGAGAAACATGGGAGATCTCGAAGCGGAGATAAAAACCTTGGTCGATGAAGGTTACGGGTTGATCAAAATGTGTCTCCCGGGCACGGATCCGGGGGACGATGCGCGTCTACTCAAGCGGTTGATCAAGGCAGCAAGTGGAGCTCGCCTGGCCGTCGATGCCCATTGGATGTGGAGCGATGTGGTCACCGCCCAACATGCCTGTGATCTGTTGGACGATATGGGTTTGGATTTTATTGAGGACCCCTTTCCACCCAATTTATGGCGCCCAACTGCGGAACTGCGCCACCACCTGAAGACTCCGCTGGCTGCGGGTGAAGACGTGACCAGCCTGGCCGGTTTTCAGGATTTGCTGCAAGCGGTCGATATCTTGCGGGTCGATGCAACCGCCAGTGGTGGGATCACCGGCGCGCTTGCCGCCATCAAACTCGCGGAGACTAAAGGGTGCCCGGTTTTACCCCATGTCTTTCTCCCGCTGCACAGTCATCTGGTGGCTGCAAATTCCGCGATCACCCATGTGGAGTTCACGACCGATCCGCTGGTTGATCCCTATGCCCGTTTGTTAAGCAATTCCATCAATGTGGCCGGCGGGAAATTGCTGATGGATGACGAACCGGGCAATGGGTGGCAAGTTGACTGGGATACCACAGTGTCATTAGCTACCCAATCCGTTACTGTCTGAAGATTGTCTTTATTGATGAAACCAACGCCCATCGAGCTACCCCAGTCTACCCCGGCGACATACTCTGATCTGATCGGGCAAGTCGCCATCGTTACCGGAGCCGCCACCGGCATTGGATTGGCGATAACCTCCGCTCTTTTGGCGCAGGGATGCCGCGTCGTTGCAATGGATATCGATGAAGTCGCGTTGATCAAATCATTGACCGAAATCGGCCGACCGGAAGACACGTGGACCGTTGTCGGATCAGTGGCCAATCCTGATACCATCAAGCAAGCCTGCGACGCTGCCATTTCGAAATGGGGACGCATCGATATCCTCGTCAACAATGCCGGTATCTTCGCAAACTTCGCTTCGTTGGATATTACGCTGGAGGACTGGCAACGGACTTTGGATGTAAACCTGACGGGCACTTTCGTGTGCGCGCAGGCTGCGGCCAAACACATGGTTACGGCGGGCAAAGGCGTGATCATCAATCTCTCTTCAATTTACGGGACCGTGGCGGCACCGAAACGGGCGGCCTATGCCGCCACCAAAGCGGCGGTCGCCATGTTGACCAAGGTATGGGCCATCGAATGGGCCCAACAGGGTATCCGGGTGAATGCGGTGGCTCCGGGCTACGTTACGACCGAGGGCACGATCGATCTACAAAAGCAGGGTAAGATTGATGTTACCGCGCTGGCTCAACGCACCCCACAGGGCCGTCTTGGTGAACCTGATGAAATCGCCAACTCCGTGTTGTTTCTCGCCTCAACTGCTTCATCGCATATCACGGGACAAGTGCTCGGAGTCGATGGTGGTTGGACCGCCTACGGCTATATTTAAAACATCCACAACACCATGGAATTTCTGGTCTCCATAAGAATCACTCCACCCGCTGATGATGAAGCACTCACGGCCAAACTTTATGCAGCTGAAGCGATCCGGGCCAAAGAGTTGGCCGAGCAGGGAAATATAAAAAGGCTGTGGCGGGTGCCCGGCCAAAAAGCCAATTGGGGACTATGGGATGCAGAGGATGCGACGACGCTGCACCAAGCAATCAGCTCATTGCCGCTGTTTCCCTACATGGAAGTCATAGTGCACCCGCTGGCCAAACATCCCTCCGACCCACTTACCTCACCCGAATCCTAACCTGTTTTTGGATGAAGGATCGAGGATGACATCTGCTTACCAACTCAAGCGCAGACAATTCTCGGTCACCCCGGGATCGCGCAGGAGTGTCAATCGATTGGTCGGACATTTCACCCCATAGGAGGGTGACACCCATCCTGCTGAAATTGACCACTCTCCATCGATCGCCTCGACCTTTATTTCCGTCCCACCATTCCGAACCACTGCGGCGCCAGCATCATTCGAGACAATTTCGCAGTCCGGATGCAGCATCAGGTTAAAGCTCATTTTTGGTCGCAATTCATCTGAAGACTTGGATTCAAAGAAATCACGCACCTCATAAACACTTCGCCCCTCATCCAGTTCGATCTTCCGTCGATGCACAATCCGTGCAGGTAATCGTCGATACCCTTGATGTTGGGCTTCGAAAACCACGCGTCCGGCGGTCTCGGCCCAGTGCAGCACTTCGCATTGCGTATCGTCGTGGCATCCCCACCACGGTGAATCTTCCAGTGGCCGATTCTGGGGTTCATCATCCACGCAAACCGTGTTGTGCGAATGGCAGGAGCGATAGGCATCACGATACTGCTTGCTCGCCGTGTAGACGTAGATGCCGGGATCGACGATGAAATCTCGTTCCTTGAGCGTAAACGTAAACGACAACTTGTCATCGTGCGAATGCCCACCGCCACCTTCGGTGCCAATCGGTCCGGCAAAAATCGCACTGTAAACCGTCCTGCTCTTCATCAAGTAGAATCCCGCCTGCGGAAACGCACAACTCTGCGGAGCCGCCATTTGCGTAAGTGGTGCGGGAATCGACAGGTCGGAAAGCAGAGCCTTGGCCATTGAGCATTCTGCCGGACCGTAATGATCCGGCCAAAGTGATTCATCTTCAAACAGGGCACCGCCGAGACAGCACAAGAAACGCCAGTCACATTCGTGATGTCCCGGGGTCTCCAAATATAGAAAACGGCCGTTGTCGATATCGCCAATCAGGGGAATGCGATTGTTGGGCTGAATCAGGTCACGCAAAACCTTGAACATTCGGCGCAATTTCTCCTTTCGCTCGCGCCCCAGTTTCTCTTCCAGCCAAGCCGTGATTTCGGCCGGTCGATCACATCCATTTAGCTTCGCGCTGATGACAAGCGGCAGCACAAACATCTCCAAGGCAAAGGCGTGATAATTGGTCGCGGCCTCGTAATCGAACCCATCGTCCCCCACCTGACGATCGAGCTCCAACTGAATCTCGCGCAAGGCCAGCCGTGCCCAGCTACGATGTGCCGCGGGTTGGTTCGAGAGGAAACTGCTGCCCACCAATAACCCACCAAGATCCGCGAGATAGTGATTGGGATGAATGCTCGTTTCCGCAAATTCCAGATTGCCACTAATGAACTCCCGGTGCGCACAGAGGCTCGCCCGAAACTCCCGTTCAAATGCCGCTTCCGCCGGATTGCTCGCATCGATCGCCCCGCGAATGATGGCGTAGGCTACGATCCAATTGGTCAGACGTATCGCCACATTCATATTGGCGTGCCAGCCGATACCATATTCCACCGGATTAGCCGACAGCCAGTCCAGCATCTGGGCCATCACTTCGCAGCGAAACCGATCCTCCTCCGTTTCCTGCCATGCGCGCGCGATCGCAGTGAGATGGCAACACCGCGAAAGATCGTAGGGCACCTTCGCATCCACTCCTTCGACCAAGCCATAACGAATCTCGGAAAAATGTTTCAGGGGATAACGGTAACCCGATTTGAAATCGATGAACCAATCGATCGGTTCGTAACCCTCGACCAGATCAGCCGCGAGCCCGAGTAGACGTGACCGATCCTCCTTCTGTTGCGCCGTCATCCCCGTCAACACCGCGTCGGAAGTCACGCTCAGATCACTGTGATTCACCTCCTGAAAACCTTTCGCCTCCATCCCGTAGAAAACATGAACCCAACCGCTCCCGAGAAGATTGAATTCATGGGCGGCATAGTGCTCCGCCACTGTCTTCCACGCGGTCACATCACCCCCGGAGGCTTGGATCTTCAGTTCAGGTAAATCCATTATTCAACGAAGCAACGAACTCATGCCACGCAGTTCAATATCACTTCAATGGCGTGAACACTCACACCTGTGTTTTGAAATAAGCGATGGTGTGATTGAGGCCTTCCTTGAGTTCCACCGTTGGCACCCAATTCAGCAGGCTCTTCGCCAATGTGATGTCGGGACGGCGCTGCCGGGGATCATCCTCCGGCAGAGGCTGATACACGATTTTGGAACTGCCACCAACGAGCTTCAAAGTGAGCTCTGCTAATTGCCGCATGGTGAACTCGCCCGGGTTACCAATATTCACCGGTCCTACGGCTTCCGACTGGTTCATCATGCGCACAAATCCTTCGATCAAATCGTCCACGTAACAGAAGGAGCGGGTCTGAGTGCCATCCCCATAGATCGTGATGTCATCGCCCTTGAGGGCCTGCACGATGAAATTTGAGACCACCCGACCGTCGTTGGGATGCATGCGTGGACCATACGTGTTGAAGATACGGACGATGCGGATATCGACTTGGTTTTCGCGGTAATAATCGAAGAACAAAGTTTCCGCCACGCGCTTGCCCTCGTCGTAACAGGATCGGGGGCCAATGGGATTAACGTGTCCCCAATAACTCTCGGGCTGTGGGTTTACCGCGGGATCTCCATAAACCTCAGAAGTGCTGGCTTGAAAGACGCGGGCCTTCACCCGTTTGGCCAGACCGAGACAATTGATCGCACCCATCACCGACGTCTTGGTGGTCTTGATGGGATTGTATTGGTAGTGTGGGGGTGAAGCCGGGCAGGCGAGATTGTAGATCTGGTCCACCTCATACTTGAAAGGGTCTATCACATCGTGCCGTACAAACTCAAAATTAGAGTCGGTCAGCAGATGGGAGATATTGGTTTTCCGGCCCGTGAAGAGGTTATCGAGACAAACGACCTCGTTGCCGTCCTTGAGCAGACGATCACAAAGATGGGAGCCGAGAAAGCCGGCGCCGCCGGTGACGAGGATACGCATAAGTAACAGTGAGCGAAAAATACCCGCAGCACTCAAGCCATGAAAATGAACCCGTTATCCATCCTCATCTATCTGACCCCAAAGACCAATGGGAGGTGGATGATGGAAAATGTAGGGCTGCACCTTGGGGCAGCCTCGGCGCGACCAAGGTCACGCCCTACAAAACTACCCTTTCAGACGTGCTGCGACTCCCGCTTCGTAACGGGCCACCCATGCCCGATGCCAAGTATCGTAGTCACCCGCTTCAATATGCGTCCGAGCCTGGGACATCAAATCGAGATAGAAGTGCAGATTGTGCAGGGTCAGTAACGTGCAACTGAGAATTTCTCCCGCTGCGGTAAGATGCCGCAAGTAGGCGCGGGAAAATTGGGTCGTGTAGTTCACGATCTCCTCGCTGATCGGTCGCGAGTCCGCGCGAAACTTCTCATTGCGCAGATTCATCGGGCCATCGGGCGTAAAGACCAAGCCATTGCGCGCCACGCGAGACGGCAAAACGCAGTCAAACATGTCCACGCCAAGTGCGATCATCTTGAGCAACTGCGGTGGAGTTCCCAGGCCCATGGTGTAGCGGGGCTTGTCCACCGGCATAAAGGGCGTGGTCGCGCCCACTTGCTTGAGCATTTCCGGTTCCGGTTCGCCCACGCTCACCCCACCGACCGCGTAGCCGGGAAAATCGAGTGCCGCCAGAGACTCCGCCGCCTCACGGCGCAAGTCATCAAAAGTTGATCCCTGCACGATCGCAAACAGGTGCTGGCCATTCGCCAAAAATCCGCTTTCGGTCGCAATCTCCTTGCACTGCTTCGCCCATCGATAGCTACGCGCCACCGCCTGAGCACAAGCGTCGCGTTCGCAGGGCCACGGCGGACACTCATCAATCACCATCGCGATATCGCTCCCAAGATTGGTCTGAATGCCCATGACCTCCTTGGGGCCCAGAAACAGTTTGGCCCCATCCAAGTGCGATTGAAAAGCCACCCCGTCGTCGCGGATGTCGCGAAGTTTCGCCAACGAGAAAACCTGAAAGCCGCCGCTATCGGTCAATATTGGTCCGTCCCATCCCATGAAATGGTGCAGCCCGCCCATCTCTTTGATCAATTCCGACGTGGGGCGCAGATTGAGATGGTAGGTGTTCCCTAAAATGATCTGGGCTCCGATCTCGTGCAGATGGGCCGGGGTTAGCGACTTCACCGTGCCCTGCGTGCCCACCGGCATAAAGATAGGGGTCTCAACCACACCATGACGGGTTTGTAGACGACCTCGGCGGGCGGCCGTGCTCGAATCGGTTTTGAGTAACTCAAAAGACATGCGACCACCATCCAGCATCCGCTCCCAACCGCAAATCCTGATATTGCGGAATGAGACGGGAGCACCGCGTATTGTTGAAGGACGGAGGAATGGCCGCAAAAAGGCACAAAAAATCATTCCGCAAAGGTTGCCTTGCGTGCGCCTATAGGCGCATGGAGGGCTTAAAAGACAGATGGATTCTTGCGCTTTTTGCGGCCAATCAGGTTTACCAGCCGGAAGCGGCGCCAAAGGCGACCAGGGTTTGAGTTACTGCGCGTAATCCACTCCCTACCCGCACGCTTGACCCCCATGTCAACCCGTCGGTAGATGCATGGGTGCTTCTCGTCATCGATAATTTCGATTCCTTCACCTTCAACCTCGTCCAATACTTCGGTCAACTGGGCGTGGAGCAGCGCGTATTCCGGAATAACGAGATCACTCCCGATGAGGCATTGGCACTCAACCCCGACCGCGTGTTGATCTCGCCCGGACCCTGCTCCCCTACCGAAGCCGGCGTCTCTCTGGCAATGATCGGTGCATTCGCAGGTAAAAAACCCATTTTCGGGGTCTGCCTCGGCGCCCAGTCGGTCGGTCATTATTTCGGCGGCAAGATCGTCCGCGCCGATCGGCTCATGCACGGCAAGACGTCTCCGATCCTGCACCAAGGCACCGATGTTTTCCAAGGTCTTCCACAGGGCTTCGCCGCTACCCGATATCACTCCCTGCTGGTGGAACGGGCCAGTATGCCCGAATGTCTCGAAATCACGGCTGAAACCGCTGAAGGCGAGATCATGGGGCTTCGTCATAAGACCTTGCCTATCTGGGGGGTGCAATTCCACCCTGAGTCCATTGCCACCGAAAATGGCATGAACATTCTAAAAAACTTCCTGTCGCTTAAATAACCCAGATCCCATGCGTTGCCCCAAGTGCACTTCCATCGAAGACAAGGTTATCGACTCCCGTATCAGCAAGGAGGGTAACACCATCCGCCGTCGCCGCGAGTGCCTCGAATGTGGCAACCGCTTCAGCACCACCGAATCCTTTGTGCGGGATGGTCTGGTCGTGAAGAAACGCGACGGACGTCGCGAGGAATTTGACCGCGAGAAACTCGTCCACGCCATCCGTGCCGCTTGCCACAAACGTCCGGTCGACATTGAGCAAATCACCATGGTGGTGGAAGACGTCGTCGATATGGTGGAAGCCCAGTATGAGAATGACATTCCTTCCAGTGCCTTGGGCGAAAGTGTGATGCAGCGCCTACGGACCATTGATCAGGTCGCCTACGTGCGTTTCGCCAGTGTCTATAAGGAATTCCGCGATGTGGCCGAATTCATGCAGGAAATCAGCACCCTGCCCAAGATTCAGAAATGACGACCGTGGGATCGTTGTCTTGTCATCGCGAGCCGGCCGAAGCCCGGCGTGGCGATCCGCGATTTGACCGATATCACCGCATTGCAGACGTGGATGGCCGCGTCGCTCCGCTCCTCACCATGACTGCGGGAGCCATCATACAATGACGACTGCCCACGCCGACCTTCGCCGGCTCCATTTCATCAACGCCCTTTTCGCCCACGTCACCGGTCAGGACCTTTATCTGGCCGAACAAATCAAAGCGGCGATCACGTTCAGTCTGGCGGAGATGGAAACCCAAACCGCCGAACACCCTGAATACGCGGCGAAATTCGATCGCGATTTCAATACGGCGGCCGCCCGGTTGCTGGCCCAATCGTTCAGCCATCTACCCACCCACGGTTTTTACCACTGGGATGCAGCCCGCACCCTGACATCAGCCACGCCACTCTTCGCCCGTGACGAAATCATGACCGGCCTCAAGCAATTGGCGGTGCATCGCGAGTCCACCCTGCTCGTCACCAATCTTCGACCCGCCCTGATCCCACCGCCCAAACGCGCCGTGGGCAAGCGCCTGAAGGAATATGAGGACGCCCTCGACTTCATCCGCGACCTCGCCGCCGCCCGCACCGCCCCCACGGCCAACCTGCAATTGTTGTTTTTGTGAAAAAAGTAGCGAATAGTGGGTAGCGAGTAGAGAGCATTTGGTCGGCGGCGCCCAAAAATACTGCTGCTGATATCGTTCCCTTGCAGCCCTGCGTTTGCTTGATGCTCGTCGTCTGCTACTCTCTACTCGCTACCCGATACCCGCTACTGCCATGAAGACCATCTTTCAGAAAATCATCGACCGCGAAATCCCTGCCAAGATTGCCCACGAGGATGAGCACTGTATCGCCATCCACGACGTTCAGCCCCAGGCACCGGTACACGTGCTTGTCATACCTAAGAAATTGATCTCCCGCGTAGGAAAAGCGTCACCTGAAGATCAAACTGTTCTCGGGCATCTCCTCATCACTGCCGCCAATCTCGCCCGCGATCTCAAACTCGTGGCCGGCTACCGCATCGTCATCAACAACGGTCCCCATGGCGGCGAATCCGTGCCTCATCTGCACGTGCATCTCCTCGGTGGCCGCCAACTCAACTGGCCACCCGGCTGAACAGACCATCTGTAAACAGATTGCGGGTTACTTTTCGCATTCGGATCAGTGTGATCGTCATCCGATACGTTCACGAAGGTTGAATCAGGTAACGATAAACGGATGATTTCCACTCGGGATCAAAGAGTGAAAGTCCACGATACCGCCCTCGAGAAGTTGGCGATTCACCCCATCGATAGGAGCAAACTCAGATCAGGTGCGGCCATTATCCCGAGAGATTCTACGGCGCCACCCCTGATAGTTATCACTTGCTTGAGAGTTCTTGAAAATCTCCTCTCGAGCCAAATCGATTCCAAGATAACCTATACTGCTCAGCATTTCACTTACCCCGGGCTTCAATGCCTCCATATACAGTGTTCTTTCAATCATGAGCGGGCCTCGAAGTTTCCATCCAAACGACGGGAGATGGCGTGCTTGAGTTCGAGCATCATCAAAAGTGGTGCTAAGGTCGCGGCATCAAGTTGCGTGTGTCGAGTGATCTCATCGGGAGACAAAATTGAGCCACCCTCAAAGCAGATCATGACCTTGGCTTCTTCAGAGGTTAGTTCGCCCATAACCGTCGAATCAGTTTCCTGGTCTTCTTTGGGAGGAATTGGGGACGGCCGGAATCCATCGAGATAATTCAATTCGGACAGAATATCATCCACACTCGTCAACAAGGTCGCGCCATCGCGAATTAGTTGGTGACACCCTTTACTGGTCGCCTGATCAATACGTCCCGGCACGGCATAAACCAATCGGCCTTGTTCACCGGCGAATCGCGCCGTGATCATCGAACCGCCATTGACGTCACTCTCCACGACAATGACTGCGTCACACATCCCCGCTACCACGCGATTGCGCATCGGAAAGCTTTGCCGGTCCGCACGCCGGCCAAAGGGAAACTCGGAAAGGATCGCTCCTTCTGCTTCGATCTTGCGGTAAAGCTCTAGGTTCTCGGGCGGATATATAATATCGATGCCACAGCCCAGCACCGCGGCCGTTTTGCCGCCTACCGATAGCGCCCCTTCGTGTGCTGCGGTGTCGACTCCACGCGCCAAACCACTCACGATACAGAATCCAAGTCGCGCGAGATCAGCGCCGAATTTCTTAGCCACACTTTGCCCGTAAAGCGTTGAGCGCCGACTCCCCACAATTGCGATACTGGGTTGGCCAAATTCGTAATTACCTTTCCGGTAAAGCCCAATGGGGGGATCATTGATTTCCTTCAAAAGTCGCGGATAGCCCACATGCTCAGGAGTGATGAACACGGTGTTGGCCTTAGCCATGCGTTCCTCTTCACGGGCCAAATCAAAATGCCCGGACCAATCGTGAATCGTGCCACTGATCGCCGGGCCGACACCCTTTACACTTTCCAAACGACGTGCCGGTGCGGACAACACTTCACAGGGATCACCACCTAGGTCAGTCAACAAACGATTAAGGGAAATCGGACCGATGTTGGGCAACGCATTAAGCACCAACAGTGCTTGCTCTGCGGTCAACTCGGCTTTCATAACTACAGTCTTAAAACGTTGCCGAGAAAGTCGAGCAACTGGGTAGTGCGCACCGCAACCGAGCCGTGGGTTCTGGCCAGAGCATCGCCAGCCAAGCCATGCCACACCACACCTCGACAGACAGATTCCAAAACATTTTGAGGTGTCCGAGCCATTTGCGCCCCAATGATTCCCGCCAATAGATCCCCGCTGCCGCCTCGGGCTAACACCGGACCGCCATACAAACTGTGATACACCTCGGCACCGGCACAGATGCGTGTCACCGGACCCTTCAAAACAACAGTAGCTTTTACTGCCGTGGCGTAAGCCGGCAGTTCCTGCTCCCCGGCAATACGGGTAAACTCTCCCGCATGGGGTGTGAGAACCAATGGCCCTCCGGACTTCTCAATCACTGAAGGGTGCAAGGCGTCGGCATCGACCAATATCGGCACCGATGTGGTTTTCACGATATCCATCGCCAAGGCCAATGTCTCGGGTTCCCGACCAAGTCCCGGACCAATGACCAGCGCAGACGCCCGTGCGATCCGTTCCTTCAGCAAATATTGCCCTTCCAAAGCGAGACAGCCATCAGGCGTTTCCGGCCAGCCCACCCAGATGGCTTCAGGCACTTGGGCCGCAAATGAACTCACCAAGGATTCCGGCACAAACGCGCTCACCAACCCCACCCCACTTCGCAATGCGGCCATGACAGTCATCAATGCCGCACCCGGATAATTGAGCGATCCCGCTACAACAAACAAATGCCCTTCTCCTCGCTTATCGGTGTGGGGGTCACGCCAACCGCGTAACGGCCGCAATATCCCCTCAGTCAGTACACGATGCCCTCCATGTTTTGCTTCACCGGCCTTGAATAAGCCCAAATCAAGATAGCGCAGCCGCCCCGCTTTGGGCATACTGAGCAGAGGTGACTTCACGACTCCGGTGGCATAAGTGAAATCGGCCTTGAAGGCCGACTCATCCTCACCACCACTGGGTAAATCCACGGCGGCACGAAGCTTGATCGATAACGCATTAACCGCTTTCAACACGTCAACCGCATGCCCGTCCAAAGGAGGACGAAACTGAAATCCAAAGAGCCCATCCAGACACAGATCATAGGACTCATTAAGTGAATGCAGCGTAACCTCCTTCACTTTTTGGGTATGATCAGTCTGAAGTTTCTGCCACGCGCGCAAAGCCAAGGGACGAAGCTGCTTGGTGCCGTAAACCAAAAGCACATCGATGCTGATACTGGGATATTGCCGCGATATATGGGCCGCCGCCAACAAGGCATCACCCCCATTGTGCCCTTTGCCTGAAATCACCAACAATCGACCATCGCGGGGAAACGCCCCCATCTCCTGAAAGTCATTCAATACGCCCCGGCCCAGGGCTTCACCGGCGGATTGTATGGCGCCCCACTCCGCAGCTTCATCTCCGGCAAATAGTCGGCTCTCCAATTCTTTCGTTTCCGCACAGGAGAGAATAGGATGCGCCCAACCGTCGTACATCTTATTGCCCTTCAGTCTTGGTCTTGCCCGGAGGGGCGATCTTGCGGATCGATTCCGTAATCGCTTTCCAATTTTCTTCATCGCGATACTGCAACCACTCCTGTCGCTTCGCATCCGTCTCGGTAAATAATAAGGGAGCGTTTGTCTCCACCCCGTGAGTCAAAATGGGCCGGGTGAGCCGGGCAATCGACCGATAATAGTATTCATCACCGGAGCGCAGCACCTCGTAAAAACGCGAATATTGTTTAGCTTCAATATCCCACAAAGCCACCTCCGTGCGATTTTCATCCCAAACGGCATGTTTATTCCATAAGGCAAAAACCGCTTCAAGTTCACTAAAATCCGGTTGAGTGCGAGTCGCCACGAGCGGAGGCGCGACCTCGGTTTCCACGGGGACTTCGATTATCACTGGTTCGGGTTTGGGCAATAACCAGACGAAGAGTGCTCCGAGCACAAATCCGAGAGAAATCCACGACGGAGTCTTTGAAAGCTTCGGCACAGATGGGGGCTTTGGTTTAGCGGGATCCATGTGATTCAGCTCCGCACCAAGGCCGCTACGGCCATGGCGTGTGTTTCGGTATGTGAAAGTGAAATCAACACCCCCGTGCCACCGATCTCTTTCAGCAGGGCCGAGGCCTTGTCATCGAGCCGAACCAGCGGCTCCATTCGGGCACCATGATAAACCGATACTGAAGTCCAGTCCAAGTGACTCCCTATGCCGGTTGTAAATGCCTTCGATACGGCTTCTTTGGCCGCCCAGCGAGCGGCATAATGCTTGTGAGGAAATTTCAGATTGGCGCAGTAGGCCTGCTCCTCTGCCGTAAAGGTGCGATCGAGAAAACGGGCACCATGCCTTTCCAGCACACCACGGATGCGTTCCACCTCGATGAGGTCGCAACCTATTCCGATCAGAGAGCCGCCGGGCGGCAGAGCGAATGCCATACCTGCACTCATGGGTTCATCAGTTGCTTCATGGTTCCCACCGCTTCCTCAATTCCCGAAAAAAGAGCCCGGCTGATGATGCTGTGGCCAATATTTAGTTCATGCAAATGCGGGAGCGTCCGCACCTCGGCAATATTCACATAGTTGATCCCATGCCCGGCATTGACGGTTAGGCCGAGCTCGTGACCATGCTCGCACCCTGCCTGCAATCGTTGAAATTCCTTCTTTCGATCCGAGCCAAAATACGCATTGGCGTAGGCACCCGTGTGCAACTCGATCCAAGGAGCCCCGAGTTCCACCGCCAAATCAATCTGCGGTCTGTCAGGATCGATGAAGAGACTGGTCTTGATGCCGGCCTCATTCATGGCATCTACGCATGCTTTGACCCGGTCGCGGTTGCCCACCACGTCCAATCCTCCCTCAGTCGTGATTTCCTCCCGGCTTTCCGGCACAAGGCAGACTGATTCCGGTTTCAGCTCCAATGCCAGTTTCACCATTTCGGGCGTGCAGGCCATCTCGAGATTGAGTCGGGTCGCGATGCTATCCCGCAGCCGCCAGATATCACGATCCTGCATGTGCCGACGATCTTCACGCAAATGGGCCGTTACCCCATCCGCACCTGCCCGTTCGGAAAATTGGGCCAATGCCACGGGATCGGGTTCGACCGCACCTACCAAGGTTTCCGGCGCCAGCCGATAGCGGGCTTCCCGCACGGTGGCGCAATGGTCGATATTTATGCCTAGAAGAATCATGGGGACAGAGGTTTGACGTCATTAAGCCTGTAGCAATTCTCCATAGCAAAACGAAATGAACGCCCCTGCCAATCCAGCACCACCGCCCAAGCGCGAAAACCTGCTCATCAATATCATATGCAATGTGGTGCTCCCGACGCTCATCTTGACGAAACTAAGTGGGCCCGCGTGGTTTGGCCCTACCTGGGGGCTGATTGTTGCTCTCAGTTTCCCCGTCACCTACGGGGTACAGGATTTCATTCGCAGACGGCGGTGTAATTTCATCTCGGTCATCGGATTCTCCAGTGTGCTGATTTCGGGCGGATTCGGTCTGATGAAATTCGATGGCTTTTGGTTTGCCGTCAAAGAGGCGGCGATTCCCGCCATTATCGGCGGGGCGGTGCTCGCATCGATGAGATCCAAACTGCCTCTGGTGCAGGAACTCCTCTACAATC